>Ga0079224_100017837_pt1 | contig 10020 bp, 7 predicted proteins | sample Stecom2015_FD_80414 | JGI IMG/M metagenome (GOLD analysis project Ga0079224, IMG submission 80414) | Agricultural soil microbial communities from Utah to study Nitrogen management - Steer compost 2015 | ecosystem: Environmental > Terrestrial > Soil > Agricultural land | place: USA: Utah... | reverse complement strand
CTTGTTGTACTTCTCGCCCTGAGTGATCAGGCCGTCGACGTACTGTTGCTCGTACTCCTTGACCAGTTGGCGCGTCTCCTCGACCAGGGCCGCCTTGGCCGCGGGGATCACCATGTCGTCCTTGCCGAACGAGATGCCGGCCTTGAACGCACGGGTGAAGCCCAGCGCCATGATCTGGTCGCAGAAGATGACCGTCTCCTTCTGCCCGCAGTGGCGGTAGACCTCGTCGATCATGTTCGAGATCTCGCGCTTGGTGAGCAGCTTGTTGACGAGTTCGTAGCTGATGTGCGGCCGCTTCGGCAGCAGTTCGCCGATCAGCATGCGGCCGGGCGTGGTCTCGTAGACCTTGGTGACCAGCGTTCCGTCGTCTGCCGCCTCGGTGAACCGGGCCCGGATCTTCGCGTGCAGCGAGACGACTCCCGCCTCCAGCGCGTGCTCGATCTCGGCCAGGCTCGCGAACACCATCCCTTCGCCCGGCTCGTTCTGCTTCATCAGCGACAGGTAGTAGAGGCCCAGCACGATATCCTGGCTCGGCACGATGATGGGCGAGCCGTTGGCCGGGTGCAGGATGTTGTTGGTCGACATCATCAGCACGCGGGCCTCGAGCTGTGCCTCGAGCGACAGCGGGACGTGGACCGCCATCTGGTCGCCGTCGAAGTCGGCGTTGAATGCGGCACAGACCAGCGGATGAAGCTGGATCGCCTTGCCCTCGATGAGCACCGGCTCGAATGCCTGGATGCCGAGGCGATGCAGCGTCGGCGCGCGGTTGAGCAGCACCGGGTGTTCGCGGATCACTTCGTCGAGGATGTCCCAGACCTCGGGCTTCTCCTTCTCGACCAGCTTCTTGGCCTGCTTGACGGTAGAAGCGAGCCCCTTTGCGTCCAGCCGCGAATAGATGAACGGCTTGAACAGCTCCAGCGCCATCTTCTTCGGCAGGCCGCACTGGTGCAGCTTGAGTTCCGGTCCGACCACGATTACCGAGCGGCCCGAATAGTCCACGCGCTTGCCAAGCAGGTTCTGCCGGAACCGGCCCTGCTTGCCCTTGAGCATGTCGGCAAGCGACTTCAGCGGCCGCTTGTTGGCGCCGGTGATGACGCGTCCGCGCCGCCCGTTGTCGAACAGGGCGTCGACGGACTCCTGCAGCATCCGCTTCTCGTTGCGGATTATGATGTCGGGTGCCCGCAGCTCGATCAGCCGCTTCAGCCGGTTGTTCCGGTTGATGACGCGGCGGTACAGGTCGTTCAGGTCGGACGTTGCGAAACGACCGCCGTCGAGCGGTACCAGCGGCCGGAGTTCTGGCGGAATGACGGGGATGACCGTCATGATCATCCACTCCGGCCGGTTGCCCGACTCGATGAACGCCTCGATCAGCTTGAGCCGCTTGGCGAGCTTTTTCGGCTTCAGCTCGGAGGTCGACTCCCTGATCTCCACACGCAGGTCGTCGCGCAGCTTCTCCAGGTCGAGGGTTTCCAGAAGCTCGCGTATCGCCTCCGCCCCGATGCCGGCCGTGAAGCTGTCTTCGCCGTACTGCTCCTGGGCATCGAGGTATTCCTCCTCCGTCAGGAGCTGGCGCGGCTTGAGCGGCGTGAGCCCCGGCTCGAGGACGATGTAGTTCTCGAAGTAAAGTACCCGCTCAAGGTCCTTGAGCGTCATGTCGAGCAGCAGCCCGATGCGGCTCGGCAGAGACTTCAGGAACCAGATATGCGCGACCGGCGCCGCGAGCTGGATATGGCCCATGCGCTCGCGCCGGACCTTCGACAGCGTCACCTCCACGCCGCACTTCTCGCAGATGACGCCCTTGTACTTCATGCGCTTGTACTTGCCGCACAGGCACTCGTAGTCCTTGATCGGACCGAAGATGCGCGCGCAGAACAAGCCGTCGCGCTCCGGCTTGAAGGTCCGGTAGTTGATCGTCTCGGGCTTCTTGATCTCGCCATACGACCAGGACTTGATCCGTTCCGGACTCGCGATGGAGATGCGGATACGGTCGAAAGTCTGGACTTGGCCGACCTGCCCGAAGACGTTCATGACCTCCTGGTTCATCGCCTGTTCTCCTTCTGCGGCGTCTGCCGCCCTGAAATCCGCGTTACGGGCGGGACCGGGGACAGGTCCCCGGCACCGCGCCGTTCCGCCTGCGGGCCGCCTGTGCCCGCCTCATGCATGTTCGACTCGATTGACAACGGCACCGCGTCCTACTGCGAATGTGAATGGAGCAGTTCGACGTTGAGCCCGAGCGACCGCATTTCCTTGACGAGCACGTTGAACGACTCCGGAATGCCGGCCTCGAAGGTGTCATCGCCGCGCACGATCGCCTCGTAGACCTTTGTGCGGCCCGCCACGTCGTCAGACTTGACCGTGAGCATCTCCTGCAGCGTGTAGGCGGCACCGTAAGCCTCGAGCGCCCACACCTCCATCTCGCCGAACCGCTGACCGCCGAACTGCGCCTTGCCGCCCAGCGGCTGCTGGGTGACCAGGCTGTACGGGCCGATCGAACGGGCATGGATCTTGTCGTCGACCAGGTGGTGCAGCTTGAGCATGTAGATGTAGCCCACCGTCACCGGCCGGTCGAACGGCTCGCCCGTGCGCCCGTCGTACAGCGTCACCTGGCCGGAGGGGTCGAGACCGGCACTCTCCAGCATCTCGATGATATCCGCCTCCCGCGCGCCGTCGAACACCGGCGTCGCCACCGGCACTCCGCCGGTGAGGTTCTCTGCCAGTTCGGCCAGTTCCTCATCATCGAGCGAAGCGACCGTTTCGTCCTTGCCGTAGATGCGCTTCAGCGTGTCTCTCAGCGTCTTGGCCTTGCCGCTCTGTCGATAGGCGGTCAGCGCCTCGCCGATCTGGAGGCCGAGTCCGTGGCATGCCCATCCCAGATGCGTCTCGAGGATCTGGCCGACGTTCATCCGGCTCGGCACGCCCAGCGGGTTGAGCACGATGTCAACTGCCGTGCCATCCTCCAGGTAGGGCATGTCCTCGATCGGAACGATCTTCGAAATGACACCCTTGTTGCCGTGCCTGCCGGCCATCTTGTCGCCCGGCTGCACCTTGCGCTTCACCGCGACGAAGACCTTGACCATCTTCATCACGCCGGGCGGCAGCTCGTCGCCGCGCTGCAGCTTGTCGACCTTGTCGACGAACCGCTGTTCGAGGCGGGCCTTCGACTCGTCGTATTGCTGGCGCAACTGTTCCAGCTCCGACAGCGCCTTCTCGTTCTTCAGCGCGAACTGCCACCACTGGCTGCGCGGAATTTCATCGAGCATGGCCTGCGTGATCTTGCCTTCGACCTTGTGACCCTTCGGTCCGGCCGCCGCGATCTTGCCCAGCAGGAACTCCGCGAGCCTGCCGTAGGCGTTCCGGTCGAGAATAGCGAGCTCGTCGTCGCGGTCCTTTGCCAGCCGCTCGATCTCCTCGCGCTCGATTGCGGTCGCGCGTTCATCCTTCTCCACTCCGTGACGGTTGAACACGCGCACCTCGACAACGGTTCCGGTCACACCCGGCGGCAGTCTCAGCGAGGTGTCGCGGACATCGGAGGCCTTTTCGCCGAAGATGGCGCGCAGCAGCTTCTCCTCCGGCGTCATCGGGCTTTCGCCCTTGGGCGTGATCTTGCCCACCAGGATGTCGCCCGGCTGCACCTCGGCCCCGATATAGACGATGCCCGCCTCGTCGAGGTTCTTCAGTGCCTCCTCGCCGACGTTGGGAATGTCGCGGGTGATCTCCTCCGGCCCGAGCTTGGTGTCACGCGCCATCACCTCGAACTCTTCGATGTGGATCGAAGTGAAGACGTCGTCGCGCACCATGCGCTCGGATATCAGAATGGAGTCCTCGAAGTTGTACCCGTTCCAAGGCATGAACGCGACCAGCACGTTGCGCCCGAGCGCAAGATCGCCGAGGTCCGTCGACGGGCCGTCCGCGATGATGTCTCCCTTCTCCACGCGGTCGCCGACGCGCACCAGCGGCCGCTGGTTGATGCAGGTGTTCTGGTTCGAACGCTGGAACTTTGCGAGGTTGTAGATGTCGACGCCGGACTTGGAAGGATCGGTTTCTTCCGTCGCCCGGATGACGATGCGGGTGGCGTCCACCTGATCGACGACGCCGGTCCGGCGTGCAGCGATCGCAGCACCCGAGTCCCGCGCAACGACCGATTCCATGCCCGTGCCGACGAGCGGAGCCTCGCTGCGGATCAACGGAACCGCCTGGCGCTGCATGTTGGATCCCATGAGCGCGCGGTTGGCATCGTCGTTCTCGAGGAACGGGATCAGGGCCGCAGCGACCGAGACGAGCTGCTTCGGCGACACGTCGACGAAATCGACGCGCTCCGGCGCCACCATCTGCACGTCACCGCCATGGCGGCACGTGATGAGGTCTTCCTCGAACCGGCCGTCCTTGCCGATCTGCACGTTGGCCTGCGCGATGTAGTACTTCGACTCCTCGATCGCCGAGAGATAGACCACCTCGTCGGTCACCTTGCCGTCCTTGACCCGGCGGTACGGACTCTCGATGAAGCCGTACTTGTTCACGCGGGCAAATGTTGCCAGCGAGTTGATGAGACCGATGTTCGGTCCTTCCGGGGTTTCGATCGGACAGATGCGGCCGTAATGGGTCGGGTGCACGTCGCGTACCTCGAAGCCGGCGCGCTCACGCGTCAGTCCGCCCGGACCAAGTGCCGAGAGTCGGCGCTTGTGGGTGATCTCCGACAGCGGGTTGGTCTGGTCCATGAACTGGGACAGCTGCGACGAGCCGAAGAACTCCCGCACCGCCGCCGCCGCCGGCTTGGCGTTGATCAGGTCGTGCGGCATGACCGTGTCGATGTCGACCGACGACATCCGCTCCTTGATCGCCCGCTCCATGCGCAGCAGGCCGATACGGTACTGGTTCTCCATCAGCTCGCCGACCGACCGCACGCGGCGGTTGCCGAGGTGATCGATGTCGTCGATCTCGCCCTTGCCGTCACGCAGGTCGACGAGTGTCTTGATGACGGCGAGGATGTCTTCCTTGCGCAGCGTGCGCACGGTGTCCGGCGCATCGAGGTCCAGCCGCATGTTCATCTTGACGCGGCCGACCGCCGACAGGTCGTAACGCTCCGGATCGAAGAACAGGCCCCGGAACAGGGCTTCTGCCGTCTCGCGCGTTGGCGGCTCGCCCGGCCGCAGCACGCGATAGACGTCGAGCAGCGACTGCTCGTACGAATCGCACTTGTCGACGGCGAGGGTGTTGCGAATGTAGGGCCCGACGTTGAGGTGGTCGATGTCGAGCACGTTGAGCTGCTTGTAGCCCGCCTCCTTGATCCGGTCGAGCGTCTCCTGGCTGATCTCCTCGCCGGCTTCGGCGTAGATCTCGCCGGTTTCGGTGTTGACCATGTCCTGCGCGAGGTAATGCCCGTGCAGGTCTTCGTCCCTGACCAGCAGTTCCTTCAGCCCTTCCTCGGCGAGCTTGCGCGCAAGCCGGGGTGTGATCTTGCGGCCGGCCTCCACCACGACCTCGCCGGTCTTGGCGTTGATGAGGTCATTACCCGGCTTGAAGCCGCGGTAGCGCTCCGGGATGAACGGCGTCCGCCAGCCGTCCTTGCTCAGCTCGTATTCGATCGAGTTGTAGAAGTAGCCGAGGATCTCCTCGTCATCCATGCCGAGCGCATAGAGCAGCGTGGTCACCGGCAGCTTGCGGCGCCGGTCGATGCGCACGTACACGATGTCCTTGGCGTCGAACTCGAAGTCAAGCCAGGACCCGCGGTAGGGGATGATGCGGGCGGCAAACAGGAGCTTGCCCGATGAGTGCGTCTTGCCCTTGTCGTGGTCGAAGAAGACGCCCGGCGAGCGGTGCATTTGCGACACGATCACCCGCTCGGTACCATTGATGATGAAGGTGCCGTTGGACGTCATCAGCGGCATGTCGCCCATGTAGACGTCCTGCTCCTTGATGTCCTTGACCGACTTGGCGTCCGTTTCCTCGTCGACCTCGAAGACGATCAGGCGCAGCGTCACCTTCAGCGGCGCAGCATAGGTCATCCCCCGCTGCTGGCATTCCTCGACGTCGTACTTGGGCGGCTCGAACTCGTAGCGGACGAACTCCAGCGTCGAATGGCCGGAGAAGTCGCTGATCGGGAACACCGACTTGAAAACCGCCTGCAGCCCAGAGTCCTCACGCCCCCCCGCCGGCTCCTCGATCTGCAGGAACTGGTCGTACGAGTACTTCTGCACCTCGATGAGGTTGGGCATTTCGGCCACTTCGGGAATGGTCCCGAACTGCTTGCGCACTCGCTTGCGTCCAATGAACGTTTGCGGCATTTTGGCTCCTCTAGGGCTCGGTCATCGGCTTGCCGCAGAACCCGGCAGGACGGGTCCTGTGGCAAGCCGGCGCATCCGCCGGTATTCGGGCGGCACCGGGCAGGCCATGCAGCGACCAGCCGCACAGCCTGCCCGGGCAACCCTGTGAAAACGCGATCTGTCTACTTGAGCTCGACCGTCGCTCCCGCCGATTCGAGCTTCGCCTTGATCTCGTTGGCTTCTTCCTTCGAAACGTCTGTCTTGACTTCCTTCGGCGCGCTTTCGACCAGGTCCTTGGCCTCCTTCAGGCCCAGGCCGGTGATTGCGCGGACTTCCTTGATCACGTTGATCTTCTTGTCGCCGACCGTGGCCAGGATGACACTGAACGTATCCTGCTCTTCTGCGGCCGCGGCCTCGCCGCCTGCTGCCGGAGCGGCCGCCACGGCCACCGGCGCCGCGGCGGAAACGCCCCACTTCTCCTCGAGCAGCTTCGACAGCTCCGCTGCCTCGAGTACGGTCAGGTTGGACAACTCGTCTGCAATCTTCTGAAGATCAGCCATTTCTATCTAGTCCTTTTTCGATCGGTTTGAACCGGGGTGCGAGCTTTTGCCGTCACGCTGCTTCGCTCTTCTGGGCATAGGCGTTCATCACCCTGGCGAGCTGCCCCGCCGGCGCCTGCAGGACACCGGCAATCCGGGTGGCCGGCGTATTGATCATGCCGACCAGCTTTGCCCGCAGCTCATCGAGCGATGGCAGTTCGGCGAGGTTCTTGACGCTTGCCACGTCGAGAACCGTCGCGCCCATGGCTCCGCCGAGAACGATCAGCTTCTCGTTCTCCTTGGCGTAGTTGACGGTCACCTTGGGCGCCGCCACCGGATCGTCCGAGTAGGCAATTGCCGTTGGCCCCTGGAACAAATCCTTGATGCCGGCCGCCTCTGTGCCGTCCAGAGCGAGCTTCACGAGACGGTTCTTCACCACCTTGAAGGAGGCGCCCGCAGCGGCCAGACGACGGCGCAGATCGGTCATCTCCGCAACCGTGAGGCCCTGATAGTGGGTCACGACGACCACACCGGTGTTCGAGAACACCGAGTTCAGTGTCGCAACCATCTCGCGCTTTTGGGCTCTATCCACCTGCTCTCTCCATCAACCCGGTCCGACCCGTCTGCGGGCACGCGAACCGGAGGTTGACAACTGCCGCGGAACGGCCCCCTCGCCCGGCAGGTGAGGAGCCGTCCATCGGCGCTCACTGCCTGTCCCCGCCCCCGGCCGCACTGGCCGGATCGGCGGTTGACGAGGTTCAAACCGATCGCCGGCAAGGGCTGAACGTGCAGCCGCTGCCGTCAATCCGTCACTTACCCCATCTCATGCAGGCTTGCGATTTAAGCCGCCTGGGCGGCGCCTGCAATCTCGGACAGGTCGGGATCCTTGAGCCGGAACGGCCCCGCGGATCCCATCGCCGCAGGCGGGAACGCCGCCGGCGGCGAATTCCGCTGTTACGCGCTCAGGCTCGCCAGATCGACCTTCAGGCCCGGCCCCATGGTCGAACTCAACGAAACCTTTTTCAGATACGTCCCCTTGGCTCCCGACGGCTTCGCCCGCTGCACCGCATCGACGAATGCCTTGATGTTGTCCACCAGAGCATCTTCGGGGAAACTCACCTTGCCGACGCCGCCATGCACGATGCCAGCCTTTTCGACGCGGAACTCCACGGCACCGCCCTTGGCACTCTTGACCGCCTCGGCGACGTCCTGGGTCACCGTGCCAACCTTGGGGTTGGGCATGAGCCCGCGCGGACCGAGAATCTTTCCCAACCGGCCGACAAGTGGCATCATGTCGGGTGTCGCGATGCAGCGGTCGAAGTCGATCTGTCCCGCCTGCACCTTCTCGGCAAGATCCTCGGCACCGACTATGTCGGCACCGGCCTGCCTGGCTTCTTCCGCCTTTTCGCCGCGCGCGAACACCGCCACCCGCACCGACCGTCCCGAACCGTTGGGGAGCTGGCAGACGCCGCGCACCATCTGGTCGGCATGACGCGGGTCGACACCCAGGTTGAGTGCGACCTCGATCGTCTCGTCGAACTTCACCGACGACCGTTCCTTGAGCAGCTTCACCGCTTCGTCGACGGGGTAGGCCCGGTTCCGGTCGAGTCCCTCGCGGGCCTCGCGAATACGCTTTCCGACGCGTGCCATGGCCCTACTCCACCACCTCGAGGCCCATCGACCTTGCCGATCCGGCAATCACCTTGGCCGCCGCATCGAGGTCGGTCGCATTGAGGTCCTTCATCTTGATCTCGGCGATCTCGCGCACCTGCTTCATGGTGACCCGGCCCGCCGTCTGCCGGCCCGGCTCCTTGCCGCCCTTGCTCAGCTTGGCCGCCTTCTTCAGGTAGTAGGTCGCCGGCGGCGTCTTGGTGTCGAACTTGAACGACTTGTCCTGGTAGATGGTGATCACCGTAGGAATCGGTGCGCCCTGCTCCAGGTCCTGGGTCGCCGCGTTGAACGCCTTGCAGAACTCCATGATGTTCAGGCCACGCTGGCCCAGCGCCGGCCCGATCGGCGGCGAGGGGTTCGCCTGGCCCGCCGGCACCTGGAGCTTGAGGTAGCCCGCAATCTTCTTCGCCATCTTCTGATCCCTGTCTCAACGGACCGCGGCGGCGGTCCCGTGCAACCGGACTCCGTGGTGCGGTCGTTCGGTTGCGGCAGGCGATTGCCGGACCCGACCTCCCACGACATTCGTCCAGGTGGCTACAGCTTCTCCACCTGGCCGTACTCGAGTTCGACCGGCGTCGGCCGGCCGAAGATCGAAACCGCGACCTTGAGCCGCGCCTTCTCCTCGTCCACTTCCTCGACCAGTCCGTTGAACGACGCGAACGGACCGTCGGCGACCCGTACCTGCTCACCGATCTCGAACGTGACCGACGGCTTCGGCCGCTCGATGCCTTCCTGAACCTGCTGCAGGATCCGGTTGGCCTCGTCGTCGGAGATCGGAACCGGCTTCTGCTCGGCACCGAGGAAGCCCGTGACCTTGGGCGTGTTCTTGATCAGGTGATACGCCTCGTCGGTCATCTCCATCTTCACCAGCACGTAGCCGGGAAAGAACTTGCGCTCGGACGTCACCTTGCGGCCACGCCGCACCTCGACGACTTCCTCCTTCGGTACCAGCACCTCCTCGAACAGGTGAGACAGTCCCTGGGCAGCCGCCTGCTCACGGATCGACTCTGCAACCTTGTTCTCGAAGTTCGAGTAGGTATGCACGATGTACCAGCGTTTCGCCATGTTGTCGCTGCCGCTTCCGTTTCCTCTACAGGCCGAAGCCGAGCACGAATCTCACCATCACTGCCAGGACCTGGTCGACGACCAGAAAGAACACCGACGCCAGGGCAACCATGATCACTACCATCACGGTGGTGATCAGCGTTTCCCTGCGGGTCGGCCAGGTAACCTTCTCGCCTTCGGCGCGCACCTCCTGGAAGAACTTGATCGGGTTGATTTTCGCCACTGCGTGTTCCTGGTGCTATCCGGCGATGTGGGCTGGCAGGAGTGGAGGGACTCGAACCCCCAACCCCCGGTTTTGGAGACCGGTGCTCTGGCCAGTTGAGCTACACTCCTTCACCTGTTTCGCCCCGCCATGGATGTGTTTTGTTACTCGATGATCTGCGAGACGACGCCGGCGCCGACGGTGCGGCCGCCCTCGCGGATGGCAAACCGCAGCCGCTCCTCCATCGCGATCGGCACGATCAGCTCGACGTCCATCGTCACGT
>Ga0079224_100017836_pt1 | contig 10021 bp, 7 predicted proteins | sample Stecom2015_FD_80414 | JGI IMG/M metagenome (GOLD analysis project Ga0079224, IMG submission 80414) | Agricultural soil microbial communities from Utah to study Nitrogen management - Steer compost 2015 | ecosystem: Environmental > Terrestrial > Soil > Agricultural land | place: USA: Utah... | reverse complement strand
TGCGCATTCCGAACGCGGCCCACGACCAGCAGGTCGTGCGGCGCCGTCACGTCAGGCTTCCGCCTCGGCCTGCGTTTCGTCTTCCGAGCGCTCTGCAAGCGGAACGGCTGCTGCGCTGAGCCTGGATGCCAGGCGCTGCTCGTGGCGCTGCTTGAGCACTCCTGCCCTGCGCAGCAGCGACCGGGCCGTGTCGGACGGCTGTGCTCCAACACTCAGCCAGTAGAGGGCGCGCTCTGCCTGCACATTCAGACCGCCTTCGGTTGCACGCGGATCGTACTGACCGATCACCTCGATGAACTTGCCATCGCGCGGACTGCGCGAATCGGCAACTACCAGGCGATAGATGGGAGCCTTCTTCCGGCCAATACGGCGGAGTCGAATCCGAACCATTGATTCCTCTTCTGAACTGAGTTGATCACTGCCCCCGGCTCCTCGCGCAATCGGCATTTCCGACCCGCGCCGGGTTGTACGACAACGGACACAAACTAACTGTCATCCTGCATGGGAGAAGCGAGTGTCAGGATCTGCCCCAACCCCCTGCCAGCTACCGGAACATGCCGGGCGGCATTCCGGGTGGCATCCTCATCCCGCCGCCCGCAGCCTTCTTCATCATCTTCTGCATTCCCTTGAACTGATCCAGGAGACGATTCACTTCCTGCACCGGCCGGCCACTGCCCTTCGCAATCCGAAGGCGCCGCGCACCGTTGATGATACCCGGCGTCTTCCGCTCGGAGGGCGTCATCGAGAGGATGATTGCCTCCACATGGCGCATCCGCTTCGGATCCAGGTTGGCCTGCTTCAGCATCTTCGAGTTCACGCCGGGCAGCAGCTTAAGCAGCCCTTCCAGCGGACCAAGCTTGGACATCTGCTTCATTGCGGTGAGGAAGTCTTCGAGGTCCATGCCCTCCTTCCTCACCTTCTTCTCCAGCCGCTTCGTCTCCGTCTCGTCGAAGGCTGACTGAGCCTTCTCAACGAGCGAGAGCACGTCGCCCTGCTGGAGAATGCGCCCCGCCATCCGCTCAGGATGGAAATCCTCAAGCGCGTCGAGCTTTTCGCCAACACCAATGAACTTGATGGGCTTCTTCGTCACGCCGTAGATGGAGAGCGCGGCCCCTCCGCGGGCGTCACCGTCCATCTTCGTGAGCACGACTCCCGTCACGCCCAATGCATCATCGAATCCCTGCGCGATACGAACGGCGTCCTGACCCGTCATACCATCAGCGACGAGGAGAATTTCATCGGGGCGCACCTCCTTCTTCAGGTGGCGCAACTCCTCCATCATCTCGTCGTCTATCTGAAGGCGACCGGCCGTATCGATGATCACCACGCGCTCGCGAGCGCGACGAGCCTCCTCGATACCGTCTTTCGCGATGCGGACCACGTCTGCGGTGCTTCTGTCAGCGTGAACCGGAATTTCGAGCTGGCGGCCGAGGGTCTCCAGCTGATCGATAGCAGCAGGGCGGTATACATCTGCCGCCACCAGACGCGTAGCACGTCCTTCGGCCTTCAGCTTGCGAGCCAGCTTGCCTGCCGTTGTCGTTTTTCCGGATCCCTGCAGCCCTACCATCATCACGATGGTGGGGGGCACTGAATTGACCCTGAGCCCCTCACGACGCTCGCCGAGCATCGCGGTAAGCTCATCATGGACTATCTTGACCAGTTGCTGGGCCGGAGAGACAGTTCGGAGCGTGGCAATGCCCACCGCCCGCTTCTCCACCCGCTCCAGAAACTCCCGGGTAAGCTGGAAATTGACATCGGCCTCGAGGAGCACGCGCCGAACCTCGCGCAGGCCCTCCTTGATATCCGATTCCGACAGGACCCCACGTCCGCGAAGTTTCGCAAACGTGGCTTCCAGTTTCTCTGAGAGCTCGTCAAACATAGCCTTGAAACGTAGACCCCACGCCCGTCCGAATCAACCGAGCCTGAATTGATGACTCGAGCGCAACGCAAGGATGAAATCCTCCGGTCGGAGCTCCCGCCGGTTCTGCCACTAATGGCCCTCCGATCCACGATCGTGTACCCGCTGGGAACGATCGCGGTTCAGATGGGAGCCCCCGAGAACCTCACCCTGCTTCGGTCATTCGACGATGGCGGCCTTACCGTAGCTCTCGTCGTTGCTGGGGGAGACCTCGACGATCCCCTCGACTACTCCAGGTTCGAGGGCAAGATCGGAGTTGCCGCCCGCGTGCATGAGCGCATCAACCTGCCCGGCGACACCATCCAGATCACTCTCCAGGGGCTGCGGCGTATTCGGATCGGCTCGATCGTGGAGGATGATCCGTTCGCGACGTGCAACGTGGATGCCGTACGGGAAGTGCAGCCGGATGAGGAAGACGATCTCGAAGACCTGATCGAGCGCACGGTGTCCGCCGCGGAAACGCTCGCACAGATGATAGATCGCATTCCCGACGAGATTCCGCAGATCCTGCGCATGAACGTGGCCGACCCGGGTCGTTTTGCAGACCTCGCCGCCACCAACATGAACTTCCGCATCGCGGACAAGGACGAAGTGCTGCAGCGCCTGGATATCAACCAGCGCATTCGCTTCGTGCTGTCCCGCCTGGAACGCGAAGTGGCGCGCGCGCAGGTAATGGAAGACGTAAAGAAGCAGACAGAGGTGAAGATCGAGCAGCATCAGCGAGAGTTCTATCTTCGCCAGCAGCTTCGCGCCATCCAGGCCGAGCTGGGCGAGGGAGACCCGAGCGAGAAGGACGCGCACGACCTGCTCAGGCGCATGGAAGAGGCAAAGCTCCCCGAGAAGGTGGAGCAGGAGGCGCGACGAGAGATCGATCGCATGCGCATGCTCTCGCCGGCTTCCAGCGAATACCACGTGATTCGCACCTACCTCGACTGGATCCTGTCGCTGCCGTGGAACCAGCGATCGGGAGATGAGGACATCGAGCTGGCGCGCGTGGAGAACGCGCTCGACGAGCGCCACTACGGCCTGGACAAGGCCAAGGAGCGCATCATCGAGTACCTGGCCGTGCGAAAGCTGCGCGGCGGCGACCCGCTCGGCCCGATTCTCTGCTTCGTTGGGCCGCCGGGAACGGGAAAGACCTCGCTCGGTGAGGCAATCGCCACGAGCATCGGGAGGGACTTCTACCGGATCTCGGTAGGCGGTGTGCGCGACGAAGCGGAAGTTCGCGGACACCGGCGCACGTACGTGGGCGCCATGCCCGGGCTCATACTGCAGGCACTGCGACGCGTGCAGACGCGCGATCCCGTGCTCATGATCGACGAGATCGACAAGATGTCCAGCGGCGGGCCGTCAGGCGATCCAACTGCCGCAATGCTCGAGGTGCTCGATCCATCGCAGAACAAGACGTTCGTGGATCACTACCTCAACCTTCCGTTCGACCTGTCGTCCATCCTGTTCATTGCGACCGCGAACAACCTGTTCGACATTCCCGCGCCGCTGCGCGACAGGATGGAAGTGATTCGCATTGCAGGCTACACGATCGAGGAGAAGGTTGAGATTGCGTGGCGCTACATGATTCCGAGGCTGCTCGAGGAACACGGCATAACAGACCTGGACCTCCAGTTCACGGATGAAGTACTGGGCTTCGTGTCCAACCGCTACTCGCGTGAGGCAGGGCTTCGCAACTTCGAGCGAAATCTTTCCGCGATCATGCGCAAGCGTGCACGAAAGAAGGCCGAGGGAGAGGAAGGTGCGTGGCTCGTGGACCTCGCCCTGGTTGAAGAGATACTGGGTGTTCCGCGCTATGCCGTGGAGGAGGCGGAGCTCGAGCCGGAAGTTGGTGCCGTCACCGGGCTCGCGTGGACATCAACGGGCGGCGACCTGCTCGTGATAGAAGCACTGCGCATGAGCGGAACCGGGCGCCTCACCGTTACCGGACAGCTCGGCGAAGTGATGCGTGAATCCGTGGACGCCGCTTCCTCGTACGTACGCTCACGTTCCGATACGCTCGAGATTCCGGAGTCGGATTTCAGGGAAACGGATATTCACGTGCACTTTCCCGCCGGTGCAATTCCGAAGGACGGGCCAAGTGCAGGCATCGCAGTGACGCTTGCGATTGCGAGCGTTTTGAGCAGGCGTCCGGTGCGTCGCGATCTGGCCATGACCGGTGAGGTAACACTCAGGGGTCGCGTGCTGGAAATTGGTGGTGTGAAGGAAAAGGTGCTGGCAGCCTATCGCGCGGGTTTGCGCGAGGTGATACTGCCCAAGTCGAACGAGAAGGACCTGCGTGACGTGCCTGACGAAGTGAAGTCGCACATGGCCTTCACGTTCGTAAGCACCATGGATGAAGTGCTGCGCCTCGCACTCCTCCCTGTACCGGATCCTGCCCCGGCAGATCTTCCGCCGGTGGGAGCGAGTGAGGGTGAAGGACGCGCGAAACGCGCACAGGAGGAGACCACGCTTCCGGCGGACGTCGCGCGATAGTTGCTTTAGGATGCGGGAGCCGCAGTTCGCGGCTCCCGCAACGCGGCCAACCCGGGCCGTTGCGCATCGTACCCGCTCGCAGCCACGTGCTAGCTGACTCCATCTGGACCCAGTTACTGGTGAACATTCTCGCCGGCGCTGTCGCCGGCGGTATTACCAACGCCGTGGCCGTGTGGATGCTGTTCCATCCGTACGAGCCGCGCGCCGGGCTGCACGGCGCGATTCCGAAGAACAAGGCGCGGCTGGCCCGCTCCATAGGCCGCACCGTCGGTGAACGTCTACTCACCCCGGCAGACGTAACCGCGGAACTCTCGCGTTCCGGATTTCGCGAAGGCTTCGATGCGAAGATCGAGGAGGTAATCCATGACCTCCTGAACATCGAGCGCGGCTCCATTCGCGAATTGCTTCCACCAGCGGTTGCGACCGAAGTCGAGCGCGCACTCGCGGGAGTGGCAGATTCTGCGAGCATATCCTTCTCCAACTTTGTCGAAGGAGAGGAGTTCGAAGCACTCACGCGCAGGTTCGTAGCACGCGCAAGAAGCGAAATAGCCGAGCGTCCGGTGGCGGAGCTTCTGACGGCGGAGCGTCGAGACCGCCTGACGCAGCGTGCGGCCGAGTGGGCAACGGAACTTGCAGAGTCTCCCGAGCTGGAGCGCGGCATTCGCGAATACCTGGACCGGAACCTCGGCAGGCTCCTGGCGTCCGAGGCGCCGCTGCTCGAGCAGGTACCTGCGCCGCTGGTGGAGACGCTCGAGCAGGCCATTGACGCATACCTGCCGCTGGCCGTTGCAAGGCTGGGAGAGTTCCTGGCTCAACCAACCGCACGCGAGCGGCTGCGCGCGGCACTGCACGACATTTTCCGGCAGTTCGTGAGCGATCTCCGCTTTCACGAACGTATCATTGCAAAGCTGGTGGTTACGGAGCGCACCTTCGACGCGGCGCTGGCTTCGATAGAGCGCGATGGCGTGGAACAACTTGCTTCGCTGCTGGAAGATCCGGTGGTTCGCGAGGAGATCTCGCGCACCATTCACTCCGCTGTAATCGCGTACCTCCGCAAGCCGATCGCCGAAATAGCCGGCACCCCGGACAACCCTGAGCGTGCCGCGATGATGGTGAATGCGGCCGGTGACTACCTCGTGCGGATTGCGCGAAGCGAGCGTACGCGCGAGTTCCTCGTGGGTAAGCTGAACGAAGTGCTGTTGCGAACGGAGGGTCGTACCTGGGGAGAGCTGCTGCAGTCGCTGCCTGACGACCTTGTGGTCGGCTGGATTCACGACGCTGCGCGTGCCCCGCGTACCGCGCAGCTCGTGGCAGATACCACGCGCGGTGCCCTGAGGAGCGCGATGGATCGCCCCATCGGGCGCCCCGGAAGGTGGCTGCCGGAAGACACGTCCGCGCGCCTCACGACAACCGTTGCCCCCGCCCTCTGGGACTGGCTGCATGCGCAGGTGCCCGCGCTCGTACAGCGCATGGACATCGAGCACATGGTGGAACGCAAGGTGCTCGGATTCAGCACGCAGCGAATCGAGGAGATCATTCGCAGCGTGACCCAGAAGGAACTGAACCTGATCGTGAACCTTGGCTACGTGCTGGGCGCGGTGATCGGTATCATGACGTTCGGCATCGCCCAGCTCTTCGGCCGATAGCAGCCTGTCTGAAGCCGTACGCCCGCCAGAAGCAGCTGCTTCTGGCGGGCGTACGGCTTCCTGGTGCAACTGCGTGATCGGCTACAGCTCCTCGAGCCTCAACGACTGCGGCGATACAAGTTCTCCTCGCTCACCAGCCGGAACGTCCTGCATTATCACCATCGGGCGGCCATCCACTTCCACTCGCGTGACAGTCACACGACGCCCGGCACGCACGAACGTACTGCGCTCGCCGGCAGGCAGCTTGCTCTCGCCATACCGCCTGGCAATTGCATCGGCCACCAACTCGGCCCATTCGTCGGCATCGGCCTCGGTGTCCCATACGCTCGCCCAGAACAGTGCTTCCGAGTTGCCGCGGCGGTAGACGCGAAACCTGTCGCCATCCCATCCGGCCGCACCTCGTACCGCTGCGTTCTGATCACCGAGAAGTACGAAGAGCAGCACACGCATCTCGAATTCGCCGAGCCCGTTCTCGAACATCAGGTTCTCACTCGCGCCTGCGTTCGGGAACACGATGCGCGTGGGTGCGTCAGTGGAATCACCGTACGCATCATGGTGCATAACCTGCTCGGTTGACCTTGGCAGCTGCTCGAAGGCGGCCGGACCGGTAGCGAAGTCACGCCGCCTCACGAACTCCGCACCGCTGAGGTACGGGAAGATCAGGGTTTCCTGCATGATCATCGGGGCGGAGGCGAACAGCGGCATGGTTCCGCGGTTATCACGAATGCTCTGCCTCACGCGCTCCCACCCGCCAGGCAGGCGGGACGCCAGCGACCCGCCGTCCACGGTGGCCTCGATCTGCTTGTACATCGCCTGACCTTCGATCACTGCCTGGATCGCCAGTGCCCGATCGTTGTCGTCGCGAACGCTTTCCTGGATGGAATCGAGCGGCGCATACTGATCCTGCAGCGCGTGAATGAGTTCGTGCGCGATGATCGCCGAACGCTGCACCTCGGGAGCTTCCTCCACCACGTAAAGAACGTCGGTTTTCGGATCGTAGAAGCCGACTATCTGCTCGGTGAGCAGCTCCATGTACAGCGCGCGCAGGTCCAGCGAATCCGCCACCAGCCCAAGCCGCTTGTAGGTGGTTTCAACACCCTCGATCTGCTCCTCCGGAAGGTCTTCGGCGAAACGTCGTTCCAGGAACTCGCGAACCTGCTCTCTCGTTCGTGTCTCGAGTTGCGGCGGGCGTTTGAAAGGAACTCCCATCGCACGCTCGATTCGCGGTACGGCTGCATTCACCTCTGCGGCAAAGGGCCCGTCGTAGTCGCCTGAGCTGCCCCTGCACGATACCGTCGCCAGGATTCCGGCTGCTGCAACCAGCGCAAGGCGCACCCTCAGTCCACCCATGATATCTGCTTTCCCGTTATCTGTGTCATCACGCGCGCAACATCGTGTCCGCGCACCACCACCCCTTCCTGAGTGAGCCGGTCGCGCAGCTCGGCCTCAACGCTGGCAAGCGTCCGCCTCACCGGCGGCTCTTGCCCGCTGGCTCTCACGTCAGGCGCCGCGGAACTGCTGTCGCCTGGATCCTTTGGGGAATCATCACGATGTGCATCCGGAGAATCATCGTGCGGAGCATCAGCAACGTCACGCTGCATTTCGAACAGCGAGCCGAGTTCTGCGCCAATCCGCTCCAGTGCCGCGAATCCGTCACGCGCGAACTCCGGGAGTTCGAACTGGACGTCGGGCCCCAGGTCTATCATGTGCCGGTCGCCAGGATCCACACTGCTCGCGCCCGGGTCAATCTCGCTCGCGGGCGGCGGCGGCGGCACCGGGCCCGCCCTGAGCATGGCCCGGCGCATTGCAGCCAGCCTCTCCGTGTCAGGCGTGAGCCTCGTGGCGCCCTGCATATGTGCACAGGCTTCGTCCAGCGCATCCAGTGCGCGATCAGGTCTGCGCCGATCAGGCATGAAAAGATCCGTAAGCCGTACCGACGCCTGCAGGGCAGAGTCGTGGATTACCACGTCGTGGTGCCGCTCGAGCGTCTCCTGCCTCACGCGCAGGATCTGCAGAGTGTCCTCTGCACCTGGCTCGCGAACGAGCACCTGCTGGAAGCGACGCTCGAGCGCCGAGTCTCCCCGAATCCACCTGTCGAACTCAGCTCCTGTAGTGGCACCTACCACGCGAAAATCGCCGCGGACGAGCGCGGGTTTCAGCATGTTGGCCGCGTCCATTGCAGCGCCCAGGGCAACGCCCTGCCCCATCAGGTTGTGAAGCTCGTCAATGAAGAGAATCACGTTGCGCTGGCTGGTGGTTTCGTCCACCACTCCCTGCACTCGTTCCTCATACTGCCCTCGAAACTGCGTGCCGGCGAGCAGCGCCACGTGATCGAGGGCGAGGAGGCGCATGGGCTTGAGTGCCGTTGGCACTTCGCCGGCCGCAATGCGCTGCGCGAGCGCCTCAGCAATGGCGGTCTTGCCAACGCCGGCATCTCCCACCAGCACCGGATTGTTCTTGCCGTGCCTGAGGAGGATGTCGATCACACGCGCCACTTCTGCCTCACGACCGGACACCGGATCCAGACGCCCGGCGCGCGCCTCCGCAGTCAGGTCTCGCGTGAACCGGGAAAGGGCGTTTCGAGCAACTCTCAGGCTGATACTCCGAACTCAGGGGGCAAGAACAGTGGTCAGGTACCACGAAATCAGGTCGTTACCCCAAAGCAACGTGACTACGGCGGCAGGCGCAAGGAACACACCGAACGGCACCAGCGGCGGCTCGAACTCAACTCCGGCACTGCGCGCACGCTTCCACGCAATCGGATATACCACGAGCGGGAACACCACCGCTGCAATCGCGGCCGCAACGAATACGGTAAGTAGTGCGCGATGCGGACCTACGGCCGCACCCACAACCGCCATGAGTGTCACGTCACCAAAGCCCATCGCTTCCTTCTTGAGGGCAACCTCGCCAAGCCACCCGATGATGGAAACGACACCAGCGCCAACGCACGCGCCAAGCAGCGCATCGAGTGGTGAGGCAAACGGCCCGAAGTCCTGGAAGAACGGCGCAACGAACGACCCGAGCAGCAGGAAGATGAGTCCAAAAACAGTAAAGCCGTCAGGGATCACATAGTGTTTCGCATCCGTAAGCGCGATCCCGAACATCAGTGTGCCGAACACTGCAAAACGCAGTGCCGTGAATGTCGGCCCATAAAGAATCAGCGCTGCAAGCCAGCCGAGCGCCACGACGAACTCCACGATCGGATACTCCGGCGAGATTGGCTCCGCGCACCCGCGGCACCTTCCCCGCAGTCGCAGCCAGCCGAATACCGGAACGTTGTCGTACCACGCAATGCGCGATTCACAGTTGGGACAGCGAGACGGCGGCGACACGACGGACTGCCCGTCAGGCCACCGTGCTACGCACACGTTGAGAAACGAGCCCACACATGCGCCGGTGAACAGCGCAAGCGTTATCAGCAGCCACGGCTCCACACCGAGAGCGTTCACGATTGAAGCATGTAGAGGAGTATTCCTGTGGCCACGGCCACGTTGAGTGATTCCACTGCAGAGTCCATGGGGATTGCCACACGGCGCTGCACGAGCTGCATCACTTCAGCAGACACGCCCGCACCTTCGTTTCCAACCACGAGTGCAAGCCGGCGTGGTGCTGACTTCTGCTGAACCGGCTCGCCGCCCGCGTCGGCAGCCCACAGTGGAATGCCTCGATCGGACAGGAAGGATTGAAGCTCGGCAACCGTCAGCGGTACCAGCGGCATGCGAAACGATGCGCCCATCGAACTACGGACGACTTTGGAGTTCCACACGTCAACCGTGCCGCGGAGCGCGAGCACTGCGCTCACTCCCATGGCGGCAGCGGTGCGGATGATGGTGCCCAGGTTGCCGGGGTCCTGGATGGCGTCGAGTACCAGCCAGCGGCCGCGCTCCGGATCCGGCAGTTCGACAAGCGAGTGCTCCGGCATGCGCGCGATCGCAACTATCCCCTGTGGCTGCTCGGTGTCGCTTGCACT
>Ga0079224_100017835_pt1 | contig 10021 bp, 8 predicted proteins | sample Stecom2015_FD_80414 | JGI IMG/M metagenome (GOLD analysis project Ga0079224, IMG submission 80414) | Agricultural soil microbial communities from Utah to study Nitrogen management - Steer compost 2015 | ecosystem: Environmental > Terrestrial > Soil > Agricultural land | place: USA: Utah... | reverse complement strand
GTCCCGCTCATCGACGGCGGCACGATCCGGCTGCCGCGGATCGTCGGGATGGGGCGCGCGCTCGACCTCATCCTGACCGGCCGCGAGGTCCGCGCCGACGAGGCGCTCTCGATGGGGCTGGTCACCCGGGTGGTGCCGCGCGGGCAGGCGCGGGCGGCCGCCGAGGAGATGGCGCTTCAGCTCGCGCGGCTGCCCCAGGCCGCCCTGCGCGGCGACCGGCTGTCGGCCTACGAGCAGTGGGACATGGACCTCCCCGCGGCGCTGGCCAACGAGCTGGCGCACGGGGCTCCGGCGCTGGCCGAGGGGGCGCGAGGCGCCGCCCGCTTCGCCGAGCGCGGCGGCGGGGCGCCCGGCGACTGAGCCGCTCGGCGCCGCGGCACCTACACCGGCGCACCGCGGCGGGCGGCCCGTCGGAGGCGGCCCCGCGGGGCAGCCTGGACAGGGGGTCTCACCGCCCGTACCCTTGGTGCCGTGCGAGTTCCCGCCCCGGTCAGTTTCTCGTCGGGAGCGCGGCAGTGGCAGCAGGGGTTCGTCCTCGCCATGGTCGCCCTCGTGTTCCTCGCCACCAGTTGCGTCCGCCAGGCGCGAACTCTTCCGCGGCAGGAGGTGAGCGGCACCTGCGAGGGTGCATGCCAGCACTACCTCGGCTGCAAGGGGGAGTACTCCGAGGCGTCGAAGCAGACCTGCGTGACCGAGTGCCGGGAGATCTTCGTCTACCAGGGCGAGCCGGATCGCGACAGCCTCGAGGAGTTCGAGAGCCTGCAGTGCGAGGCGGCGGTCGCCTTCGTCGAGGGCGACGGCGACGCCGGCAGCCGGCCGAACAGCGACGCCACGCGCGCCAGCCAGGCCCGCTGAGCCGGTCGCCCTCCCGCCGGCGCACGAGGCGAGCGCACGCGACCCCGGCGCGTCCGGTCGCGCGCGGCGGCCGGAGTGCGCGCGCCGGGCGCGGCGCCTTGACCGCCCCGGGTGGCGAAAGTAGCCTGCCGCCAGCGAGAAGGAGAGGACCATGCAGCTCAGCGAGATGAAGATCATCGTGACCGGCGCGGGCGGCGGGATGGGCGCGCACTTCGCGACCCGGCTGGCCCAGGCCGGAGCCCAGGTGGCGGCGGGCGACGTCAACACCGACGGCCTGCGCGCGCTGGCCGAGGCGACCGCCGGCGCCCCCGGCAAGGTGCACACCCGCCCGCTCGACGTCTCCGACGAGGGGCAGATCGCCTCCTTCGTCGACTGGGCGTTCGACAGCATGGGCGGCCTCAACGGCCTGGTGAACAACGCCGGCGTCCTGCGCGACGGCCTCCTGGTCAAGAAGGACCGCAACACCGGCGAGGTGGTGGTCATGGGACGCGAGGCCTGGCAGAAGGTCATCGACGTCAACCTGACCGGCGCCACCTTCATGGTGCGCGACGTGGTCGCCAAGATGGTCCGCGCCGAGCAGGCGCCCGGCGTCGTCATCAACATGTCGTCGCTGGCGCGCTACGGCAACCGCGGCCAGTCGAACTACGTCTCGGCCAAGGCGGCGCTGGCGGCCAACACGGTCACCTGGGCGCGCGAGTTCGCGCCGTTCCGCATCCGGGTCGGCGCCATCGCGCCCGGCATGATCGAGACGCCGATGACCCAGGGGATGAACCAGAAGGCGCGCGACGCGCTGGTCGCCGCGGTGCCGGTCGGCCGGGTCGGCGTGCCGGAGGACATCTGGCTGGCCGTCAAGTTCATCATCGAGTGCGACTACTTCAACGGTCGCACGATCGACGTCGACGGCGGCCTCATGATGTGACGGACCGGGCGAGCGAGTCGCTGGAAGGCACGCTGGAGCGGGTGGTCTTCCAGAACCCGGACAGCCAGTGGACCGTCGCCCGGGTCGAGCCCACCGGCGGCGGCCCGCAGGTGACCGTGGTCGGCTCGCTCCTCGGGGTGGCGCCGGGGACGCTCCTGGTCCTGCGCGGCGCCTGGGAGGACGACCGCCGCTACGGCCGCCAGTTCCGGGTCGAGTCGTACCACACGCGCTCGCCGGAGACCCTGCTCGGCATCGAGCGCTACCTCGGCTCCGGGCTGATCCACGGCATCGGCCCGGAGCTGGCCCGCCGGCTGGTGGCGCGCTTCGGGCTCGACACTCTGAAGGTGATCGAGCGCGAGCCGCACCGGCTCACCGAGGTGGGCGGCATCGGCCCGGCGCGCGCGCGCAGCATCGCCGAGGCCTGGGTCGAGCAGCGCGGCATCCAGGACGTGATGGTGTTCCTGCGCGGCCACGGCGTGTCGGCCGCCTACGCCGTGCGCATCTACCGCCGCTACGGCGCCGACGCCATCGGCGTGGTCCGCCAGAACCCCTACCGGCTGGCGATCGACATCTGGGGCATCGGCTTCAAGATCGCCGACGGCATCGCCCGCAGCCTCGGCATCGACGCCGCCGCGCCGGAGCGGATCGAGGCCGGCCTCCTCCACGTGCTGGGCGAGCTGGTGGAGGACGGCAACGTCCACGCCCCGGAGGAGGCGGTGCTCGAGCGCGCCGGCGAGCTGCTCGGCAGCGCGGTCGACCGGGCGGCGCTGGAGGCGGCGGCGGCGCGCCTGGTCGCCTCCGGCCTGCTGGTGCGCGAGATGTTGACCGGCGGCGCCCCGTGCCTGTCGCTCGAGGCGATGTGGCGCAGCGAGGGAGAGGCGGCCGCCGCCTTCGCCCAGCTGGTCGCCACCCCGCGCGAGGCGTGGAGCATCGACGTCGACGCGGCGCTCACCTGGTTCGAAGGGCGCGCCGGCATCGAGCTGGCCGCCCAGCAGCGCCGCGCGGTGGCGGCGGCGATGACCGACAAGTGCGTCGTGGTGACCGGCGGCCCCGGCGTCGGCAAGACGACCATCGTGCGGGCGATCGTCACGCTGCTGGCGGCCAAGCGGCGGCGCGTCGCGCTGGCGGCGCCGACCGGGCACGACGCCAAGCGGCTGAGCGAGAGCACCGGCAGCCCGGCGCTCACCCTGCACCGGCTGCTCGAGTTCCAGCCGCAGACCGGCGGCTTCGAGCGCGGACCGGACCGGCCGCTCGAGGTCGACGCGGTGGTGGTGGACGAGGTCTCGATGGTGGACGTCGAGCTGTTCCGCGCGCTGATCCGCGCCGTCCCGCCGGCGGCGCAGCTCGTCCTGGTCGGCGACGTCGACCAGCTCCCCTCGGTCGGGCCGGGCGCGGTGCTGGCCGACGTGATCGCCAGCCGGGCCGCCACGGTGGTGGAGCTGACCGAGATCTTCCGCCAGGCGGCGGAGAGCCGCATCATCGTCAACGCCCACCGGGTCAACCGCGGCGAGCCGCCGGAGCTGGGGCCGCCGCCGGGCGAGGACCCGGCCCGCTCCGACTTCTACTTCGTCGAGCGGGACGACCCACCCTCGGCCCAGGCGACCCTGATCGAGCTGGTGACCGATCGCATCCCGGCCCGCTTCGGGCTCGACCCGATCCGCGACGTCCAGGTGCTCACGCCGATGCACCGCGGCGAGCTCGGCACCGTGGCGCTCAACCAGCTCCTGCAGGCGCGGCTCAACCCGGCCGGCCCGGGGCGCGAGGAGATCCGCCGCGGCGAGCGCGTGGTCCGGGTCGGCGACAAGGTGATGCAGATCAGGAACGACTACGACCGCGAGGTGTTCAACGGCGACGTCGGGGTCGCGCGCCGGCTGCGCGCCGGCGCCGGCGAGGACGAGGGAGAGCGCATCCTCGAGGTGGAGCTGGCCGACGGCCGCTCGGTCGACTACACGTCCAGCGATCTCGACCAGCTCACCCACGCCTACGCGATCAGCGTGCACAAGAGCCAGGGCTCCGAGTACCCGGCGGTGGTCATCCCGCTCTTGACCCAGCACTACATGATGCTGCAGCGCAACCTCCTCTACACCGCGATCACCCGCGGCAAGCGGCTGGTGGTGCTGGTCGGGTCGCGGCGCGCGGTGCAGATGGCGGTCCGCAACCAGGCGGCGCACGCGCGCTGGACCTGGCTGGCGCAGCGGATCCGCGCCGCCCTCGAGCCGCTGGCGCCCGCCGGCGGCGGTCAGAAGTAGTAGCGCGCGCCCGCGCCGCCGTTGATGCCGAGGCCGAACGTCCCGTTGGTCCGGTAATCGGCGACCCCGGCGATCTCGGCGAAGACGTCGATCGGGATGCGGGTGAAGTCGAACAGGATGCCGACCGGGACCCGCGCGCCGATGCGCACGTGGTCGTCGTCGCTGCCGCCGGCGTCGTGGTCGAGCACGCGCACGCCGACGCCGAGGTAGACCGGCAGGACGAAGCTCTCCTCGCGGTCGAGGATCCACGGGTGCCAGAGGAAGTCGCCGTGCGCCTGGATGCCGCGCCCGATGAACGCGGCGCCGATGGCGAGATCCAGCGCGGTGTCGTTGCCCAGGTAGTACTTGGCGGACACGCCGGTCGGCTCGCCGAAGATGAGCCCGACCCCGAACACCCCCTTCTCGGCGGCGCCGGACTCCTGGGCCCGCGCGGTCCCGGCGCCGAGCGCCAGCGCGGCGATGAACGAGAGCAGCGAGAGCGAGATGCAACGGCCCACGGCGCGGCTACTCTAATGCGCCGCCCGGGCGCGCGAAAGTTTCCGGCGTCGCGCCCCCGGTCCGGATTGCCCGCCGCCGCGCACCGGCTGCGCCTCTCCGACGGAAAGCGCCGCCGGCTGCGCCTCGACCGCGCCACCGCCGGGCAGTAAGATGCCGCCTCCATGGGGGGCCGCAAGAAGATCGTGGCGAAGTCGACCAAGACCCGCAGTGGCACATCGGCCGGTCGCGACGCGCGCGCGCCGCGCACGTCCGGCAGCGGCAAGGCGAGCGGCAAGTCCGGCGCGCGCGGCGGCCAGCGCGCCCGCGCCGGCGCGTCGGCGACCGGGTCGCCGCGCGTGGATCGCTCCAAGCGCCTGCTCGACCTGGTCATGCTGCTCCTGCGCACCCGCACGCCGGTCACCTTCCGCGACATCCGCGAGCAGTTCGAGTCGTACCAGACCGCCAACGTCGAGGCCGGCCTGCGCGCCTTCGAGCGCGACAAGGCGGACCTGCTCGAGCTCGGCGTCCCCATCCGCTACATCACGCCGGACGAGGACGACTCCCTCGAGGAGGGCGGCTACGTCATCGACCTCAAGCGGTTCCGCCTGCCGGAGGTGCACCTCACGCCGGAGGAGGTGTCCGCCCTGGTGCTGGCCGCCTCGGTCGCGCGCGCGGTGCCCGGCGAGGAGTACGCCCGCGTGGTCGACCTCGCCCTCAAGAAGCTCGCCTTCGACGTGCCGGACGCGCCGGACACGCCGCTCGAGTGGCCGCCGCCGCCCAGCGCGCTCACCCGCCGCGAGCCGGTGCTGGTCCACTTCCCGTCGCAGCCTGGCCGGCAGACCCGCGAGCTGGGCGATCGCTTCGCCGAGCTCGAGACCGCCACCCGCAACCGCAAGCGGGTGAGCTTCCGCTACCGCTCGGCGTCGACCGGCTACAGTCGCACCCGCGAGGTCGACCCCTACGGCATGTTCTACCGCGACGGCAGCTGGCTCCTGGTCGGCCACTGCCACCTGCGCAAGGACGTCCGCTCGTTCCGGCTCGACCGCATGAGCGATCTCACCGTCGCGCCCAAGCCGAAGACGCCCGACTTCGAGCGCCCGCGCGACTTCGACGTCCGCGCCTACGCCAGCCGGTCGCCGTGGACCTTCCGCTCGGCGCCGGCCGAGGTGGTCGAGCTCGAGCTCGGCCCGGAGGCGGCGGCGGTCGGCAACGAGGACTTCGGCCCGGGCGCCAGCCGCGAGGACCAGCCGGACGGCTCGGTGCTCGTGCGCTTCGAGTGCGGCAACCCGGACTTCGCGGTGTCGCGCATCCTGGCCGCCAAGGGCGCCATCCGCGTGCGCTCCGGCGCGCGCCTCCTGCAGCGGCTGCGCGACGAGCTCGCCGCGGTCGCCGAGACCTACCAGGAGAGGCCATGAGGGACGTGTCGCAGCGGCTGCGCCGCCTGCTCTACGTGGTGCCGTACGTCGCGCGCCAGCCGGACGGCGTCGACGTCGGCGAGCTGGCCGCCATGCTCGGCGTCGACCGCGACCAGATGGTGCAGGACCTCGACATGCTGGCGCAGGTCGGCCCGCCGGACGGCGATCCCGGCGAGTACCTCCTGGTCTCGGTCGAGGACGGGCGCGTGTTCGTCGATCTCGCCCAGCGGCTGACCCGGCCGCTGCGCCTCACCCCGGCCGAGGGCTGCTCGCTCTTGCTCGGCGTCCGCGCGCTGCGCGAGAGCGGCATCGCGCCGTTCGACGACGCCCTCGAGTCGGCCGAGCGCAAGCTGCTCAAGGCGCTCGGCCACGACGCCCGCGAGGCGGAGTCGCTCGCCACCGGCACGGTGGTCGCCGAGCCGGACCGGGCGGTGGCCAGCCACCTGCGCGACCTGGTCACCGCGGCGCGCGAGCGCCGCGCGGTCGAGATGGACTACACGGCGGCCTCGCGCGCGCAGGCGACCCGCCGCGAGGTCGATCCCTACGGCCTGGTCCACCACGCCGGCGAGTGGTACGTGGTCGGCCACTGCCACGTGCGCGGCGACACGCGCACCTTCCGGGTCGACCGGATCGCCTCGCTGCGGCTGACCGAGCGCCGCTTCACCATCCCGGCCGACTTCGACCTCGAGACCTACCGGCGCGAGCACCTGTACGTGCCGTCGGCCGACGCCATCGCGGTGCGCGTGCACCTCGACCCGCTGGCCACCGCGCGGGTCGGCGCCGCCTGGCCGGTCGGCGAGGTGCAGAGCTACCCGGACGGCAGCTCGGAGATCGCGATCGACTGCGAGGGCTTCGAGTGGGTGACCGAGTGGGTGCTCGGCTTCGGCCGCCACGCGTGGATCGTCGAGCCGGCCGAGGCGCGCGCGGCCATGGCCGAGCGGGTCGCCCGGCTGCGCGACCACCTGGGCGCCGCCGCCCAGGCCTGACGGCGCCGGCTCGTGACGGCGCCGGCTCGTGACGGCGCCGGCTCGTGACAGCGCCGGCTCGGGGCGCCTCTCACCTCGCTCCCGGCGGCGCCGGCTCGCTAGCTGACGAGCTCCATCGCCAGCGCGAGGAGGACGAGCACCTGGCGCATGGCGGGCAGCTCCACGTTGGCCTCGATGTACTCGAGGACCGCCGGCTGCTGCTCGCGCAGGGTCGCCTCGCGATCGCCGCTGGCGACGTGGTCCAGCTCGTCGAAGCGGATCGGGCGGACGCTGCGCCGGTAGGTGCGCTGGAAGCAGACCGCGATGAGGGCGGCGTGGAAGATGGTGTTGACCACCCCCTCGGGGCCGCCGAGCTCGGCGGCGTGCGCGCTGATGTACTGGGCCGCGGGCCCCTGGGTCTGCACGAAGCCGCCGACCATGACCGCCGAGTAGTTGGGATCGGTCATCTTGGCCGACGCCTCCTGGACCACCTCGACCATCGTCCCCTGGCTGATCAGCATCGTCCCGAAGCGTCTTTTCCCTTGGCGTGGCGAAGAGTTGCCGCACGCGAGGAGCGATCCGGTCGTTCCGGGCGCTCCTGCGTCGACATGTGCAATGCTACACCGGAACCGGGGAGCCCGCCGCTTGCCAGAAGCTCGCTTCCGCCGATCGACGACCGCCGTCGCAGTGATGACGTCGCTGGCGGTGCACGCGGCGCTCGGCGCGGCGATGGCGTGGAGGGCGGCGAGCGCGGACGGCGAGGAGGCCGAGGAGCTCGACCCGCTCGCCGCCATCGAGGTGGATCTGGCGCCGCCGGCGCCGGAGGGGTTCGACCCGCTCGAGCCGGCGCCGCCGCCCGCGCCGGAAGGCGAGGTGGCGCCGGAAGGCGAGGTGGCGCCGGAAGGCGAGGTGGCGCCGGAAGAGGACGCGACGACGACGATCCTCGACCCGGAGCCGGAGCCGGAGCCGGAGCCCGAGCCGGACCCGGCGCTCGCGATGCCGGCCGACGCCGGGCCGCCCGACGCCGGGAGCGAGATCGCGGAGACCAGCTCGGACGCGGGCCCGATCGACGCGGGGCCGGCGATCGCGGAAGCCGCCGCGGACGCGGGCGCCGGGGCGGGCGCGAGCGCGGGCGCGGATCCGGCGGCGGCGATCGATCCGATCGCGGCGGCGACAGCAGATCCGGCGACCGCCCGCACAAGCTCGCAGGACCCGGCGTCGCTCTCGGGCCCGGTCCAGGCCTCCACCTCGGACCCGAGCGCCACCCCCGTCGGCGCCGCCGCCGACTTCCGCCCCTACATCCCCGACGGCGACAAGGTCGCCGTCCTCCTCCGCTACGACCGCCTGCGCGGCACGCCGTGGGCCAGACTGGCCGACTCCATCCTGGCGCCGATGCCGGACTACCGCGCCATCATCGGCAATCGCCGCGTGCCGCTCGAGAAGCTGTTCGACGCGCTCCTCATCTCCTCGCGCAACCCGGCCGACGTCGTCGCGACCAACCTGGTCGCGCGCACCCGGCTGTCGCCGGCCGAGGTGCGCCGCATGCTCGACCACAAGGTGCAGCCGGTCCGCTGGCGCGCCGCGCGCGGCGGCGCCCTCGGCCTGCGGCAGCCGTCCGACCTCAAGCTCGAGCGCGACGATCGCGTCTACCTCCTTCCGGCGCCCGGCGTCGTGGTGCTCACCCGGCCGCGCCACCTCGGCGCCAAGGCGCGCGCCCCCGCCGCCACCACCGACCTCGACCGCGCGCGCGCCGACCAGGCCGCGCTGCCCGACTGGCTGCGCCGCGCGGGCATCGTCGATCGCGAGGCCGGCACCGGCGCGGCCGGGCCGATCGCCGTCGTGAGCGTCGCCGGCATCGCGCGCAAGACCCTCGACGTGCCGCAGGTCGGCGCGGTGCCGACCCCGGCGCGCGCCTCCCTCGCCCTCGAGATGGCCAGGACCGGCTTTTACGCGCGCGGCACGCTCGTCTTCGACACGCCGGCGCGGGCGGCGGCGTTCCAGCGCGCCCTCGAGGCGGCGCGCGCGCGGCTCACCGGCTCGCGCCTCGGCGAGCTGATGCTGCGCAACCTGCACGCCTACAACGCGCTCAAGGGGCTGACGCTGCGCCGGCGCGGCGACCAGGTCACCTACGCCACGTCGATCAGCAGCCGCGACGCGCGCGCGATGATGGAGCTCGCCGCCGACTGGGCGCGGCGCTTCTACGCCGCCCAGGAGGAGCCGGCCGCGCCGGCGGCCGGTCCCCCCGGCGCGACCCCGCCGGCGCCGGGCGGCGCGCCGCCGCCGGCCGGTGATCCGCCGCCGGCCGGTGATCCGCCGTGACGGCCCGGGCGCGCCGCCGGCGCCGCGACCGACGGGCCGGATCGCTCGCCCTTCTCGCCTGCGCCGCGGGCCTCGCCTGCGCCGAGGCGGCGCGGCCGACCTCGCCCGCGCTCCCTCCGGCCGGCAGCCCGGGCGACGAGGAGAGCGGGATCCTCGCCCGCATCTCGCGCGGCGCGGCCCGGCCGCCCGGCGCCGACGAGCCGGCCGACGCCGGCCCGCCCGGCGAGGGGCGCCGCTACGGCGGCTCGCGCTACGCCGACTACGAGTTCGAGCCCAGGACCCCGCCCATGCCCCCGCCGGCGCCGCACGATCCCGGCTACACGCCGGTGGCGCTGACCAGACATGGAGCGATCGAGGGGACCGTGGTGTGGCCGCGGCCGCCGCGCGCGCCGGAGCACCTGCCGGCGCCCGCGCGCTGCGGCGCGATGCGCAACCGCACCCTCGAGCTCGGGCCGGGCCGCGCGGTCGCCGGCGCGGCCGTGTGGCTGGAGGACATCCGCAGCGGCCGCCGGCTCCTCGGCCAGCCGGCGAAGAGCCGCACCGCGGCGCGCGCCCAGCAGCTCGGCGGCCCGCTCGAGTGGCGCGGCTGCCAGGTCTCGCCGCACATCCAGCTCGTGGCGCCGATCGGCGCCGTGCTCGAGGCGACCGCGGTGGACGAGCCGGTCGTGCTGATCGCGACCCGCGTCAACGCGGCCGAGCGCCTGCGCCTCTTCTCGCTCGAGCTCGGCGCCGGCGCCCGGCGCGAGGTGCAGCTCCCCCGGAGCGGCCTCATCGAGGTGGCGCCGGAGGGCGGGCCGGCCGGCGGCGCCGGCTGGCTGGTGG
>Ga0079224_100017834_pt1 | contig 10021 bp, 7 predicted proteins | sample Stecom2015_FD_80414 | JGI IMG/M metagenome (GOLD analysis project Ga0079224, IMG submission 80414) | Agricultural soil microbial communities from Utah to study Nitrogen management - Steer compost 2015 | ecosystem: Environmental > Terrestrial > Soil > Agricultural land | place: USA: Utah... | reverse complement strand
GTTTGTCGGTCGCGGAGTCACCCTGCCGCGCGTTCGGGCGCGACGCGTCTGCCTACGGCGGAGCGACCGTCGATGATGCGCTGCGCGCGCCGGTCGGAGCAAACCGCACGGCGGTAGCAAGATTACCTGTCAGCTGAGCCCCGGCAGCGTGAACGGCTGCTTGGGGGTGGTGCGCCCGGTGCCCGGCGGCGTCACCCGCCCGCCCTTGCGTCCCTTGCGCCCCTTGCCCTTGCCCTTGGCCTTGCGGCCCCGGGCCGGTTTCGTGCCCGACAGCCCCGGCATCCGCTTCATCAGCTTCTGCATCTCGCGGAACTGCTTGACCAGCTGGCTGACGTCGGAGGGCTGGGTGCCGCTGCCGCGGGCGATGCGCTGCCGGCGGGACCCGTCGATGATGGTCGGGTCGGCCCGCTCGGCGGGCGTCATCGACCGGATGATCGCCTCGACCCGGTTGATCTGGGCCTCGTCGATCTGGGCGTTGCGCATCTCCTTGGGCAGGCCGGGCAGCATGCCCATGAGGTTCTGCAGCGGACCCATCTTGCGGACCTGCTGCAGCTGCTCGAGGAAGTCCTCGAGCGTGAAGCGGCCCTCCAGCAGGCGGGTGGCGGCCTTCTCGGCCTCCTCCTTCTCGTAGACCTGCTCGGCCTTCTCGATGAGGGTGAGGACGTCGCCCATCCCGAGGATCCGGCTGGCGAGCCGGTCCGGGTGGAACAGGTCGAAGTCCTCGACCTTCTCGCCGGTCGAGGCGAAGGCGATCGGCTTGCCGACCACCTCCTTGACCGACAGGGCGGCGCCGCCCCGGGCGTCGCCGTCGAGCTTGGTGAGGACCACCGCGTCGAGGGCCAGCGCCTCGTCGAAGGACTCGGCGACCGTGACCGCGTCCTGGCCGGTCATGGCGTCGACGACGAGGAAGGTGTAGTCGGGCGCCGTCGCCTCGGAGATGCGCCGGACCTGGTCCATCATCTCGGCGTCGATGGCGAGCCGGCCGGCGGTGTCGATGATGCAGACGTCCCGGCCGAGGCGGCGGGCCTCCTCGACGCCGGCCCGGGCGGTCTCGACGGGGTCACCCGGCCGGCTGAAGACCGGGACGCCGACGCGCTCGCCCATCGTCCGCAGCTGCTCGACGGCGGCCGGCCGCTGGAGGTCGGCACCGACGAGGATCGGGTTGCGGCCCTGCTGGCGGAACCAGCGGGCGAGCTTCGCCGAGGTCGTCGTCTTGCCGGAGCCCTGCAGGCCGGCCATGAGCACGACCGTCGGCGGGCGGGAGGCGTACTGGAACCGGAAGGTCTCCCCGCCCAGCGCCTCGACCAGCGCCTCGTTGACGAGCTTGACGACCTGCTGGGACGGGTTGAGCGCCTCGTGGATCCGCGCGCCGACGGCCCGCTCGCGGATGCGGGCCAGCATGGACTTGACGACGACGAAGTTGACGTCGGCCTCGAGGAGCGCGAGCCGGATCTCGCGCAGCACCTCCTCCACGTCCGACTCGCGCAGCGTGCCCTTGCTGCGGAGCCGGGCGAAGATGCCCTCGAAGCGTTCGGACAGCGACTCGAACATGAGGTTCCCGAGCCTACCGGGCCGGGCCGCGCCGACCCGATGCTCAGACGGCCCGCCAGTGGGTAGCGTTGTGGTGATGCGGGGCCGAGAGATCTCCAGTGCCGTCGCCGGCACCGCCAAACCGCTCCTGCGGGGCTGGGTCCACCTCGTCTCGTTCTTCCTGGCCATCCCCGTCGGGGCCGCGGTCGTCCTGCTGGCCGACACCCCGCGGGCGCGCGTCGCCGCCGCGGTGTACGCCACCGGGCTCGTGGCGCTGTTCGGGGTGAGCGGCGCGTACCACCGGATCCGCTGGTCCGACGCGTGGTGCAAGCGCATGCAGCGCCTCGACCACGCCACGATCTTCGTCATGATCGCCGGCAGCTACACGCCGGTGTGCCTGCTGGTGCTCGACGGCTGGGTGGCGGTGGCGACGCTCACCGGCGCCTGGGTGGGCGCGGCGGTCGGCGGGGCGCTCGCCTGGGCCCGCAGCCCCCGGGTCCGGGCCGTGCGCAACGGGCTCTACATCGCGGTCGGCTGGCTGGCGGTCGCCGCCCTCCCGCAGCTCGCCGACCGCCTCACCGGCACGCAGGTCGCGCTCATCGTGGCCGGCGGCCTCCTGTTCACGATCGGCGCGATCTTCCTGTTCACCCGCTGGCCCGACCCCGTGCCCCACGTCTTCGGGTACCACGAGGTGTGGCACGTGCTCGTGGTGGCCGCCGTCGTGTGCCACCTCATCGCCATCGGCTCGGTCATCCACAGCGGCGGGGCGAGCTGACACCCGCCGCCGACCCGGGGGCGAGGGCCGGTCAGGACGGCCCGGCGGCGCCGTCGCGGGGCGCGACGACGAGGCGGTTGTCCACCCGGGTGACGCCCGGGACCGCGCCGACGGTCCGCTCGATGTCGGCCCGCCCCTCCTCGTGCGGCACCGCACCGGTCAGCACGGCGACGCCGGCCGCCACCTCCACCTCGGGCTGGGGCAGGTGCCAGGTGCGCGGCGAGTGCGACAGCTCGTAGCGGACCCGCGCGGCGACGGCGTCGTCGCCGACCGGGCGCCGGCGCTCGGCGACCCGCCGGCCCAGGCGCGCCCGCAGCTCGGCCCCCGAGCTGGGGGCGATCATCATCCCGATCACGACGCCCGTGCCGAGCGCGGCGAGCCGGGACCACCCGACCCGGCGGCCGACGCGGTACGACGTGCCCACCGAGAGCCGGCCCGCGGCGAAGCCGGTGCGCACACCGAGCCGGGTCAGGCCGACGGCCAGGCGGGCGGGCAGGAGCACGGCTCGGATCAGCATCGGTCCCCTCCGATCACGACAGCAGGGCCTCGACGAACTCGTCGGGATCGAACGGCACCAGGTCCTCGACCGACTCGCCCAGGCCGACGAGCTTGATCGGGATGCCCAGCGTGGCCTGGACGGCCAGGGCGATGCCGCCCTTGGCCGACCCGTCGAGCTTGGTGAGCACGACCCCGGTCACCTCGACCGCCTCGGTGAACTGCTGCGCCTGGGTCAGCCCGTTCTGGCCGGTGGTGGCGTCGAGCACGAGCAGCACCTCGGTGACCCGGCCGGGCTCGCGGTCGGCGACCCGCCGCACCTTGCGCAGCTCCTCCATGAGGTTGGTCTTCGTGTGGAGCCGGCCGGCCGTGTCGGCCAGGACCAGGTCGCGCCCACGGGCGGCCGCCCGCTGGACGGCGTCGAACACGACCGCGGAGGGGTCGCCGCCCTCGCTGCCCCGCACGAAGTCGGACCCGGTGCGCTCGGCCCACTGCCCGAGCTGCTCGGCCGCGGCGGCCCGGAACGTGTCGCCGGCGGCCATGACCACCGACCGGCCCTGCGACTGCTGCTGGTGGGCGACCTTGCCGATGGTCGTGGTCTTGCCCACGCCGTTCACGCCGACGAACAGCCAGACGTTGGGCACGCCCTCGTCGAAGCGCAGCTCGCGGTCGCCGTCGGCCAGCACGGACTTCAACCGGTCCTTGAGCAGGTCGAGCAGGGCCTCGGGGTCGCTGATCGACTCGGCCGCCGCCACCTCCCGCAGGTCGTCGAGCACGCGCGTGGTGGTCGCCACCCCGACGTCGGCCCGGATCAGGGCCTCCTCCAGCTCCTCCCAGGTCTCGGCGTCGACCTTGCGGGACCGGATGGAGCCCAGGTAGCCGCTGAGCGTGCTGCGGGCCTTCGCCAGCCGGTCGCGGAAGCTGGGCCGGGCGGGCGGCGCCGGGGCCTCGGGCGGTGGGGCCACGACCGTGCCCGCCGCCGCCCGCTCGTCGGGGGGCCGCTCCTCGACGGCGACGCCCCCCTCCCCGTCGGGCGGGGGTTCGAGGCCGGTCCCCCCGCGGGACCGGAGGCCGACGACGGCGAGGCCCGCCGCGACGACGACGGCGAGCACGACGAGCACGATCACGATCTCCATGGCGCACCGGAGCCTACCGGTCCCCCATGAGCGGCCCCGCAGGGAGGGGGTCGTCCCCGATCCGAGCGCCGGCGGGCGGGCGTAGCGTCACGGCCATGTCCGCCGCACCCGTCTACGACGACGCGACGCTCCTCGAGCACGCCCTGTTCGAGATCCGCAGGGTCATCGTCGGCCAGGACCGGCTGGTCGAGCGCCTGATGGTGGCGCTCCTGGCCGGCGGCCACATCCTGCTCGAGGGGCCGCCGGGCGTGGCCAAGACGCTCGCCGCCGAGACGACCGCCAAGGTCGTCGGCGGCACCTTCGCGCGGGTGCAGTTCACCCCCGACCTGCTGCCCTCCGACATCACCGGCACCCGGGTGTACCGGGCCTCGACCGAGGAGTTCGACGTCGAGCTCGGTCCGGTGTTCGTCAACCTCCTGCTCGCCGACGAGATCAACCGGGCGCCGGCCAAGGTCCAGTCGGCCCTGCTCGAGCTCATGGCCGAGCGCCAGGTGACGATCGGCGGCACGACCTTCCCCCTCCCCGACCCCTTCCTCGTCGTCGCCACCCAGAACCCGGCCGAGTCCGAGGGCGTCTACCCGCTGCCGGAGGCGCAGCGCGACCGGTTCCTCATGAAGGTCCGGGTCGACCACCCCACCCCCGAGGAGGAGCTCGAGATCGCCCGGCGGATGGGCACCGAGCCGCCCACGCCCGCCGAGCGCCTGTCGGTCGAGGAGCTGGTCCGGCTGCAGACGGCCGCCCGCAGCGCGATCTACGTCGACCACGGCGTCATGCGCTACGCCGTCGACCTGGTGACGGCCACCCGCGACCCGGCCCGCTTCGGGCTGGGCGACCTGGCCCGCTACATCACCTGCGGCGTGTCGTCCCGGGCGACGCTCGGGCTGATCGCCGCCGGGCGGGCGCTCGCCCTCATGCGGCGGCGCAGCTTCGTGCTGCCCCAGGACGTGTGGGACGTGGCCTTCGACGTGCTCCCCCACCGGCTGGTCCTGTCCTACGACGCGGTGGCCGACGGGGTGACCGCCGAGCAGGTCGTCGGCCGCATCCTCGCCACGGTCACCGCGCCGCGGCTGACGCCGACCCAGGACGCCACCGCCCGCCCCGTGCCGCCGACGCCCGACGCCCTCGCCGGCTCGACGGACGCGGCCGCCGGCGCGGCGGCCTCCGGGCCCCGGCCCGAGGAGCCCGAGGGGACAAACGGCCAGCTGGCCTCCGCCGGCACCGTCCCCGAGGCCTGATCGTCGTGGCCCCCCTCGCCTCACCCCCCGCCGCCCGTCCCGCGCCCCGGGCCGCCGAGGTCGTCCGCCGCCTGGAGCTGACCCTCGGTCGCCGGGTGGACGGCCTGCTCCACGGCCGGCACCTCGGGCGGATCCCCGGCCTCGGCAGCGAGCCCGCCGAGAGCCGCCGCTACGTCCCCGGCGACGACCCCCGACGGATGGACTGGAACGTCACCGCCCGCACCCGGGTCCCGCACGTGCGCGACGCCGTGGCCGAGCGCGAGCTCGTCTCGTGGCTCGTCGTCGACCTGTCTCCCTCGACCGACTTCGGCACCGCCCGCTGCACCAAGCGCGACCTGGTCGTCGCAGCCGCGAGCGCGCTCGTCGTGCTGGCGTCCCGGGCGGGCGACCGGGTCGGCGCCCACCTGCTCACCCACGAGGGCGTCGCCACCTTCCCGCCCGTCGCCGGCGGGGCCCACGCCCGGGCCCTGCTCGAGGCCATCGCCGCCGCCCCCCTCCCCGACCGCGACCCGGCCTCCGCCCGGCCCGGCCCCGACCTGGGCGACGCACTCGACCGGGCGGCCCGCACCGCCGGGCGCCGGGGCCTCGTGGCCGTGCTCTCCGACTTCCCCGGCACCGGGGGGTGGGTCCCGCCGCTGCGATCGCTGGCGGCCCGCCACGAGATCCTCGCCGTCGAGGTGCTCGACCCCCGCGAGCTCGACCTGCCGGACGTGGGCACGGTCGTCGTCGGCGACGTCGAGACCGGGGCGGTGCGAGAGGTGCGCACCGACGACCCCGGGCTGCGGGCCCGCTACGCCGCGGAGGCTCGCGCGCGACGGGCCGCCACCGCCCGGGCCCTGCGCGGCTGCGGCGCCGACCACCTGGTGCTGCGGACGGACGGCGACCCGACGGCCGCACTCGTGCGGTGGCTCGCCGAGCGCCCCCGGCGCCTCGCCCACCTGCGCCGCGCCACGGCGGCGGGCGGCACGGGAGGGCGGCCGTGAGGTTCCTCGCCCCGGAGCGGCTGATCCTGCTGGTCGGCGTCGGCGCCCTGGCCGGCGCGTGGGTGGCGGTCACGCTGCAGCAGCGCCGCGACGTGCTGCGGTTCACCAGCGTCGAGATGCTGGACGTCGTGGCGCCACGCCGGCCGGGCTGGCGCCGCCATGCGCCGGCCGTCGCCTACCTCCTGGCCCTGACCGTCCTCGTCGTCGCCTACGCCCAGCCGGTCCGGTCCACCCAGGTGGCCAAGGAGCGGGCGGTCGTCGTCCTGGCGATCGACACCTCGCTGTCGATGGAGGCCGACGACGTGCCGCCCAGCCGGCTGGACGTCGCCCGCGACGCCGCCCGCGACTTCGTCGAGTCGCTGCCCGAGGGGATCGACGTCGCCCTCGTGACCTTCAACGGCACGACGACGATCGCGGTCCCGCCCGGCGGCGAGCGCGAGGCCGTGCTCGCCGCCATCGACGCCATGGAGCTGGGTGAGGCGACCGCGATCGGTGAGGCGGTCTTCACCGCGCTCGACGCGATCGACATGGCGCCCGGCGGCGAGGACGGCGAGCGGCCCCCCGCCCGCATCGTCCTCATGTCCGACGGCGAGACGACGGTCGGGCGCAGCAACGAGGAGGCCGCCGAGGCGGCGGCCGAGGCGGGCGTCCCGGTCGACACCATCGCCTTCGGCACACCCGACGGCGTCATCGACGACGGCTTCGGCGGCACCGAGCCGGTGCCGGTCGCGCCCGAGCCCCTGGCCGACATCGCGGCCACCACCGGCGGCCGGGCGTTCGAGGCCGGCTCGCACGCCCAGCTGAGCGACGCCTACGCCGACATCGGTCGAGTCGTCGGCTACGAGGAGGAGGACCGCGACGTCAGCGGTTGGTTCCTCGGTGCCGGGCTCGTCCTGCTGGCGGCCGCCGGCGCGGGGTCGCTGGCGTGGGCGCAGCGGCTGCCCTGATGCCGGCGCCGGGCGACGGGCGCGGGCTCAGGCGCCGGCGCCCACCCGCTCGCTGACGACCTTCGACGACCCGCCGGGCTGCATGGTGACGCCGTAGAGGCAGTCGGCGGCCTCCATCGTGCGCTTCTGGTGGCTGACGATGATCAGCTGCGCCTCGCGGCGGAACTCGTCGATCAGGTCGAGGAACCGGTGCAGGTTCACGTCGTCGAGCGCCGCCTCGACCTCGTCCATGACGTAGAAGGGCGACGGCCGGCTGCGGAAGACGGCGAACAGGAACGCCAGCGCGGTCAGCGACCGCTCACCGCCGGAGAGCAGCGAGAGCTTCTTCACGTTCTTGCCCGACGGCTTGGCCTCGACCTCGATGCCGGTGTTCAGCAGGTCGTCGGGGTTGGTGAGCCGCAGCCGCCCCACCCCACCGGGGAAGAGGGTGGCGAACAGCTGCTCGAAGTTCTCGCTCACGTCGGCGAAGGCGGCGCTGAACACCCGGACGATCTCCTCGTCGATCGCCCGGATGACCTTCGTCAGCTCCCGGCGGCTCTTCTTGATGTCGTCGAGCTGCTCGGTGAGGAAGTCGTGGCGCTCGGCCAGGGCCTCGTACTCCTCGAGGGCCAGGGGGTTGACCGGGCCCATGACCCGCAGCTCCCGCTCGAGCTCCCGGACCCGGGCCGCGGGCGTCACCCCGTCGGGCAGGTCGGGCGGCGGGGCGGCGACCGCGGCCTCGGGCTCGACCTCCAGCTGGGTGCGGCAGTGCTCGACGGCCTGCTCGAGCCGCAGCCGGACCTCGGCCTCCTCCAGCTCGGTGCGCTGCAGGCGCTCCCGCAGCTCGACGAGGGAGCGCTCGGCCGCCGACCGCTCGCGCCGCAGGCCCTCGAGCCGCTCGGCCAGCTCGCGCTGGGCGGACGTCTCGCGGCGGCGCCGCTCGCTCATGGCCGCGTGGTGCCGCTCGAGGACGGCGAGCCGGTCGCGCACGAGTGCTGCCAGGCGGTCGAGTGCCCGCTCGGCCGCCTCCAGCTCGCCCCGACGGGCCTCGGCCTGCCGGCGGGCCTCGACCGAGCCGGCCAGGCGCTGCTCGACCTCGGCCAGCCGCCGTCGCAGGTAGGCGTCGCGGTCTGCGAGGCGGGTGCGCCGCTTGTCGAGCTCCGATCGCCGGGCGGCGACCTCGCCGGCCCGGGCCTCGAGCTGGCGCCGGGCCTCGGCCATGGCCCGTGCCCGCTCTCGCCGGGCGGTCTCCTCGGCCTCCAGGTCGGGGAGCTCGGCGGCGAGGGCGGCGGCTCGCTCGCGGTCGCGGGCCAGGCGGTCGGCGGCCGCCGCCTGCTGCTCGGCCAGCAGGTCGAGCTCGGCCAGCACCTCGTCGCGGTCGCGGGCCGCCCGGTCGCGGGCGGTGGTCGCCGCCGCCAGCGTGCGCTGGTGCGCGTCCAGCGCCTGCACAGCCGCGGCCTCGTCCTTGCGGGCGCGGTCGAGCGCGGCGCGCGCCGCCCGGTGGGCCTCGACCGCCTCGTCGGCCCGGGTCGCGGCCTCGGCGGCCCGCTCGCGGGCCTCGTCGAGCGCAGCGCCGGTGGCCCCGGTGGTGGCCGTCGAGGCCCGCCAGCCGCCGGCGCTGAACCGGCCGCCCGCCCAGGTCACGACGACGGCATCGGGGTGGGCCAGCACGGCGTCGACCGCCTCGGGCCACCCGCCCTCGACGGCGACGGCCGGCCCGAGGAGGCCCGCGAGCAGGGCGTCGACCTCGGGGCGCCGGGCCCGCACGTGGGCCAGCACCGGCTCGCCCACCGGCGGTGCGCTGCGGGGCGCGGGGGCGACGCCCAGCGCGAGCACCGCGCCCGGGACGTCCCCCTCGGCCAGCACCTGCAGGGCCCGCCGACCGGAGTCGACACCCTCGACGACGACGGCGGTGAGGGCCTCGCCGAGGGCCGCCTCGACCGCGGGCTCCCAGCCCGGGTCGACGTCCAGCAGGTCGAGCAGCGTGCCGACGACGCCCTCGACGTCGGCGAGCCGCTCGGCCCCGGCCCGGGCCCGCGCCTCGTCGAGCGCGAGGGCCAGCGCCTCGGCCCGGGCCGCCCAGGTGTGCCGCTCGGCCTGCGCCTCGTCGCGGCGCTGCTCGGCCCGGCGGGCCGCCTCCTCGGCCTCGGCCCGCCGGCGCCGGGCCTCCTCGACGGCCCGCTCCAGCTCGGCCCGGTCGCCCAGCCCCTCGATCTTGCGGGCCGCCTCGGTCGACTCGGCGTCGAGCCGGTCGAGCTTGGCGCGCAGGGCGGCCTCCCGCTGCGCGGCCCGCTGGGCGTCGGCGTCGGCCCGGTCGAGCACCTTGCGCAGCGCCGCGAGCTCGCCCCGCACCTCGGCGGCGCGGCCCGACGGCGGTGGTACACCGTCGCCCCACTCCCGCTCGAAGTCGGCCCGGGCCGCCTCCAGCGCCCGCTCGGCCTCGGCCAGCGCCTCCTCGTCGGGGCCGAGCGCCTCGGCCTCGTCGGCCAGACCGGCCAGCTCGGACCGGAGCCGGGCGGCGTCGGCCTCGAGGCTCTCGATGACGCCCCGGTCGACCCAGGCGGCCCGCTCGCGCTCGACGCCCCGGCGCCGCTCGGCCAGCACGGCGAGCTGGCCCCGGGCCCGCTCGCGCAGGCCCTGCACCCGTCCGAGCTCGTCGGTCACCGTGCTGCCGCCCAGGGCGGCCAGCTCGGACTCGGTGGCCATCACCGCGGCGTCCAGGTCGGCGAGGCGGCGCTGCACGAGCGCCTCCTCGTTGCGCAGCTCGGCCTGGGCCGCCGTGGTGTTGGCGAGTCGGCGCTTCAGCGTGGTCAGCTCCCGCCCGGCGATGTGCACCTGGAGCGCCCGCAGCTCGGCCACGAGGTCGCCGTGGCGGCGGGCGGCCTCGGCCTGCCGCTGCAGCGGCCGCAGCTGGCGGCGGACCTCGCGCACCAGGTCGTTC
>Ga0079224_100017833_pt1 | contig 10022 bp, 10 predicted proteins | sample Stecom2015_FD_80414 | JGI IMG/M metagenome (GOLD analysis project Ga0079224, IMG submission 80414) | Agricultural soil microbial communities from Utah to study Nitrogen management - Steer compost 2015 | ecosystem: Environmental > Terrestrial > Soil > Agricultural land | place: USA: Utah... | reverse complement strand
TTCTCCACGAAGTCGCGTTAATATCATCTCGAATGGAAAACTTATATACAGTTGTATTTTGCTCTTGCGAAAAAGCGGTCGGCCCAAGCAACAAGATGGACATAAAAAGCGTGAAAATGAAAACATGAAATTTTCTATTGGTTATTGTAGCCATAAAGTATGGTTTAAATTATTATTTTTGTAAATGAAACGGTTCAATATTTAACATCTATAAATATACACCAATTCATAAATTTTAGTGCATTTAGCACGACAAAAAAGATCAGCAAACGCTCTATACACAACAATTTGCAAAACAGATAAGCAGCGCATGAACAAATCTCTTCATCATATTACCGGAATTATCTTTCTTGTTATACTCATATTCCATACCAAAACAACACAGGCAACGATAATTGCAAGTATTGACTCCATTGGAATCGAAAACAATAACGGAAAACAGGTTATTGTTCACAAGCTTGAATCCAAAGAAACATACTACTCCTTATCTCGGAAATATGGAGTCTCACATCGAGATATCATGTCTTTTAACAATAATAAATCTCTCAAGGTAGGTGATATAATAAAAATCCCGTCAGAGCAACCATATTCCGCTTCGAATTCACAACATGCATCGGACCCTCGTGCGGCCAACACCTCAGTACCTGAGCAAACATCAGGAAACCAACCTACCAACGGAGGCACCTTGTATAAGGTAAGTACAGGGGAAACCCTCTATACAATCGCCAAAAGATTCCAGGTCAGTGTAGCACAAATTGTAGCGAAAAATAATCTAGCGAATGGACAAGCAATTAAAGCTGGCCAAACGATTATTATCCCGGATGATTCCTCGGAACCAGCGCCCATTGCAGCCAGCGAAGCAACAGAAGCCGAGTCTGAACCAATCATTATACCTGAAAAATCAACTTCTCTTCCAGCAGAAAGATATGGTTTAAGACAAATTAATGAACGAGGCGTAGGCGTATGGCTTGAAGGTTTAAATTCAGATAGCGGGAATATGCTTGCTTTACACAAGACCGCACCAGTAGGCACTGTCGTTAAAATAACAAACCCGATGACTCAAAAAATCACCTTTGCAAAAATTGTCGGCAAATACACCGAAAATGCAACAACACGCGATGCTGTGATTGTCATATCTAAAGCCACAGCCGACCTGCTGGGTATTCTCGACAAACGTTTCTTGATCAACATCAGCTATGGGGTGCCAGACAATTAGTCAAATGATCGCTAGTCGCGCTAAACCTTATATCATCGGTATCGCTGGCTGCAGCGGTTCAGGGAAAACCGAATTTCTACATTGCTTCTCAAAAACCTTTCAGCCTAACGAAATTGCCATTATTTCGCAAGATGACTATTATATCCGCGTTCCCTCACTGTCGAAAGAAGAAAACAGACTACACAATTTCGATCTTCCCACCGCAATCGACCGCGATGCTTTCTATTCGGATATCCAGTCACTGATAGAAGGAAAAAGTATCACACAAGAGGAATATAATTTCAATAATCCACTTAAAAAAAGTCGCCAGCTTACGATCCATCCCGCTCCCATTTTAGTCATCGAAGGATTATTTATCTATTATTACACAGAAATAAACAAATTATTAGATCATCGCATTTTTCTCCATGCAGACGAGGAACTTGCCTTGAAACGACGGATCAAAAGGGATGCCTTAGAACGTGGATACGATCGCGAGGACGTTACCTATAAGTGGAATCACCATGTACTTCCAGCTTACAAAAAATACCTTGAGCCTTATAAAGATATCTGTAACCAGCTCATAGAAAACAACAATGAAAACCTTACTGATATTCATCAGTCGGCCAGAGATATTTCAGCCTACCTAAGACAATTTTTCTTTTAAAATCAGTCGCTTTATAAAACAACTATTCTAATTTCATTTCCCGAATATCACCTTCAATAATCAATTTTCCGGCCGTGGCATTTTTTATCTCCTCGATACTCACACCTGGCGCCCGCTCTTTCAATTTAAACCCACCTTCTTTTTTGTCAATTTCGAAAACCGCCATTTCGGTAACTATCTTACTAATGCATCGCTTTCCAGTCAGCGGCAATGTACACTCAGGCAAGAGTTTACTAACTCCATGTTTATTGACCTGTTGCATGGCAACGATAATGTTCTTTGCTGAAGCAACCAGATCCATCGCTCCCCCCATCCCCTTCACCAGCTTACCCGGAATCTTCCAACTAGCGATATCACCATATTCAGAAACCTCCATAGCACCCAAAATAGTTAAATCGACTTTTTGACTACGGATCATGCCAAAGCTCATTGCCGAATCAAAGATAGCTGACCCAGGCATCGTAGTAATTGTCTGCTTTCCGGCATTGATCAAGTCAGCATCCTCCTGACCGGCATAAGGGAAAGGCCCAATCCCCAAGAGCCCGTTCTCCGACTGAAGAACTACCTGAACATCATCTGGAATATAATTGGCCACCAGAGTAGGTATACCAATACCCAGATTGATATAAAAACCATCTTCGATTTCCTTTGCTATTCGTTTAGCAATACCGTTTTTGTCTAACATAGCTTTATTTATCGTAAGGTCCGCTGTTCAATACGTTTTTCGTATCGCTCACCTTTAAAAATCCGATGAACGAAAATACCCGGTGTATGGATATGGTCTGGATCCAGTTCTCCGGCTGGTACCAGCTCCTCGACCTCGGCGATCGTAATCTTTCCAGCCATCGCCATAACAGGATTAAAATTTCGCGCCGTCAAACGATAGATTAAATTTCCAGCTGTGTCACCCTTCCACGCTTTAACAATGGCAAAATCGGCATCAAAGGCCTCTTCAAGCAAATATTCTTTATCGTTAAAGACTCTTACTTCTTTTCCTTCCGCGACTTCAGTCCCTACACCAGCTGGTGTAAAAATAGCTGGCATACCATAACCTGCAGCCATGCAACGCGTAGCCAGCGTCCCTTGTGGTACCAATTCGACATCAAGTTCACCGCTCAACAACTGACGTTCAAATTCAGCATTTTCTCCTACGTAAGAAGCGATCATTTTTTTCAGCTGTCTCTTTTTCAACATCAAACCAATCCCAAAATCATCTACACCAGCATTGTTGGAGATACAGGTTAAATCTTTTACTCCTTTCTTTACCAAGGCAGCTATCGTATTTTCCGGTATGCCACATAATCCGAAGCCACCCAGCATCAATGTCATTCCATCGTGAATGCCCTCAATAGCTTCTTCAGCATTTTCAACTACTTTATTAATCATTTTTTGGCTTAATTTGGTGAACGTCTCGCAATAGACAAAATACACAAAAAAATTCTAAATAATAAATTACCTTTGCTTTCATCTATTAATCAGGAAGATGAAGTGTGAAATAGTTGAGTTTAACGAAAAAGAATTCGATTGGGAAAGACGCAAGGGACTGAATCCATTCGATTGTCAGACATGTGACTTTAAAAAATGTTGCAAAAAGTACAAAAAGGGAAAGCGATGCAAGAAATGCCCAAAAGGCTAAGGTTTATACAAAATAAACATAGGTCACTCCATCTCCACCCCTGTCCAGATGTTCATCTTCCATCCGATCGACCTCTTTATATTTTCGCAAATAATCACGGATCATCTTTCTAAGGATACCATTCCCTTTTCCATGAATAATTTTCAACGAAGGGAAACTCATCATAATAGCTTTATCCAAATATTTTTCAATCTCATGCAATGCAGCTTCGGTTCTCATGCCTCTCACATCAATTTCAGGGTTAAAGCTTGCCAGACTATCCGTAAGCTGAGTTCCATAAGTATTCTTGAACGATTTCGAAACCTCTTTTTTACTCGCCTTCTCAACCCGATTTCTTTTAACAACTGACCGGAGATCTCCAATCGCCAAAATCAAATTATCTTTAGCTATCTCAATAATTTGCGCCATGGTTCCATTGTCTACAATTCTAACCCAATCGCCAATTGACAGTTCTTCATTGGCTGGCACAGTCCGTTTTTTTGATGTTGTTGCTTTGTTTTTAGCAAGTTCGGAATCCAGTACTTTCCTTAATTCTTTGGTTTTTTCCTTATCTGCTTTTGATTCTTTAATCTGAGCAATGGTGTTCTCCACGAGTCGGTTCGCATTTTTCAAAACTTCCTGAGCTTCCAGCTTCGCTTGTTTCATCATTTGCTTTCTGTTTTCCTCCAAAAAAGCAGATTTTTCCTGGTTCTCCTTTAAAAGGATATTAAGTTTATCCTCCTTCTTCTTTAACTCAATTTTCGCCTCATGAACTTGCTTTTTTTCACGCTCCAGATCAACCAGCAAATGATCCACTTTCTTCTGCTGTACACCTACTTTCTGTTTTGCTCCTTGCAGTACATCTTGGGGCAGTCCGATTTTGTGAGCAATTTCAAAGGCATAAGAGCTGCCCGGCTTTCCAATTTCCAGGATATAGCGAGGTTGCATTGCCCCATTGTCAAATAACATCGATGCATTTTCCAATCCTTCGGTCGCATTAGCAAACAGCTTCAAATTGGAATAATGCGTTGTAACCACACCCCGTACCCTTTTCCTATTTAGATTTTGAAGCACTGCCTCTGCGATCGGGCCTCCGAATTGAGGATCCGTTCCCGCTCCGAATTCGTCAATCAATATCAAGGATTTCGTGCTACTGTGCTCCAGAAAATAACGCATTTTGGATAAGTGCGCACTATATGTACTGAGATCACTTTCTATTGACTGATCATCTCCAATATCAGCAAAGAAGTTTCTAAAAACACCTACTTTAGAAGTTGAATTTGCCGGAATTAACAATCCAGCCTGTACCATAATTTGCAGCAAACCGATGGTTTTCATACAAACCGACTTACCGCCGGCATTTGGACCAGACACAACAACAATACGCTGTACATCGTCGATTGTCACATTCAATGGAACGATGGTCTTTCCTTCACTTCTCAAGTTCAGAAAAAGCAGCGGATGCCTGGCATTCGTCAATTGAAGAGAAGCCCCCTTCTGTAATTCGGGCATCGTACCTTCAATGTCAACAGCAAACAGAGCCTTTGCCCTCACAAAGTCAAGCTTACTTAACAAACCATGATAGGATATAAGCGTCGGTACAAACGGCCGCAATTCCGATGTTATTGCAATCAATATCCTAATCTTTTCTCTACGTTTGTCAAATTCCAGATCCCGAAGTTGGTTATTCAGGTGAAAGACCTCTTCAGGTTCCAGGTAAACAGTTTGTCCAGTGGCCGACTCATCATGGATATACCCCTTAATCTTCCGTTTATTTTCCGCCAGAACAGGAATACACAAGCGTCCATCTCGAACTGTTAATCCCCCGTCAGCCGTCCACCCGGCCTCTTGTGCTTTTTTCAAAAGCGAGTCCATTCGTTTGCGCGATTCTCTTTCCGCAAAAGCGATCTCTCTAAATATATCCTGAAGTTTAGGTGAGGCCGTCGGCTTCATAGAACCATTCTGATCAATAATGGCATCTATATTTTTAACAATAGAACGCTCAATTGGCAGATGTTCAAAAAGCATTTCCAACGCCTCATATACGCCTTTTCTTTCATTGAAATAGTTAATTACTCCAAAAACTGTTTTTAGCGAAAGCGAGACCTGAAACAACTCCTCTTCTGACAAAAAGGAACCTTCGACTCGCGCTTTTTCAGCAAACCTCCTGATCGGATATAAATGATCAATAGGTAACGGTGCATCGTTCTCTAAAATGTCCTTGAATTCGTGAGCCTGTCTTAAAAATTTATCAATCTGACCGTACTGATGCATCGGCTGAATCTTATCAACCATCTCCCGCCCCATAACACTCAGGCATTTCTCTTTAATAAGTTCTTTGATTTCTATAAAGCCCAGCTTTTCAGCTGCATTATCCGGATAGATCATTTCTCCCATTTCTTATTCTACTGTTGGTGCAGGTCGCAGTCCGGACGTTCCAATTGTATCGGTCACCAAAGTATCCGGTGCTATTTCATTCTTTTCCACTTCGATCGTGTTTTCCGGAAAGAAAGGCAATTTCAAAGCATTTTCCCATGACCAAGGTTTAGGTTTTAGGTCAACTGAGTCGGCATTCTTCCAATAAAGCATATATTTTCTTTGCTCCATTCTAATAGAGTCTGCCACGATTCTATTCAAGCTATCTGCTTCTGCAGCTCTTTTTATCGAATCGGTAACAAATACCGACCGATAGCGCTCTTCTTCAGCAGTTCGCAACCCATCCTCTACTTTCTTTAGCCTTCCCTGTATGTCGTTGTAAATATCCTGAAGTACCTGAGGGCGACTGGCGTAATATTCCAGGCTTTGCCGAACCGTAACAGAATCTGTCTGATAGTGTTGATATATACCTTCATTAAAATCAGCCGTCTTTTGTCGCATCGAGTCGACTGCGCTTGTATAGAGATACCCCTCTGAAAGATGTATATCATAAAGAATATTTGTCATAATATCCTTCTTTAACACCCCAGCCGGCGGACCCTCTTTACAGCCGATCAGCAAAATCAACAGAAGTAAAATTCCTAAACACCGTTGCATTTGTTAAATTTGCAACAAAAATACAAATAAATATAGTGCCATAAGGCAGAAATTACCATCCGTATGACTACAGCAGAAAAAATAGAAAAAATTAATAGTGAATTGCAAAACTATCCATCTTTACTAATTGCGGTATCCAAGACGAAAAGCGTGGAAGAGATAAAGGAAGCCTATGCTGCGGGTCAACGCCATTTTGGAGAAAACCAGGTTCAGGAATTGGATGAAAAACAAAAACAGTTGCCTGGAGATATCATTTGGCATCAGATCGGACACCTCCAGCGAAATAAAGTAAAATACATTGCCCCTTACATTGGTTTAATTCATTCAGTCGATAGTCTCAAACTTTTACAGGAAATAAATAAGCAAGCACTCAAATCAGGCAGGATTATTGATTGCTTACTACAGATACAGATATCCGGAGAAGAAACAAAATTTGGTTTGGAATACGCCGATGCGATCGATCTATTGCGTTCTGAAGAATACAGAAATTTAGAGAACATCAGAATCGTCGGATTGATGGGCATAGCATCTAATACACCCAATGAAAAAATGATAAAAGAAGAGTTCCACGATCTGAATGTTCTTTTTTCCGGCATCAAAGAAAGCTTCTTTAAAGAAGATCCGGCATTCAAAGAACTATCCATGGGTATGTCTTCTGATTATAAAATTGCTCTGGAAGAAGGAAGCACTATGGTTCGAATCGGAAGTTTAGTTTTCGGAGAACGTGATTACGATAAAAAATAAGATGGAAGTTCAATTAAGAAAAGCTCAAAGAGAGGATTGTTCTCGCTTGCTTGAGTTGATTAAAGAGCTAGCCGAATACGAAAAGGCGCCTGACGAGGTGACCGTCAGCATGGACGAGTTCGAATCGGCAGGCTTCGGCACTGATCCAGTTTGGGAAGCTTATGTGGCTGAAATCGACGGACGTATCGAAGGCATGGCTCTTTACTACGTTCGCTATTCTACTTGGAAGGGTCGCAGACTTTATTTGGAAGATATTATCGTTACAAAAAACCGTAGAGGTCAGGGGCTAGGTAAACTCCTGTTTGATAAAGTACTCGATCTCAGTAAAGAAAAAGGTTATTCGGGTATGGTATGGCAGGTTCTTGATTGGAACGAACCCGCAATAAATTTTTATAAGAAATACAATGCAACAATTGAAGACGGCTGGCTAAATGCCTCAGTCTCGCATAATTAAACAAAAATCCTATTGTCATGACTAAATTCATCTCACCATTATTATTCTTAGCAACCATTATTTTGTTTGCATGCAACCAATCGCAACAAAATAATGGTTCTACCTCCAACGAAACGGTTGATTCTGCTACGGTTGACACAATTGCTTATACTATAGAAAACTATCGCTTGGAAAGCGAGGTGGAAACAGAAGTTACAGATACTATGGGGAAAACCTATTATCAAGTTAGTTATCCTAAGTTTGATGAAGCCAGCTTAGGGGAACTCAACCAGTACCTCGAGTCTCGTTTGTCTTTTATCTACCCAGATACCAGCTCGGAGACCATTGAGGAAGCTGCTAAAACCTTTATTAAAAGCTTTGACGACTTCCAGAAAGAAGAAGTTAAAAGCCCTTTCCCATGGTACACCAATACGGAGGTCCTTGTTCCGGTCAATACACCGCTTTACCTCGGACTAGAAGTAAGAACAGATAACTTTACCGGCGGCGCACACGGGTCGTATGGGGTTCTATTTACTAACTACGACCTCAAGGATAAAAGAGAGATCAATCTAAATGAGATTATTGCTGAAGGGAAAATGGACACGCTGACCCAAGTAGCAGAAACTGTCTTTTTGGAAAACGAAAAGAAAGCTCGTGGTGAAGAGGCGCCTATTAGTTCATTCTTTTTTGAGGATAACAAGTTCACGTTGAATGACAATTTTCTACTGAAAAAAGATAGTCTTCTTTTTCTTTATAACATCTATGAGATCAAACCCTATTCAGACGGAATCACCGAGTTAGCTATACCCTATTCACAAATAGAAGGTATTTTAACTCCAAAAGCAAAAGAATACATAAGTCAACATTCGCAATTGTAATAAAGTAAATGCACATATTTAAATTTGGCGGAGCGTCCGTTAAAAATGCAGAAGGTATTAAGAACGTTCTGCAAATTATAGAGCTTCATAAAAAAGACCAGCTCTTGATTATTGTCTCAGCAATCGGACAAACAACGAACAAATTAGAAGAACTCTTAAATTCATTTTTCCATCGACACGGAACACATCTTCAATTATTTGATGAAATCAAACAGTTCCATTTTCATCTTCTTGACGAACTTTTTGAAGACAAAAACCATCCAATTTTTGATGATGTCCTGAATACCTTTGTTGAAATCGACTGGATTATTGAGGAAGATCCACAAGATCCTTATGATTACCTATATGATCAAATTGTATCAATTGGTGAAATGGTTTCTACAAAAATCCTTAGTGCCTACTTCGAAAAATGTGGACTACCAACAAAGTGGATTGATGTTCGAAATTATATTCATACAGACAATACCTACAGAGATGCACGGGTCGACTGGAAAAAAACAGAAGCTGCCATTCAGAAAGACATTCCTGCTATGATGCAAAGCTTCATACCCATCACACAAGGGTTTATTGGAGGTACATCAGAAAACTTTACAACTACCCTCGGCCGAGAAGGGTCGGATTATACAGCAGCGATCTTCGCCGCCTGCCTCAATGCCCGGGCGCTTACCATTTGGAAGGATGTGCCCGGTATTCTGAATGCTGACCCGAAATGGTTTAGCTCAACTGAGCTGATCCCTGAACTATCTTATCTCGATGCAATAGAATTGAGTTATTATGGAGCAAATGTCATTCACCCTAAAACCATTAAGCCATTAGAAAACAAGGAAATACCACTATATGTTCGATCCTTTATAAATGTTAACGGAAACGGAACCCGTATTCATAAAAACACAGAGAGCCTATCGGTGCCATCCTTTATATTTAAAGTAAACCAGGCCCTCATATCGATCTTACCAAACGACTTTTCGTTTATCGTCGAAGATAACCTCAGTCATATCTTCAATGCTTTTCACAAACACAAAGTCAAAATCAATATGATGCACAATAGTGCGGTCAGCTTCTCGGTTAGTGTAGATAATCAAGAAGATCAGGTTACAGCACTTATAGAAGAGCTTCGCAAGGATTTTAGTGTATCATATCTGTCTAATTTGGAGCTGGTAACGATTCGTTACTATAACCAAGAAACAATCGACCGTGTTCTCGTGGACAAGGAAGTCATTCTGGAAGTCAAAGACTCGTACACCTGTCAAATGCTAATCCGGGACAAAGTATCATGAGTTTCAATGAGGCAATATTATCCACGGACGTTCAGGATTTTATTCTCAAAAACGAGTCGATAGAACCGAATCAAGTCGCATTAAAAAAAGCCATATTTTCACAGGTAGGTAATTCTGAACTTGCTCAACAGATCGAATCCCGTCGAAAAGCGAAAAAGAAACTTCCAACGTGGTATATGA
>Ga0079224_100017832_pt1 | contig 10022 bp, 7 predicted proteins | sample Stecom2015_FD_80414 | JGI IMG/M metagenome (GOLD analysis project Ga0079224, IMG submission 80414) | Agricultural soil microbial communities from Utah to study Nitrogen management - Steer compost 2015 | ecosystem: Environmental > Terrestrial > Soil > Agricultural land | place: USA: Utah... | reverse complement strand
TCGGAAAAACCACCGAGCGTCACCCCGGACGGCCGCGTCAGCGGCATCCATAGCCACCCACCACACCTTTTTCTCAAAAATATCCCCCTGCTCCACAGAGACTTCCAACCGCCTTCACATACGATTCAAAAACTGTTTCTGGACACACTCAATCCCACTCAGGTACCGTCCCACACGACTCCCGACAAATGGCTTGGAAGCCTATTCACTGCCCTTCGAAGACCGGACCGAAAAAGTCGAAACCACCGGTTCACCCGAAATTCAGCGTGCCGTCCCGTCCCCGAAAAGAAAGGGTGAGCGTGTGACCATCGAGACAGAGCCGGCGTCGTCTCCGCCACCGCGCACCGAAGCGGACCGGCAGGCGGTGTCGGTCAGCGGCCTCACCAAGTCCTTCGGCGGCCTGCGCGCTCTCGGCGACGTCACCCTGACCGTCTCCCCCGGCCAGGTCTACGGCGTGCTGGGCCCCAACGGCGCGGGCAAGACCACGTTCCTGCGCATCCTGCTGGGCCTGGTCCGCCCCGACGGCGGAACGGTGCGCGTCCTCGGCCACGCCCCGGGGGACCGGCGGGCGCTGCGCGCCATCGGCGCGCTCATCGAGGCGCCCGCCTTCGTGCCCGGGCTGAGCGGCCGCACCAACCTGCGCGTCCTGGCCCGTGCCCGCGGCCTGCCCGACAGCGAGGTCGAACGCGTCCTCGCCCTGGTGGACCTGGCCGACCGGGCCGACGACCGCTTCACCGGCTACTCCCTGGGCATGCGCCAGCGCCTGGGGGTCGCCGCCGCACTGCTGGGCGACCCCCGCCTGCTCATCCTGGACGAGCCGACCAACGGGCTCGACCCGGAGGGCGTGGTGTGGATGCGCGCACTCGTCCGCGACCTGAGCGGCTCCGGACGCACCGTGCTGTTCTCCTCGCACATGCTCGCCGAGGTCCAGCAGGTGTGCGACCGCGTCGTCGTCCTCGACCGCGGCGCCGTCGTCGCCGAGGACTCCATGGAGAACATCCGCACCCCCGACGTCTCCCTCCACGTGCACGCCACCCCCGACGACCTGGTCGCCCGGGTCCTCACCGAAGCCGCCGGGGCGGGCGCGCCGGTCCGCGGCGAACCGGGCCGCTGGCGGACGCGCGCCACCCCCGAGGAGGTCCCCGGCATCGTCCGCGCCCTCGTCGAGGCCGGCGCCGACGTCCACGAGGTCCGCTCGGAACGCCGGTCACTGGAGGACGTCTTCTTCAGCCTGACCGAGTCCCAGGAGGAACGCCCGTGATCTCCGCCCTCAACGCCGAACTGCTGCTGCTGCGCCACCGCGGCGCGCCCTACGTGGTGGGCGCGGCCTGGGTCACGATGGTCGTGGGCTTCGCGTTCCTCGTCCCCGCCGTCGTCTACGTCAACCTGGACGCCGGATCCGACCGCGACCAGCTCCTCGCGGTGCTGCTGCCCGAGTCGGTGGGCAGCACCGCGGTGAGCAGCTACCCGCTGTTCGGCGGCGCGATGATGCTCATCCTGGGGGTGCTCCTCACCGGCTCCGAGTACCGCTGGCGCACCTGGACCGTCCGCCTGTCGCAGGGCCCCGACCGCACCCAGGTGATGGCGGCCAAGTTCACCGCGGGCGCGGCCGCCGTCGTCCTCATCGCCGTGGCCGCGATGCTCGCCGCGGTGCTCTCCTCGGCCGTGATCGCCCTCCTCACCGACAGCCCCCTGGACTGGCCGGGCGCGGCCGCCCTGCTCACCTCGCTGGGCGGCGCGGCCCTGATCTCGGTCGCGTGGATGAGCGTGGGCGCCGCCCTCGCGGTGGTGTTCCGCGGCACCAGCGTCGCCCTGGCGGTGGGCCTGCTGTGGACCCTCGCCCTGGAGAACACCGTCTCCGGTCTGGCGTCCATGTTCGACGTCCTGGAGCCGCTGCGCTCCGTGCTGCTGGGCACGGCCAGCGGCTCGCTCGTGGCGGCCCTGGGCGCCCCCACCCTGGAGGAGGGCGGCACCCCCGGCGTGGTGGACCACCTGGGCACGCCCGCCGCACTCACGGTCCTGCTCGCCTACACCGCGGTCTCGGTCGCCGTCGCCGTCTGGCTGACGCGCCGCAGAGACATCGCCTGAACCGGCCGCACCCCCGTCCCCTGGAGGATCGTTGTCCACACCCCTGCCCCACCGCCCCCGGCTCCGCCAGGACACCGTGGTCCTGGAGACCCCCGACGGGGTCTTCGTCCGCACCCCCGAAGACAGCTTCGTCGTCCGCGGGGCGGGCGCCTACCGCTACCTGTCGGCCCTGGCCCCGCACCTGGACGGCACCACGACGACCGAGGAGATCACCGCGGGCCTGCCCGAGGCGCACGCCGCATCGGTCCGCTCCCTGCTGTCCCGGCTCGCCGCGCGCAGAGCCGTGCTCGACGCCCCCGACCGGGACGCCCTGGTCGACGGGGACCTGCGGGAGCGCTTCGGCCCCCAGATCTCGCTGCTGGAGCACCACGGCGACGACGGAAGCGGTTTCCTGCGGCTGGCCGGGGCGCGCGTGGCCGTCGTCTCCGACACCCCCGACCACGGCGCCGGCCTGGCCGCCGCCCTGACCGCCAACGGCGTGGGCGTGCGGGGCGACGTCGCGGTGCGTTCCTTCGCCGAGGAGTTCGACCCGTCCGGCGTGGACCTGGTGTGCCTGCTGGCCGTCGAGGGCCCCCAGCCCCGGCTGCTGGAGCGCGCCCGCGCCGCCCGGGCCGCGGGCGCGGCGGTCCTGCCGCTGCTGCGCGTGGGCCACCGCCTGGTCGTCGGCCCGTGGCAGGCGCCGGACGGGGGCGTGGACGTGTGCTCGCTGCTGCTGCGCCTCGGTGACAACGCGATCCCCGAGGCCCTCGGCCTCTGGCAGGCCATCGGCGCCGGCGGCGCGGCCCCCGCGCTGCCCCCGCTGCCCGGGACCGCCGCGCCGCTGGCCGTGGAGATCACGGGCTTCGAGGTCTTCAAGACGCTCAGCGGCGTGCTGGCCTCCGACGTCGCCGACCGCGCGGTCGTCGTCGACTCCCGGTTCCTGACCGCCCGCGGCGAACCGGTGGTGGCCCACCCCGCCGGGGACACGCCTCCCGCACCGCGCGTCCCCGACACGGCCGGGGACCCCGCCGACGTGGAGGCCGCCTACACCCGGTTCGAACCCGTGGTCGCCGAGACCACCGGGATCATGAGCCGCTTCGACGACGACGCCCTGCCGCAGATCCCGGTCAAGGTCTCGGTGCTGCACGCCCCCGCCGTGCGCCCGGAGCCGGTGGTGGCCTTCGCCTCCGACACGGTGATGCGGGCACGCCTGTCCGCGCTGGAACGGGCGTCCGCCGAGTACGCGCTGGCGGTGCACCGCCGCTGCCCCCTGCTGCCGGCCCCCGTCGCGGGAGCGCGGACCGTCGACCACCGCCTGCTGGAGACCTGGCTGGGCACCGCGCCCGCGGGGGACGCGGCGGCCGCGGCCCGCGACCTGGCCGACGGCTCCGCGCTGGCCGTGGACCGGCGCGCCGTCCTCGCCGGCCCCTGGGACCGCGACGCCGCCTGCTACGAACCGGCCCTGACCGGGCTGGCCGCCGCGCCGACCGCGCAGGAGGCGGCCGGGCGGGCGCTGCGGGACGCCGCCGCCGCGCTGGCCGTCGCCCGGGCGGTGCGCGGCGAGACCACGCTGCTCACCGTCGGCGCCGACCTGCTCGACAAGGTGCTCGACGCGACCGAGCGCACCCGCCTGTCGATGCTCGCCGCGGAGCTGGACGGGCCCGGCGGCGCCCCCGAACTGCTGCTGGCTCCCGGAGCGGTGCCGGTCGCCGTGGTCCGCACCGCGCGGCAGACCCTGGCCCGCCCCGGACGCACCTGGGCCGAGGCCGCCGAGGCCGCCCTGTGCGAACTGGCGGGACGCCGCCAGGTCGGGCCGGTCCGGACCCCCGAACCGCTGCTGGACGCCTTCGACCTCGCCGACGTCCCCGCCGGCGCCGCGCTGCGCGACCCGCTCCCCCTGGAGGCCGCAGGCGACGCGGACCGCGTCCTCGCCCGGCTGGCCGCGGAGGGCCGCCGCGCCGCGCTCATCGAACTCACCCCGCCCGACCTGGTCGGGGTGACGCACGTGGCCCGTGTCCTGGTCTACCGGACCGCCGAGGGCTGAGCCCCGGGCCGCGGGTCACCTGCTCCCGTCGCCGCACGGCGGCGACCGCATCCCCGGAGAGGAGGTGAATTCCGTGAACCTGAACGAGGAACTCCTGGCCCTGGAGACCACGACCTTCGAGATCGAGGACATCTCCGACCCCGGCCAGGACCTGGCCGGCTGGTGCAGCTCCAGCTGCTCCTGCTCCAGCTGCTGCTCCTGCAGCACCTCCAGCTGCTGCTCCACCAGCACCAGCACCGGCTGCGGCGGCGGCTGAGCCGCGCGGCGACGGGGAGGGGCCCCGGGCCCCTCCCGGTCGTCCGGCCGCTCCCGGCCGGTCCGTGCCGCTCCAGCCGCGTGAGCCGCGCCCGAGCGCACCGGCTCCACCACCAGCGAGGAAAGGAAGAAGAACCCCGTGTCCGCCCACACCCTCGGCCAGGAGCTCCTGGAGCTCGAGGCCGTCACCTTCGAGGTCGACGACATCGCCGACCTCGGCCAGGACTCGGCCGCCTGGTGCAGCTCCAGCTGCTCCTGCTCCAGCTGCTGCTCCTGCAGCACCTCCAGCTGCTGCTCCACCAGCACCAGCACCTCCAGCTGCGGCTGAGTCCGCGGCTTCCCGACATCCCACAGACGAGGAGAGATCCCGTGCTCAGTCAGTCCCTCGGCCAGGAGCTCCTGGAGCTCGAGGCCGTCACCTTCGAGGTCGACGAGATCGCCGACCTCTCCGAGCAGCTGGCCGCGTGCAGCTCCAGCTGCTCCTGCTCCAGCTGCTGCTCCTGCAGCACCTCCAGCTGCTGCTCCACCAGCACCAGCACCTCCAGCTGCGGCTGAGTCCGCAGCCGGGTGACGCCGCGGGCCGCGCCCGCGGCGTCACCCCCCGCCCCCCGCACGACGAGACGAGAGGTGTCCGATGACGACGATGACGACCCCGGCCGCCGCATCCGGAGCGCGCAGCCCCGCCGCGGTGTTCGGCCGGATGATCGCGGAACGCCTGAGCGGCGTCCCCGGGACGATCGACGTGGCCGTCCTGGGTGTTCCCGGCCACGACGCCGCGGCGACGGTCCCGCTGGACGGCGGGGACGGTCCGGTCCGGGCGAGCGTCCGCCTGTACGGGGCGAGTGTCGTCGTCGCCGCCACCCCCGGCGCCCCCGGCCCCTGCCCCGGCTGCCTGGACCGCAGGTGGACCGTGTGCCGTCCCCCCGTGGAACGCGCCGCCCTGGAGGAGCCGCGCGGCGTCCTCGCCGCCGCCCCGGCCGTGCCCGGCCGCCACGTCGCGGCGCTCACCGCGCCCCTGGTCGAACAGGCCGTGTCCGACGGCGACCCGCGCAGCGCGTCGGTGTGGGAGCTCGACACGCTCACCGCGACCGTCAGCCGCTTCGGGCTGATCCGCGACTCCGCCTGCCCGCGGTGCGCCGAGCCGGTCGACGACACCGCCGAGGCGGCGAGCCTGCCGCTGGAGCCGGCCCCCGTTCCCGTCCCCGGGGCCACCCGCGCCCGCAGTCCCGAGGAGCTGGACCTGCCGATGGAGGCGCTGGCCAACCCGGTCTGCGGCATGCTCGGCGGGCCGGCGATGCGCGCCTACCAGGCGACGGCGACCGCGCCGGTCAGCGGACGGCTGCACGTCCGCAGCAAGTACGCGCTGCACGAGATGTGGTGGAGCGGGCACGCCGAGAGCTACGCCCGCAGCGAGCTCCTGGCCGCCCTGGAAGGGCTGGAACGCGACGCCGGACAGCAGCCGAAACGCATCCGCGTCGCCCGCCGCGCCCGCGCCGCCGACCTGGACGAGCCCTACCTGGACCTCACCGAGTGCGGCCTGTACACCGACGAGTTCTACCGCCGCCACACCGACCACTACGTGCCCTGGTCCGCCGAGCCCGAGGTGCCGTGGGTGTGGGGCTACTCGCTGCGCGACGAACGCCCGCTGCTCGTCCCCGAACAGGCCGTCTACTACCTGGACCACCGCACCGACCACCGCAACACCGTCCAGGAGTGCTCCAACGGGTGCGCCTCCGGCAGCTCCCGGACCGAGGCGGTCCTGCACGGCCTGCTGGAGCTGCTGGAGCGGGACGCGTTCCTCGTCAGCTGGTACAGCGGCCTGACCCCCGTCGAGATCGACCTGGACACCGTCGACTCCGCGCTCGTCCAGCAGATGCGCGCGCACGTGGACCTGTTCGGCTACGACCTGCGGTGCTTCGACATCCGCACCGACATCCCGGTGCCCGCGATCGCGGCGGTCGCGGTCCGCCGCGACGACGGCCTGGGCACGCTGTGCTTCGCGGGCGGCGCCTCACTGGACCCGGCGGACGCGGTGCGCGCGGCCGTGTGCGAGACCGCCTCCTACATCTCCGGCTTCCCCGAGCGGGTGGAGGCCGAACTGGACCGCACCGAGCGGATGGCCGACGACTACCGCCTGGTCACCGAGCTGTCCCACCACGCGCTGCTGTTCGGACTGCCCCGGATGGCGCCGCTGGCCGACCACTGGATGCGCCAGGACACCCGGCTGCCGCTGGACGAGGTGTTCGCCGACTGGACGTCGATCCGCCAGGTCCACGACGACCTGCGTGTGCCCGTGCGCCAGATCGTCGCCATGCTCGCCCAGCGCGGCATGGACACCGTCGTGGTCGACCAGACCACCCCCGAGCAGCGTCTGCTGGGCCTGCACACGGTCGCGGTGATCGTGCCCGGCCTGGTGCCCATCGACTTCGGCTGGGAGCGCCAGCGCGCACTGCACCTGCCGCGCACCCGGTGGGCGCCCTACCACGCCGGCCTGGCCCCGCGGCCGCTGCGCGCCGACGAACTGCACCGCGTCCCCCACCCCTTCCCCTGACCCCGGTCCGGCCCGACGCCCCTCCGGCAAGGAGTTCGAGTTTGCGCACCCCCGACCACACCCGTACGAGCCCCGGCCCCCTTGCGGCCGACGGAGCCGTGGCCCTCGACTACGCCCGGCGGATGTTCCACCGTCAGAGCGATCCCCTGCCTCCCCCGGGATTCCGGGTGGACTGGGACGACCAGCCGTTCCGCCACACCTTCTACCTGGACGCGCCGAAACTGCCGCTGCCCGCCCCCTTCTCCCTCCCCGTCCCCGGAGGCGTCCTCGCGTCGGTGGAACGGGCGCGCACCGCCGGCGCCTCCGCCCAGCCGACCCTCCAGGAGCTGTCCTCCGCGCTGGCGTGCTACGCGGTGACCGGCCGCCGCACCTCCCCCGACTGGAACGAGGACAGCACCCGCAAACTGCACACCGGCCAGGCCACCTGGTCGCGCCCCACCGCCTCGGGCGGCGGCATGTACCCGGTGGAGACCTACCTGGTCGCCGGGGCCGGCGCGGTACTGCCGTGCGGCGTCTACCACTACGACACCGCCCACCACGCGCTGGACCGGCTGACGGCGCGGAACCGCACGGCGGAGCTGGCGGCGGCCTGCGGCACGCGGGCGCCCCTGTACCTGGTGGCGACGCTGCGGTTCTGGAAGAACTCCTTCAAGTACAACTCCTTCTCCTACCACGTGGTCACCCAGGACACCGGGGCCCTGCTGGGAGCCTGGCGGATGGTGCTGGGCGCCTTCGGGCACGCGCCGCGGCCGGTCCTGTGGTTCGACGAGGCGCCCGTGGGCGCGGCCGTGGGCGTCGACGGCCGCACCGAGGCCCCGTTCGCGGTGGTCCCGCTCGGCGAAGGCGCGGACGGCGCGGCCCCCCGCCCGCCGTCTGTCCCCTCCCGTGCGCCGCGGCCCCGGGTGTGGGAGCGTTCCAGGCGGGTGCGCTCCTTCGAAATGGTCGACCAGGTCCACCTGGCGGCCCTGGTCGGCGACACCCCCCGCCCCGCCCCCGACGCGGGGGACGGCTGCGCCCCCGTCCCGCTGCCCGGCGGCGGCTCCGGTGTGCCGCTGCCCCCGGTGGCCGACCCCGCGGAGCCCGGGGGCCTGGAGCGGGCGCTGCGGACCCGGCGGTCTGCCTTCGGGGTGATGGCCTCGCGCCCTGCCCTGGACACCGCGGCCCTGGGCCGGGTGCTCGCCGCCGCCGAACGGATCGGCCGCTGCCCCACCGACGTGGCCCCCGCCGCGGACCGGCGGCCGTGGCTGCGGCTGCGCCTGCTGGCCCACACCGTGGAGGGGCTGGAACAGCGCGCCTACTGCTACGACGGCGACTCCCACCGGCTGCTGCCCGGCCCCGCCGTGGACTTCTCCGACCTGCAACGCCACTACGCGCTCACCAACTACGACCTGCGCCAGTGCGCCGCCGTCGCCGTGGTGTGCGCACGCCTGGAGCCGCTGGTGGCCGCCTACGGCGCGCGCGGCTACCGGATGCTGGGCATCGAGGTCGGGCAGGCCGCCCAGAGCGCCTACCTCGCCGCGGCGGAGGCCGACCTGGCCGTCGGCGCGGTCCTCGGCCTGGACAACCCGGCCATCGACGACCTGCTGGGCCTCTCCGACACCGACGAGCGCAGCATGCTCTTCCTGCTGCTGGGCCGCCCGCGCACCCCCCGCACCGGCTACGACCACAGCCTGCACCGCACGCTCCCGTCCCAGGAGGAGGCACAGCCGTGACCGACCTGCTCCACCCGCCCGAAACCGCCTCCACCGCGCTCGACCGCTGGCGCCTGGGCGAGGGTTTCCTGATCCGCGCGGCGGGGCAGCCCGCCGAGGCCGTGGCCGGACTGCGCTCCGCGCGCGCCCGCGCGTGGGCGGAGGAGGTGCTGGCCGCCGAGGGCCGCCGCGACCGGTTGGGGCAGCGGCTGCGCTCGGCCCTGGAGGGGGCCGTCGCCCGCGCCTCCGACACCGCCCGGGTCGCGCTGATCAACCTGCGCCGGGACGTGTTCAACACGCGGCGGCCCCGCCCCGCGACCCTGCGCCGCGCCCGGGAGCGCCTGGACGCCGTGTCCCGCGCGCTGCTGGACGTCTGGCTGGACGCCTTCGAGGCGGTCGAGACGGCGCGCGCCCGCGGCGCCGAGGCGCTGGCCGCGGACACCGCGCAGGCCAGGGCCCACGCCCGCGCCGCGCTGTGCGACGAGGAGCTGCGCTGCGCCATCCTGCTGCAGTCGCAGGTCCTGGAACGCACCATGGACCGCTACCTGGACCCCGACCGCAAGTTCGACAAGTCCGCCCGGCACCTGGAGCGCACCCTGCTGGAACTGCTGTACCGGGCGTCTTTGAAGACCAGCCCGTTCAGCACCCTCACCTCGGTGGGCCTGGGCCGCTTCCGGCCCGGGGCGCCCGACGCGCTGCCGCGCCCGGCGAACCTGCGCAAACGCTCCACCGTCCGGCTCAACGTCGCCGTCCTGGCCCGCCTGGCCGCGGTGATCCAGGCCGACCCGCGCCTGCGGTCCGGCTTCCCGGTGCGGCTGGCGCCCGGTGCCGACACCGACGGCGACCGCATGCGGTACGTGCGCCGCCGCACCACCGCGGGCGCCGACCCCGACGCGGTCGTGGCGCTCGACACCGTCCACGAGGACCTGTTCTTCCTGCCCAGCGGCCCGGTGCTGGCCGACGTGGCCGAGCTGACCCGCACCGCCTCGCCCACGCTGCGCCGGCTCAGCGCCCGCCTGGCCGCCGCCCACGGCGAGGAGGACACCGCCGGGACGGACCGGCTGCTGGGCCACCTGCTGCGGCTGGGCTTCCTCATCGTGCCGGACCTGCAGGTGGACCTGCGCTCCGACGACCCCGCCACCGCCTTCACCGCCGCGCTGCGCGCGCACGGCACCGCGGAACTGCACCGCGCCGCCCAGGCCCTGGAGCGGGCGGGCGAACAGGTGGCGGCCTACCCCCGCACCCCCGCCCGCGAGCGCGCACGCGTGCTGGCGCGCGTGCGCGAACACGTGGAGGAGTGCTTCGCCGCGGTCGGCGCCGACCCCGACCTGGTGCCCCGCACCCTGCTGTACGAGGACACCACCTTCCGGGGCGCCGACGCCGACCGCGCGGCGGCCGAACGCGTCCTGCTGCC
>Ga0079224_100017831_pt1 | contig 10022 bp, 7 predicted proteins | sample Stecom2015_FD_80414 | JGI IMG/M metagenome (GOLD analysis project Ga0079224, IMG submission 80414) | Agricultural soil microbial communities from Utah to study Nitrogen management - Steer compost 2015 | ecosystem: Environmental > Terrestrial > Soil > Agricultural land | place: USA: Utah... | reverse complement strand
CGGTCCTCGCGGCCCCCTCTCCTCCCGCTCACGATCGAGCGCGTCCGCAATTGAAAGAGTGTCCGGATTGACCTCGATGACCGAATTGATCTTTGGTCCGTTCCGATCGAGGGCGGCTATTCGTTCGAGATAGTATTCTGCAATCGCCCTTGCCGTAATCGCACCGGACGCCATCCCCTCCTGCAAATGCTGGATGGTGGCTTCGGACAGCTCAAACGGCCTCTGGCTGCGGACTACCAACTTCGATTGACCGGTTACGGGAACTGCTCGCCCGAAGGCGGCGCCGATGATGCCCAATCCGCTGAAGGCAATAAACGATCTTCGTTTCATCGTAAGAATGTGTATCGTGCTATCCCAAAATCGAGGCGGTGCCTGCCCCATCTTACAAAATACGCTCAATCCGGCCACGCGGTAGGGGTCAAAAATATTCTCCGCGTGGCAATGCCTTGCACGTCCCGCATCGTGCTTTTAGATTGCATTCTGAGTACGATATCCCTTCTAAAAACCTGTCCTTCGGTGAAAACATGAGCGCATCGATATCACGACGCAAGTTTATCGCTACCACCGCTGCCGGAGTAGGGCTTGCTGCCACGACAACCGCTGGTATTCCGGGGGGTGAGACGAGCCTTGACGAAGGAATCCTCCCCGTCCGGCCACTAGGAGCAACTGGTTTGATGCCTACTGTGCTTGGTTTTGGAGCCGGCTCTCGGTATCTCCAGATCCAGGATCCTGAGCTGGCCGAGCGGATGATCGTGCGGGCCATCGAGCTGGGCGTACGGTATTTCGATACCGCCTACACCTACGGCGCCAATCGTGAAAGCATGAAACGGTTCGGCCGATACCTCACACCTCGGTATCGTGACCAGATTTTGCTCGCAACGAAGCTCGAAGTGAGAGATGCGGAATCGGCAAAGCGCCAGTTCGAAGAGTGCCTGACCGACCTGAATACGGACAGGGTAGACATTCTGCACTTCCACGCGGTGGGAACGAAAGAGGAGGTAGATCGGATCGCCTCAAATGATGGCGCGCTCAAGGTCTATCGCAACCTGAAAGAAAGTGGCGCCATCCGCGCCATCGGCGTTACAGGCCACGCCGACAGCAAGGTTTTGCGCTACGCACTCGAACGCCTGCAGCCGGATTGCATCATGTGCCCTCAGAACCCGGGTCATGGCCAGGCGCAGCAGGGTGGCATTCGTTTCACCGACGACATCATACCCTATGCCCTTCAGCATGGGATCGGCTTACTCGCGATGAAAACTACAGGACAGGACGGCCTGATGGGTCGAGGCGGCGTGACCGGTCCTGAGCTCGTCCGGTACGCCATGTCGCTCCCTGTTGCCTCTGCGATCGTCGGAATGAGCAGCCTCGAGGTGCTCGAGTCGTGTGCCTCAATCGCCCGCTCACTCGTGCCGATGACCGAAGAGGAGATGGCTGCGTTTCGGCAGCGTGTGTCGGAAGGTACCGACATGGGGCAGGTACTACCCTACCTCACCCCGGGTTACGTCGACGGCGTTTCGTACGCTTGAACTGAGGTTTCAGCAAGGAAAAAGACGGGGCACGTATACAGCCGGCTTAAAGCCTCGGCTTCGGCCTAGTAGAGTAGTGTCCTGTTGGACCCTTGCCCATGTTTTTTGTTCGGTGCAGCGGTCCGCTTAAACCCCTGCATTGTTGTGCTTAAGTTTTTTCTCCAATTCGTAGCGTTTCGACAACAAATTTAAGTTTTCGTTGTATTTTGAATGTTTTGTAATAACTTTATCCTCATCAAATAATCGAGCAGGCTCCGAAACGCCGGCATTTTCCCATCAGGATAAAACGGTTTTTGCCGATTTGTACATTTGGGCGTTTGTATTCCGGTTTATGCCTACCTCCACACGAAGGGACTCCCTGCCATCTAACGCTTTGTATCCGCACAGACCGAATTCCGTAAACTCTGCCCCGTAATTCACACCAATGAGGGTTCAATTAAGCCCCAACCGCCTTTCGAAGGATGCGAAGTAAAGCCCGCCTGATTTTACGACGCCCTCTCATTCCCTGGATCGTATTGCTCGTCTCGCTAATGATGACGGCTATTACGACCTGGAGCGTGGCAAACAGCACCGTGGTTCGAGACAAAGAACGCTGGACGAATGCGGTCGAATCGACCAGGAATCGTATCGAGACCAGGCTTCAGACCTACATTGCCTTGCTTCGTGGCGGTGCAGGACTGTACGCCGCGGCAGACATGCCGATATTCAACCGGGACTTTCAGGAGTACACCGCTCGTCTCGACATCCAGCGACGATATCCGGGCATTCAGGGCATTGGCTTTACCCGCCGCTTTTTACCGGAGGAAAAGGACAGCCTTGTAGCCGCGATGAAGGCGCAGGGTTTTTCGGATTTTAAGGTCTGGCCTGACGCTCCCGAAGGGGAACGTCACACCATCGTTTACCTCTCCCCTCTCGATCGCCGGAATCGTGCGGCAATTGGGTACGACATGTACACCGAAGCTACGCGCCGTGAGGCTATGGCGCGGGCGCGTGATTGGGGAACGTCGGCGATGTCGGGCAAGGTCAGGCTCGTACAGGAAATCGAGGGGCGCGTACAGGCTGGTTTCCTGATTTATTTGCCGGTTTATGAGGGTGGCGAAATACCTCAAACCGTCGAAGAGCGGCGGGCAGCCTTAAAAGGGTTCGTTTATGCCCCGTTCCGTGCAGACGATCTGTTCGACGGCATATTCGGGGAAGAAGAACGGCCGCGGCTGGCATTCCGGATTTACGACGGCAGAGAAGTCAACGAAGAAAACTTGCTCCACGATTCACGCATTGGAGGCATCGTTCCGGACGACAACTCTTCGATCAGTGAACAAATAGTACTTGAGACGAGCGGGCACCCGTGGACGATCGTATTCAGGCCAACACCCTTCTTTACGGCCGAATCCCGCCGTTCGTTCGTCCCATTTACGGCGCTTTTTGGATTTATTCTGAGCCTGACTCTGTTTGCACTCAGCCGAACGCAGCTGCAAGCCGAGGAAGCCGTTCGAGAGAGTGAAGGGCGTCTTCGCTCAGTGCTCGAGTCGCTGCCGGTCGGCGTTTTCGTCGCCGAACGAAACGGGCAAATCACCTTTACCAATTCCGCCAGCAAGCGAATATGGGCCGGAGGAACGGAAGTCATCGAAGAAAACCCCGACGCGTTCGAACGCTGGTGGGCAGAGATGACCGGTCGGATACAAACCCACGGAGCAGGCCTGATACGTGCCCTGCAGGGCCAGAAAGTTGAAGGAGAAACAGTAGAGATCGGTGCGTTTGACGGCTCTGTGAAGTCCATACTGGTATCCGCCTTTCCCCTGCGCAACAAATCCGGTGAAATCGAACGGGCGGTCACCGCAGTGGTCGACGTGACCGAGCAACGTAAGGCGGAGATCGCATTGCGCGAACGTGAACGTGAGTTCAGGACGATGGTCGATTCCATCCCCCAGCTTGCGTGGATGGCCGACTACGAGGGGAACATCTTCTGGTACAACCAGCGCTGGTACGAGTACACGGGCACCACGTTCGAAATCATGCAGCGCGAAGGCTGGCACGCGGTCCATCATCCCGACCACGCCGAACGGGTGTCAAAGCAGATCAAGCGTTCATTCGAAACGGGCATTTTCTGGGAAGATACCTTCCCCATCCGAAGCAAAACGGGCGAGTATCGTCACTTTTTGTCGCAGGCGGTTCCGATTCGGGATGATTCGGGTAAGGTCGTGCGGTGGTTCGGAACGAGCACCGACATCACCGAACAACACCGTGCTCGGGAAGCCGAAGCGCGTGCAATCCGGGAGCTTGCTGCCAGGGAAGCCGCTGAAGCGCGGGAAGAACAGCTCCGGCAACATACGATGGAGCTCGAACGAAGCAACCGCGAGCTGGAGGAGTTTGCCTACATCGCCTCGCACGACCTTCAAGAGCCCCTCAGAAAAATCAGCACCTTTGCCGATCTCATCCTCGAAGAGGATGGGGATAATCTTGGCGAGTCCGGTCGGCTTTACCTACAGCGCGTTCAGCACGCCGCCGTGCGAATGTCCCGGCTGATCAAGGACCTGCTTGCCTTTTCTCGGGTGCGAACCAAGGCGCTGCCTTTCGAGAAAACCGACCTCGGCGTCGTCATGGCGGAGGTGATTTCGGATCTGGAGGTGCTCATTAAGAAGACCGGTGGACGCGTTCACTTTGACGAGCTACCGACCATCGAGGCTGATCCGGTCCAACTGCGTCAGCTACTTCAAAATCTGATTGCGAACGCCCTCAAGTTCCATCAGCCGGACGTGCCACCTGAAGTCCGGATCAGTTGCAGAATCGAAACGGCCCGATATTCCAGGGAAGCCGACGGCCGTCAATTCTGCCGCATCGAGGTGAAAGACAACGGCATCGGGTTCGAAGAAAAGTACGTGGACCGCATCTTTGCCCCATTCCAGCGCCTGCACAGGAAAGATCAGTACGAAGGAACGGGCATCGGCCTCGCGATCTGCCGTCGTATTGTGGAACGACACGGCGGCTCGATCACGGCCAGAAGCGAACCAGGCAAAGGGAGCCAGATGATCGTTTGTCTCCCCATCCACCAGAACCACGAAGAATCGGCCTGAAAGCTACGAATCGCCAAGGTTGGCTCCCTGGCGTCTGAGCTCGTCCTGAACGTCGGAAAACGGAACGTCCGTCAGCGCCAATCCTCTGGCGGCTGACAGCGCACCGCAGACGCCGGCGGCCTGCCCGGTCGCCATCGAGATGGGCATCACCCGGTATGACGAGTGCGCTTCGTGCGTCCCGGATATGCACCGGCCGGCCAGCACGACTCGTTCCACACCTTGCGGTAAAAGTGCACGCAGTGGAATGTCGTAGGCCTCTCCGTCGGGCAGTCGCCTGAGGATGGTACCTTTACCTTCCGGATTGTGGATGTCGACCGGGTAGGAACCGCGTGCGATGACGTCTTCGAAGCGGCGTGCGCTGAGCAAGTCGTCTGCCGTGAGCCGATATTGGCCTACGAAACGGCGCGTCTCCCGGACCCCAACGTTTACCCCGCTCTGAACCACGTACGAGTCCTCGAAACCGGGCACGTAGCGTCTGAAAAAGGCCGCGAGCAGCCTTAGCTGTCGGCGGCTCTCCCACTCTGCGTAAGTGAGGTCCCACACGTCGGTGCCCAGCACACGCGTTACGCGCGTGCTGTTTACGCTGAGCTCGCGCGGGTGAGGTGTGGCAAAGAAGAGGACGTCTTCCCGCGCCAGGTCCAGCTCCCCCGCTTCAGAAGCCTTTCGAACGAGGTCCCAGAGCCCATGCACCCCCCGCCACTGGTCCGGGTGCTCCTTCACATACGCGGCAAAAGCGGCGCGTTCGAAGTCGGCGATTCGGAACATCAGCGTCATGGGCTGGACGAGGCCGTCTTTTTCCCGTCCCACTTCGAACGGCGCTCCGGTGCGAGCGGCCACGTCCCCATCTCCGGTGCAGTCGATGATGGCTTTCGTTTCAATGACCACAGGCCCCGACTTCGTCTCGAAGACTACACCTCCCGGTATGGACCCGCCAACGACGTCACTCGCAAAGGCATGGAAAAGGAACTTAACCCCCGCTTCGTCGAGCAGGTCGAGGGCAACCAGCTTGAAGGATTCCGGATCAAACGGAACCACGTAGCCCGTTGCAAGCGACGGGGCAATGGCGCCTCCGGAGGCAACGAGCCGTTCCAGCAACGTGAGCAAGACGCCGGCAATAACGGGATGGCCCGGACCGTGATCGGTCGGCAACAGGGTCAATGAACCGGAGCGCTCAAACTCGGTGCGCTGGGTGTGAAACGACATCAGCGGCATCACGAGCGCCGCCGTTGCATTCCCTCCAAAAAAGCCGTATCGCTCAACGAGGATCACGTCGGCGCCCGCCATACGCGCTCCCAGAGCCGCACCAATGCCAGCCGGACCACCCCCTACGACGAGCACGTCCGTACGAGCAATTTGCATTGCACGCCGGGGCTGCAAAGTAATCTCCCGTAGCTCTTCAGGCCTCGAAAGTGGCGGCATAGTTACGGTTGGCTCTGTTGAACGTCTTCAAGCGCTTCTCCTTTGATCAGGCGGACGAGCAGGTCGTTCGTATGGCGCGCTCTCGCTTTCATCTCGGGAAACTTCTCGCTTATCCGGGTTCTGACTCGCTCGCGCCAGTCCCACGTGTGGTCGATGCTCGCTATGAGACGTCCCGCGTTGACACTTTTGAGCGGTGGCGCGGGGATGTCGAGAAATTCGAGCAAACCGGTCACCTTTGATGCGTACGGAAGGGCGACGAACGGCACCCCCTGGTGGGCTGCGAAGATGAGGAAGTGTAGCCGCATCCCCACCGCCAGCTCGAAGTGCCCAATGAGGGCAAGCATCTCTCTCGAGGTGTACTCACCCCTTACCACCATTGCACGTTGAGCGTTTTGCATCTGCGCCACGACGGCGTGGCAGTGCTGCATGTCGAGCTTCTTGCGTTCCATGGGGATGAATACCACGTCGGCGTCGTAGCGATCGACCATAAAATCAGCGGCATTGGCCAGAAGCCCGTGGTAGTGTTCGACGTCCATGTCGGGCGCAGCTCCGCCGGGTTCCCTCACCGAAAACCCGACAAGGCGTTTGCTCTCATCGAGCCCTTCACGTTTTAGGGCTTCCTCCGGCAGATCACTCGGCTCGAGCAACACGGCTGGATCGGCCGTCACGACGATCGGCCGCTCGACGCCCACCTCTTCGAGGAGATGCTGACCCAGACGATCCCGAACGGTTACGACGGCCGCCCTGTTGAGCCCTTCTGCCACCAAGTGCCGTGCATTCGGATCGTTCAACGGGCCGGCACTGATGGCGTAAACGAACACCGGGATTCCAATCTCGTGCGCAATCTGGACTTCACGCAGGTAAGTCTCGGCTTCACCGTCGTACAGGATCCCGCCCCCACCCAGAACGAAGGTGTCGAGCCGCTCGATCTCGACCCTCACCTCTTCACGGCTCATCATTCGTGCAGCGACAGCACGTTCAACGTCGTGCCTCCGCAGGGTATCTTCCGTGTCACGTGTGAAGACGGTTATTTCAACGTCTAGCGAGTCCCGCAGCTGGCTGACGATCGATTCAAGGATCGCTTCATCTCCCAGATTGAGTCCTCCGTACGAACCCGAAATCCCGATCCTGTACTTTCCATTTGTCATCTTGAGCCGGCCGGATCTATTGCGCTATCTCTCACACCCGTTTTATAAATCCCGGCCTGCCGGAAGGTTTTTTCCCTTCCCAAAGGATTACAACCGATTGAAGCTCGTAACCGGCTGGATTCCCGATCCACGCGAACTGATCCCGACGCTGTTACTTACTCTTTGGTCAGAGCCCAAGGTCGTCGCACTGGCTGTCCAGCCACTCTGACGTGTCCCCCTGCGCGATTCCGGAATCAAATTCAGCCTGCGACAGGGTATCGTTATCGTCAGTATCCCAATCGTCGAAGTTCCCCGACCAGTCGCTATAGATGTCGCGCCGCTCGACTCCCCTGTCGAACTCCGTTTCGGAAAGGGCGGTGTCGTCATTTGTATCCCAGGAAGCGTAGAGTCCCTGACTGAGCTCCTCCGTCGTGACCTGGTCGTCTTCGTTGGCATCGAGCACAGAGCATCCGCCAACCACCGCTCCCGCCGCTGCACCCAGCCCAAAAAGAGCGCAACCCGAAAAGAGGAGAACCATTCCGAGTGAAAGGACAAGAGTAAGCAGGGATACGGACCGTGAATAATAATCGTTGTTCATGATTGTCTGTAATGTGGCTATTTTAAATGGGTTCGCTCACGCGAGAGCGGTGTGTATCTCCATCTATCAGACAGTGCCATTTACGGTTTCATCCACTTACGAAACCGTTACGTGCCAAAAACTTCCGGTGGACCCCTGGATCAAACGCTACATTGGCACCATACCTCATTCTGATTGGTCAATGTGATGCGTTGCGTGATCTGTGTTTTCACGTCCATAAACGACTCCGGAGCGAGGGGATGGGTCTAATGAAGAAAGATGGACGCGACTGGATCCTGTACTTGGTCTTATTCCTGTCGGCCTGGACGCAGCCTGCTTTTTCACAACGGGCATCTCTTTCGTCCAATAGCTTTCTGGACGATGGGCCGCTGGAGCTGATCGACATCGACACACTCTTCTACATCGAAAACAATGGCCTGACCCGCATTCTCGTCAATTTGAACGGGTACAAGTTCAAATTCGTGGTTGATCCGGCCGAAGTCGATCAGAGCGCAAATGCCTTCCTGATACCGGCAAACGGTGAAATCACCATCAGCATCGCCGCGTACATTCTCACGGGGCAGGAAAACACCATTCGGCTTTCGTCACAGGGACCCGAAGGGAGCTCGGCGGAGATCATCATTGGCGACTTACTACTCCCTGGGCAAACCGTGGCCTATGCGGTCGAAAATCTTCAACCGCTTCCCGAAACCTTCCGCCTGCTTCAGAGCTATCCCAATCCGTTTTCTGAAGAAACGACGATTACGTACGAGTTTCCTGAAAGCCGGATGACGGGCTCCCGGGTGAACCTTTCCCTGTATGACGTGATGGGCAGACGCGTCCGGATTCTCGTCGACGACATGCGATACCCGGGAAAGTTCACAACCACCTGGGATGGGACGAACGACGCCGGGGCTCGTGTCGCCGCCGGTGTTTACTTCTGTGTGATGGAGACGGAAAGGACGAACGATTTGGTAAAGCTGGTTCTGGTCCGATAGAAACGGCCTTTGACACGCCGCTTAATCACCAGCTTCATGAATGAGGTTTTCACGTCTCAGTGTTTCAATGAATCGGTTTATTCGGTCGAGGGCTTCCTGTTTGTCGATTTTATAGTTTGCCTCAAGTGAGGCCGCGATTTGTTCCGGCGCCTCTCCTGTTTGCAGACGATTCCAGACGAACAGCCCGGTTTCGTTGAGGGTGTAGAAGTACTTGGTTTCGAGATTGAGCAAAACGGCTTCCGAATCGTCAAGTGCGGTACACGTCACGTGCGGAGCCGGCTCGTATCGTACGGTCTGGGGAGACATCGATCTGTTCCGCAGTCAAGTGGCGACGGGCGAATGCCTCTCGAGCACGTGCTCGATCAGGCCATCAATGAGTAGAGGATCGTTTTTCAGGTCTCGTCCCGCGAGAAGCCGGAAATGCCTCGTCTGTCTAATCAGCTGGCCTAGCACGTCCAGATGCCGCGCGGCGAGATGCGGTTCGAGCGTCAGCAGGGCGCTCTGAGACATGAGCCGGTGCATCACCTCACGTTTTTCGATCGCTTCTATCCGGCTTACAGGCTGATGTACGATCTCAGGGAAAAAGATTACCCGTGGAGGAGTATGTGACACGCCCTGTCCGGGAAAGGATTGCTCCATCGAAATGAGCCGTTTGGACTTGTCCAGCGAGCTCCCGTGAATCACCCTATCCGAGAAGGGTACCACACCATCTATGTGTAGACCAAAATTCCTCCGAAGAGGAAAAACGTCGACGATGTCTCCACGCGGCTTCAGCAGAATGGTGTCATCCGAAAGGTATCCCCACCCCTGGCAGACCAGGCAATACGCCATCGTCGATTTCCCGCTTCCGCTGGGGCCGGCAAGAAGAATGCCGACGTCTCCCCTGGAGAGCCCGGCCGCGTGCAATGGATAGGCCTGCAGGTGACGAAGTAAAACGAGCACACCTGACACGAGCAACGTGGTTGTCACCTTGACGGCATTTTGATGCGCCAGGGTATCAGGATCCAAACGGGCTTTCGCAGAAAATCCCGCTGGCATCACCAGGAGCGTGGAGTGCCCATCGGAGAAAAAAAGAGACGATCCCGACCGATAGACCCGTACTCCATAGTCATATTCGGCGACCTTCGCGGCAGGGGCGAGGTATGGAGGCACGTTCTCGTCAAAGGTGATGGATAGCGTAGCCTCCCCCCGACCTTCAGCCTCCAATAAGCCCATACGACCGAGTATGTGCGTAAGCAACTCGCCGGTGGCAGGCTCCTTCCAGCTTATCCTTACGTCATTCCCGGCAATCTCGAATGTCTTCG
>Ga0079224_100017830_pt1 | contig 10022 bp, 6 predicted proteins | sample Stecom2015_FD_80414 | JGI IMG/M metagenome (GOLD analysis project Ga0079224, IMG submission 80414) | Agricultural soil microbial communities from Utah to study Nitrogen management - Steer compost 2015 | ecosystem: Environmental > Terrestrial > Soil > Agricultural land | place: USA: Utah... | reverse complement strand
TCGGAGGCCTCGATCAGCGCGCGATCCTCGTCGCTCAGCTCGACGGGCACGTCCGCGAGCTCGCGCTTGTCCGCCCGATCGAAGATCCCGGGCAGCTCGTGCCGCTTGATCTTGCCGAGCCGCGTGCGCGGCAGCGGCTCGCGGACCGCGCGGAAGTCGACGATGCGCTGGTAGGGGGGTAACGCCGACGCGAGCTGCTCGAGCTCGTCCTTGAGCATCGTCAGCACGGCGAGGCCGCCGCGGCGGCGAACCTCGTCCTCGTCGGGGACGACGACGGCAACGAGCCGCCCGTTGCGCTCGAAAATACCGATTTCCTTGAGCAGCGGCGTCGCGTAGCGCGGCTCGACATCCTCCGGGAACACGTTCTTGCCGTCGGCGAGGACGATGACCTCCTTCGAGCGTCCGACGATGTGCAGGAAACCTTCGTCGTCGATGAAGCCGAGATCTCCGGTGCGGAACCAGCCGTCCGGCGTGAACGCGTCGCCGGTCGCGTCGGGATTCTCGAAATAGCCGGAGAAAACGTTCGGACCGCGGGCCTGAATCTCGCCGTGCGGCTCGTCGGGGCGCTTGTCGATCCGGATCTCGACGCCGGGTATCGGCCGGCCTTCGGTGCCGAGGCGTCGGCGGCTCGGCGCGTTGAACGTCAGCACCGGCGAGGTCTCCGTGAGGCCGTAGCCGGTCAGCACCGTCCAGCCGAGAGACTCGAGATTCTGCGCGAGGCGCTCGTCGAGCTTCGCGCCGCCGCACCCCAAGATGCGCAGGTTCGGTCCGACGGCGGCGTGCACGGATCGAAACAGCCATCGTCCGATCGGCACGCCGAGGAGCCTGCGCGACTCGCGGGATACGGACAGCAGCCAGCGAAACAACCGCTCCTTGCGTCGTCCGCTCGCCTTGACGCGAGCCTCGATGCTCTGCCACACGGCTTCGTAGAGGCTCGGCACGCCGAGCATCGCGGTGACCTTCGCGGCCTTCGCCGCGCCCGTGATCTCGGGCCCGGTGACGCCGGCCGGCAGCACGATCCGGGCGCCGAGCCCGAGCACCGTGAGCATCCCGACCGTGAACGGATACGTGTGATGCAGCGGCAGCGGCATCAGCACGCGATCGCGCGCGCTGATCAGCCTCGCCGCGATCAGCGCGGACGCATCCGATGCGAGGTTGCGATGCGACAGCGGCACGGCCTTCGGAGTGCCGGTCGTGCCCGATGTGTAGAGGAGCGATGCGACTTGATCCGGATCGATCTCGACCGCAGGCGCCGGGCGCTCCTCCGCGAACGTCTCGAGCGACGTCACGTGCTCGGCCGGATCGATCACGTGATAACCGACGAGCGCTTCGGGCGTGCCGGCGAGGCGCTCGACGTGCCTCGAGCTCGTGAACGCGAAGCGCGGGGAAGCGTGGCGGATCACCCCCTGCAGCATATCGACGCTCGCCTGGTCGTCGACCGGGACCGCGACCGCACCGATCGACACGATGCCGAAGTACGCGGAGATCCAGTCGGGGCTGTTGGGGGCACAGAGGAGCACGCGGTCGCCCCGTCCGATGCCGCGCTCCTCGAGGCCGCGTGCGACCCGCGCGGCCCGCTCGTGCAGGGCGCGGTAGGACACCTGCTGCGGGGGGGCGTCGGAGCCGAACGCCTCGATCGCGACCGCGTCGCCGCGTTCGGCGAACGAGCGGACAAGATCGCACAGCGTATTGATCTCGGGCGCTCTCATTCCATCGAGTTTACAGACATCGGGCGCAGTGCCGCGAGGCCGTACTGCCCAGCGGCGGCGGCAAGGGCGATACTTAGCAGGTTCCCAAGGATGGAGAGAGCATGGAACTCAAGTTTCTCGGCGCCGCCGGCGGCGTGACCGGGTCGTGCTATCTGCTCACGACCTCCCGGCACACCCTCCTGCTCGAGTGCGGCCAAATCCAGGGACGGCGCGAGGACGAGGAACGCAACCGCGAGCCGTTCCCGGTGCCCGTCGACGAGATCGACGCCGTCGTCTTGAGCCACGCGCACATCGATCACTCCGGACGCCTGCCGCTGCTGCGCCGCGCAGGCTATCGCGGGCCGATCTATACGCATTCGGCGACCCGGGCGCTCTGCGAGATCCTGCTGCGCGACTCGGCCTATCTGCACGAGAAGGACGCCGAGACCGAGAACATGAAGCGCCGCCGGAACGGGCAGCCGCCGATCACGCCGCTTTATACGCAGGAGGATGCCGAGAGGGTCATGCCGCAGTTCCGCGTGGTCGAGTACGGCGAGCGTCGCGCGATCCTACCGGGCATCGAGATCAGGTTGTCCGACGCGGGTCACATCCTCGGGGCAGGCATAGTGGAGCTCTGGATCGAGGATCGAGGCGTGCGACGGAAGCTCGTGTTCAGCGGCGACCTGGGCTATGCCGATGCGCCCGTCATGAACGACCCGACGCCGATCGACTCCGCGGACCTCGTGCTGCTCGAGAGCACGTATGGCGATCGCAACCATCGGCCGTTCCCGGCCACGCTCGCGGAGCTCGAGTCGATCTTCAAGGCGGCCGCGGACGGGGGCGGTAACGTGCTGATTCCCGCGTTCGCCGTCGGTCGCACGCAGGACCTGCTGTACCTGATGGCGGAGCATTACGGCGAATGGCGACTCGATCGCTGGCGCGTCGTGCTCGACTCGCCGATGGGCATCGGTGCTACCGCGGTCTATTCGCAATACCGGCATCTTTACCGCGCCGAGCTGTTCCAGCGCGGCCGGCACTGGCCGACGCTCCCGAACTTCGACGCGACGCCGACGCCCGAGGAGTCGAAACGGCTGAACGACGTGGCGTCGGGGCTCATCATCATCGCGGGCAGCGGCATGTGTAACGGCGGCAGGATCCGTCACCATCTGAAGCACAACCTGTGGCGCCCGGAGTGCCACGTCGTCATCGTCGGCTACCAGGCGGAGGGCACGCTCGGCCGCAGGCTCGTCGACGGCGCGGAGTACGTGAGGCTCTGGAACGAGGAGATCCGCGTCAACGCGGAGATTCACACGGTCGGCGGCCTGTCCGCGCATGCGGACCAGGCGGGCCTCGTCGGCTGGTATCGCGGTTTCAAGAATCGCCCGCCGGTCTACCTCGTGCACGGCGAGGACCGCGCGAGAAGGCCGCTCGCCGCGCGCCTCGCTGCGGAAGGCGCCGAGGTCCACCTTCCGCAGCTCGGCGACGTCATCCGTCTCGCGTGACGGCGCAGCGTCTCACGTGAGATACGCGTAGGCCGCGGTCAAGAGGCCGACCATGCTCGCGAGAAAGACGCTGTGCTTGAACGTGAAGCGGAAGAGATGCCCTTCCTGCGCCCTCGCCATGCCCGTCGCCGCGACTGCGACCGCGAGGCTCTGAAGCGAAATCATCTTGCCCATCACGCCGCCCGCCGAGTTCGCCGACGCCATGATCGCCGGGTCGAACGAGAGCTGGTTCGACGTGACGACCTGGAGGTTCCCGAAGAGCGCATTGGCCGAAGTGTCGCTGCCGCTCAGGAACACGCCGAGCCAGCCGAGCATCGCGCTGAAGTACGGGAAGAGGGCGCCCGTCGCGGCGAACGCGAGCCCGAGCGTCACGGTCGCGCCCGAGTAGTTCATCAGGTACGCGAGCCCGAGCACGGCCGCGATCGTCAGGAGCGAAAAGAAAAGCTGCACGAACACCGAGCCGAGCAGCCGGATGTACCGGCCCGGCGAGACGCGGAGCACCGCGGCCGCGGCGATCGTCGCGAACGCGCAGGCCGTGCCGGCTGCCGAGAGCCAATTGACGTTAAAGAGCGCCGCGTACGGCGCTGCCGCGTCGACCGCGGGCGGCATGCGCTGGACGACGTTGTGGAGCCCCGGCCACTCGATCTGCGTGTAGGCCCAGCTCCACGAGTTCATCTCGCGGACCGCAGCGGGCGTGCCCCAGATCAGCACGAAGCCGACGAGGAACAGATACGGCGACCACGCGAGCAGCGTTTCACCGATCGAATGCTTCCTGATCTCGAGCACGGCCCGTGACTCGCCCTCGAGGTGGAAGTCGTCGGTCGGCTGCCAGAACTTGAACAGGATCACGAGGCCGATGATCGCCGCGAGCGCCGCCATGATGTCGACGAGGTGCGGGCCGACGAAATTCGACACGGTGAACTGCACTGCGGCAAAAGCGACGCCGCAGACGACCGCGGCCGGCAGCACGCCCTTCAACGCGCGGAAACCGCCCATCACGAGGATCAGGTACGCCGGGATGAACACCGCGACCGGCGCGCAGAGGCGGCCGACCCACGCGCTCAAGAGTCCCTCGTCGAGGCCGGTGACCTGCGCGAGCGTGACGACCGGGATGCCGATCGACCCGAACGCGACGGGCGCCGTGTTGGCGAGCAGGCAGATCGCCGCGGCGAAGAACGGCGAGAAGCCCAAGCCCGTCAGCATCGCCGCGGCGACCGCGACGGGCGTGCCGAAGCCGGCTGCGCCCTCGATGAACGCGCCGAAAGCGAACGCGATCAGCATGGCCTGAAGTCTTCGGTCCGAGGTCAGCCCGCCGATCGAATCCTTGATGATCTCGAATTTTCCGGTCTCGAGCGTGATCCGGTACAGCACGATCGCCCAATAGACGATCCAGCCGATCGGAAAGAGGCCGAACGCGGCACCGAACGCGGTCGCGCTGAACGCGGGGCCCGCGGGCATGTCGTAGACGCCGATCGCGATGATCAACGCCGTGCCGAGCCCCGCGAGCGCGGCGATCCATGCGGGCTTACGCCAGACACCGAGGAGGAGCAGAAGCACGAAAATCGGCAACGCGGCGGCGAGCGCCGACAGGGCGAGGCTGTCTCCGATTGGTACGTAATCTTGCTGCCACATGAATCTTCTCTCCGCTTCGAGTTTTTGTTCTTCCCTGGAGCCGCCGTCCGCGCACGAATCGCGGCGGTGGACCCGCGCCCCCCGGCTGCCGGTCCAGGTACGAAGTCAAAATATCCCGTAGTCGATGATGTCGTCGTAGTACCCGGCCACGGTCAGCGTGACCTTGACCGGGAAGTCGTTGTAGTTGAGCCAATACCAGCCGTGCTCGCCGTCGAACGGCGCGACGAGCGAGCCGTTGCCGCCGGTCGTCCCCTGGTGCTCGATGTAGCGCACGAAGAAATTCGGACCCGCTTCGGGCGTATGGCCGTGGAAGTCGGAATAGATCGTGCCGCGGTCGACGTGCCACGAGTAGAGCGCGGCCTTCGCGGTCCCGAGCAGCAGCTTGACTTCGGTTTGCGCTTCCGCCGGGATCTCGATCTCGAGCGTCTCGGTGCGCGGCGGACCGGACTCGTCCTGATGCACGGCCGGATTCGGCAGCGGGACCGGCTCGCCCGCAGCGGGAATCTCGGCGACGATCACGGTCTCGTTCCCGCCGACGACGTCGACGATCTCGATGGTGCGCGCCTCGGCGCCCTCGGACAGTGCGGTCAAGCCAAGGGCGCGGCCGATGCCGAGCGGATCGATGCCGTACTCGGCCGGAAGCACGAACGCGACGAGCGCGACCGTGGCCGCGGCTGCGGCGATCGCGGCGCTCAGCGCCAGGCGCTTCCACGTCGGCGGCTCGAGGCCGGACTCCGGCGTCTGCGGCATCGCGTCGGGTCTCCCCCCCCCAAAACGAGCGCACAGTTTACACGCTGAGCGGCTCGAAGGAACGCACCCGGGCCGGCACCGCGCGGTGCGCGGACTCGAGGCTACGGCGAGCGTGCGCCGGCGCCAAGCTCCTCGAGGAGGGCGTCCGCGCCGTACACGTCCGCGAGCGCGGTGCGGATGATCGGCGTCGCGACGGCGATCGCGCGGTTCTGCGCTTCGTCGAACCAGTAGGCCCCGGAGATCGAATGAATGTTGCCGTCGAACATGATGCCGACGATCTCGCCGTCGACGTCGATCAAAGGGCTCCCGGAGTTGCCGCCGACGATATCGTTGTTCGTCGCGACGTTGAACGGGGTCTCGGGGTCGAGCCGCGGCCGCGCGTCGAGCCACGACTGCGGGATCGCGAACGGCGGCCTGCCGGTCGCGCGCTCGTAGAGCCGGGCGAGGCGCGTGATCGGCTCGACGGGCTCGCCGTTCTCGATCCAGCCCTGCACGGTGCCGTAGTTGAGCCGGAGCGTGAACGTCGCGTCCGGATAAACGTCCGTGCCGTAGAGCTCGAAGCGGGCGAGGGCGATCGCCTCCGTCGCCCGGTCGACCGGCGCCTCGACCTCGTCCTCGTAGCGCTTGCGCACGGCCCGTGCATCGTCGGCGATCTCGCGCGCGAGCATGATCATCGGATCGTCCGAGCGCTCGATCGCACCGAGCCCGCCTTCCCACAGCGCGAGCCGCGTCGCCGGATCGCCTAGCCTCGAGCCTTCGACGAGCGATGCGGCGAGGGTGTCTGCGGACTCGGTCGCGAGGAGCTCGCGCACGAGCGGATGATCGGGACCCAAGTATTCGCGCATCCGCTCGAGCGAGAACGACAGCGTCAGAATCTCGAGCTCGGGATAGACCGGCACGTTCGCCTCGATCTGCTGCTTGACGCGCGCGAGCTCGGTCTCCGCGTACTCGGGCAATCGGTCGGCGTTCGGTTTCGTGCGCTCTTCCGCGGCACGGACGAGCGTCCGGGCGTAGCGGAACAGTCGGCTGTTGAAGCCCGCGGCCTGCTCGATGAACGTGTACGGCAGCGCGATCGCGCGATAGACCTCTTGCGCGGCTTCGATCTCCGCCCAGGGATCGCCGCCGACGCGCGCGGCAAGGCGCTCGTCGGCGAGCACGCGGCGCTTGAGATCGGCTTCGGCGGCTGCCTTCTTCTCGAGCTCCGCATCGTCGTGCAGCGCGTCGAGCTGCTTGCGCCGCACCTTGATCGTGTTCTCGAGCCCGTTCAGCGGATCGCGAACGATTCGCTCGGCCTCGGGCCCGGTCTTCGCGAACTGGATGTAGCGGCCGCGAAGCTCCGACGCGCGCAGCAGCGTCGACGGCAGATCGACGTCGCGCAGCGTCTTGAGCTGCGCGACGGTCAGGAGCCGGTCCGTCGAGCCCGGGTGTCCCGAGACGAACACGACGTCGCCCGGCGCCGGGCCGTCGAAGTCGATCGAAAGATGGTCGGGCGTCGCTGCCGGCCGGCCGTTCTCGTAAGCGCGCAGGAATCCGAAGTCGAGACACCAGCGCGGGAACTGGAAGTTGTCCGGATCGCCGCCGAAAGCGGCGATCGCGTCCTCGGGCGCGAACACCAGGCGGACATCGTCGTAGCGGCGGTAGCGATACAGGAAATACTGTCCGCCGTCGTAGAGCGTCACCGTCTCGCACTTCCGCGGCTCGCCGGCCGCGTTGGCCGCCGCCTCGCACTCCTCGGCAATCGTCGTCAGCTCGCGCTTGCGCGCCTCGTTCGCGGCCTGCGCGTCGAGGCCCTCGGTCGCGGCCTGCACGCGTGCGGTGATCTCCTCGATGCCGACCAGCACGTCCGCGACCTGCGTGCCGCAGCGGAGCTCCTCTTCGCGGCTGCGCGCGTGGAAGCCGGTCTCGAGCAGGCTCTCGGTCCGCGACGAATGCTCGGCGAGGCAGCTCGCGATGCAGTGGTGATTCGTGAAGATCAGCCCTTCCGGTGACACGAACGACGCCGTGCAGTTCGAGAGCCGCACGGTGCCGAGGCGCACCCGGTCGAGCCAGGCCTGGTCGAGCTCGACGCCGTGCTCGCTCTTCAGACGCTCGATCGGGAACGCGTCGAACGTCCACATGCCCTCGTCGGCGAGCACCGGGGCGGACGAGCAGCAAGCCATCGCGAAGAGTGCCGAGCGGACGGCCGTCCGGACAGACGCGCGGGATCGATCGTTCATGGCGTTCTCGTCGGTGGTGCCAGCAAGAGCCCCGATTATGCCCGCGGCACGGCGGGCACACATCCGTTCGGGCCCCCTGTGGCAGTGGGCGGAGCCTCAGTCGGCGTCGCTGCGGCGAAAGAGCTCCGGCTCGAGCTCGTGCTTGTGCAGCAGCTTGTAGAACTCCGAGCGGTTGCGCTCGGCGAGCCTCGCCGCCTGCGCGACGTTACCCTCGGTCATTTCGAGCAAATGCGTCAGGTATTCGAACTCGAATCGGTCACGTGCCTTCGCGAACGGCAAGAACTCCCTTTCCTTGCGGCGCAGCGCGCGCTCGACGAGGCTCGCGGGGATCAGCGGCGCGGTGGCGAGCACGACGCACTGATCGACGACGTTGCCGAGCTGGCGCACGTTGCCGGGCCAAGCCGCCGACATCAAAAGCTCCATCGCCTCCTTCGAGAACCCGGTCACGTCGACGGCGGAGTTCCGCCGCTGCGACCGGGCCCGCTCGAGCAGGTGATCCACGAGCAGCGGAATGTCCTCGCGCCGTTGCGACAGCGGCGGGATCTCGAGCGTGACGACGTTCAGGCGATAGTAGAGGTCCTCGCGGAACGTTTTCTCGGCGACGGCCTCCTCGAGGTTCTGGTGCGTCGCGGAGATCACGCGGACGTCGATCGGCTTCGCGCGCGTCGAGCCGACCGCCCGGACCTCCTTCTCCTGCAGCACGCGGAGCAGCTTCGCCTGAAACGGCAGCGGCATGTCGCCGATTTCGTCGAGGAACAACGTTCCGCCGTCCGCGGCATGGATCAGGCCTTCGCGCGCGTGCGTCGCTCCGGTGAACGCGCCGCGCTCGTGGCCGAAGAGCTCCGCCTCGAAAAGCTGCTCGGGGATCGCGGTGCAGTTCACCGCGATCAGCGGATGGTCTTTGCGCCGGCTGGCCTTGTGAATCGCGCGTGCGAGGAGCTCCTTCCCCGTGCCGCTTTCGCCGCGGATCAGCACGCTCGCGTCGCTCTGCGCGACCATCCAGGCCTCGCGCAGCAGCGTTTTCATCGCGGAGCTCCGCGTGATGATCTCGCTGCACCATTCCGCGCCCTCGAGCGGCGCCTCGGCGGGCTCGCCGAACATGCTGAGCGCTCGCTCGATGATCTCGACGAGCTGAGCACGGTCGAACGGCTTCGTGAGATACGCGAATACTCCGCGCTGCGTCGCGTCGACGGCGTCCGGGATCGTGCCGTGGGCGGTCAGGACGATGACGGGAAGCGTCGGCTCGCGGGCACGGATCGCATCGAAGAGCGCGAGGCCGTCCATGCCGTCCATCCGCATGTCGGTGATCACGACGTGAGGCTTGTAGGCGGGGAGGGCGGCGAGCGCGCGCTTGCCGCTCTCGGCGGTCTTCACGTCGTAACCCTGACGCTGAAGGCGAACGGACAACACCTTCAGCAGGCCCGGGTCGTCGTCGACGAGGAGTATTCTCGGGCTGTCGGGCATGCCGCTACCTAGAATGCATCGAGCGACAGTTGCTCTTCGAGGCGTTTCAACGCGTCGAGCTGCCGCTCGAGCGTCAGTCGTCGCTCGCGCTCTTCGGCGAGCGCGGCGCGCACGCTCGCGAGCTCCTCGGCCAGCTGCTCGTTGCGGTCTCGCGCCTCGCTCAGACGGTTCGCGAGCGCCTCGTCCTGGGCTTCCGCATAGACGCGCTCGCTCAAGAGGTGCAGCAGCAGGGTCGCGAGCGCGGTGCTCTCGTCGTTCTGCGCGGGCACGCGCTCGACGACGTCGCGCAGCACGCGCCGGGCCTGATCGACGTCGTGATACGGGGTATTCGGCGCGCTCAAGAGCAGCGCGAGCCGGATCGCATCCTCGTCCGACAATCCTGCGTCGTCGACCGCGAGACGCTGATACTCTCCGGAAAGGTCGGTACCGAACCCTGCGCGGACGCGATTGCCGTAGCGCACGAGATCGAGCAGGCGGCTCGGCTCCGGAGCGGCGACCGGCACGGGCTCGGCCTCGCCCGGAAGGACTTCGTTGCTGCGGCAACCCGCCGCGACGAAGACCGCGGCGAGCACGAGCGCGGCGTCAGCTCTGCGCCGTGCGGCCCGGCCCCTCGAGCGGGATCGCGGCGCGGAAGTGTGCGCCTTCCTTCGACGCAACCACCTCGATATACCCATCATGGGCCTCCACGTATTCCTTGGCGATCGCCAGGCCGAGCCCGGTGCCTTTCACGCTCGACTGGTATTGCGCCTGACCCTGTTGGAACGGCTCGA
>Ga0079224_100017829_pt1 | contig 10022 bp, 7 predicted proteins | sample Stecom2015_FD_80414 | JGI IMG/M metagenome (GOLD analysis project Ga0079224, IMG submission 80414) | Agricultural soil microbial communities from Utah to study Nitrogen management - Steer compost 2015 | ecosystem: Environmental > Terrestrial > Soil > Agricultural land | place: USA: Utah... | reverse complement strand
TGCGAACCATTGTTCCGCGACATTTCCGTCGCCGACGGATACCTGTATTGCGGTCCAAGCGGTTCCGGACACTTCGTTAAGATGGTGCACAATGGAATCGAATACGGTATGATGCAGGCTATCGCGGAAGGCTTTGAAGTGATGCATAAAAGCCATTTCAAGTTACCTCTTGAAAGTGTAGCCAGGGTATGGAATCACGGCTCGGTTGTGCGCAGCTGGCTTATGGAGTTGACTGAAAACGCATTGCGAAAAGATCCCGGGCTTTCTTCCATACGCGGCGTAATGCATTCGTCCGGCGAAGGGAAATGGACGCTTGAAACGGCGCTGGAACAGCAGATAGCCACACCAGTAATTGCTTTATCATTATTGATGCGATATCGCTCCCATGAAGACGATACATTCTCAGGAAAAATCGTTGCCGCACTACGAAATGAATTCGGCGGCCACGCTGTTGAGAAAAAGTAACGTCATAAGATCATGCAACTGGAGGAGCTCCTGCTTTCAGTTCAATAATTGTAATCTCAGGAGGCATACCAATTCGTCCGGGGTAACCGAGGTAGCCGAAACCGCGATTCACATACAGGTATTGCTCGCCTTCCTGGTATAGCCCGGCCCATTGCTTGTACACATACTGTGAGGGACTCCACTTGAGGCTCCCGACTTCTACACCGAATTGAAATCCATGTGTATGCCCTGCAAACACCATATCTATATCCGGGTAGTTGGATCTTACCTGTGCATCCCAATGGCTGGGATCATGTGAGAGCAGAAGTTTGACTGCAGCCTCATCCGTGCCGGCATGTGCCTGATCAAGCCTCCCGTATTTCGAGAATCCTCCTGCACCCCAGTTTTCAACACCGAGAATGGCGATCTTTTCGCCTGCGGATTCTATCACCCTGTTTTCATTACGAAGCAACGTGTAGCCCATCAGTCGATGCGCCTCAAAAAGATCACGCAGGTTCTTCGCCTTTGCATCCGCACTCGGCCATTGTTTGTAGTCGCCGTAATCGTGATTGCCAGTTACCGAGTAAACTCCAAAGGGTGCCTTTATCTTTCCAAAAATGTCGATGTAGTCCTTAACCTCTGCAGCCTCGTTGTTTACCAGGTCACCAGTGAAAAAAATGAGATCCGGCACTTCCTTCATCAACATTTCGACACCACCTTTTACCGCAGTCTTATTGAAAAAGCTTCCCGAGTGAATATCGGACACCTGAGCAATCCGTATACCATCAAAGGACTTTGGTAAACCACCAATGTAAACAGTCTTCCTTCGAATGCGGTAATCATGTGCACCGCTGATAATCCCGTACGCCATCGCCGTGAAAGGAACGGCTGCCATGGCAACAGCAGTTTTTGAAAGAAACTCCGACCGTGTGATCGCCTCCCCTGGCAGCTTTTCGCCGATACCACGATTAAAAAAACTCGCGACCCATTTGATACCACGTTGCACATCGTCGATAAAGAGCACCACGACAGCAAACAACTTGGAAATATACACTGCGAATATTCCGGTAATCAGAAAACTTCGAACCTGGTGGGAAATCGTATAAGGATCACCTAAAACATAATATAGTATTGCTCCTATGCACACAGCCGTAGGCACCCAGAATGCAAAGCGGGTGGCAGGCTTCCACGCGGAAGTCCAATCCTTGGTAATAGTAATTATCGCCTGGAATACGTACCAGTCAATCACCAAAAGAATTGCGATGAGTATTATCCAGTTCATCATTCGAATAGCCATAAAAAAAAATCGTCTTAGTTTATTAAGACGATTTTTTTAGCGAATTAGTTTACTCTTATCCGGCCTTACTCAGCCGAAGGTTCACACCGAATTTGCGCGATATCCACAACATACCCTTTTCAGTAAGGAGATACATCACCGGCACGACTACGAGCGTAAGGAACGTCGCGAATACGAGACCGAAAATGATCGTCCATGCCAACGGTCCCCAGAACATAACACTGTCACCTCCGAGATAGAAGTCCGCATCGTACTGCACAAAGAACTTGATAAAGTCGATGTTGATACCGACGGCTAGCGGAATTAGACCAAGTACTGTTGTGATCGCTGTCAGAAGTACGGGTCGTAACCTTGTTCTTCCTGCCTCCTTGATTGCATCCATAATTACCGAAATGTCCTGATTATAATCACCCGTCTCTTCGGCCAGGCGTTTTCGTTTCAGTTCGATAAAGTCAATCAATACGATCGAGTTGTTTACAACGATACCGGCAAGCGAAATAATACCTACCATCGTCATCATGATCACAAAATCCATCTGGAAGATGATCAGACCGAGGAATACGCCGATCGTGCTGAACACCACAGACGTCATGATAATAAGCGGTGCGGTAAGTTTATTGAACTGTGCCACAATGATGAAGAAGATCACAAACACGGCAAGCAACAACGAACGCATCAGGAACGCCATTTGTTCGGTTTGCTTTTCCTGCTCACCAGCGAACTTATACTCATAGCCGGCAGGCATTTCAAAGTCAGCGAGCGCAGACTTGATTTGATTGTTGACTTCCGTCGGGTTATGGCCGCTGAGCACATTCGAACTCAGCGTTACGATTCGCTTAAGGTCCTTCCTTTTCACGTTGCCGTAGGTGCTGCTCAATTCTGTGCTTGCAACCGCGGAAATAGGAACCTGATGCATCTGACCATTGGTTTGATCGCGGAACGTTACACTCTTATTGATCAGTGCGTCGAGGTCGTAACGGAACTTATCGTCCATGCGAAGCTGGATTTCGTAGTCGTCTTCCCCTTCTTTATACTTGGAAATCTCCTTTCCAAAAAGTGAAGTCCGTAACTCGTCCGCTACTGCGAATGTTGACAATCCAAAACGCCTTGCCTTCTCCCGATCGAGATCCACGATGAGTTCCGGTTTACCGGTTTCGATATCAAACATCAGCTTTTCTATTCCGGGAACTCCGGCTTCATTGATGAAGTTCTTCATACGCTCTGCGGTACTAACCAGCGTGGTGATCTCATCACCAGTGATCTCGATTGTCACAGGCTTACCCGCAGGCGGGCCGTCTACGTTCTTGGCTACCGTGACCGAAACACCCGGATATCCCGAGATTCCATCCCTGATCTTACCCATCACCATTTCGGTGCTTATACCTTCCCGATATTTGAAGTCAACGAAGTTAACGGTAATCCGCGCTTTGTGCGGCGTATCAGACTGGCCGATACTCGACATGTCATTCGGGTCACCGGTTCCTTCACCAACATTGGCAATTACCGATTCAACAATTTTCTTGTACGGCTTAACAATGTCGATAACCTTCGTTTCGATTTGCTTCGTAAACCGGTCTGTGGCTTCGATGTCTGTTCCGGTCGGATACTCGATGAATACGTTCACATACTTCGGTTCGTTCTCCGGGAAGTAAAGTGTGTTCGGGGGAAACACACCCATAAGCACAAACGAAAAGATCAGCGCAAAAACAGTTCCGAGGAAAATGCGCACCGGGTTGCGTCCGCGCAACGCGAAGTCAATTGTTCTGCCATACTGAGCTTCCAGCCAGGGCAGGAACGAACGCTGAAACTTCACCGAAGCAGGTGTCAGCACGTACACGTTCAAAATCATCAGCACAGCATAAGCAATCAAAATATTACCAAGCCAGAACACTTTACCTAACAGGAAGAGCGCCCTAAGAACGGTGATGATAATGGCATCACGAATAATTCTGCGCTTATTAAATACGTGCTCCCCTTCAATCTTCATATAGCGGGCAATAAATACCGGGTTGATAACCAGGGCAACGAACAACGAAGATGAAAGACCTACGATAAGGGTAATCGGAAGAATCTTCATGAATTCGCCTTCAAGCCCCGGCCACATTGCCAGCGGCAGGAATGCAGCAAGTGTAGTCGCTGTTGATGATATAATCGGGAGCGCAACTTCCCCTACTCCGAGACGCGTGGCATCCCACAACGAATAACCTTGTTCACGGAGTCGGTACACGTTTTCCACCACTACGATACCGTTGTCAACGAGCATACCCAGTGCCATGATCAATCCGAAAAGCACCATCATGTTAATCGTCATCCCGAGCGCTCCAAGGATCAGGAATGTCATAAACATCGACATCGGGATTGCCATCCCAACGAACATCGCGTTACGTGTTCCAATAAAGAGCAGGAGTACGAACACCACTACGATCACACCAGAGATAATGTTATTCTCCATGCTGCTTACCATTTCCTTGGTGAAGGAAGATTGATCGTTCGTAATGCTGATGTTAAGCCCCGGAGGAAATCTTCCGCTGCTTTTTGCCTCGTCAAGTATTTTGAAAATCTTTTCGGTCGCAATCAACAGGTTCTGACCGCTGCGCTTTACTACGTCAAGCATAACCACAGGCTCTTTCTCAAGCCGCGCGTAGCTGATACGATCTTTGTAGCCATACTCAACCGTTGCAACATCACGGAGGTAAACAATGTTACCTTGCTCCAGTTTTACAATAATATCTGCCAGCTGCTTCGGATCATCATACTCGCCGACGACCCGTATCGCGCGCCTAACATCTTTGTCAAGAATGTTACCTCCCGACATGGTAAGGTTTTCTGCCTGAACAGCGTTCGCGATATCGGAGTAGCTCACCATCCGCGCCTCCATTTCGTAGGGATTCGTCTTGATCTTGACCTCTTTTTCGGCGAGGCCGCGTATCTCAACCTTCGAAACTTCATTCAGCGCTTCAAGCTTGTCCTCAAGGTACTCAGCATGATCTTTTAATTCCTCCATGGAGTAGTTTCCGGACAGGTTGATGTTCAGGATCGGAAACTCGGAGAAGTCGAGCTCAAAGACATTTGGCTCCTCAATATCGCTGGGCATTTCCGGCTTGGCCTTGTCGACGGCATCTTTCACTTTCGTGAGTGCGTCTTCGACAACAGTCTCCGGCGTAAACTCAACTATAATAGTTGTGTAATCCTGAACAGCGACAGACTTAATGTGATCAACCTGTGAAATCGAGTTGAGCTCTTTTTCAATGGGGCGCGTCACAAGGTTCTCCATATCTACCGGCGAGTTACCGGGGTAGAGTACACCGACATAAATCGTTGGCTGCTTTATCTCAGGGTAGCTGTCCTTGGGCAGGCTTTGATATGTGAGCACGCCCATGATCACGATGATGAAAGTCAGGAAGATAACAGAGACGTTGTTCTTGAGCGAAAACGTTGTTAGCCCGAATTCCTTATCTACCTTTTTCTGGTTGTTTTTATTTTCAGTTTGGGAACTCATACGTTCTTTTCTTTTGAGGGTGGTTTAGTTGTGCGCGACCTTGCCGATTTCCTCCTGCTTTGCAACCGCCACGTGCACACCTTCGGCAACATCACGGAAGCCTTTGTCGATAAGCACTTCTTCACCGGAAAGTCCTTCGACGATTTCAGTTACTCCGGCATAGGTAAGTCCGCTTTTCACACGAACCTTTTTCGCAACCGTACTTTTGTCCTGGTTCCCGATTGCGTATACGTACTCGCCCTTATCGTCTCTGAGCACGAGATGCGTCGGTACAGAAACAGCTTCTTTTTTCGTATAGTCAGTAACCTTCAGCACCGTCACCTGATTGGGTTTCAGTTTGAAGTCAACCTGAGGTAGTCTCACATCAATGCGGAACGTTCTGTTCTCCGCATTGATAACGTCGCTCACTGCGGCGATTGTTGTATTGACGCGCTTATCCTGAATAGGGAAATATACTTCCACTTCATCACCTTTCGCAACTTTTCCGAGGTAACGCTCCGACACCTCCGCTTCGATGTACATATCCTGCGGCGAGTTCAGACGCACAAGGGGCATTCCAGGGGCGGCCATTTCACCTTCACGCGCGGGGACCTGGTCAACCGTTCCTGAGAAGGGTGCGCGTACGATGGCCTGGCTAAGCTGAGCCTGCGCTGCGGCCAGACGGCTTTCAAGCGACTCCTTGCTATTCTTTGCCTGCAAGTACTGCATTTCAGTTCCGATCTTCTGTTTCCACAGTCGCTCCTGGCGTTCGAACATCGTGTTCGCCAATTCAAGTTGCGTCTTGAGTTCACGGATGTTGCTGTTGATGATGTCTGCGTCCATCGTCACGAGCACATCGCCTTTGGACACACTCTGACCTTCACGAACGTTAACGCGTTCGATACGCGCCGGAATTTCTGCGCTGATCATCACATTCCTGCGACTTGAGACCGAACCGCGTACATCAATACGATGCACGAACGTGTCCTTGCCCGGAACCAGTGTCGAAACGAGAATCGCCTTGTTCGCCTGTTTTGCGAACTCCGGATCTATTTCCTTTAGCTCCGCCTCAAGCTTATCTATTTTTTCTCTTAAGCTTTGATACTCTTTTCTTGCATCGGCTAGTTCTTGCTTCTTCTCGTCGGCCGATGTTCCCCCCTCCTGCGAGCACGCGGAAAGGATCATCGTAATCACAAACAGTAAACTTGCGGGTTTCATGCTATTCGGGGTTTGAGGGATTGTATTAGTCTTCATTTGTAGTAGGGTTCAGTCTTCCGTATGCCTTGTCAAGGTCGATCTTCGCGACGATTGCATCATAAAGCGCGTTGTAGTAGTTAATCTGCGCTTCACGGAGATCGCTTTCGGCCTGAACAACTTCCAGGCTTGACCCGACACCTTCTTCATATTTTATTTTGGTAATTCGCGCGACATTCGCTGCCAGTTCCTGGTTTTGCTTCTGCGCTTCCGCTGACTCTACCGCATTCAAAAAGTTTGTAGCGGCCTGTCTTGTTTCAAGATCAATCTGAGCCTTAAGCTGCGTGAAAGAGTTTTCAATTTTCGCCATTGTCAACTTCGCCTGCTGAATACGATATGTACGCTGCAGACCGCTGAAGATGGGTACGTTCAGGGTAAGTCCAAACGCGGTGTACGAATACCACTTGTCAGGTCCGATAAATTCCGTTGTCGGGATATCCGAATTGGTTTTGAACAACCCACCGATGTTTGGCGACTGCGTAGCAAACCCGAGATTCGCGAATGCCGACAGACTTGGTAGTGATTCCGCGTACTTGTTCTTGATATCAAGCGCCTGAAGTTTCCTGTTTGCCTCGAGTAACCGATAGTCGGTACGCACTGCATAGTCCCAGTTTGCCGCATATTCATTGAGTACATTTTCGTCGATCGTGATCGACGCAATGTCGCCTTCAACTTCAATTGGCCTATCCATCGGGTAGTTCATCTGAAACTTGAGCAGTTGATACGCGATCTCCTGCAGTTTGATGAACTTGTTTTGTTCTACTTTCAGGTTGTTCAACGTTACCCGTACACGGTCCACGTCTATGCTTTCGGCGAGGCCGTTTTCATAAAGCGCCGTGGTTGTCCTCAGCAAACTGTCAACGCGTGCGATATTCGTATTGAACAACGTAATGCGATCCTTGTTGATCACACAGGTGTAATACGCTTTCGCCACCTGCTGGACCAGTTCTTCGCGAGTCTGGTCTGTGGTCTTGATCGCGAGATCTCGATACGCATTTGCAGCCTGAAGTCCAACAAGGTATGAACTGTTGAAAATCAGCTGGTTTATTGTCACACCGGCGTCGCCGCTGCTCTTGAGTTGAAAGAAGTTTGGCGCAGCGACTACGTCGTCATCGGCGAGGCCTGGCAGATATGTGTCATATTGTTCCTCCGGCAATCCCGAAAACGCGAATGAAGTTTGCTTGCTGGCAAAGAATCGTTGCAGTTTCTGATTGTGCCGCAGTGCCACACTGGCGTCGATCTGAGGTAAGCCAATACCGCGGGTCTCTTTTACCCTGCCGTCAGCGATACGCTCATCGAGTTCGGCATTCTTCATAAGTATATTATTTTCCAGCGCGAACGCTATGCTCTGCTCTAACGAAAACGTTTGTCCCGTCTCACTTTGACCATCTTGCCCCTGAGCGAGGGAAAGCTGGAACAACAGGGCAAATAGTAAAGGGTAGTGTCTCATATTAGTATTGTATAGTATAGGGTTGTGGGTTCTTCTGTTTGTATTTCTGGTAAAGCTTTTTGCCTTTATCGGTAAACAGGCCGTAGACAAAATGCTCGAATAACTGCGCCTGAACTTCGGCCATGTTGAATTTGTCGCGCGGAAATACCGAACTATCAAAAGCCATCTGCACCTGTTCGAGACGCATCGTCGCCAGGATTTCCATGTTGAAGTCATCCCGGAAAACTCCTTCTTCTATCCCCTGCTTCATACTTCGAATAATGTTTTCGCGGATAAACTTATGTTTAAACTTCAACCATTCGTTCCATGAGCTTTGGTGGTACTTCTGCATGTCGAACAAAACACTTGGATTGATGTTCCGCATGTTTTCTTTCAGACAATATGAAATACGAACCATTTCCTCGACCGCGTTTTTTGATTCAGTCGCGATTAGTTCAAACTGCTCCTTCTGCCGTTGCATATGTCCCCTCGCAACTGATTCCACAACTTCGTCTTTGTCAGCAAAGTATTGGTAGATCGTTTTCTTGGAGACGCCGAGGTGCCTGGCTATGTCGTCCATCGAAACACTACGCAATCCGTATTTCATGAACAGTTCATCCGCACCGCGGAGCAGTTTTTCTTTATTGTCGTCGATTTCTCCCATGCGGCAAAACTATGGAAACGAAATGTATTTTAAAAGTTTCCAATGTTTCCTTTAACGCACAAGGCCGTTTCAGGTTTTATTTGACACATGATTTCATCGTAAAGTGTAAAAGATTCCGGTTAAACTGTAATAAACACGGCCGGAGCAGGTCACAGAACAACAGACGCATGGCGCGTCGTTATATTTCAGAAGGCTGCTTAAAAAAAGAAAATCATTTTTTGTGACTGAAAAGATCGATGATAACGTGATACGCAGAAAAATAAATAGCGTTACAACACGCAGAGAAAAAACGCAGCGAGGAATTATACTTTGGAAAGAATACTGAGGACTAAGGACTAAGAACGAATACCAGCTAAAGGGACAACCGGTTTCAAACGTTTGAACTGCCTGACGCAGAAGAATCCTTTTCCCACGAACACCACTTCTCCTTCATCTTTTGTTTGAAAGCTTCGCGTTCCTGAGGATCCATACTGTGAAGTTTTTCGGCAAAGCGACGCTTCCAGTAAGGCTGACCGGAATGACGTGGTGGTCTGCCCCAGAATCCCCAGGTCAGCAATTTACTCAGGGCAAGCAGGCCGATAGCCTGAACGTAAGTAATCCGCGGACCGTTGAACAAATCGGGAATAAGCCAGTTCCAAAGCAATTGGGTCACCAGGCCGAAAAGAATCAACCCCAGCAGAATGCCGATCACACATTTCCAAAAAAACGCCTTTCCGTTCATGATGCTTTTCCTTTATATATCTTCATACAATCGCTGCAGCTTCTTGCGCAATGCAAGGATGGCATAACGCTTTCGCGACAGCAGGGTATTAATCGAAATATTGCGTTCTTCAGCGATCTCGCGGAAGCTCTTCTCCTCTATTTCGTTCAGCACAAAAATTTCACGCTGTTCAGCCGGTAACTCATCAAGCGCTTCCATGATCGCTTCCCAGATCACATCACGGAAAAAGGAATCCTCCGGTGTATTGTTTAAGGCGGGAAGGATATCCTGAAGTGTCAGCGGCGCGTCTTCATCCAGCGTTGTGTGCCGCTCAAGGTCAGCACGTTGTGGCCTTACCGAATCTTTTCTGTACCGGTCGATGATCTTGTTTCGCGCAACAGAAAAAAGCCACGCCGTAACCCGATCAAAAGATTCAATGGTGTCAAATCCAACAACAAACTGGTAAAAGACGTCCTGAAGTATGTCTTCCGCCTCTTCAGTCGACGAGACCCGGTTGCGGATAAAACTTAGCAACCGGTCTTTCTCCCTAAGGAAGGTCTGTTCTTTTAGCTGCATGGCGAAATCCATAGGAGCACGTTTCAGGGTTTCATCCGTAGACGAACTTCATAAAGTATTTATTGCAAGGTAACACCAAAGTATCTCAAAAAATCCCAAAGGCCCGGTTCTAAACTGGTTTGACCCTGATTTAGGCGCTTTTGTTTTAACCGGAATCACCAACCCTAATCAGGCATTTTA
>Ga0079224_100017828_pt1 | contig 10022 bp, 10 predicted proteins | sample Stecom2015_FD_80414 | JGI IMG/M metagenome (GOLD analysis project Ga0079224, IMG submission 80414) | Agricultural soil microbial communities from Utah to study Nitrogen management - Steer compost 2015 | ecosystem: Environmental > Terrestrial > Soil > Agricultural land | place: USA: Utah... | reverse complement strand
ATCAATATCCGCAGAGGCATGAGGACTCATAGGTACGGTTAACGAATAACTATTTGGATGAAATTTAGTTACATTATTGGTAATTAATGCTTTTACTTTATGGGTGTCAGAATTATCCAAATCCCCCGACTGAATGGGCTTCCAATAATCTGCTTCTAAGGATTCTGTAATAATGGCTGATGCAATGGTTTTCCCAACCTCAGTGGAAATTCCAGTTACAAAAAATATGGGTTTCATGGGTTATCGGTTAGTAGATAGGCCGTTTACTTAAACAGCGCAAATTATTAATAAATAAGATGTTTTAAAACATCCGTTATCTGGTCAAAAGTATTAAAACTATGTAAACAAAAACGAATTCTTTCGTGATCTTTTGGGACCGTTGGGGATAGAATGGGCCTCACATCGAAACCTGCTTCTTGTAGAGTGCTAGCCACAGATTTTACTTCTTCATTTCCTGGAACAATGATACACTGAATAGCAGAATCACTGTGCACATAATTTTCCTTATCCAGACCTAAGGAGTTTAATTCAGCTTTAAAAAATTCAATATTGCGAAGTAATTGGGCTCGCTGCTGTTTATAAAAAGAGTCTAGACTATTTTGATTTAAAAGGCTATAGCGATCCTCAATAACCATAATACTATGCGGGGAAAGAGCCGTAGTAAAAATAAAACTACGGGCAAAATTATATAGGTAAACTTTCAAAAGTTCACTTCCTAGCACAGCAGCACCATGACATCCAAGTGCTTTTCCAAAGGTGACAATTCTGGCAAAAACGCGATGCTGTAAATTCAAAGATTGAACAAGGCCTTCCCCCTTTTCTCCAAAAACTCCCACTCCGTGGGCCTCATCTACTATCAAATATGCCCCATAACGTTCAGTTAATTCGACCATGGCTTGTAAATCGGGAGAATCCCCATCCATAGAGAATACTGATTCGGTAACCACATATAAATTCCCAAGATGAAATTTATGGGTGTTGAGCACATTTTTTAGATCCTCTAAATCGTTGTGTTTGAATTTATAACTCTTTGCAAGGCAAAGCTGAATTCCATCTCGAATGCTGGCATGAGAAAAGGCATCATAAATAACAATATCACCTCTTTGAGGAATCGCACTAAAAAACCCAAGATTGGCATCATAACCTGAGTTAAAAACAAGGGCGGCTTCAACTCTATGAAATTCAGCTAATAATCCTTCAAGACTGAAAAAACCATCGTGATTCCCTGTTAAAAGTCGGGACCCTGTAGACCCATTGGACACTTCAAAGTCCTTCTGAATTAAAGGAACCTTCGAAAATCCTAAGTAATCATTGGAAGAAAAGTCCACTCTAGTATGATCGCTATCCAAAGATCGAAGTGCGTTTTCTTGCTTTCTTTTTAGAATTTTGGAAATGAGATTTTCTGGAAAAGCAGTCATGACTCTTTAAATTTAACACTGTAAATGTACATTACAATTCGTTAAATTTGGTAACTTCAACCCTAAATCTAACTTAGAAAAATTATTTGTTTTGAAGAAAATCATTTGTTTTTACACCCTGCTACTAAGTGCTAGCATTGCATTTGCACAAAACAAGGTTCTCTACACTATTTCATTTGAGAATGCCAACCATCATTTGGCAAATGTGAGTGTAACCTTCCCACAGACCGACTCCGACACCCTTTATATTCGCATGAGTCGAAGTTCACCAGGACGTTATGCCTTACATGAATTTGCTAAAAATGTAAACAATCTCAGCGCTGTAAATCAGCAAGGTGACACCATAGAGGTGGTAAGAAAAGATCCGCACCAATGGATGATACCAAACCCTAAGGGAACCACAAGAGTTAATTATACCCTTTTTGGCAACAGAGGCGATGGAACATACGCACAAATTGATCTAAGTCACGCACATTTAAATATCCCGGCTACCTTTATGTATGCCCAGGAGTTTTTCAACAACCCTGTAGAGGTCACCTTTATACCTAGAAAGGATCTCAATTGGAAGATCGCTACGCAGTTACCACTAAAGGAAGGAACGACCTATACAGCTCCTAATTTTCAGTATTTCTTTGATAGCCCTACAGAACTAAGCAACTTTAAAAAACGTTCCTTTGATGTAGAATCAAAAGGAAAGACCTATACCATTGAATTTGTATTACACGACCATAGTCCAGAGGATCTACTTAACGACTACTTTGAAAAGGTTAAAGGAATTGTATTATCTCAAAAACAGGTTTACAAAGAACTTCCAGAATTCGATTACCAAAGGTATACCTTTATCGCATGCTATATAGAGAATGCTAGTGGCGATGGTATGGAGCACCGGAATTCCACTATACTAACCGATAAAGAAGGACTTGCCAATGGCGGTATGCATAACAATATAGGAACTGTAGCTCATGAATTTTTCCACGCTTGGAATGTAGAGAGACTCAGGCCAAAGGATCTTGAACCTTTTGATTATTCAAAAGCCAATATGACGGGTACATTATGGTTTGCAGAAGGCTTTACCAGCTACTATACCAACTTAACTTTAGTCCGTGCTAAAATTATAGACCAACAGGAATATGTCAAACGTTTAAATGGTACCTTCAATTATGTATGGAACTCCCCCGCAAGGCAGCTCTACAACCCGATTGAGATGAGTTATCAAGCTCCATTTGTGGACGCGGCCACAGCGGTGGATGAGATTGATCGTAGCAATACCTTTGTCTCATATTACTCCTATGGAAGCATGCTTGGTTTGGCTTTAGACCTATCGCTTCGACAAAACGGTTTAACACTAGATGATTTTATGAGGAAAATGTGGGATGCACAAGGGAAAAGTGAAGATCCATATACCATCGATGATTTGCATTTTAACCTGAGTCTTTATGCAGGAAAAGATTTTGCAGATAACTATTTCAACAATTACATTTACAAAGGAGGAATGCCTGATTTTAAAACCCTATTTGAAAGTGTAGGCATTTCGATGGAACGTCAAGAAGACAAACCATACATTGGAATTCGTTTAAGACAAAATCAGGTGGTTGCATATCCACTTAATGACAGTCCCGCGTATATTTCAGGTCTCACTAAAGGAGATAAAATTCTAGCCATTAATGAGATCGAGCTTACCCAAGACACGGACTTCGATGAGATCCTTTCCAGCTTTAAGGTAGGTGAATCTTTAAACATTAGTTACCTACGCTTTGGAGAGCAGCAAAACACCCAACTTATTCTAAAGAGCGACCCAACTTATCATATAAGCTTAGATCCTCGTGCCAAACGCAGAGTAGAAAAGCATCGTGATCATTGGTTAACGAATTAAATAACATACACAAAAGTAAAAAGCGTCAACTCTATTAAATAGGTTGACGCTTTTTTATATGTAATGTATGGCATTGCTTAGTCCGCCAATACAATAACTTTATTATTATTCATCTCCACAGTACCACTGTTTATTGGTAAAAGGGTAACTCCTTTTTCGTTTTTTGAAAATCTAGAGGAAACTGCTTTGTCTAATTTGATCTCCCCATAAATTTTCACATTACCCTTACCTAACAAAGAAACAATAGGTGCGTGATTGTCTAACATCTGAAATTCACCATCCACTCCAGGAACAGCAACCGAGGTTACTTCTCCCATAAATAAGGTGGCTTCTGGTGTTACGATTTCTAATTGCATACTTCTCAATTCTTAAGGCAGAAGGTTAAAGTTAACCTATGCCTAGGTTCATATTAGGCTTCAGCTAACATTTTTTCTCCAGCCTCGATAGCTTCCTCAATCGACCCTTTTAGGTTAAATGCCGCTTCTGGAAGATGATCTAATTCACCATCCATAATCATATTAAACCCTTTAATGGTTTCTTTAATGTCTACTAATACACCTGGGATACCTGTAAATTGTTCAGCAACGTGGAAAGGTTGTGACAAGAAACGTTGAACTCTTCTAGCTCTGTAAACCGCTTGCTTATCATCTTCAGAAAGCTCTTCCATCCCTAGAATTGCAATAATATCTTGTAATTCTTTATAGTGTTGTAATAACTCTTTTACACGTTGTGCACATGCGTAGTGTTCTTTACCTAAAACATCCTCAGATAAAATTCTAGAAGAAGATTCTAATGGATCTACCGCAGGGTAAATACCAAGCTCGGCAATTTTTCTAGATAGTACTGTAGTTGCATCAAGGTGAGCAAAGGTTGTTGCTGGAGCTGGATCCGTTAAGTCATCCGCAGGTACATAAACTGCTTGTACGGAAGTAATTGATCCTCTTTTTGTTGAAGTAATACGCTCTTGCATTGCACCCATCTCAGTTGCCAGTGTTGGTTGGTATCCAACCGCTGAAGGCATACGTCCTAAAAGTGCTGACACCTCGGAACCTGCTTGAGTAAAACGGAAAATGTTATCGACAAAGAAAAGAACGTCTTTTCCTTGCCCTTCACCTGCACCGTCACGGAAATATTCCGCAATAGTTAATCCAGATAGTGCCACACGAGCACGTGCTCCAGGAGGCTCATTCATCTGACCGAATACAAAGGTAGCTTTAGAGTCTTTCATCGCAGACTTGTCTACTTTAGACAAATCCCATCCACCAGCCTCCATAGACTTAGTAAACTCCTCACCATACTTAATAATTCCTGACTCTAGCATCTCTCTTAGAAGGTCATTACCTTCACGAGTTCTTTCTCCTACACCAGCAAACACAGATAAACCACCGTGTCCTTTTGCAATATTGTTAATCAACTCCTGAATAAGTACTGTTTTACCTACACCAGCACCTCCGAAAAGACCAATTTTACCTCCTTTTGCATAAGGCTCAATTAAGTCAATTACTTTAATTCCAGTATAGAGTACTTCAGTAGAAGTTGTAAGATCTTCAAATTTTGGCGCTTCTCTGTGAATTGGTAAACCGTCTTTCCCTTCTTTAGGAAGATCACCTAATCCATCAATTGCATCTCCAATAACATTAAACAATCGACCGTAAACATCATCTCCAATTGGCATTTGTATAGGATTTCCAGTGGCTAGCACATCTACTCCTCTACTTAAACCATCAGTAGAATCCATTGAAATCGTTCTTACTGTATACTCTCCAATATGAGACTGTACCTCAAGTACTAATTTAGACCCATCTTTTCTTGTAATTTCCAAAGAATCATAAATCTTTGGCAATTCAGAACCCGATTCAAATGCTACGTCTACAACCGGACCAATAATTTGTGCAACTTTACCTGTAATTTTTGACATTACTCAAGTGTTTAATGTTAAGCTTATTACTTACGAAACAGAAGTTTAAAATTAATGTGTTTCAAACATGCTTTTTTCGCGGTGCAAAGATATATTTTTAATTGAAATTAAACCCTGATTTCTAAAAAAAAATTGTAGTTATAGTTGCTTGTAAATTTGAATGTTAGCAGTGATAGAACCAAAAAGTCAGCCCACTACGCCTAAATTGGTTCGAAACCTTCAAAAATTGTTAGATTTTTTGATCGGTGATTTTACAATCAACTACCTTTTGCGGCTTAATTTAATTTTTCAGTGAGCTTACTAAAGGTCTTCTTTGGATCTTTGCCCTGGTATAAAATGGCGTATACGGCATCAATAATAGGCGTTTTGCTTTTACCTTTTTGATTTGCGGTAATTAGGTGAGCACTCTTGGTAGCATAATATCCTTCGGCCACCATATTCATTTCCATCATAGCACTTTTTACCGTGTACCCTTTTCCTATCATATTACCAAACATACGGTTACGACTAAAAATCGAGTAACCTGTAACAAGGAGATCTCCCAAATAGGCCAAATCATCAATGTTGCGCTTCATTTTATGGATACGTTTGATAAAACGTTTCATCTCACGAATGGAATTGCTCATCAGAACCGCTTGAAAATTATCTCCATAGCCTAATCCATGGGCAATACCTGCAGCTACGGCATAAATATTTTTTAACATCGCGGCATATTCCGTACCGATGATGTCATCACTAATTTTCGTGTTTATATAACTGCTCGATAAACGCTCAGCTAACTCAGTTGCTTTATATTCATCAGAGGAAGCAACGGTAAGATAAGATAATCGCTCTAGAGCAACTTCTTCCGCATGACACGGGCCAGTAATCACCCCTATATTATCAAAAGGAATCTGATAAATGTCGTGAAAGTATTCTCCGACGATCAAACCATACTCTGGAACAATTCCTTTAATGGCAGAAAATACAACTTTATCGTTTAAAGGAAGGGTGAGCTTTTGAAGTTCTTGATGCAAAAATGCCGAAGGAATAGCAAAGATTAAATAATCCGCATAATCCACTATTTCATTAATATCATCACTTAAATGAAGCTGATCCACTCGAAACTCAACAGAACTCAAATAATTAGGATTATGTTGATGCTCTTTAATATGTTTTATCGCGGAGGCACTTCTCATATACCAGCCAACCTCATTTAAATTTTCACAAAGCATTTTCACCAAAGCTGTAGCCCAACTTCCTCCTCCTAATACAGCTACCTTTATAGAATCTTCCATTTTTAAATCACTTTTATTTGCAGAGCCAAAAGTAACCAAAATTTAAAACAATTATTTTTCCATTCTTACCTCAGATCCCCATTTTGTTTAACTTAAAAATTAGGCAAGACAATTTTAACACTAGATTATGAAATACAGAGCAATCTAGGTTACAAGACAGCGTTATTAAATTAAAGAACAAGAAAACGTATTAAGTTAGGTTAATTGATTTTTTTGGTTGGTTATTTGTAAAAACCGCTTTTTGATTCTTATCAAAGGGCGGTTTTTTTATACACTAAATGTAGGTAAAACCATTATCAAGATGACATTTAAGAGCTAACATTTAAATTTAAGATGTTTTTTTTCAGGAATTAAATTCTTTCACTTTGTAGAAAAACGTTTATTGCTTACCTTGTTGCTTGAACTTTAAAATAGTAAAACCATGGGATTATTTTCATTTATCAAAGATGCTGGCGCTAAAATATTTGGCGGAAAGACATCGGCAGAAGAAGCAGCTGAGACTGCGGCCAACAAAGAGGCTGCCATAAAAGAAGCGAATGATCAAGCAGCTTCAAAACTCAAAGAAACCATCAGCGATCTAGATTTAAAGGCAGAAAATCTACAAATTTCTATCACTGGGGACACTGCTACTGTAAGTGGTAAAGCTTATGATCAAACCACCAAAGAAAAAATCATTTTAGTAGTAGGTAACAGCACTGGAATTGGTGTAGTGAACGATCAAATGGAAGTTGAAAACAACGAGCCAGAAGCGCAGTTTCACACGGTAGTATCTGGAGATACTTTAAGCAAGATAGCTAAGAAGTATTATGGCAATGCCATGAAGTACCCTGAAATATTTGAAGCTAATAAGCCCATGCTGAGTGATCCAGATAAAATATATCCAGGACAAGTGCTTCGTATTCCAGCATTAGACTCTTAAGTAAGATCTTTATCGGTAAAAATTCATCAAGTCTACATATTCCCATACTTTGGGTAGGAGTAGAGGTTTTATGTTTTTACCCTGGGAAATTGCTTTACGTATAAAGGTAGATGATATCTCCATAATAGGAGCATCTACCTTCTTTACCCTTGGATGGTCACTGTATTTTCCAGGATTATCATTTGACTGCTGAACCCTGGGGTACACGTAAATATCGTGTTTCTCTATGATCATCTCCACGTTTTTCCATTTGTGCAAGGAGCGTAAATTATCTTCTCCCATTATCAAACAAAACTCATTTTTAGGGTATTTCTCTTTAAGATAAACAAGGGTCTTTATGGTATAATTTGGTTGAGGCAATCCAAACTCTATATCACTTGGTTTTAATTTCTCATAATCCTCGGTAGCGCGGTAGACAAGTTCCAAACGATGATGATCCTCTAGCAGACTGCTTTTTTTCTTAAGTGGATTGTGAGGGGTAACCACAAGCCAGATCTCCTGAAGATCCGTGAATTCAGCCATATGATTAGCAATCACCAAGTGTCCTAAATGAATTGGATTAAAGGTACCAAAAAAGAGACCTATCTTTTTCCCTTTCATGCGTTTGATTTTTTAGAAACACCAACAAAATCCGCCACCAAATTATATGCCTCTTGCTTAGCGGTATCCAAATCATAATTTTTAATCACTGTGTCAAACTGAGGGGCGGTAGCAAGTTCAACAGAAGCTTTGGCAATTCGCATGTTGATTTTATCATCGCTCTCCGTCTTGCGCTTTTTGAGTCTGATTTTTAATTCATCCACACTGGGCGGTTTTACAAATACAGCCAATGTTTGATCAGGGAATTTACGCTTAATTCGGAGTCCTCCAGCTACATCAATGTCAAAAATTACATTTTTACCCATTTTCCACAACCGCTCAACTTCTGACTTTAATGTGCCGTAAAAGTTATCACGATACACTTCCTCCCACTCTAAAAAATCATTATTCTTGATGTGGTCTTTAAAGGTTCTTGCAGAAAGAAAATAATAGTTTTCACCATCCTTTTCGTCTCCTCTTGGATCTCTAGAGGTAGCGGATATAGAAAAGGCAAGATTTAATTCTGGATGCTCCAATAGATGCCTTACAATAGTCGTTTTTCCACTCCCAGAAGGAGCCGAGAAAATGATTAACTTTCCGTTATTCACACTGTTATTTTCTTCCATTAATAGTAATTAAACGCAGAAACCACGTCCTTTATAATACATTCAACAATTGCTCCTTGATTTTCTCCAACTCATCTTTCATTTGAACAACCAATTGCTGCATAGGTGCATAATTGGATTTGGATCCAATGGTATTGATTTCTCGCCCAATTTCTTGACTAATAAAACCTAGCTTCTTTCCATTGGAATCTCCAGAGTTTAGAGATTCAATAAAATAATTTAAATGATTTGCTAGCCGAACTTTCTCTTCTGTAATGTCAAATTTCTCTATATAGTAGATCAATTCTTGTTCAAAACGATTTTCATCCACCTCCACTTTAAGATCCTCGACTGCTTTTTCCAATCGTGTGCGGACCACCTGCAGACGTTCGGGATCGATCTCCTTCACTTTTTCCAGTAAATCTGAAATCGTATTGATACGATCAATGAAGTCAGACTCTAATGCAGACCCTTCCTGAGTTCTAAAAGTATTGATTTCTTCAAGGGCTTTAATGACTGCATTTTTTATCGTTTGGTATTCCTTTGGATCTATTTCTTCTCGCTCTACTTTAAGTGCATCTGGCATGCGTACCGCCATTTTCATTAGCTCCACTTCATCATTATGCCCAATAGGTACTGTGCTAGCAGCTCTTAATTGATCCATATACCCTTTTAAAACCCCTATATTTAGTTGGGTGTTTGAGCTCTCTCCAGTGACTTCCACAAACAAACTAAAATCAATTTTACCCCGCACTAGACCAGAAGCAATAAGATTACGCAGCTCTAGCTCCTTCTCTCTATAAGACGAGGGAATCCTAGCATTAATATCCAAATTCTTACTATTTAGGGACTTTAACTCTACGGTTATTTTCTTGGCAGGCAGCTGTATAACATCCTTACCAAAACCAGTCATCGATTGTATCATCTTCTAATTTTAGAATGGCAAAAATACAAAATTGGCAGGGCAAACGTATAAAATACAAAACAAAAAAGCTGTACTTTGCTCAGTACAGCTTTTTCAATCAGAAACCTAGGGTCCAATATCCCTAAAATAAAATGATTTTTATTGGTTCACTACAACCTTATTTGTTTGATTCCATGTCTTTACACTTGCAATTGCACTGTTTTGATAGGTTACTTCTTTTAAAGTATTACCATCGTAAAAGAACCAGTTTCCAGTTTTCTCACCCATGTTGTAATTGGCAATAGCTAAAGTATTTCCTTCAACATCATAAGACTTCCATTCTCCATGAAGCTTACCATCTAAGTAATTACCAGATTGAGCAACCTTCCCATTATCGTGATAATAGGTGGCCTTAACCATTCCGTTCTCAATTTCTAATTTTGGCTTTTTCTCTACCTCTTGAGCAAATAGCACTACTGAAAAAACAAGTGCAAGTGCAGTTAATATATTTTTCATATCGCTTTTTTTT
>Ga0079224_100017827_pt1 | contig 10022 bp, 11 predicted proteins | sample Stecom2015_FD_80414 | JGI IMG/M metagenome (GOLD analysis project Ga0079224, IMG submission 80414) | Agricultural soil microbial communities from Utah to study Nitrogen management - Steer compost 2015 | ecosystem: Environmental > Terrestrial > Soil > Agricultural land | place: USA: Utah... | reverse complement strand
GCGTTCTTCGCGCTCGGCGGCTACGCGATGGGCATGTACCTGATGCGCCAGATCGGCGCGCGCGGCGTCTACGGCAACCCTGAGCTGCCGGACTTCATGGTGTTCCTGAACTGGCCCGAGCTGCCCTGGTACTGGCACGGCTTCGACATGTTCTGGTTCGCGATGCTGATGGTGATGGCCGTGCCGGGGCTGCTCGCGTTCGTGTTCGGCTGGCTCGCGTTCCGCTCGCGCATCACGGGCGTGTATCTCTCGATCATCACGCAGGCGCTGACCTACGCGCTGATGCTCGCGTTCTTCCGCAACGAGATGGGCTTCGGCGGCAACAACGGCCTCACGGACTTCAAGGACATCCTCGGCGCGAGCCTCCAGGCCGACGGCACGCGCGTCGCGCTGTTCGTCGCGTCCGCCGTCGCGCTCGCGGGCGGCTACCTGCTCTGCCGCGCGATCGTCGCATCGAAGCTCGGCGCCGTGCTCGTCGCCGTGCGCGACGCGGAGGACCGCGCACGGTTTCTGGGCTACAAGGTCGAGCACTACAAGCTCTGGGTGTTCACGGTGTCGGCCGTTCTCGCCGGGCTCGCGGGCGCGCTCTACGTGCCGCAGGTCGGGATCATCAACCCGAACGAGTTCCAGCCGTTGAACTCGATCGAGCTCGTCGTCTGGGTCGCGGTCGGCGGCCGCGGAACGCTCTACGGCGCCGCGTTGGGCGCGGCCGCCGTGAACTACGCGAAGTCCTATTTCACCGTCGCGCTGCCGGACGCCTGGCTGTACGTGCTCGGCGGGCTGTTCGTGCTGGTCACGCTCGCGCTGCCGAAAGGGATGATCGGGCTCGCGGCACGGCTCAGGAGGCTGCGGCATGCTTGAAGCCGCGATCCCCGCGACGGCGGACGACGGCCACGCGATCGACGCCGGCGCCGGCGTGATCCTCTACCTCGAGAAGATCACCGTCAGCTTCGACGGCTTCCGCGCGCTGAACGAGCTCTCGCTCTACATCGAGGACGGCGAGCTCCGCTGCCTGATCGGTCCGAACGGCGCCGGCAAGACGACGTTGATGGACGTCGTGACCGGCAAGACGCGGCCGGACTCCGGGCAGGCGTTCTTCGGCCGGCGGATCGATCTCTTGCGGCTCCGCGAGCCCGAGATCGCGGCGCTCGGCATCGGCCGGAAGTTCCAGAAACCGACCGTGTTCGCCGATCACACCGTCGAGGGAAACCTCGAGCTCGCGCTCGTGCCGGACAAACGCGTCTGGCGGACGCTCAAGTGGCGGCTCGACGCGGAGGCGCGCGACCGCGTCGCCGCGACGCTCGCGACGATCGGGCTGACCGCGCACGCGCGCCGGCCGGCCGGCGCGCTGTCGCACGGCCAGAAGCAGTGGCTCGAGATCGGCATGCTGCTGATGCAGAACCCCCGCGTGCTGCTGGTCGACGAGCCGGTCGCCGGCATGACGAAGCAGGAGACGGAGGCCACCGCCGAGCTGCTCTGCTCGCTCGCCGGCGGACATTCGGTCGTCGTCGTCGAGCACGACATGGAGTTCGTCCGCTCGATCGCACGCAAGGTCACCGTGCTGCACGAGGGCGCGGTGCTCGCGGAAGGCTCGATGGCCGAGATCCAGAACGACCCGCGCGTGATCGAGGTGTACCTCGGAGACGCCGATGCTTGAGGTCGCCGCGCTCAGCCAGTCGTACGGGCAGAGCCGCACGCTCTGGGACGTCGAGCTCGCGATCCCGCGCGGCGCGTGCGTGAGCCTGCTCGGCCGAAACGGCGTCGGCAAGACGACGCTGCTCGGCTGCCTGATGGGCCTCGTGCCGTTCGACTCGGGCAGCATCCGGTTCGCGGACAGGGACATCACGCGCGCGAAGGCCGAGGAGCGCGCGGGGCTCGGGATCGGTTACGTGCCGCAGGGCAGGATGATTTTCCCGCTGCTGACGGTCGAGGAGAACCTGCGGATCGGCTTGGGCACCGGCCGCACGAAGGCGCGCTCGATCCCGGAGCGCGTCTTCGAGCTCTTTCCCGTGCTCCGGACGATGCTGAAGCGGCGCGGCGGCGATCTATCCGGCGGCCAGCAGCAACAGCTCGCGATCGGCCGCGCGCTCGTGCTCGAGCCCGAGCTCCTGATCCTCGACGAGCCGACCGAAGGCATCCAGCCGAGCATCGTGCGCGAGATCGCCGACGTGATCGCGCGGCTGAATCGCGAGCTCGGCATGACCGTGCTGGTCGTCGAGCAGAAGCTGCCGTTCGTGCGCCGGCTCTGCGATCGGTTCTTGATCATGGACAAGGGCCGGATCGTCGGCGCGGGCGAGATGAGCGCGCTCGCGGACGACCTCGTGCGAGCCCACCTTTCGGTGTGACGGCCATGCAGACACTCGACGCGTTCATGCCTTCGCTTTGGGACGCGGCCGTGCTCGGCACGTGGTTCGGGCTCGTGCACGCGCTCGACGCCGATCACCTCGCGACGCTCGGCGGCCTTGCCGCGAACGACCGGCCCGCGCGCGCGGCCGCGTACGCGCTCCGCTGGGCGCTCGGTCACGCAGCGGCGCTCGCGGCCGCGGCCGCCGCGGTGCTCGGTCTGCGCTTCGGCGGGCTCGAGGCCTTCGGCCGCGCAGCCGAGTGGCTCGTCGTCCTCGTGCTGCTCGCGCTCGCGGCGCAGTCGTTCCGCGGCGTCGCACGCGCGCGCGCGGCGCTCCGCAGCACCGCTGCCGCCGACGGCGAATCGGCACCGGCGCTTCTCGCAACCGGCGGCACTGCGCCGCATGCGGACCGCCCGCCTCGCAGGGCGTGGTGGCTCGGTCTGCTGCACGGCAGCGCCGGATCCGCCGCGGTGCTCGCGCTCTTGCCGCTCGCGACCGCCGGCAGCGCCGCGCGAAGCACGCTCTACCTCGCCTGCTTCTCGTGCGGCGTCGCCGCCGGCGCGCTCGCGTTCGCACACATCTTTCGCCGGCTGCTCACGACGGCCGCGGCCGGCCGCGATCGGCGGCTCGCGCTCGCGGTGCAGGCCGCCGCCGGCGTCGCCGCGATGCTCGCGGGCGTCTGGCTGCTTCGCGAGCTGCTCGAAGCGGGCGGCCGCCTCGGAGGCGCGTGATGGTCGCCGTCCTGCACTCCGGCGCGGAAACGCTCGGCCGTTGGCACGGCGAGCTCGAGCTCGAGCTCGGCACGCTCGGCATCGAGGGACGCGCGCTCGCGGGCCGCACGGTGATCACCGCTCGGCGGCATCGCGGCCCGTTCTGCATCCAGCGCCCGTTCTATCCGGAGGGCCCGGTCTGTCATCTCTACCTGCTCCATCCGCCGGGCGGGCTCGCGACCGGCGACAGCCTCGCGCTCGCCGCACGGCTCGACCCCGGCGCGCACGCGCTCCTGACGACGCCCGCGGCAACGAAGGTCTACCGCGCCGCCACCCCAGGGCTCGATCGGAGCGGCCTCGGCGCCGCGGCTGCCGCCCCGCACGACGGCGCTCCGCTCGCCGCGATCCGCCAGACGCTCGACGCCGCCGAGCGCGCAGTGCTCGAGTGGCTGCCGCTCGAGACGATCGTGTTCGGCGGCAGCCGCGCGGAGATCGTGACGGACGTCCGGCTCGACCCGGACGCGCGATTCCTCGGCTGGGAGATCACTGCGCTCGGCCGCCCGGCGTCCGGCGACCGCTACGAGTCGGGCGCGCTCGAGCAGCGCACCCGGATCGCGGTCGGCGATCGCTTGTTGCTCGACGAGCGGCTGCGGCTCGCGGCCGGGACTCGACTGCTGGACGCGCCGTGGGGGCTCGACGGCTTTCCGGTCTGCGGCGCGCTCTACGCGTATCCGGCGAGCCGCGACACCCTCGAGCGCGCTCGCGCAACGCTCGAGCCGCCCTCCGCGGCCGCCACCGTCGCCGCGACGCTCCTCGGCCCGCTGCTCGTCGTGCGCGGCCTCGCGCGGGACGTCGAGCGTGCGCGGGCGGCGCTCGAATCGGCATGGGCCGCGATCCGGCCCGATATCGCGGGACGCCCGGCGTGCGTGCCCCGCGTTTGGCTCACCTAAGCAAAGAGGACAACGTTCGATGCAATTGTCGCCTCGAGACAAGGACAAGCTGCTCGTCTACGTCGCCGCGCAGCTCGCGAGCGAGCGCAAGGCGCGAGGGCTCAAGCTGAACTACCCCGAGAGCGTCGCGCTGATCTCCGCGTTCGTGCTCGAGGGCGCGCGCGAGGGCCGCTCCGTCGCCGAGCTGATGAGCGAAGGCGCAAACGTGCTCCGCCGCGAGGACGTGATGGACGGCATTCCGGAGATGCTGCACGACGTGCAGATCGAGGCGACGTTCCCCGACGGCACGAAGCTCGTGACCGTCCATCGGCCGATCGCGTGAGGCGAGGATGATCCCCGGCGAGTGCTTCACGGAGCCCGGCGAGATCGCGCTGAACGCCGGGCGTCCGCGTCTGATGCTGACCGTCGCGAACAGCGGCGACCGCCCGGTGCAGGTCGGCTCGCACTACCACTTCCACGAGACGAACGAGGCGCTCGTGTTCGATCGCGATGCCGCGCTCGGCTTCAGGCTCGACATCCCCGCCGGCACGGCCGTGCGGTTCGAGCCCGGGCAGACGCGCACGGTCGCGCTCGTCCCATACGGCGGTGACCTGGTCGTGCACGGCTTCCTCGGCCGCGTGATGGGGCCGGTAAAGACGCCCGAGCACCGTGCCGCCGACGAGGACCGCGCGCGATGAGGCGCATCGATCGCGCCGCGTACGCGGAGATGTACGGTCCGACGACCGGCGACCGCGTGCGCCTCGCCGACACCGCGCTCGTGATCGAGGTCGAGGCGGATCATGCCGTGTACGGCGACGAGGTGAAGTTCGGCGGCGGCAAGGTGATCCGCGACGGGATGGGCCAGAGCCAGCGCGGGGCTGCCGAGAGCATGGACCTCGTCGTCACGAACGCGCTGATCGTCGACTGGTGGGGCATCGTCAAGGCGGACGTCGGCGTGAAGAGCGGCCGGATCGCGGGGATCGGCAAGGCCGGCAATCCGGACACGCAGGACGGCGTCACGCTCGTGATCGGCGCGAGCACCGAGATCGTCGCGGGCGAAGGGCTGATCCTCACGGCGGGCGGCGTGGACTCGCACATCCATTTCATCTGCCCGCAGCAGATCGAGGAGGCGCTCGCGTCCGGCATCACGACGATGATCGGCGGCGGCACGGGCCCCGCGACCGGCACGAACGCGACGACTTGCACGCCGGGGCCCTGGCACATCGGTAAGATGCTGCAGGCCGCGGAAGCGTTTCCGATGAACCTGGGCTTCCTCGGCAAGGGCAACGCGAGCGCACCGCTGCCGCTCGAGGAGCAGATCGCGGCGGGCTCGATGGGGTTGAAGCTCCACGAGGACTGGGGCACGACGCCGGCCGCGATCGACACGTGCCTCGACGTGGCCGACCGCTACGACGTGCAGGTCGCGATCCATACGGACACGCTGAACGAATCGGGCTTCGTCGAGACGACGCTCGCGGCGCTCCGCGGCCGGACGATCCACACCTACCATACCGAAGGCGCGGGCGGCGGCCACGCGCCGGACATCATCAAGGCCTGCGGCGCCGCGAACGTGCTGCCGTCGTCGACGAATCCGACCCGCCCGTTCACCGTGAACACGGTCGACGAGCATCTCGACATGCTGATGGTCTGCCACCATCTCGACGCCGGCATCGCGGAAGACGTCGCGTTCGCGGAATCGCGGATCCGCCGTGAGACGATCGCGGCCGAGGACATCCTGCACGACCTCGGCGCGTTCTCGATGATTGCGTCGGACTCGCAGGCGATGGGACGCGTCGGCGAGGTGATCACGCGCACTTGGCAAACCGCGCACAAGATGAAGGTGCAACGCGGCCCGCTCGCGCCGGACGGCGAGCGGAACGACAACTTTCGCGTGAAACGCTACGTCGCGAAGTACACGATCAACCCGGCGATCGCGCACGGCATCGCGGACGAGGTCGGCTCGGTCGAGGCCGGCAAGCTCGCCGACCTCGTGCTGTGGCATCCGGCGTTCTTCGGCGTCAAGCCGGCGCTCGTGATCAAGGGCGGGATGATCGCGACGGCGCCGATGGGCGATCCGAACGCGTCCATCCCGACGCCGCAGCCGGTGCACTACCGGCCGATGTTCGCGGCGTTCGGCCGCGCCGTCGAGGAGACGGCGGTGACCTTCGTATCGCAGGCGGCGCTCGAGGCGAGCGTCGGTGCACGCCTCGGCCTCGCGAAACGCCTCGTGCCGGTGCGCGGCACCCGCGGCATCGGCAAGGCCGCGATGCGCCTGAACGACTACTTGCCGCGGATCGAGGTCGATCCCGAGACCTACGAGGTGCGCGCCGACGGCGTGCTGCTCGCGTGCGAGCCCGCGACCGTGCTGCCGCTCGCGCAGCGGTACTGGCTCTTCTGATGGCTGCGCTCACGCTCTTCGACCGGCTGCTCGAAGCGGGCGCCACGCCGCCCGAGCGCGTGCTCGGCACGCTGTCCCTGCCGTTCGAGCAGCGGCAGCGAACGCGGCAGCGCGTGCGGCTCGGCTCGGGTCTCGAGATCGGTCTCGACCTGCCGCGCGGCACCGTGCTCCGCGGCGGCGATCTGCTCGGCTCCGCCGCCGGAGCGGTCGTCGCGGTCGCGGCGGCGCTCGAGCGCGTCTCGGTCGTGACGGTCGACTCGCCGCAGGCGCTCGCCCGCGCGGCGTACCACCTCGGCAACCGCCACGTCCCCGTCGAGGTGCGCGCGGACGGCTTGCGTTACCTCGAGGACCACGTGCTCGACGCGATGATCCGCGGGCTCGGGCTTCGCGTCGTGCACGAGGCGGCGCCGTTCGAGCCCGAAACCGGCGCATACGCGCACGGGCACGCGCATACGCACGCGCACGACCGATGATCGCGACGTTGCGGCTCTGGCAGCTGATCAGCCCGGCGCTGCCGATCGGCGCCTTCAGTTTCTCGCAAGGGCTCGAGCAGGCGGTCGAGCGCGGCGCGGTCCGCGACGAGGCGACCGCGCTCGCCTGGATCGCCGGCGTGCTCGAGCACGGGCTCGCGTACACCGACTTGCCGATCGTGCTGCGGGCGCATGCGGCCGCGGCGGGCCGCGACGCGCCGGCCCTCGCGCGCTGCGGCGAGACACTCACCGCGTTCCGCGAGACCGCGGAGGCGCGGCTCGAGGACGCGAGCATGGGCGCCGCGCTCGAGAGCCTGCTCGCCGCGCTCGGTGTGCCGATCGCGGCGGGGCCGCTGCCGTTTGCGTGCGCGTTCGGCGGCGCGTGCGCCGCATGGCAGATCGAGCCGCGCGCCGCGTGCGCCGGCTACGCGTTCGCCTGGTGCGAGGCACAAACGGCCGCGGCCGTGAAGCTCGTGCCGCTCGGCCACACGGCCGGCCAGCGGCTGCTGCTCGCGCTCGGCGCGCCGATCGAGCGCGCGGCCGCAGCGGCCTTCGAGCGCGGCGACGACGATCTCGGCGCGAGCCTACCGGGGCTCGCGCTCGCGAGCGCGCTGCACGAGACCCAGTACACCCGGCTCTTTCGCTCCTGAGACGGAGGTTCGAGCGATGCACAAGTCGATTCTGCGCATCGGCATCGGCGGCCCGGTCGGCTCCGGCAAGACGAGCCTGATCGAGGCACTCTGCAAGCGGATGCGCGCGCGCTACGAGATCGCGGTCGTGACGAACGACATCTACACGCAGGAGGACGCACAGATCCTGACCCGCGCCGAAGCGTTGCCGCCCGAGCGGATCGTCGGCGTCGAGACCGGCGGCTGCCCGCATACCGCAATTCGCGAGGACGCCTCGATGAACCTCGGCGCCGTCGACGAGCTGGTCCGGCGGTTTCCGGCGCTCGACTTCGTGATCGTCGAGAGCGGCGGCGACAACCTCGCCGCGACCTTCAGCCCGGAGCTCGCGGATCTGACGATCTACGTGATCGACGTTGCGGCCGGCGACAAGATCCCGCGCAAGGGCGGCCCCGGCATCACGCGCTCCGACCTGCTCGTGATCAACAAGATCGATCTCGCGCCCCTGGTCGGCGCGTCGCTCGAGGTGATGCAGCGGGACACGCTCCGGATGCGGGGCGAGCGGCCGTTCGCGTTCACGAACATCAGGCGCGGCGAGGGCGTCGACGTCGTCGAGGCGTTCATCGTCCGCGCCGGCATGCTCGACGCCGCCTGACGAGCCGCCGCCGCGCAGGCCGGCGCTTCGCTTCTGCAGCGATGCGAACGCTCCGTTACTTGCAGTATTTGGAACGACGGCCCGCGAAGGCTCTGAACGCTGTGCGCCGCCGCATCGCCACTTGCAGCCGCTGTCGCGAGCTCCGCTCGCGCACCAAAAGCGGTCATTTGCAAATGCCCGCGTCGGGGTTTAGTTATAGGCGAAAGGCGCGACGTTCGTTCGCGCAGGGAATACGCCGCGATGGAACGCGACAGGCGGCATGCCGAGCAGCGACCGTTCGCGCCCTCGCCGAGCGGCGGCCAAGTCGCGGCATTCGTACGCTCGGCCGCGGCACTCGCCGCCCGCGCGCCCGCGAGCCGCACCGAGCGGCGCGCGATGACGCGCAACAAGATTCTGCCGGCGCTCGAGGATCGTGCCGCGGTCACCGCCTACAAGATCCTGCGCACCCGCGTGCTGCACCGGATGCGCTCGAACCGCTGGCAGACGCTGATCGTCACCGGCGCGGGCCCGGGCGAAGGCAAGACGCTCACCGCCTGCAACCTCGCGCTCGGCATCGCGGACGACGTGAATCAGTCCGTGATGCTGGTCGATCTGGACCTGCAGAAACCGATGGTCGCGCGCAACTTCGGCCTGCACGTTCGCGCGGGCCTCGGAGACTTTTTGACCGGGCGCGCACGCATCGACGACATCGTCCACGTGCCGGACGGCATGGAGCGCATTGCCCTCGTGCCGAACCGCATCCCGATAGCGAACTCGTCCGACCTGATCGCAACGCCGAGGATGCGCGAGTTTCTCGAATGGGTGCGCGGACTGGGCCGGACGACGATCACGATCTTCGACATGCCGCCCGTGCTCTCGTGCGACGACGTGCTCGCGTTCGCGCCGTACGCCGACGCCGTGCTGCTGGTCGTCTCCGAGCGTGCGACCGAGCGCGAGCCGCTCGCCCGCGCGCTCGACATCATCGGCGAGGAGAACCTGATCGGCGTCGTGCTGAATCGCTCGCGCGAGCGGAACGCGAAGACCTACTACTACTGAAGGGAGCCGGTCCGGCAGATCTTTGCGGGTGCTACGGACCGCGCGTAGGATGAATCGGCGGCGCATGCGCGTCGCGCCGCGGCAAGGAAGCGGGAGGCGATGGGATATACGCCCGGAGCGTCGGCCGACGGCGCAGCTGCCGAGGAGGCGGACGGCATCGGCCGGCCGGGCAGCGAGGCGCTCGCCGCTGCCGCGAACGTGCTGATCATCGTCGAGAACCTGCCCGTGCCGTTCGATCGGCGAACGTGGCAGGAGGCGAAGGCGCTGGCCGAAGCCGGCCACCGCGTGTTCGTGATCTCGCCGAAGGGCAAGGGCTACACGCGAAGCCGCGAGACGATCGACGGCATCGAGATCTTCCGCCATTCGCTGCCGCTCGAGGCGCGCAAGGCGTACGCGTATGCCGCGGAGTACGGCTGGGCGCTGCTGGCGGAGCTCGCGCTGACGCTGCGCGTGCTCGCGTCCCACCGCATCGACGTTTTGCACGCGTGCAATCCGCCGGACACGATCTTCCTGATCGCGTGGCTGCTGAAGCCGTTGGGCGTGCGCTTCGTCTTCGATCACCACGACCTCTGCCCGGAGCTCTTCGAAGCGAAGTTCGGCAAGCGGAGCTTCGGCTATCGCGTCGCCCGGCTACTCGAGCGGCTCACGTTTCGCGCGGCCGACATCTCGATCGCGACGAACGACTCCTACCGCCGAATCGCGATCGAGCGCGGCGGCATGGACCCGGACAAGGTGTTCGTCGTGCGCAGCGGCCCGGACGTGTCGCGCATCAAGCCGGTGCCGCCGGAGCCCGCGCTGAAGCGCGGCCGGAGCCATCTGGTCGCCTACGTCGGCGTGATGGGCAAGCAGGAAGG
>Ga0079224_100017825_pt1 | contig 10023 bp, 9 predicted proteins | sample Stecom2015_FD_80414 | JGI IMG/M metagenome (GOLD analysis project Ga0079224, IMG submission 80414) | Agricultural soil microbial communities from Utah to study Nitrogen management - Steer compost 2015 | ecosystem: Environmental > Terrestrial > Soil > Agricultural land | place: USA: Utah... | reverse complement strand
GGCAGCCAGGGCGCCAGCCAGCCCCTGGTCGACAGCCTGACCACCATCTGGGCGACGCCGCTGGCCACGCTTTGATGTAGACGCTTTCGGCGCGCCCACAGCGCGCCGAAAGCGCTGCGGTCATTCCATATGGTGATGGGGGAAAAACCGCTTCAGCTGCGCGACCAGATGCTCGTAATGGATAGGCTTGGGCAGGAAGTCGGCCGCGCCATTACGGAACAGGGCAATGACGTCATCCCGGTCCGCATGCCCAGAGGTGATAATGATCGGGATTCTTCCCCCCTCTGCGTAACGCTCGTCAAGCTGTTGCAGCAGCCGCAAACCACTCTGGTCCGGCATACGCAGATCTGAAATGATCAGCGCGATATCCGGATGCCCATCCAGGGCAATCAATGCCAAACCCGCGTTGGGCGCGCAGACGCAGGCAAACCCCAGGAGTGACATCAATTCCTGTAACTCCCGCAGGATGTCTTCGTCGTCATCAACCAATAGAACCTTAATCACGGATGCACGCTCTCTGAAAGCCATTGAATAAAAGCCGCCCCTGAATCTGCACCGATATACAGGGAGGGAAACTCGAATATCGCTTCGCCACTTCGTCAAACGGGCCGCATCAAGTCGGGGGCGTCCAGTACGTCGCTGCCTGCTGGCTTTCCGGCGGGCAAGGTAATCAGGAAGCGTGTCCCCTCCACGCGGTTCTCGGCGCCCAGCTCACCGCCCATCTGGGTGATGATGCCGTAGCTGACAGAGAGCCCCAGGCCGGTGCCCTTGCCTACCGGCTTGGTGGTAACGAAGGGTTCGAAAATGCGGGTCAGCTGGTCGGGCCTGATACCGTCGCCATTATCATCTACCGCGATCAGGACCTTGTCGTGCTTTTCCCAACAACTGGCTTTGACCCTGGGCCGATGATCCGGTTCCCGTTTTGAACGCTGGACTACCGCGTACTGCGCATTCAGCAGCAGATTGATCAGGACCTGCTCCAGCCGGTCGTTATGCCCTTTGACCAGAGACACAGGCGTCAGGACCAGATCGATGTCGACCCCGTCCTGCTCCATGCTGTCACGGGTCAGCGCCACGGCTTCGGCCACCGATTTGCTGGGGTCAAACAAGGAACCCTGGCTTTCCGAGCGGCGACCGAAGATACGCACGTGATCGACGATCTTCGATGCCCGACTGACCTGGCTTTCCAGTCGCTGCAACTTTTCCTGCAGATAATCGATCGCCAGGTCATCATTGGCCAGGCGCTTGACCAGGTTGGTCAGGGCCATGCGCATGACCGTCAGCGGCTGGTTCATTTCATGGGCGAGGCCCGTTGCCATTTCCCCCAGGGTAGCCATCTTCGCGCCCTGATAGAGCTGCTCACGGGCGTCATGGAGCTCGGTATCGTCACGCCCGACCGCCTGCACTTCGATCAGGCGGCCACTTTCATCGAATACCCCTCGCTCGGTCCAGACCCACCAGGCGCGCCTGCCATGGGGCAGACGCAACTGTACCTCACGGTTACTCACCGGTGTTTCCGGCGTCATCCGGGCGAGCCGATGCAGGACGCCGTTGCGGTCTTCGGCAGAAAGAAACTGCCCAAGATTCATCCGTTCCGGGTGTGCCTCTTCCACCCCCAGGGCTCTTGCCATGGGCTTGTTGGCAAAGGTCAGGGTCAGGTCCGGCAGATACCGACAGATGATGGCAGGAGAATCCTCAACCAGGATCCGGTAACGCTCCTCGCTCTTGCGCACCCGTTCGGAGGCTTCCGTCGCCTCGGTCACATCCATCAGCAGACCCACCACTTCCACGGGCAGGCCCTGCTCGTCACGCAGCAGCTTCGCCTCATCCAATAACCAGTGGTAGATGCCCTGCGCATCACGGACCCGATAACGACTGCTGGTATAGCCGGTCTGCAGTAACGCGCGGGTACGCGCATAGTAGAGCTGCCGGTCTTCCGGATGCAGGAAGCTGGAAAAGGTGTTGTGTTGCCAGTCAGCCAGGGTCCAGCCCAGCAGCTGGTACAGGCTGGCGCTACAGAACTCGAAGTTCAACGCCCCTTCGACACAGCTCTGGATGAAAATCACCGCCGGCGCGTTATCCAGCAATCCTTCCAGGCGGGCGCGGGCGGCCGCCGTCTTTGCTTCCTGCTGGCGCAGGTCACTGATGTCCAGCGCGTAGCCGACCACCTTGGGCGCTCGCTGGTCGACCACCTCTCCACTCAGACGGTACCAGTGACGGCCATCCCGGGTGTGCAGGCAGACCGACTCACTGAAGACCATGCCCTGCTTTACCAGCTCCTGCAACCGATCGACGGCCTCGTCGCGATCGAGCGGATCCAGGACCGCCAACGCGTCTTCCAGACTGACATCGCCTTCCGCGCCGGTCTCCAGGCCCAGGGTATCCGCCAGATTCGGGGCCAGGGTAACGCGCCGGGTAGCAGGGTCAAATTCCCACCAGCCGATGTCCATCACCCGCTGCAACACGCTGTTACGTCGCAGGTTCTGCTGCACTTGCAGATAGCGCACCCCCGAGCTCAAGGGCGCGGCGAACAGCATCAACATGCCGACCCAGTCGGCCTCGCTGAGGAAGGGCATCTGCCGCTGGTGGTCCGCTCCGGCTATCATCAACCACACCCGCACCCCATCATGTTCGCGGTAGGGCACCAGCCACGCCACCTCGTGGCTCACCAGGCAGCGCCAGGTCTGGGGCACCGAGGTGCTGGTGTCCTGTGACAGTCGCTCCAGGTTAGCAGCCTCCCAGGGAAAGGGCGTAGTGCCCGCCTGGAAGACCTGGGCATACAGGGACCAGCCCCGTGCGCCCGGCAGCAATAACCCGAGCCATGGCGCCTGCAGGCGCAGACGCAGGCCCTCCAACCACTCGACGGTAAGATCCTGCATGCACTCGGGAGCGGCTTCGCGCATCCGCAGCGCCTGGCGCACGGAATAGTCGAATACCTGGTGGCGTTGTTCCTTGTACTGCAGACGCAACGTGCCGGCGGTATTATCCAGCAGGCACAGCAACCAGCTATCGCCCTGGGGGATCAGACCGCCCTGGAAATAGCGCAGTTGCCCCTGACGGTCGCGCAGCACCAGCGATGACAGCTGGGCGGGCCAGGTCTCGGGCTGGCCCTGGAGTTCGGCGGCTGGCTGGGCCAGGTGGCTCGCCAGGGGAGCGAAGGAAATGGCACCGTCGGGCAGCACCTGCCGCAGCTCCTCGCTAGCATCCAGGACCCAACCCTGCCCGTCCAACCGCAGGAAACACCCCTTGCTGGGCAGCCCGTCCGCCACAGGAACCTGGTCAGGCGATGTGGACTGCCTGCCACGGGACCGGAACCACTTCATCTTCATACTCCTGTGCCGAATCGTCTGTCGGCGTTAGGGCAACCTGCCCACAAGAGCCGCTGCGCGATCTGCAAATCCGAACGTATCATTCCGCGATTGACGATTATAGGGCGGGGCCAGCGCTGGCACATTATCCAGTTGGCGGTAATCCCATGGAGCTAACGCCCCGTCTGGTCATAGCCGCCTGGTTAAGCTGCTATCATGGCCGCCCCGGTCAGCCGATGGATGCGCATGATGTTGGAAAGCGATACAACCTGCCTGGTCCTCCTGGGTCTGCTCGCCTGGGGGCTGGCCTGCGCGGTACAGGATGCCAGGCACGGCCGCCTCAGCAACTGGCTGACCCTGGGGCTGGGCGCCGCCGCCATCGGTTATCTGCTGCTGACCGGCGAAAGCTTCATCGGCGCTACACCGGGTGCGGTCACGCTCGGCCTGCTGGTGGCCGTGGCCCTCAGCCTGCCGGGCTATGTCATGGGCAAGATGGGCGCGGGCGACGTCAAGTTGCTCGCCGCGCTGGCCCTGTCCAGCAGCCCTTACCACCTGCTGGGGACGGTTGCCGTCGCGGCGCTGGTTACGCTGTTGTGGGCACTGCTGGGCCCGCTCTGCTGGCGCCGACTGCCCGCCCCGGCCCAGCGCCAGCTGCCGCTGATGGCTCCCGCCAACCGCGATCGCCTCCCCTACGCACCCTTTTTCTTCTGCGGCCTGCTGGCCAGCATCCTGTACTTGTACTGACCGGCCTCAACGCTCGAAGCTGCCACCCTCATCCTCACCGAAGTATTCCGGAATCGGATGGGTAAAACTGTCCAGCAGGCGCTGCATGCTCAGTTCACGTTCGGCCGGTGTCGCCGTCTGCACGTGCTGGGTGGCGGCGCTGCCTTCGCGCTGCAATTGCAGCCACAGCTCCGTCTGGCTCTCAGGCCGCTCCGCTACCAACGGTGGCGCCGCATCGGCTGCGAACAGGGTGCAGGACGTCAGTGCCAGGGCCAGCCCGGCCAGGAACCGGGGATACCTCGTGATCTCATTCTTCATTCGGGTAGACACTCCATGACCGCCAGCCGGGACCCGCTGGACTCCGTTGATCGGCAAACTAAGGGACGGGCACGAGCGGCCGGCGCTGGCTGCACCGCGGGCTTAGGCGTCGCACTATCGACCGAAGCGGCATCCTCCGCCGCCCAGGCGCGGACCGCCGCCGACAGCGGTATCGGTGTCGCGGCCCGTGCCGTTGCCGAGTCAGTCGTCGCGGTCGCCTGTGATTGCGGGGCGGCGAAAGCACGAATCGGGGTGGGCGCAGGCGCGGTAGCCGGCGCCCGGGCCGGGGCGGGTGCCGCGGTGGGCACCGTGGCCACTGGACGCGCGCTCGGGGCTGCCGGGGCCGCCAGGGAAGCCACTGCCGCCGCCGTTCCCGCTGGAACCGGGGTGGCCAGCGGCGGCTGGGCCGGCGCCGATGTTGGCGCCTTGGCGCCCTGGCCATGCAGGCGCCGGGCACGTTGCTCGGCGCGGTTGAAGTCGGCGCTACTCAATCCCTTGGCACTGACCAGCTCCCGCGCCGCCTGCCAGTTACCTTCGTAGACCAGCAGGGTCAACATGTTCTGCGCCGCACGGCGGGAGTTTTCCTCCAGCTCCATGGCCGTCAGCAGCTCAAAGCGCGCCTCGGACAATCGCCCCTGGTTCATATACACCACGCCCAGATCATTGCGGATCGACTCCTTGGCCGGCGCCAGGCTGGTCGCCATCCGCAGGTAGCGCTGCGCCTCGGCGTAGTTGCCCCGGCCCGCCTCGATTTGCCCCAGCCCATGGTTGGCATCCGCCATCAGGCAACTGCCCAGCAGGCTGGTGTACAGGGTTTCAGCTTCACTGCCGTGGCCCAGCAGACGCAACAAGCGGGCCTTGCTCAGGCGTACCTGGGGAATCTCATCAGGCAGGCGCTCGAGGTTGGCCAGCGCCGCATGCCGTCGCCCAGCACCGGCCATCTCCCCGGACAAGCCCAGCACCAGCTCCTGATCAGCCGTCAGGGGCTCGCAGCTTTTGGGCGCACTCATATCCTTGCGCACCAGCCAGGGTGATTCGTTCACCGAGTGGCTGGTGCATCCGGCCAGGGTACCGGCCAGTAGCAGCACCGCAGTGGCTCGTCTCATCCCATCTCCCCCAACGCCTGAATAATTGCCACGAAACCCGGGCCTGCCAGTACGATCAGCAGCGCCGGAAACAGAAACAGCATCATCACCACCGACATCTTCGCCGACATCTTGGAAACCCGTTCCTGCAGAGTGGTCATGCGCCGGTCATCCAGCAATTCCTTGAGCGACAGCAGCGACGCCATCGCCCCACCACCCTGATAGATCAGCTGTTCGAGAATGGCGAAGCAGTCGGTCATGTCGTCCACTTGCATCAACAACGCCACCTCACGCAACTCCCGCCCCAGCTCCAGCCCTGCATCCACCCGGGCCAGCACCTGACGCAGCTCCCTGGCCATTTCCGGCAGAATTACCCTTCCTTCACTGGCCAGCACGCGCAGCGCCTGCTCCACCGTCATGCCGACATCGAACAACATGCGCAGCATGGGGATCATCAGCGAGACTTCCTCAGCCAGCCGCTCCTGACGCTGCCGCACCTTGGCCGCCAAAACCCTTTTGGGGATCAGATATCCGATACCGAACGCAAAGAAGGGCGCCAGCCAGGGTAGCGCCGGTGGCTCCTGCAGCCGCGCCTGCCATACCAGGGCGAGCAGGGTCAGCGCCAATGGCAGGGCAATTTGGATGGCAAAGAACAGCGCCCGCTGCTGATTGGTGCGCCAGCCCAGCTGCACCAGCAGGGTCAGGGTTTCCGGGTCCGACTTGCCCAGGCGGGCAGCCCAGCGCCTTTCACCCAGTTGCTGCAGCGCAGTGCCGCCGCGATGCTCCCCGAGCCGCGCCATCATGCGGCGCTCCTGCAGGTATTCGCGCAGCCCCAGGTACATCACCAGAGCGCCGGCCAGCAGCAGCAACAGCGCACTGAGCAGCAACGGATTCATCTAGATGCTCCTCATCATGCGCCACAGCAGCCAGGTGCCGATCACCTGCAGCGCAAACGCCGCCATCAAGACAATACGCCCGCCGGACTGCTCCCACATGTTCAGCAGCATCTGCGGGTTGCTGAGGAAGATATAGCCGCCCATGGCCAATGGCAGCCCTCCCAGCACCACTGCGCTGATGCGGGTTTCGCCGGTCAGGGCACGCAGCTGCCGCGCCGCCCGATCACGATCGCGGATCATGCCGATCAGGTTGTTCAGCAGTTCGCTGGCATTGCCGCCGTAGCGCTGGTTGACCGCGATACCCATGGCCAGAATGTGAAACTCCTCCCGTTCGTACAGCTCGGCAAAATCTTCCATCGCATCGGCCAGCGGCATACCGCGCTCCACCGCCTTGCGGGTGCGCGTCATGGCACCATGCAGCGGCTCCTGGCAGCTATCCATACTCAGCAGCATGCCGTCGCCCAGGGTGCGACCGGATTTCAGGCTGCGCACCACGTGATCGAGAAACTGCGGCATCTGTCCGATCATCCGCTGCAGACGGCGGCTGTACTGCCACATCATGAGCAGACGCAACAACACCAGCGGGCCCAGCAACATGATCAACAGCGCCAGCCAACCGCCGAGCACCATGGCGAGGAATGCCACCAGCAGCCAGGCCACCAGCAACAGTACCGCCAGCCAGGACGGCAGGTGCAAGCCCGTGCGCAGCAATTCACGCTGGATCACACCCATCTTCTTCCGATCCGGCAACGCCTGCCCCTCGGCCAGACGCTCAACCACCTGCTCGGAGCGGGCTTCGCGCACAGCCCGCCGCATCAGCCACACACCGCCGATCAACATGAGCAGGCAGAGCAGCAGCGCCAGGTTCATCGTCGCGGCATTCCCGGCATGCCCGGCTGGCTGGTATCCGGGCGCAGCTTCTCACCCGCCGGATTCAGTGCCTCACGTACGAAGCCGCCATGGATACCCTGCTCCAGGCGAAACAGCGTGTTGGTTACATAATGCTCGTCCCGCAGGCTGACCACTTCCAGCACCTCGGCCACACAACGCCGGCCATCGCTGGTGCGGGTCAGCTGGACGATGACATCGACCGCCGACGAGATCATCTGGCGCAGGGTACGGTCCGGCACCTGAATACCCGACAGCCCCACCAGCGTCTCCAGCCGCAGCAGTGCATCCGACGCCGAGTTGGCGTGCACCGTGGTCATGGAGCCGTCATGCCCGGTGTTCATCGCGGTCAGCACGTCCAGCACCTCGACGCCACGAATCTCACCCAGCACGATACGATCCGGACGCATCCGCAAGGCGTTGCGCACCAGCTCGCGAGCGGTCACCTCGCCATGCCCATCGGCATTCGGAGGACGGGTTTCCAGGCGCACCACGTGGTCATGCTTGAGCTGCAGTTCGGCGGTGTCTTCGATGGTGACGATGCGCTCCCGTGGGCTGATCATCTGGCTGAGCATGTTCAGCAATGTGGTCTTGCCGGTCCCGGTTCCGCCGCTGACCAGCACGTTGCAGCGCTTTCTGACCATCAGCTGGAAGAAGTCAAGAATCGCCTGGTCCAGCGACCGGGTGGCCAGCATGTCGGTACTTTTAAGCATGTCGCGGCTGAATTTGCGCACCGACAGGCACGGACCATCCAGCGCTACCGGCGGGATCACCGCATTGATCCGGCTGCCGTCGGGCATGCGCGCATCGACCATCGGCGAGGACTCATCCAGACGCCGGCCCAGCGGCGCCAGAATCCGTTGAATGACCCGCAGCAGATGCTGATCATCCATGAAGCGCAGATCGCTGTGTTGCAGTACGCCATTGCGCTCGACGAAGATCCGCTGCGGTCCGTTGACCAGAATCTCGCTCACGGTGCGATCGCGCAGCAGCACTTCCAGCGGACCGAACCCGACCAGCTCATCGACCAACTCTTCGGTCAGCCGATCAGCTTCATAACGGGAAATGGCAAACTGCGCGCGCCGGGTATATTCAGCCACCCGATCGGCCACAAAGCGCACCAGCGCGACCCGCGGCCCTTCAAGGATATTGTCAGCTTCGCCTTCCAGCTCATCGATGATGTAGCGATGCAGCTGCGCCTTCAGCTCCACCACCGCTTTCCCCTGGCCGGTCTGTAACTGACGGTTCATCTGGTCGCCCCCATCAGACGCTGAAACAACCCGCGAGATGCGGTCTTGCCCGCCGTCGGGGTCAGCTTTGACACCACCTCGTTCAGCGCTTTGGCTAGGCCATCGCGCGGCGCCAGCTGGAACAGCGTGGCGCGCTGATTGCGCGCCTTCAGTCGCAGCTCGGCACTGGCCGGCAGCGCCGCCAGCACCGGCATCTCAAAGGTCTGTCCCAGCGCCTTTGGAGTCGGCGCCACACTGTCAAAGTAGCGGTCAATCAGCAGCTGAGCATGTTCCAGCTTGACCCCGTCGGTGCGCCACTTGGCCAACAGATCCAGATTACGCCGGCAGCAGGACACGCTTGGATCCACATACCAGCACAGCTGATCAGCCTGACCGACGAAGTTGCGCAGCATCTCCGCGTCCGGCTGGCCGGTCAGGTTGATCAGCACCTGATCGAAGTGCTGGCGCAGCGAGGCGGTGAGCAGGAACAGCTCCGAGGAGCTGTACAGATCGATTCGCGACTCCTCATTACCGGCGGGCAGTACCCGCAGCCCGCTGTCGTGCTCGATGAAGGCGTTATCGATCAGGCTGCGGTCGATGCGCCGCAGGTTGCGCACCGCATCGGAAAATACGAAGCTCGGCTCCAGCCCCAGCACATCCAGACTCTCCCCGGTGGGCACGCCCAGGTCCACCAGCAGCGTGCGCTGCCCGTTCTTCTGCATCAGCAGCGCCATGTGTGCCGCAATCAGCGCCGCATCGGCATCCGGCTGGTTGCCGAACAGCAATGTCAGCCGGCCCTGCTGCTTGCGGACCGGCAGCGTCGGCAGGCGCTCGGTGATGCGCCGCACCAGGCCCAGCACCTCGCTGGTCCGCAGGCCATAGGTGACAAAATCCCGCGCGCCGGAGCGCATGGCAGCCAGCACCAGGTCATTATCGAATCCATCGCCCACGACCATGACCGCCAACATCGGCCTGGCTTCAAGCAGACTTTCGATCAGCGCACACTGGGCCGACAGGCTGTCCCGGTCGATGGCCACGAACACCAGGGTGGCACCGGTGGCATCGATCAGGCCGAACACTTCATCCAGGCTCTGCCCGACGCGCAATACCTGCCCCATGGGGGCCAGCGCGCTCTGCAGCCAGCTGATATCCGTATCCAGCTCGGTGCATGCCAGAAAGGTCTGGGCCATCTCTGCGCTCCTCACCATGAAAGTCCGTTATGTCGATCGAAGTCACCGTTCTCGAACAGCAGCATCTCGAACGCCGAGGGGTCGTAGTTGCGCAGCTCTTCACCCGGCAGCTCGGGCAACTGGGCATTCGCCGCCAGCGGATTGACCAGCCGCGGGGTGACAATCATCAGCAGTTCACGCTCCTCGCGCTGCATGCTCGAGTTGCGGAAGAAGGCGCCGAGGACCGGGATATCCCCCAGCCCCGGCAGCTTGTCCACCACCGAACGACTGGAGGTATTGATCAAGCCGCTGATCACGAAACTCTCACCGTCCGCCAGGGAAATACTGGTGTCGGTACGGCGCACGTTCAGCGCCGGCACCTGGGTACCGGCGATCACGATGCCGGC
>Ga0079224_100017824_pt1 | contig 10023 bp, 6 predicted proteins | sample Stecom2015_FD_80414 | JGI IMG/M metagenome (GOLD analysis project Ga0079224, IMG submission 80414) | Agricultural soil microbial communities from Utah to study Nitrogen management - Steer compost 2015 | ecosystem: Environmental > Terrestrial > Soil > Agricultural land | place: USA: Utah... | reverse complement strand
CCCCCCTTATATGGGCCCAGGGCATTGTTGTGCTGTACCCTATAGCCGGTAAAAATTTCAACTTCCCCGTCATCCATGCGCACCGGAAAGTGCACCAGGATCTCATTGTTGGTCACTTCCAGGATTTTTCTGATGTTCGGGTTCAAGCCTATGATGTCCGCAGCATGTCCGTACTGTCTCATGACATTGTCCAACATGCCCTGTTTCACGGGTGACTTTTTCTCTGGTGTTTTAGTTACCATAAAATGTGGTTTAATAACAATTATTTAATATTTTGTTTCTTTTCGGTACGGAGCTCTGTGTCCTTTGATACAAAGATATTTTCTTTTTTCCTTCCATCTCGTGAATATACTCACTACATGAAGATATATTGTATTTATCCGTTGTCAAACGACAATTTGGCAAGAAAATGCAGGTGGAGCAAAGGCTCCCCCTGTAACCGTCCCTGAATTGTTCCATGGTCATAACGCCTACTTTGGTTTTTATTTTATGAATTGGGACAGAAAAGTATCCCAAAAGGCACCAATCGGTCCAAATTGGAGGATGATGACATTCGCAATTTTGTTCGCAAACGTTTGAGCAAAAGCCGTGCCCAAAGGAAATAATTGATAGGAAAGGAGCGTAGTTATCTTGTAATGACGATCATACAATATTTCTATAAAAAATAAGAAAATTTGGAGCTGGGGAATTTCTCCCCAGTCGAGGAGAACTTACCGGGAGTTTTAGGTCCAAATCCCAATAGGGTTGACAATCTGAAAAAAAATGGCCCGTCTTTTGGAACTATTCATAATTCCAGGGGACGGGCCATTGCATTCGTAGGAGGCTCAACGGAGGTCCAGGGCCTCCAGGATCTTCAAAAATATATCGGAGTTTTCATAGATGCCATTGAATCGTTCCCCCTGCGGTCCATAGGCAAATACCGGGACCATGATCCCGCTGTGGTCCACGGTCAAAAAGTCTCCATGTACCACGCCTTTGTCCTGATTTCCTCCCACTATGCCAAAACCCGAAGTTTCATGGTCCGCGGTGACGACCACCAGGGTATTGCCGTGGGCATCCGCAAATCGGACGGCCTCGGCAATGGCACGATCAAAATCCAGCATCTCGCGCACAATGCCTTCGGTGTCGTTGGAATGTCCCCCATTGTCGATCTGTGCACCTTCCACCATCAAAAAGAACGGGGCCTTTTCAGCTCCGAGGACGTCCAGGGCCTTTTTCACCGCCCGGGGCAATAGGTCCTCCCGCCCATTTTTCATCGATGGGGCCTTTGTATCTCCCAAATAGACCGCTGTCCGCTCCCCCAGATCCTTGAAATCGTCCAGGGACTTTGTGGCAAAAGTCCCCCTGATCCGGGGTTCTTGATCCCGGCCCCCGGCGATAAAGAATCCAAGGTCACTGGACAAGAGGTCGGTTACCAGGCCCTGGGTATCGTCCCGTTCCATCCTATTGGCGTAAAAAGAGGCCGGGGTCGCCCCATAGATTGCGTCGGTCCCCACCAGTGCGGTATTGAATCCGTGTTTTGCCACCTCTTCGACCAGGGTGTTGAGATCCTCCCCGCCAGGCCCCTGTCCTATGGCCCTGTTGTTGGTCTTCACTCCGGTTGCCAGGGCCGTGGCGGCAGCGGCGGAATCGGTGATCAGATCGTCATCCGAGGAAGTTTTGATAAGCCCGATATGCTTCAATTGGGTGATGCTGAGCTCTCCCCGGTTCGCGATCATGGCCGCACTGATCTGGGCCAGGCCATTGCCGTCCCCGATCATCAAGACCACGTTCCTGGGCGTGGAACCCTTCCGATATCCAAATTTTGGCCGATACACCGCAATGGGCCGCTCCTGACTGTAGATGTTCCTGTCCAAGCTTCCCAAATAGGCATTTGCCGCGGCGGGCCGGTCCGTATTGATATAGTCCACACCCAATTGGGCCATTCGGGCCCAGCCGGTCTTGGTGTCCGGAGTCGCCCAAAAGCGAAAGGGCTTGCCCGAAGCCTTGGCCTTTGCGATGGCCTTTTCAACGGCTTGAAGTTCCGGGGCCACCATCCTTCCATAGCCGTTCCAGACCGAATATCCCTTGAAGTTGACACTGACCAGGGCCACCTTCTCCAGGTTTATTTGATCCAGATCTTCCAAGTTCTGATGATCGAATTTGATGAAATCCGGATAGTTTCCATAATTCCGTGCCAGGGGCCTGTTTCCTGAAACCACGAAATTCAGCTTGTCGCTGGAGGTCAAACTGGGATAGTTTCCCAGTGTGGCAACCAGTTTATCCAAGGTGGCGTGGGCCTCGGATTTAAGGTCGATGAGCAACTGAAGTTCCCTGTCCTGCCCTTGTTCCAGGACTTCCACAAGTCGATCCAAGTATAGGCTTTCCAAGGTTCTACCGCTTTGGATCTCCCCTTGGGAATGGGTGACGAACAGGCTGTCCCGTTTCAAAAAGAGATCGACCTCGATGGAAGCCGCTCCATTGCCGTAGGCATGCCAAAAAGGGACATCCTGTAGGTAATCGTTGTGGGAATGGACCTTATAGGTCTGCTGTGCCCAAAAGAATTGGGTGGTCAGCAGGCCCAATAAAAGGACCCCGAATCGGATGTGTGTTCTCATGGTGCAGGCGTTTTTTGGCCCAAGGCCTCGATCATTTTGTGATGGATATCGCTGTTTTGGTAAATGCCCTGAAAGTGCTCGGCACCCTTCCCGGCCGCAAATACGGGGATCAACTCCCCACTGTGTTGGTCGGTGTTGAAATTGACCGCCACCCTATCGGGGACTTCCCTTCGTTTTCCATCCTTGCCCTGTTCATAATATTTGCCGATGCTGACCCCTCCGGTCTCATGATCCGCGGTGACCACCAAGAGGGTATTGGGATTTTTCTCGATATAATCCAGGGCCACGCCCAGGGTACGGTCAAAGTCCAGGACTTCCGCCACCAACATCTCGGCATTTTCGGCATGTCCGCCCCAATCGATATAGGAGCCCTCCACCATTAGGAAAAAAGGCGCATCTTTTTGGTCAAAATAGTCCAGGGCCAATTGGGTGGCATCGCCCAAAAAATCCCCACGGCCCTCTATTTTTGAGGGAATACCCTCTGGTTCGAGGATATAGGCATTGCGTTTGTCCAAAACAGGCTTGGAAAGCTCCAAGGTATCCAAATGGTAATTCTCGTCCTCCAAGGCCTTGAAAAGGTCCTGTCCATCCGATCTTTTGTTGAAGTACCTCTTGCCGCCCCCTGCGATGAAATCCACCTTGGAGCCGATCAATTGGGAGGCGATGTCCTCATGTTGGTCCCGATCCGGTACATGGGCGTAGAAACTGGCCGGGGTGGCATGGGTTATTGTGGTCGGGGAAATCAATCCACTTTGATAACCGTCCTTTTGGAGGCGCTCCATAATGGTCTCCCTAGGGAGGGAGTCTTCCGCGACCCCTATCGCCCTTTTATAGGTCTTTTCCCCAATGGAAAAGGCAGTGGCACCGGCCGCCGAATCGGTGATCCTGTGGGTCTTGTCCGAGGTCTGTTGCAAACCGATATGTTTGAATCGGGAAAAGTTGGGGGTTTCTTCCCCAAAATAATAGGCCGTGGAGACCTGGGGGATTCCCATGCCATCCCCGATCATAAAGATGATGCTCAAGGCCTCGTCGGGCCCTTGGGGGGCATCCGCTGTTTTTTCCTGCTCCATCCCACATCCCAGACCCATCGTCAAAAGGAGTGCAAGCAGAACTTTGGAACTATATGATTTCATGTTTAAACAGTTTTAAAGAATAAAAAAAAGTGTATGTGGCCAAGGTCCGTGCCCCGCCACATACACCCTTGTTGCAATGGTATTAATTGTACCCTTCGTTCTGCTCCAGATACCCCGGGGTATTTGACGCCCCATCTATGGCATTCTGTGGGATCGGGAACAGCCTGTGGTGTGGATCGGTATCGGTCTTCTCGGTCCAGGAATCCTCATAGTGTCCAAAACGAATTTGGTCGGTACGCCTGAATCCTTCCCAATACAGCTCAAAGCCACGCTCGCGGAAGAGAATGTCCAGGTCGATGCTTGCCAAGGGGGCCGGGGTCTGGGCAGGTCGTGCCGTCCTGGAAGCCCTTAAAGTGTTGACATCGGCCAGGGCTTGGGCGTTATCGCCTTTTCTAAGGTTTGCCTCGGCCCGCATCAGATAAATTTCCGCCAAACGCATCAATACCAGGTCCACACTGCTGTAGTTGTTCCCGTTGGGGGAAGTCCGGCTGAACTGGTACTTGGATACCCTGTACCCGTTTCGGTGCAACCTTCCCTCGTTGGTGAAATCCACTTGTAGGGTGTGGTTCACATAGTCCACATCCTTGTCCGGTCCATTGCCTTTGGTCTGTATGACCGGATAGATGCGGAATCCCCCGTCACAGGTCATGAAATTGCCACTTTCATCCTTTCTGGGACCCCAGATGACCCCTCTGATGATTCCCCTGTTGATCTCAAAATCCGCAGCCGAGACGCAGTAGTAATGGTCCGCATCATTGCTTGGATCAACTCCTGTGAGGTCCTGCAATTCGGCTGGGATGACCTGGTTCTCCATAAAGAATCGGGCATCGGCCTCCGCGGGATCGACCGCCCCATAGGCGTCCACCCAGGTCTGATAGAAGTCCGAAGTAATGGCCGGACCATCGGTACCGTCAGCGGAGGGGTGCTCCGGTCTGGGGAACCAGGAACCCGCCAAGGACCAATATGCCCAACGGCTGTGTTCATTGTTCATGACCCCCCTTTGGTCTGCGGCAAAGATCAGTTCAGGATTGGAATTGTTGTCATCATCAAAAAGTGCAAAATATTCGGGGGAAAGGGAAAAGGCCCCTGAGTTGATGATATTGCTGGTATAGGTGATCACCTGGTCCATGTCCTGAGCGGTAAAGTTCGGGCTGCCATAGGGGTCCCTATAGACCGCGGCATTGAGGTGGAGTCGTGCCAGGAATCCCCATACGGCCGCTTGGGTGACCCTGCCGGGACCCCTAGTGGTATTGATCAGGTTCACCACCGAAAGAAGTTCCTCCTGAATGTAATCGATGGCCTCCTGCCCCCTTAGGATTTCGGAGAGTTCACTGGAATGTTCTTTTTTGAAGACCAGTCCCCAGCTGTCCAACATCAACATGTTCATATAGGCTTTAAGGGCAATCATTTCATAGAGGGCTTCCTGTGCCTGTACATCCCCCGCATCCGCAAGGGGGGTCAACACCTCAATGGCCGACAGTGTCCTTGAAATGTTTCGGGTGACCTCGTTCCAGGAACTTCCCACCAGATCATTGGAAGGGGAGATCGTATGGGCCTGGGCCTCCAGGAACTTTCCCCCGTCGTACCAGTCGACCCCGCCCCGATAGGGCAAAATGGCCTCGTCGGCGGCTATGAGTTGCAGGCCGTAATAATTGGTATGCCTCCAGACCCAGGCCACTTGTCCGTATGCGGGGGCGATGGCCCCACTTACGGCCTCCGCCTGTCCACTGCCCTCCAGGGATTCATCGATCACTTCCTCTTCAAGATCGGTACAGCCGACGTTGGTCAACAGCCCGAGTCCCAATAATGCCAATATTATTTTATTCTTCATCTTATGAATCTTTTTTTTATTAGAATGATAGGTTTAAGCCGAAGGTGATGGTCCGTGCCTTGGGATAGCTGAAGTAATCGATTCCAAAGGTCTGAATGCCCTCCATGGTCAAGTTTGAATTGATCTCGGGATCATAACCGCTGTAATCCGTGATCACAAATAGATTCTGCCCCGTAATGGATAGGCGAATGGAGTTCACCAGATTGTCCAGGCCGACAAACTTGGGGTCCAGGCTGTAGCCCAAGGTGGCATTGTTCAGACGCAGGAATGAACCATCCTCCAGATAACGGGTGGACACGGTATTCGAGTTGGTCATATCCTCATTGGGAAAGGCAGAGGCCAGGGCCGTGGTGTTCAGGTTCGAGGCCAAAAGACCCTTGGTGAACTGGCTCATGGCCGTATGGTTGTATACCTTGTTGCCCGACACCCCGTTGAAGTTGAACCCAAGATCAAAGTCCTTGTATTGAAAGTTCAGATAAAAGGCATAGATCAAATCGGGGAGGGCCGAACCCACAACCTTTCGCTCTTCGGAATGGATGCTCAGACCATCGTCCCCTATGCCCAAAAACTCCAGCATATAGAAGGAACCGATGGTTTCCCCATTGATGTTCCCGTTGATCGTGGCCCCGGTCTGTCCCGCTCCCTGGGCCGCCCCGGTGGTCAATACCTTATAGGGGGAATCGACCACCTCGTTCTTGGTATAGGAAAGGTTCCCGCCAAGGGTATAGGTGAACTCCCTATCGTAATCACTGCGGTATTCCAGGCCGATCTCGATCCCCTTGTTCTTGATCTCCATATCCGGGATATTGGTCCAATATTTGGAGGTCGGCTGTATGGGATCTGCCGGGGTCACCTCCAAGAGTATGTTCTCGGATACCTTGGTGAAAAAATCCACGGTTCCCGACAAACGGTTGTTGAACAGCCCGAAATCCAGACCGATATTGGTCTGTTCCGATACCTCCCATTGAATATCGGGATTGGCCAAGCGGGTGAAGATGGTCCCGTAGGGGTAATCCTCTATGGAGGTTTCATCCCCGCCTATGGGGTAACTGTCATTGTTGTCCTTGCTGTCGGTATAACTGAGCTTGGTGATCTTGGAAGGAATTTCCTGGTTCCCGGTCCTACCCCAACTGGCCCTGAGTTTTAAATTGTTGATCGAGGTGTTGGAGTTGAGGAGATCCTCGTTCATGATGTTCCATCCCAAGGCAACGGAGGGGAAATACCCGTATTTGTTGTTGCCCCCGAATTTGGAGGAACCGTCCGCCCTCATGGTGGCGGTCAACAGGTATTTGTTGTCATACCCATAGTTGATCCTGCCAAAGAAGGACTGGAGCTCGTTCTTGGTGGCAAAGGTGTTCATATAGGTCTGGGTGCTCTCCCCACTGATCTGATCCTGGTATTTTGGATCGATCCCATTATTGGAGAACCCTTCGAGTTCAAAGACCTTTTGGTGTACATAGGTTTCTTGATAGGTGTGCCCTGCCAAAGCGGTGATATGGTGTTTGTCCACGGCACGATCATAGGTCAGGGTATTCTCTATCAAGGCGTTCCTATTGGTGGTGAAATAGCTGTCCAGGGTACCCAAGAGATAGCCTTCCAATTGGGAAAAGGGCTTAAACTGTACGTCCCGGTCGGTGGTCGAATAGTCGACCCCCAGGTTCAGTTTATAGGTCAGTCCATTGAAAATTTCAATGGAGGGGGCCAAATTGGCCAAAATCCTGTGGTTCACCGCATCGTCACTGTAGATCCTTTCACGAACCAAGGGGTTCAACCTGTTGTCCAGCTCGGCGGGCTCCCCATCGATGTAGAGGGGGAAGGTCGGGTTCATTTGGAGCATGTCCCCTACGATGGATCGGGCATCGGCCCTGAGGTTCTCGGTCCTACTGGCGGTCATGTTGAATTCCACCTTCAACCGATCGTCAAAGGCCTTTTGGGTCAGGTTCAACCTTCCGGAATAGCGTTTGAGGTCATTGGACCTGAGGATCCCCTCCTGATCGTTGACCCCCAGGGAAGCGTGGTAGGTGAATTTATCGGTGGCCCCGCTCATGGAGAAATTGACGTTCTTGGAAAAACCGGTCCGGGTCAGGGCATCCTGCCAATCGGTATTGGCGCCCAAATCTTCCAAAGTGCCCCCGGCGGCAACTACCTGCCTGCGGAATTCATCGGGACTGAAGACGTCCACCTTGTTGGCCAAACTGGAAAAGCCCGTGGAAACGGTCAGATCCATTTGGGTCCTTCCGGCCCTGCCTTTTTTGGTAGTGATCACGATCACCCCATTGGCGGCCCTGGAGCCATAAATGGCGGCTGCGGAGGCATCCTTGAGCACATCGATGCTCTGTATGTCCTGGGGATTGATAAAGTTCAATGGGTTGGTGGGCACCCCTGTGGCCGAATTGTCAAGGGCAAAGCCATCGATCACATACAGGGGGGTGGTGCCCGAACGCAGACTGCCCACCCCACGGATGATCACGTCCTGGGAGGCTCCCGGTTCCCCACTGACATTTGAAATGTTGACCCCGGGCACTTTGCCCTGGAGCAATTGTCCGGGGTTCATCACGATTCCCTGGTTGAAATCCTCGGTGCCCACCGAGGAGATGGAACCGGTGACATCGGATTTTCTCTGGGTTCCATAGCCCACTACAACGACGTCCTCCAATTGGGCCACATCAAGGACCATTTGAACGTCGATGGAAGTACGGCCATCAACGGCTACTTCCTGGCTCCTATACCCCAGATAGGAAAATTGGAGCACGCCATCGGACTCCACCTCTATGGTATAGTTCCCGTCAAAATCGGCAATGGTGCCGTTACCGGTCCCCTTTTCGATTACGGATGCACCCGGCAGCGGTATCCCATCCTGATCGGTGATCGTTCCACGAACCGTCAAAAAGACCACTTCGACCACAGGTACCGGTGGTGCCTTGGGTTTTACGTCGATGGAAATGGTGTTGTCGATCCTTCTAAAACTAAGGTTGGCATCCTTGGACATCAGAGCCAATACGGAACGCAGCGAGACATTGTCATAGGCAATGTCGTAGGTGTTCCGCAAGCGGTCCACCTTCCGGTCATAGACAAACCTGAATTCGGTCTGGCCCTCGATCTCTTTGAGTACCTCGACCACAGTGGCATCCCTCAGGGATAGGCCCACCCTAAAGCTCTCCAATTTCTGTCCCCTGGCGTCAGCGGCCAGTGCCGGATTGAACAATGCCAGCAGCATCAGGTATAAAAAACATTGGAATGTCAAGGTGATGAATTGTTTACTAGTTGGTGAATTCATAATTTTACAACATGTTTAAAATGGTTATGAGTATTTGTAATCATCGAACCGACAGCCTGTTTTACGCTCGCCAAAGTGTCACGGGCTGTCTTTTTTTTATTTGGGTCTGTCTCTGCTCATAGGCGTTGTTTTGAAGTGTCCGTTTTAATCCCTACAACTTCCAGAGATCGAGATGCTGTCCCCGTCCAGAAATTTGTAGCCCAATCCTTTTTTTGTAAAAACAATACTTTCCAATATCCCCTCCAGATTTACATTGTCATAGCTGGCCGTGATATGGCAGTTTCCGATATTCCCGTTTTCAAATTCGATCTGGACCCCAAACCAGCGTTCCAGGGTCTTGGACACCTCGGTCAACTTGGTATCCTCGAATTGGAGGATCCCGTCCTTCCAATTGAGGTAGGTGGATATGTCCGTTTTTCGCTTGGTCATGGTCCGGGTCTTTCTATCGAACTGTCCCTGTTCGTTGGGTCCCAAATGGACTTCCTTGTGCTCGGAGGCCACCCGTACCTTTCCGCTGACCACCGTTACCGCAATATGGTCCAGTCCACTATATGAGTTGATGTTGAAGGAGGTCCCCAGTACGGTGGTCCGCACCTCTCCCAATTTTATGACAAAGGGCCTCTGGGGGTCCGGGGCCACCTCAAAATAGGCCTCCCCTTCCAATTCCACTACCCTGTTGTTTCCCGTAAACCGTTCCGGATATTTGATGCTGCTCCCCGAGTTCAATCGGATTTGGGTCCCATCGGCCAAGCTGAGGTTCAATTTTTGTCCCCATTGTGTGGACCTGGTCAGTTCCTGGACGGGAGCCTCCCGTACCTCTCCGGTAAATTCCCCATAAAGGAGATAGCCCGAACCCAACAAAAGGGCAAGGGAGGCCGCGACGGCCACCCACCTGAACGGATTGCGGAGGTGTTTTGTGGGAGAGTTCCCCAAATTTGGTTTCTTTGGGGGGTTTGGACTTTTTAAAGCCCAATCTTGGTTCTTGGACAAAAGATTGGCATCGAAGCGCTCCAAAAGCTGCTCTTCCCCTCTGGTGATCGTCCCATCGAGGTATTTTTGCATCAATCCTTTGATCTCTTTTTCGGTCATTGGCCGGTCCCTATACCTAGAAGTACCGAAAAGGAGGTGCAACGCACATTGGATGGCCCAATTTTAATCATTGGTTAATGTTGGAACCGTGCACTT
>Ga0079224_100017823_pt1 | contig 10023 bp, 5 predicted proteins | sample Stecom2015_FD_80414 | JGI IMG/M metagenome (GOLD analysis project Ga0079224, IMG submission 80414) | Agricultural soil microbial communities from Utah to study Nitrogen management - Steer compost 2015 | ecosystem: Environmental > Terrestrial > Soil > Agricultural land | place: USA: Utah... | reverse complement strand
TACCTCCGCAAAAGGAGCAGATACATTATCTAGAGCCGTCGTGTTGTACTTGTTTTTGATGCCCTTGTCTGCGCCCTTGTCCAACAGCATCTTGACGATCTCCGGTCGACCAAAGAAGGCGGCAGAAATCAGCGCGGTGGAGCCGTCGTTGTTCTGGAAGTTGATGTCGGCTGCGGCATCGATTAGCAGTTTGGCCATCTCCGGTTTATTGAAAACCGCCGCTGTGATGAGCGGACTTGATCCGCCAAACGGATCTTTTTCATTCAGATCACTTCCTGCTGCGATATGTTGCTTTACCGCTTCAGCGTTGTCCGTGATCACTGCAGTCTGCAGATCGACGTCGGGAGCGCCTTCTTTTTTTTGTGCGGTGCTGTTGCAGGCAGCAAAAAGAATCAGACTAAACAGGATTAGAGCTGTAAAAGGGCGGGGGTTTAAGAGATTTTTCATAGTGTTTTTGGTTTAATTTTGTTTACCCCCAAAGTAAAGGCAGGCCCTTGCGTAACACTAAACAGCCCTGCTCACAGATTCATAAGAGATCAGGAGTTGGATATAAATTATGGCGCAGAGATGTAAAAAATCACGCAGAACATCCTGAGGAACGAGTTACGAAGACTATTTGAGAGCGGCTGAAGGCGTCGCCTTATGACTTTGCACCCAGACTTCTCATTTTTTTCAATACATGACACCAAAGCCAAATTTGGAATGTGGAAGCATGGGTCTTCCCTCATCCATCAATTCACATTTTTCTTATAGTTTTACCACATGATCCCCACCTCTCCCCAGGACAAAGAATTTCTAGATCAGCTGATTGCGAAGGTTGAAGCCAATATCTCTGACGAAGGGTTTGGAGTAGCCGAACTGGCGGATGCGCTGAACATGAGTCGTTCCAATCTGCTGAGAAGGGTGAAGAAGGCGACCAATCTTTCGGTGAGTCAACTGATCAATCAAATCCGGCTGGAGCGATCCATGGAACTGCTTCGAAATTCGACGCTGAACGTATCCGAAGTCGCCCATCAGGTTGGATTCAACAGTCCGTCTTATTTTATCAAATGTTTTCGCGAGCACTACGGATATCCTCCGGGAGAGGCAGGGAAACATGCCGATGTGCCGACTCCAACTGTTTCAGCCTTGCCGGAGCCGGTCTCCACCAAGAAGTATTGGTTCGGAGCCGCAGGCCTTGTCGTGCTTTTGACCGTAGCCTGGATATTTTTTAAGCCGCAGATTTTAGGAGGAAAGCTGACGCGCGAAAAATCCATCATCGTTCTTCCATTTAAGAACGACAGCGGGGACTCCTCTAACGTCTACCTGATCAATGGGCTGATGGAAGCCACGCTGAACAACCTCCAAAAGATTAAAGACCTCCGGGTGCTTAGCCGAACTTCTGCCGAGAAATACCGGGATAGCGACAAGTCAATTCCTGAGATTTCTGAGGAGCTGAAGGTCAGCTACCTGATCGAGGGAAGCGGGCAAAAAATTGGCGACCGGATCGTTCTCAATATCCAGCTGATCGAGGGTGCCTCAGACAAGCATCTATGGAGCAAACAATACCGGCGTGAGGCCAACGATATTTTTACCCTTCAGCAGGAGATATCCAAAGATATCGCCGAACGAATCCAGGCGATCATCACCCCTGAGGAACAGGGTCGGATCGAGAAGATTCCTACAGAAAACTTTAAGGCTTACGATTCTTTCTTGAAGGGACTCGACCTGCTCAACAAAGGAGGAGACGACAATCTGGTTTCCTCTATCACCTACTTTAAGGAGGCGATCAAGGAGGACGAGACATTTGCCTTGGCCTATGCCTACACGGCGGTGGCGTTTTATTATCATGACGTGTTTCGAGCGGAGAAGCTCCATATAGATGAGATGGGTGTCTATGCAGACAAGGCGATGCTCCATGACCCGACGTTGGGGGAGAGTTTCCGGGCCAAAGCGCTCTACTACATGTTGAAGAAGGATTATGCCCAGGCTTTGCCTTATCTGGAAAAAGGCCTAGAGTATAATCCCAACTCCGTCCAGATCCTCAAATTGCTGAGCAGCTACTACGGGATCTATATGCCCAACACGGGCAAGTATCTCGAATATGCCTTAAAAGGAATGCGGCTGGACATCGCGGCGATGGATTCTGTGTCGACGAGCTACTTGTATCTCGAGCTCGGAAATGCGCTGATCCAGGCGGGCTTTGTGGACGAATCGCTTGATTACCTGGCCCGTTCTCAGGCTTATTATCCAGCCAACCCTTTTTCCAGTTATGTGCGTGCTTTTGCCAGCTACGGCAAGACCAATGACCTGCGAAACACCAGAGACCAGCTGAAGGTCGAATTTGCCAAAGACACCTCCAGGATTGACATCCTGCAGGATCTGGGAAAAGTCAGCTACTACCTCCGAGAGTACGACTCTGCATACTTGTACTACGATCGATTCGATAAGTCTCGCAAACGAAACAAGCTGGATGTTTATGTGCACGAGAATATGCTGATCGGGATCACCTACGAGAAAGTCGGGCAAACCGAGAAAGCAAAAGAGTTTATTCAGAGCTATAAAGATTACATCGAGACGGACCAAACAGCCTACAAGCAGCTGGGGCTTTCCATGTATTACGCACATTTTGGAGACATTGACAAGGCGATGGAGCACTTTCGGGCATTCTCCAAAGAAGACAATATTCTCTATTGGGTCATTCTTTTTTTGACCGATGATCCCATCGTCGACGAGTTCGAAAAGGAGCCGGAGTTTCAGGAAATCTGGACGAAGGTGAAAGAGAAATTCTGGGAAAATAACCGAAAGATCCGCGAAAAACTGGACGAGGAAGGCCTCCTATAAATCCCTGTTATTCGGCTCAGACACTACTTCGAACAGTCCAGCGAGGTTATCGACAGATTACGTCTGCATACACCTTTTTTGGAAAGCCCTGGCGTAGCTGCAGGCAGCTTTGCGCTCAGCCACAGGTTCTATAGGCTTCTTATGGTTGGCCTAAGATTTGGCATCAGACAGGCAAAAACGATGGTAATCAGCCATCAACAAAAAAATTTTGAGCTATGCCGACAGAAAAAGAACTGCAGGAGCTTGCCAGTCAATTGTCCAACCCCAAGGGAGATTTCGGAGTGGAGCTGGCAACGGAGATGGGAAAAACCAACTTGGGAATGACTAAGAGCGCCATGCACGCCCTGAGAATCAAACCGGGTGATCAGATCCTCGAGATCGGTCACGGCAACGCCGCCCACCTCGGATACCTCTTGAGCCTGTCGCCAGAGATCAGCTATACCGGATTGGAGATCTCTAAGACGATGCACCAAGAAGCAAAAGATCTGAATTCACATCTTGCAAAAGAGGGAATGATCCGATTCTGCAGGTATGAAGGCGAGAAGATTCCTTTTGTTGACAATTCCTTCACCAAGATTTTTACCGTCAACACGGTTTACTTTTGGATTAACCCGACGGCATTTGCAAAGGAGATAGGTAGAGTGTTGCACCCTTCGGGAAGGTTCGTACTTGCCTTTGGCCAAAAGACCTTCATGAAAAATCTGCCCTTCACCCAGTTTGGATTTCGGCTTTATGATACCTCGGATCTGGTGGACTTGCTGGAGAAAGCCGGGATGCTACTGGAAAATGCCGAGGACATTCAGGAAGAGGTGCGATCCAGATCGGGAGAGAGTCTCAAGCGGGATTATACCGTTTTAGAGTTTTCTGTACAACAGGAGATCCAGAAGGTCCACCGGAATGAAGGGCTGTCTTTTCTTTAACTAGGTCTTGGCGTTGGTACTAAGTTTTTTTCTCACTGGACGAAGATCGATTACTAATCTAAGGATGGAGAGAAGGGTTTTGGCAGATAGAGAAGTGTGGATATGGGGCCATCGTCTTAGCTTTTATATCCGATGAGGCAACAACGGTGGCGGAAGACTACGTCGAAAAGCGGATCGTTAGTAGTTCAGCTGAAATGTCATTGGTTTTTTAATTCCCCCCAGATCCCTTATTTTTGGGGCTTCTAAGAGAAGTATCAATTATCCAGATCTATGGCATATTTATTCACCTCAGAGTCAGTGTCTGAGGGTCATCCTGACAAAATCGCTGACCAGATTTCCGATGCGCTGATTGACAATTTTTTGGCCTTCGATCCGGATTCCAAAGTAGCTTGCGAAACCCTCGTCACCACCGGTCAGGTGTTTTTGGCCGGAGAAGTGAAGTCGGATATCTACCTCGATGTGCAGAAGATCGCCCGTGACGTAATCAATCGCATCGGCTACACTAAGAGTGAATACATGTTTGAGGGCAACTCCTGCGGTGTACTCTCCGCCATTCACGAGCAGTCATCTGACATCAATCAGGGTGTGGAGCGGCAGAGTCCTGAGGAGCAGGGCGCCGGTGATCAGGGGATGATGTTTGGCTACGCAACCAACGAGACAGAAAACTATATGCCGCTGGCATTGGATCTCTCTCACATGATCCTGCGGGAGCTCGCGGAGCTGAGAAGAGAAAACAGCGACATCACCTATCTCAGGCCTGATTCCAAATCTCAGGTGACGATCGAATACAGCGACGACAATGTGCCTCAGCGGATAGATGCAGTGGTGATCTCGACTCAGCACGACGACTTCGATACGGAAGAAACGATGCTCGCCAAGATCAAGGCTGACGTCATCAACCTCCTGATCCCAAGAGTGAAAGCTAAGTTGAAACCAGAGCTTCAGAAGCTTTTCACCGAGGATATCAACTATCACATCAACCCAACCGGAAAGTTTGTCATCGGCGGACCTCACGGTGATACCGGGCTTACTGGCAGAAAGATCATTGTGGATACCTACGGCGGCAAAGGCGCGCACGGTGGAGGAGCCTTCTCAGGAAAAGATCCATCCAAAGTGGACCGCTCGGCCGCATATGCTACGCGGCACATTGCCAAAAACATGGTGGCAGCAGGGGTGGCGGACGAAATTCTAGTTCAGGTCTCCTACGCCATCGGGGTAGCCAAGCCGATGGGCATCTACATCAATACCTATGGGACTGCCAAGGTAGGACTGAGTGACGGGGAGATCGCCAAAAAAGTAGAAGCGATCTTCGACATGCGGCCCTATGCGATCGAGCAGCGATTGAAATTGAGAAATCCGATCTATGAGGAAACGGCTGCATATGGACACATGGGCAGAAAAAACGAAGTGGTCACCAAAACCTTCTATTCCCCATATCGTGACCAAATTTCCCTAGATGTGGAATTATTTACATGGGAAAAACTCGACTACGTTGACAAAGTAAAGTCAGAATTTGGACTTTAATTCTTTAATTATAGTTCAAAGCCCCGGTTGCCAAACCGGGGCTTTTTGTTTTCTGATCTGGCAACGCATGGGCAGGGAAATTGCCTTTTTTCATGAAACCTGAGGTCAAATAATTAACTTGAATACGACTCGGGAATTTTGCACGGGCTTTCATTCCCTGTTTTTAAGCTAAACCAATGTCAAAAACTATAATTGTCTCTAACAGACTACCGATATCCCTACGCATCAAAAAGGGGACATATGAATCAAAACCTTCCGCTGGAGGTCTGGCCACAGGACTAGCTTCCATCTACAAGACGGGCGAGAATATTTGGATCGGATGGCCCGGCACGGTCGTCGATAATCCCGAGCAACGGGAGGAGATTCTGCTGAATCTCCAAGAGCGTAAGATGGTTCCGGTGTTTCTTTCTCAAAAGGATGTAGAGGAGTTCTACGAAGGATTCAGCAACGAGACACTGTGGCCGGCTTTTCACTATTTCACTCAGTACATGGTCTACAATCCCGAGCATTGGGAGGCGTACTACCGCGTCAACGAGATGTTTTGCGAGGCGATCGTGGAAAAAGCAAACCCGGATGATACCATTTGGGTGCACGATTACCAGCTGATGCTACTCCCAAAGATGCTTCGCGAAGCCTTGCCCGATGCGACCATTGGTTTTTTTCAACATATCCCTTTTCCATCCTACGAGATTATTCGCATGATTCCCTGGCGAAACGCAATCCTTGAGGGGGTGTGTGGAGCGGACTTGATCGGATTTCACACCTACGACGACATGCGGCATTTCCTCAGTGCTGTAAGCAGGATCAATGGGCTTTCGTCAGAGAGCGGTTATATCCAAGCCGAAAACCGCATCATCAACGTAGATTCATTTCCCATGGGGATTGATTACGGGAAGTTTGAGAAGCAGGCTAAATCGAAGAAAAACCAGCGGCTGGTTCAAGAATATAAAACTCCACTTGGCGATCAGAAATTGATCCTCTCAATAGACCGACTAGACTATTCTAAGGGTATTCCTCAACGTCTACACGCTTTCAATCAGCTGCTTGAAGATTACAAGGAGCTTCATGGAAAGGTATCCTTGATTATGATCGTGGTACCCAGCCGGGATACGGTTCAATCCTACAAGGAACTGAAAGAGGAAATCGACTTGCTAGTCGGTGGGATCAATTCGAAATATTCAACGCTCAACTGGAAGCCTGTTCAGTATTTCTACAGGGGATTCCCATTCAATGAATTGAGTGCCTACTATAGCATGGCAGATATCGCTTTAGTCACTCCTCTGAGAGATGGGATGAATTTGGTTTGTAAAGAATATGTAGCCAGTAAGGTTGACAAAAAGGGCGTACTGATTCTTTCTGAGATGGCTGGTGCCTCCAAAGAGTTGTTGGAGGCAATCTTAGTCAACCCTAATGACAAACAGGCCGTAGTGGATGCGATCTATGAAGCTTTGACGATGCCTCCGGAAGAGCAGGAAGCTCGAATGAGCTTGATGCAGGAGAACCTTCGTAAATATGACGTCTTTCAATGGGTAGATGTATTTATGGATCGCCTTGATGACGTCAAGAAGAAGCAGGCGGAATTCAGGTCGAAAAACGTGGATTCCCAAATTATCGGACAGATTGAAGCGGCATTCAAAAAGGCCAAAAATCCCGTTCTGTTTTTGGACTATGACGGCACGCTCACGGGCTTTACAGGTAACCCTGGCGACGCAAAGCCTGATGATGAGCTGCGTAGTCTCATCTGTTCGCTCAGCAAGACCGCGCAAGTCGTCTTGATCTCGGGAAGAGACAAAGATACGCTGGGCGCATGGTTTGAAGACATGTCCGTTGATTTGATTGCTGAGCACGGAGTCTGGATGCGAAAGAAGGAGAATCCAGAGGCGTGGGAGATCTACGCAGAAGTTGACGACAGCTGGAAGGAAGACATCCGCAACATCATGGAATATTATGTCCTGCGTACTCCGGGAGCGCTGATTGAAGAGAAGCACCACTCGCTGGTCTGGCACTATCGAAAAGTAGACAAAGGATTGGGTAATCTTCGGATGCGGGAGCTTCTGAGCCATCTCAAGTACATGGCTCGTGGACATAACCTTCAAGTGCTGGAGGGGAATATGGTCTTGGAGATCAAGATGCCGGATATCAACAAGGGCCGTGCGGCGTTAAACTTGATGAAAGGTCAGGAACACGATTTTATTATGGCTATTGGCGACGACTGGACCGATGAGGATACATTCAAAGCTCTTCCAAAAGAAGCCTTTACAATCCGCGTTGGCTATTCATACACCCATGCAGACTATAATATCAAGTCACACCGCCAAGTGAGAAATTTACTTGCAAAGCTTATAAACTGAACGAGAATACCGTTGCTCTCAATGCGGAACCAGCGAGATTCTCTTGATAGGATCAGAAGACGGATGTGGGAATAATCCGTCCGGCTGACAAATTTCAGAAGTGTATAAAGTTCTCGGAATTCAGACTCATTTGCCAAATCAAAAAATCCCTGAACCTAGCTATGCGGCGAGGTCAGGGATTTTTGTTTTTCGTTTTGTGAAAAGAGTGATAGCTTTCCAAGCTTAAAGGAAGTTGGGGCGATCAAGCTTTCTTCCGATCCTAAACGCAGCATTCATCAATCCTACATGTGAGTAGGCTTGGGGGAAATTACCCCATTGACTGCCCGTCTTTTGATCGACATCTTCCGAGAACAGCTGAAGATGGTTGCAGTATTTGGTGATGGTTTCAAAGCCCTCGATGGCCTCGTCCAAACGATTCACACACGCCAGCGCTTCGATATACCAAAATGCACAGATCAAGAACGTGGTCTCCGGCACCCCGAAATCATCACGATGCTTGTATCGATAGAATAGGTAGTCCTTTGCCAATAGCTCACTTTCCAGCGCCTTCAGGTGGTTATTTGCCCGCTCGATGTCTTTTCCGAAATATCCCATCGTGATCAACTGAAGGGTACTCGCATCCATATGATTTACACCGATGGCCTGCGCGTATGCCTTTCGCTCTGGCAGATAGCAGGCTTCTATCTTTTCAATGGCGGCGGCTTTCAGGGCGGTCGCTTTGCGATGCATTTCCTTGTTGTCGAGGCGGGAGGCGATCTTGATGGCTGCTGTAGCGCCCGCCCAATGGAACAGGAACGTGTAGCAGTGAGCCTGCGCCAGATTTCTGAATTCCCACAATCCTGCGTCTTTTTCATCCATCGTCTGCTCGATCTTGTCCAGCAGATTCATGATCATGGGCTCCGAATAGCTTCGTTCTTTGGCAGTGAACCGATGGTCCGAGTAGAGCGGTAAGAGGGACACCAAAACTTGCCCATACAAGTCATTCTGGACGTGAGTGTAAGCCAAGTTTCCAAACCGAACGGGTTTGTTTCCTAGATACCCTTCCAGCGGAGAGATTTCCTCGGTCAAAAACCAATCACCGGTGATCGAGTACAAAGGCTGATAACGGTTGTCTTGGACGGTAGGCAGATTTTGGATGTAATCAAAATACTTCTCCAGCTCTTCGAAGTGCCCAATGCTGTTCAAACAAGTGAGAGTGTAATAAGTGTCCCTGATCCAGCAATAGCGATAGTCCCAATTCCGAGTTGATCCCGGCGACTCAGGCAGGGAGGTGGTCGATGCAGCGATGATTGCTCCGGTATCTTCAAATTGGTGAATCTTGAGAATCAAGGCGGACCTTAAAACAAGTCGCTGATGGAAGTTGTAGATGCTGGTGGATTTGACCCACCCATGCCAATAGTCTGTCGTGGATAGGAGGAATCGCTCTGCTGTGGATTCGATCGGAGCCTCCAGTGGCCGTCCGTAGGTAAACACTAGGTAGATCGGCCGCTGTAGCACAAAGAATTTTTCCTCCATAATGAAGCTCAGCGGAGCATTGGTAGTGAGTCTTACCTCCTGATCGTGGCCTATAAATTGGATATGATTGCTGCCCAGACTGCCTTTCAGTTTTACGGTGCCTTTGCCGGCGACTGGTTGGCACTTGATCCTGATCTTGGGGTATCCTGAGATCGGCTCAAGCTTGCGAATGAGCATCAGAGGTCTGTAATAGCGTTCGTGATTTTTGAATCTCGGGGCAAAGTCCGTGACTTTGTATCGTTCTTTTCCTGACTGAATCACTGTTTGCAGGATGTTTGTGTTTTCTAGGTACGTCTGGTTCGACTCAAATTCCTCGGATTCGGGAAGTATGGTGAATTCCCCACCTTTCTCTTTGTCCAAGAGGCCCCCAAAGAGAAAGTCCGAGTCAAATCGGGGCATGCAGAGCCAGGATATGTTGGTATTTTTTTGAATATGTGCAATAAAGGAGCAATTTCCGATCAAGCCGGAATCATAGAGATGCTTTTCCATCTATCTGTGGTTTGGTGAAAAAAAGAAGCAGCGGGGAGCTTTCAATAAACTAAAAGCGGGAAAACATTCCAAGCTGCTTCGATGAGAATCACCAAAATCAATCCAAAAGCGGAAGTGGCCGATTATTTTTTCATCATGATCCATCCGTTGGGATCGACCAGCGGGAGAGTTGAGCTGGATACTTCCGTAGCTTTTGATCCCAGAGGAATCTTGATCAGTCCTTCGGAGGTTTGCACTTCCACAGGCATCGTGAAGTCAATTCCCTGAAGTGAGACCGCATATCGGGACTTTCCTTTCTTGCTCACCTTGAGCCTCGGTAGATCTGTTGAGTACAGATACAGGTCAAAAAATCCCTTCAGATCGTGGTCGGAATACGACTGGACAAAGTCAGCAAAATCCTT
>Ga0079224_100017822_pt1 | contig 10024 bp, 7 predicted proteins | sample Stecom2015_FD_80414 | JGI IMG/M metagenome (GOLD analysis project Ga0079224, IMG submission 80414) | Agricultural soil microbial communities from Utah to study Nitrogen management - Steer compost 2015 | ecosystem: Environmental > Terrestrial > Soil > Agricultural land | place: USA: Utah... | reverse complement strand
CTGAATCGCCTCGAGGATCCTGACGGAGAACGCGAACATGCCGGTCACGAGCAGCATCTCGAGAGCGATCGTGATTACCCGCTTGCGGCTCAGGCTCCACCAGAGCCGTCCGTTGGCGCTCTGGCCGAGTTGCGCGAGCCAGTCGTGGTAGACCTGGAGCAGCCGCTTGATCCAGTTGGGTTCGATCCGGTCGACTACCCGCAAGATGGGCTTCGCGTGCCGGTTGATCAGCGGCATCAGGAACACCGTCAAAATCGAGACGCCGACCGACACGGCGTAGTACTGTTGTGGCAGCACGGCCATCGTCACGCCCAGCTGGGCGATCAGGAACGAGAACTCGCCGATTGGCGTGAGCGCCAGGCTGGCGCGACGCGCTTCGGACGGGGGCACGCCGACAAGGGTCATCGCGAGACCCGTCGAGATGATCCGCACGAGCGTCATGCCAAGGCCGAGGCCGAGGATGGTTAACCAGGCATCGGCGACCAGGCGCAGGTCGATCATCATGCCGATCGAGACGAAGAACACGCTGCTGAACATGTCCCGCGCGCCGCTGAACGCCTTTTCGACACTCGCGCGCTGTGGCATGTCCGCGACGATGGCGCCGAGCAGGAATGCGCCGAGCGCGAGGGAATAACCGGAGCGTACCGCAGCCAGCGCGATGAGAAAGAGAAGTCCGGCGACGATGATCGTACGAATCTCGGGATCGCTGCGCTGGTCGAGCCGCGTGAGCAGCCGCGGCAGGAAGGACAAGCCAACACTGACGAGCAGCACCACGAAGGCGGAGATACCGAGGAGCAGGGCGCCGATGTTGGCTGAACCACCTGCAGAACCCTGGGTCGCGAGCACGGCGAGCATCACGACCGACACCACGTCCTCGAGCACGGTGATGCCCATCGCCATCTGCCAGGCGCTGTCGTGGGTCCGGTTGAGGTCCTGCATCACCTTCGCGATGACGGCGGACGACGAGACCATGAAGATGGCCGCGATGAAGAGGCTTTGCGCCGGCGACCAGCCGATGAATGTGCCGAGGATGCGGGTGATGTTGAGGACCAGCAGCGCGCTCAACGCGGTTGCGATGACCGTGGGCGCGCCCATCTGGCGGAACTTGCTCAGACTGAGCCCGAGACCGATGCCGAACATCAGGAAGACCAGGCCGACCTGGGACAGCATCTCGATCCGGCCCACATCCGTCAGGAGCGAAACCGGCGGGGTGTGAGGGCCGATGACGATGCCTGCAATGAGGTAACCGACGACGACTGACAGGCCGATGCGCTTGAACAGCGTGCCTGCCAGTCCTGCGACAAGCAGGACAATACCGAGATCTTGGATGAGATCGATGCCTTCCATGGGATGCGCAGCAGGGGTCACCGCGTGTGTTGCGGGACAGCCGAACCGGTGCCAAGGAGGACGGCCGACGCCTGCTTTCGCAACCCTCGGTAAATACAGATCTGCGAAATCCGTGGTCGATTGCGAGTTTTCGAGGGAATCCGCGCCGTTTTCTTGCGTGCGCTTGTTGTTTATGTACTTGGCTCAGCGCCGATCCACCGTGGGCGGCCAAGCAGCGTTTCTTTCCTCAACTCACCGCACGTGGTCACTGCCTACCTCATCTTTCCGCTCCTCCTGATAGCCGTCGTGATGGCTTCGGTCTGGCTGGAACGTTGGAGCGTGCCGGTGATTCTGGTCGCACTCGGCACGGGCATCGTCTGCGGGAGCGACGTCCTGAATCTCTGGGATTTCAACGACGTCATCCTGACGAACCAAGTGGCCAACATGGCGCTGGTGTTCATCCTGTTTCACGGCGGGTTTGTCACGAAACGGAGCGACTTCCGATCGGTCGCACTGCCGGCAGGCGGGCTGGCAACCTGGGGGGTGTTGCTCACGGCGTTCGTGATGTTCGCGGTGCTGCGGTGGGGGCTCGGCTGGTCGTTCGAGATTTCGCTGCTGCTGTCGGTGATCATCTCGTCCACCGATGCCGCTGCGATCTTCTCAATCCTGCGTCGGCAGTCCCTGCCTCCCCGCCTGAGTTCGACCGTGGAAATCGAAAGCGCGGCGAACGACCCGATGGCGATCCTGCTGACGACGGTGGCGGTCACGAGCCTGCAGACGGGTGAGTCCTTTGGCGTCGGCACCGTCCTGTCGTTCTTCTGGAAGTTCGGGGCGGGACCGGTGATCGGCTACCTCATCGCTCGTGTGGCGGTGTGGACCTTCAACCGGCTGACGCCGCAGGACCGTGGTTATTATTACGTGCTGTTCCTCGGTATCGTGCCGCTCACCTACGGGCTCACGGAGCTCGCTCGCGCGAGCGGCATGCTGGCGGCCTTCACCGCGGGGTTCGTGATGGGCAACAGCTCCTTCGTGCACAAGCAGGGTGTGCAGAACTTTTCGGAGGCGTTCTCGACCATCGCCAATATCGGCATGTTCGTGCTGATGGGCCTGCTCGTGTTTCCGAGCCAGTGGTCGACGTTATGGTGGCAGGGGACGCTGGTCTTCGTGGTCCTGACCTTCATCGCGCGACCCGTGGCGGTTTTTCTCGGCACGTTCGGCATGCGGCTTGGTTTCCGGGACCGCCTGTTTGCGGCGTGGGCGGGGTTGCGCGGAGCGGTGCCGATCGTGCTCGCGACCTATCCGGCTGCGGTGGGTCTCGAGGTGGGCAACACCGTCTTCAACCTCGTATTCTTTGCGGTCATTCTTTCGATCCTCTTCCAAGGCTCGACGCTCGGCCTGGTCGCGAAGTGGCTGAAGTTGTCCGAGCCGGCGCGACCGAAGCCGCTGTTCAGCCTGGAAATGATCACGATGGCGCAGAGCGACTACGATCTTGCGGTCATCGATCTTCCTGGACCGGCCGGACTCGAAGGGCCGCGCATCCGTGATCTCCGTCTGCCCGAAGGCGCGGTCATCACGCTGATCGTGCGCGGCGACCAGGTGGTCCTGCCCAAGGGCGAAACGCGACTGATGGGCTGGGATCAGGTTTCGGTGCTGGCGCACGCGCCGGACGAGGCGGAGGTGCGGCGGATGCTGCTGACGCCGTTTGAAAACGGCGACGGACTGCCTGCCGCGAAGCCTGCGCCCGCAGGGTAGGCTTCGCGCGCTGCCCTCCGCATGATGAGGGCAAAAAGAAAGCCGGCCCCAACGAGGCCGGCTTCCGTTGCGAGTCGTGCGTCGTCTCAGACGGTTTCGAGCAGCTTGTAGAGGCGTCCGACCATCTTGCTCGGGTCCTCGAGCAGGCCCGCCGCGAGCAATGCGTTGTCGAAGAGTTGCTCGGCGACCAGCCGGGCCTTGTCGGCATCGGCGGTGCGGTTTGCGGCGAGGCGTTTGATCACGACGTGGCGCGGGTTGAACTCGAGGTTCACGCGCAGGGGCGTGTCCTCGCCGTCCTTGTTCATCGCGCGCATCATCCGGCGGAGCTGCGGCGACATGAACCGATCGGCATTCAGAACCGCGGCGGGTGAATCGACCAGCCGATCGGAGCCCTTCACCTCGGCGACGCGTTCACCGAGCACCTCCTTGAGCCAGGCTCCGAGGTCCTTCGCTTCCTGTTCTGAAAGCGCTTCACCCTCGGCGGCGGGAGCATCGGAGAGTTTCACGTCGGCGCTGTCGGCGGCGGTGAGTGTCTTGCCGTCGAACTCGTGCAGATGACGCATCACGTAGTCGTCGACGGCCTCGAAGCCGTACAGCACCTCGAGATTGCGGGCCTTGAAACCTTCGACGTACGGGCCGCGCTCGATCGCATCGCGGCTGGGTCCGATCAGGAAATAGATCTCCTTCTGTCCTTCGCTCATCCGGGACACGTAGTCCGCGAGCGACGTGGTTTTGCCTTTCTCGGTGCGGGAGGATTCGAAGCGCAGGAGTTTCGCGAGCGCGTCCTTGTGCGTGGGATCGATCGCGGCGCCTTCCTTCAGGAAGATGCCGAATTCCTGATAGAACTCGTTGTAGCCGTCGGGACGATTGCGCGACTCCTCGTCGAGGAACTTGATGAAGCGTTTGGTGAGGACCTTGTTGAGCTTCTCGACGAGAGAGCGGTCCTGCATCGTCTCGCGGGAGATGTTCAGCGGCAGGTCCTCGCTGTCGACGACACCCTTGAGGAAGCGCAGCCACTCGGGCAGCAGATCCTTCGGCGCGGCGTCGATCAGGACTTTGCGGCAGTAGAGGGAAACCGAGGGCTCGGCGCGCATCATGCCGAACTTCTCGGGATTCGTCTTCGGGACGAAGAGCAGGGCGTTGATCGCGAGCGGTGCGTCGGCGGAGAAGTGCAGGCGCAGGCGCGGTTCGTCGTAGGCGTGGGCCTGAAACTTGTAGAACTCGACGTACTCCTCCTCCTTGATCTCGTTCTTGTTGCGCAGCCAGAGGGCCTGGACGGTGTTGATGCGCGTGCCGTTGAGGTTGATCGGGAAGGAGACGAAGGCGCTGTAGCGTTCGAGGATGCCCTTGATGCGCGATTCGGACGCGAACTCGCTGCAGTCGTCCTTGAGCTCGATCACGATCTTCGCGCCGCGGCGCTGTCCCTCGGCCTCCTCGATCGCGTAGCTGCCCGCGCCCTCGCTCGCCCAGAGCTGTCCCGGTTCGTCGGCGCGCCACGAGTGCGTGTACACCTTGACGGACTTGGCGACCATGAAGGCCGAGTAGAACCCGACGCCGAACTGGCCGATGAGGTTGGCGTTCTTCTGGCCGCCTTCGCTGAGGGCCTTGAGGAAGGCCTTGGAACCGGAGTGGGCGATCGTGCCGAGGTTCTCCACGAGCTCGGCTCGAGTCATGCCGATGCCGAAATCCTGGATCGTGATCGTCTTCGCCTTGTCGTCGGTCGTGATGTTGATCTCGAGATCCAGCTTGTCGTCGTAGATCTCCTTCTCGGTCAACTGCAGGTGGCGCAGTTTTTCCAGGGCGTCGGAGGCGTTGGAGACCAGCTCCCGCACGAAAATCTCCTTCTCCGTGTAGAGCGAGTGGATGACGATATCGAGCAGCTGCTTGATCTCGGCTTGGAACTCGTAGGTCTGCGGAGTCGATGGTGACATGGGACGTATTGAAAGAGCCCGCTAGTTTAGCGTGCGACGAAGAAAATCAAGCGGAGGGATGCCCTGGCGAAAAATGAGCAAATGGCGGTGCAGAACCCGACGCAGCGAGCCGTTTACCGGGGCTCATGTTCCGCCTCCTTCGCCCTGTCCGGTCAGCGCTTGTCGCTGTGCTGCTCGCTGCGCCGCTTGTTGCTGAGACTCCTGCGCTGCGTCTGCGCGCGGACTACTGGATGCCGTACAATGGTGAGGCCGCCTCCAGCCAGCCCGGGTACGTGATCGAGATCGTCCGCCACGTGTTCGAGTCGCGCGGGGTGCCGATCGACTACCAGGTCATGCCTTGGACGGAGGCGCTCGAGGAAGCGCAGGCGGGTCGCATCGACGGCGTCATCGGCGCCAATCCGGCTGAGGCAGGGGATCTTGTGATCCCCTCCGAGCCGATCGGGGCGCCGCAGCCGGTCTTGCTGACTTTGCGGACCAGCACCTGGCGGTACGAGAACCTGCTCTCCTTCCGTGACGTAAAGCTGGGCGTCAGCGACGGTTATTCCTACTGGCCTGGCCTCGACAAGTACATCGAGCAACCCGCCAACGCGCCACGGCTGTTCGTTGCGGGCGGTGAGAACCCGCTGGAGCAATTGCTTGGCCAGCTCGACCGGGGCGAGATCGACGTGATGGTGGATTTCGAAGCGGTCCTCCTGTGGGAGCTGCGGCAACGCGGGCTCAAGGCGACGGATTATCGCGCCGTGTACAAACACAAGCCGGACCCAATCTATATCGCGTTTGCGGCGAACGAACGTGGACGCGCGTTTGCCGCGGTGCTCGACGAGGGCCTGCAGGCGCTGCGGGCAAGTGGTGAACTCGAGAAGATCCTTCGGCGCTACGGACTCGGGGACTGGAAGTAAGGACGCGAGTCGTTGGCGGGCCCACGATGCAAGGCCCGGGCTGCGACGTGGATCCGGCTGCCGCGTGGGCCGGCCGCGCGGATCGCGTATTTGCATGCGCGCCCGATTGAAGTAACGTGCGCGCATGAACTTCACCCGTCCCGTTCTTGTGGCAATCGCCGCGGTGGCCGTTTTGGCACTTGGACGAGGGATGGTCGCAGCTCCGGGAGACACATCGATGATCACTGTTCGTTGGACGGATGAGAAGGGCCAGCCGACGGCACCGCAGCCGGTGGCTCGCGTTGAAAAATCTGACGCCGAGTGGCGCGCGCAGCTGACGCCGGAACAGTACCGGATTGCGCGAGGCAAGGGCACCGAGGCGCCGTTCTGCGGGGTGTTTTACGACCACAAGCAGCCGGGTATCTACACGTGCATCGGCTGCGGGCTTCCGTTGTTCTCCGCCGACACGAAGTTCGACTCCGGCACGGGTTGGCCGAGCTTCTTCGCGCCCTTTGCGAAGGAGAACGTGAAGACCACGGTTGACCGGAGCCATGGCATGATCCGGGAGGAGATCCTCTGCGCGCGCTGCGACACGCATCTCGGTCACGTCTTCGAGGACGGCCCGCGGCCGACGGGGCTGCGTTACTGCCTCAATTCGGAATCGCTGACCTTCGTGCCGCGCGACGAGATCGCGGCCATTGCGAAGGGACGTCCCATGCACGCAGCGCGCTAACCGCACGCTGCGGACGTCGTGGCGCCGGGTACGCACGTGTGCGTATTCCGGCGAAGAGGAGGATCACACTAGGCTGTGTTGCGAGGCGCACGAGCGCGCCCGCGTCCCCTTCCAGCCTATGAACAACCCGCTCTCCCTGTGCGTTCGCACGTGCGTTGCACTGCTTTCATTCCTCCTGTCGCTTGGTGTTGGTACGGCCGCCCAAGGCGTTGTCGTTTCCGGTACTGCGGAGGTCGTTGGGTCCGACATCGTTCATCCGAACGGAAACATCTATGACCAAGTCCTGCTGACGGGAAACCTGGCCACGCTCCGTGCGGAGCCGGGCAAGGTGACGCGGTGTTCGTTCATCGATGAGAACGGCGACATCGTGCAATGCGAGTTCACGGGCCCCGGCGAACTCACGATCCAACTAGATTTGGCAACCGCAGGTCCGCCCGCGCTTCCCGAAAAGTACAACCAGGACGTCCAGTACGTATCGGGCAAGCCGACGATCCGGCTCAGCGGCAACACGGCGGACACCTATCTCACGGTTTTCAGTGTCGGCAGCGCAAATGCCGTCAACCAGACCTTGTTCAAGGAGGGCGTCGCGTACGACGCGGTGGCTGACGTCGCCTTGATCGAGATTTCCGGAACCGAACTCGGCGGGCTCTTCGCGGGCAACGCGCGTTTCACGGGATCAAGCGGCATGGTCGGTATCCTCGCGCCGAATACGAATATCGCGCAGCGCATCGTCCTGCACGACATCGAGGCCGCGGGCAACGCGATACCGGTGCTGCAGGTGGGGGCGAATTCCGCCCTGGCGTGGGACACCGGCTCGATTCTCCTGGCGGGCGGGGATCTGGCGCAGCCGAACGGAGCGTCCATCGATATCACCGCCGGCAATGGTGACACCTTTGCGTCGATCGTGACCGTGGCGAACGTGCGTTCCGACGGCCGGACGATCCAGCGGGTGACAATCGACGCCGCCGTTACTTGGGTGAGCGGCGGAAAGGGCACGCTGCTCGTGGATGGCACGGCGGTGTTCGATCACACGACGGGCGGCACCTCCGGCAGTTTCTCGGCAAACTTCCAGGATCTGATTGCCGGCTCGGACAGTCCCTTCGATTTCGGGGACGGCAGCGTGAACCTGCTGTGGGATTTTTCCGGCGGCAACAGCGGGACCTGGTTCGTCGAGTCGACGATGGTGGTCCAGGGGTTCAGTTCCCGCTCCCGGATTTCAGGCACCTACACGTACGTACTGTCGGGTGACGCGTCCACCTTCACCCTGACGATGAATTATGAGCAGATCGCGTCGCTCATCGAAGGCCTGCCGCCGATAACGTTGAACATTTCCAGCAGCAGCAATCCGCCGTTGCCGAAAAGCGTGAAGGTCGTCGCGACGCGAACCGGCCCCTCGACGGGCTCCTACGTTTACACGCTCACGATGAGCGACGGCAAAGTCACGGAGATGAGCGGCAACTACACCAACGAGAACAAGCTCGCGCTGCCGAGCGGTTGATCGCGTTGGTGTGCGGATCGGTGTGATCCTGGGCGCCGCGCGCGGCGCCGTCAGTGATCCTTCGCCTGCTCCTCGTCGATCGGCTCGATGCGTGCGAGTTCGCGGTTCCGGTGGGGGCCTCGGAGCACGCGTGTGATGCAGTAGACGAAGAGCCCCGTCACGAAGCCGACCGAAAGTATCATATTGATCCAGCCACCGGTGGTCATAGCGGAGATGGGTTAGATTTCGACTTGGGTGTCCGCCGCGGTGGAGGCCTCGGCTGTGGATTGCGCGTGGCGCCGATTCCAGTTCTTTCCGGCGATATTAACCAGGAGCAGACTGAAGAGTGAGATCACGAGAATGAAAACGATCGTGACTCGCGAAACGAAGTTAGGCTCCGGACCGATCAGATCCCTCACGTAGGTCGTGGGATTGAATTCCGGATCCGAGATCGAGAAGTTCCACCCGAAGACGTTTTGGAGAATGAACATCCCGAAAACCGTCAGCAGGAACGCAGGTGTGACCCACTTGATGATCACGCGAAAGATGTCGGGGATTCGCATCTCCGCACCCTCGTGCGCGATCTGCCAGCCACGGTCGATGCCCATGCCCCATCCGAAGATGATCACGAGGAACGTGGCCTGGACGAAGAGCATCACGGTGCCGACCCAGAAATCCATCGTGTCGAGCGCCTTCAGGTCCTTCGAGAAGTACCACACCAGGAGCGTGCCCAAGGCCGTGATGACGCCGAGCAGGGCCACCGAGCGTTTCCTGTCGATTTCCAATGCCTCCTCGAGGAAGGCGATGCCCGGCTGAAGCATCGAGAGTGAGCTCGTGATGGCAGCGAGGAATAGCAGGATAAAGAAGATCGACGCGAACAGGTGCCCGGCAGGCATGCGTGCGAACACCTCGGGCAGCACGTTGAAGCCGAGCCCGAACGTTCCCTGGCCGACGATGCCGGCGGCGCCGAGGAACATGAAGGCGGCGGGCACGGTGATGAGGCCGCCGAGCGCCACTTCGCAGAATTCGTTGGCCGAGGTTGCGGTGAGGCCGGAGAGCACGACGTCATCACGGCTGCGCAGGTAGCTCGCGTAGGTGATGATCACGCCGAAGCCGACCGAGAGGGAGAAGAAGATCTGACCGGAGGCCGCGAGCCAGAGTTGGGGATTTTTAAGGCCCGTCAGGACGTCACCGGGGTTCCACATGTAACCGAGGCCAGTGAGCACGTTCTGGTCGGGCTTCATGGGGTCCGGCGTGCCCAGCGTCATCACCCGGATGAGGATGATGACCGCGATCCCAATCAGGAGAGGCATGCCGATCTTGCACACCACTTCGATGCCCTTGGAGATGCCGCGGTAAATGAAGAAGAAATTCACCGCGTAAACGATGATCACGAAGATGCCGACGTCGCTGATGCCGAACTTCAGCGCGACTCCGTCGGCGTTCGCGCCCGTGAAGCTGCCGAAGAACGCGCCGAAGTTGGTGCCCTCCGCGCTCATCTTGCCGGTCAGCGCGTTGACCGCATAACCGAGGCACCACGCCTCCACGTACACGTAGTACATGTAGATCACAACCGGGACCACGAAACCGATCACGCCGAGGTATTTTCCCCAGCGCTTCTGGTTGAGCAGCACGTGGAAGATGCCGGACGTGGAGTGGTATCCGGCGCGGCCTCCAAAGCGGCCGAGCGTCCATTCGGTCCAGCAGATCGGGATGCCGATGATCAGCAGCGAAATGAAGTACGCGACCATGAAGGCGCCTCCTCCGTACTGGGCGGCCAGGCCTGGGAAGCGAAGGAAGTTCCCGAGACCAACCGCGCTGCCCGCCACCGCCAGAATCACGCCGAAACGCGAGGACCATGCCTCTGTGGGTGCTGCCATGGGCAGAACGGCCTAAGCGGCAGCGATTCAACTGCAATGGCGTTTTT
>Ga0079224_100017821_pt1 | contig 10024 bp, 8 predicted proteins | sample Stecom2015_FD_80414 | JGI IMG/M metagenome (GOLD analysis project Ga0079224, IMG submission 80414) | Agricultural soil microbial communities from Utah to study Nitrogen management - Steer compost 2015 | ecosystem: Environmental > Terrestrial > Soil > Agricultural land | place: USA: Utah... | reverse complement strand
CGAGGCGCTGCTGCAGACCGGGCAGCGCGAGCAAGCCGTCCTGCTCGCCCGACAGCTCATCGCCGCCCAGCCCGGCAGCCGCCACGCCGCGCGCCTGCGCGGGCTTTTGGGCGAGCGTTGAGGGCTTCGGGCGTGGCGCCGCCGCGGACTCGAGTGTTCGCTGGGCTCTTCGCCCTGGCCGCGCTCGGCGGGTGTGGGGACGACCGGCATCTGTTGGGAGGCGCCGCGCTCGAGCAAAACCTGGGCGGGAGCTCGGGTCTGGGCGGGGCCGGGGGAGCCGACCCGATCGAGCTGCGCTGCGGCTCGTGCGAGCAGGGCGCGCGCTGCGAGCTGATCGACGACATGGAGGACGGCGACCCTGCGATCGAGTTCGTGAGCGAGCGCGCCGGCACCTGGTACGCCTTCAACGACAAGACGGCCGGCGCCGAGCAGATCCCAGCTCCCGACGCCGACTATTTCGAGATGGCCGCGCTCGACCCGCCGCTTCGGACCAGCCGCCGCGCGGCGGCGACGCGGGGCAAGGGGTTCCAGGATTGGGGGGCGGGGATCGGCTTCGATCTGCGCAACAAAATCCCCTACGACGCCAGCCGCTACGCGGGGGTGACGTTCGCCGGGCGAGCCGCCGGGCCCCGCAGCATTCGCTTCGACGTGGGCGACCTCAACACTTTTCCGCAAGGCGGAAAGTGCGTGGAAGACTGCTACGACAACTTCGGGCGCTCCATCGAGCTCGACGCGACCTGGCAGCGGTTCTCGTTCCGATGGAGCGACCTGAAGCAGTCCGGCTGGGGCGAGCCACAGGCCGCGCGCATCACCCCGTCGGCGCTCTTCGCCATGCGGTTTCAGGTCCCGGGCGATGCGCAGGGCTCGGCCTTCGAGCTCTGGATCGACGACGTCGCGTTTCTTTGCAGGTGATGCGGGGACTTCACGAGGCGCAAGCTCACTTCGCGCCCGCGATCATCTGCTCCAGACGCCCGAGCGCCTTCTCCAGGGTCTCCTGCGACGGTCCGAACGAGAAGCGCACGTGGTTGCGGAAGCGGGAGGGCCTGGCGCCGCGGCGCTTGCCGGGATCGACGTCGAAGAAGATCCCCGGCACCGTGATGACCTTGCGCTCGAGCGCGGCACGGAAGAACGCCTCCGAGTCGCGCAGCGGCTCCGGCAGCCGGCACAGGTTGCCCCAGCAGTAAAAGGTCCCTTCGGGCTCGAGGTCGAACTCGACGCCGAGGCGCTTGAGCCCCTGGAGCATGAAGCGGCGCTTGGGGGCGAAGGCCTCGCGGATGGCGTTCGTCTCCTGTCGCGTCTTCGCCTCGTCCAAGAGATCGATCGCGGCGCGCTGCATCGGGCGGGAGGGGCCTCCGTCGAGGAACGAGCCGGCGCTGCCGAGCGCGGTGATGACCTGCTTGGGGCCGACGGTCCAGCACACGCGCCAGCCGGGGTAGCGCCAGTTCTTCGTCAAGCCGTCGAACACCACGATGGGGTCGCGGTCGACGTCCTCGACGTAGGCGCAGGCGCTCACGATGCTCTGTTCGCCCTTCCACACGTAGTGTGAGTAAAACTCGTCGATCAAGAGCGTGCAGTCGAACTCGCGCGCCAGGCCCGTCCAGGCCCGCAGCTCCTCCGCCGCGATCAGCTTGCCGGTCGGATTGCCGGGGTTCGAGAGCAGCAGCGCGCCGAGCCCGCGCCCCATCAGCTCGCGACGCAGCTGCCGCACGCTGAAGTCGTAGCCGCGCTCCGGATCGAGCAAGATCGGGATCGGCGTGAAGCGCCGGAAGACATCGAGCAGCTCTTCGTACGCGGTGTAGTCGGGCAAGAAATGTCCCATGTGCACCGTGCCGATGGCCGCACACGCGCGCATGATCGACACGCGCCCGCCGCCGCCGATCGCCACGTTCTCGGCGCTGTATCGAGACGGCATCCCGCGGCGAAATAGGGCGTTGTACAGGCCCGCCACCGACTCGCGCAGCTCCCAGAGCCCGGCCACCGGCGAGTAGTCCTGATCGGCGGGGTCGATGTGCACCTGCTCGATGCGATCGGGCGCGCCCGGCAGGGCGCCCGTCTCTGGCTGGCCCTGGCCCAGGTTGCACCAGTCCGGGTCCTCCGGCGTGAACCCCCGCGCGCTGGCCTCGGCGGTGACGTAGATCACGCCGGTTCTGGGGACGGGGCGGAAGGCGGCGAGGGGGCGCGGTTCGGAGCTCATGGCTGCGGCGAGAACTTAGCACCCCTCCCGCCGCTTGGCCGGAGCGGCGGCGCCCGAGTCAGCTGAGCGGTCGGGCGCCGTCCTTCATCCCGAAAAAACCGCGGATCCGCGCCAGAAGGTCGAGCTTGTCGGCGTTGAGCCGCACCCGCTGGGTCTCGAAATCGAGGTGATCCTGGGCGGCTTCGAGCTCCATGCGGCGCTTGGCGAGCGTCTCCGCCAGAAGATCGGCCACCTCGGGCCGGCGCTCGAGCACGCTGTGGAAGGCTTCCTTCTCGAGGCGATAACACTCCACGTCGTCGACGGCGACGACGGTGGCCGTGCGCTGCTCACCCGTCAGCAGGCTCATTTCGCCGAAAAAACTGCCGGGGCCCAGCCGGGCGAGCTCGCGCGCTCCGACGTTCGAGGTGACGCGCACGGCCACGTGCCCCGAGACCAGCAAGAACAAGCACGACCCGTGCTCGCCCTGCTGGAACAGCGTCTCGCCCGCCATGAACGGCGAATACTTGAGGGCCTGGCTGAGCTGCAGGCGCTCCTCTTCCGAGAGCGAGCGCAGGATCTCGACCTGATCGATCGCGTCGAGCCGCCGCGCCAGGCTCTCTTTCGATTTCAGGTGCTTGCGGTCGGGGGTCTCCGTCGTGATGAACAGCGCCTGCGCCGGCATGCTGAGGGGGATGCCCGCCCGCCGCAGCGCGAAGTAGATCCGCGTCAGGACGTCGCTCTTCACCCGCGGCCCCGCCTCCATGTCCGTGAGCCAGTAGCGCACGGCGTAGCGGGCGTAGCTGTCCTGAGCCTCGGTGAACACGCAGTCGGGGACGGGCGTGTCGGCCATGCCCGCGATGCTCGATGATCGCAGCGCCGTCTCTACGACCGAGATGACGGTGCTCGGGTAAAAGCGAAAATCGACGTTGAAATGCGCCAACACCCGCAGCCGCCGCGGCTCGCCGCGCCGACCCAGGATGGTCACCTGCTCTTTGACGAGCTGACTGTTGGGGATGATGATGGTCTCCCAGTCGCGGGTTTCGATCGCGGCGTAGCGCCAGCGCACCTCGGTGACGCGCCCGTCCCGGTCGCCGATCCGGATCCAATCGCCGACGTTGATCGAGTCGTCGGTCTGCACGGCGAGGCCACCGACGATGTTGCCGAGCGTGTCTTGCAGGGCCAGACCGATCACGGCCGTGAGCACCGCCGATGTCGCCACCAGCCCGGTGATGTTGAAGCCCGCTCGCGAAGCGATGCCGATCAGCACCACGATGCTGACGACCCCGACCACCACGTCCTGCAAGATCTTGGGCAGGTGGACGCGCAGCCGCGGCAGCACCACGCGGAACAGCAAGAGCCCCGCCATGCTCACGGCGGCCAGGCCCGCGAACATGAGGCTCGGCAAGCGGATGTCTGCGTAGGCGTTCGATCCGCGCGCGCGCAAGAAGCCGACGACCGGCAGCAGCGCCAAATGGAAACCGGTCAAGACGGCGATGCCGAACAAGCGGCGGCGATCGGCTCCGGCCGCGCGCACGACCAGCGTGGTGACGATCAAGCCCGCGACCAGAAATAGCGTGTGGTCGTCGGCCGCCTCGGCCCAGATCCCTTCGAGAGGCGACATCGGATTGTGAGGATAACACGGTCTCTGGGCTTGGCCGCGGCAGGCAATCCCGCGCCCCAAGCAGGAGCGCCTGTCGGGAGCCGGTGTTTGATGTAAGTTTCCGGACGGTGTCACGTGTTCGCAAGCTGGCTGGGCTCGGCGGCTTCCTGCCCGGTTTCGCGGCCTTGGCGCTCGCCACCGGGTGCCGCTGCGACGCGCCGCCGAGCGGCGGAGCCCACCGTCCGGCGCCCGATGCCTCCGCTGCTCCCGCCTCGCGCACCCTCCCGCCGCTCGAGGCGTCGAGCTGGCTCGAACAAATCCCCGTCGACGGCTTTGGCCCGGCGTCGGTGTCGGTGCCGCTCGGCGCGACCACCCCGCGGCCGATCGTGATCGCCCTGCACGGCAAGGGCGACCGCCCGGAGTGGCAATGCGGCAGCTTCCGCGGCATCGCTGGCGAGCACGTGTTCGTGCTCTGTCCTCGCGGGGCGCCCGTTCGTGTCGCGGGTGAGGAGCGTTTCACGTTCACCTCCTTCGAGCGGGTGGAGCGGGAGACGCGCGCGGCGCTGCGAGCCTTGAAGGAGCGCTACGGCGCTCACGTCGCCGGGGGGCCGGTGGTATTGGCCGGCTTCTCGCTCGGCGCCGAGCACGCGGCGCTCTTGCAGCGGCAAGAGCCGTCGTTCTTCGCGCACTTGGTGCTCGTCGAAGGTGGCAGCAAGAGCTGGTCGTCGACGCAAGCGCGGCTCTTCTCGGAGCGCGGGGGCCGGCGCGTGCTGTTCGTCTGCGGCCAGCCGAGCTGTGTCGTGCTCGCGCGGCGTCAGGTGCTCTTCACTCAGCGCGCTGGTGGTGAGGCCAAGCTCCTCGATGCGGGCAACCTCGGACACGTGCTCGATGGCCGCATGGTGCGGGCGATCCGGGCGGAGTGGGATTGGCTGGTGGCGGGTGATGCACGTTTTCAGAGGTGAGTCGCGGGGCGTCGGGGTAGCTTGTGTGATCGCGATCGCAGCCTTCGGTGCGTGCCGCGCCGAACGGGCGCGCCCGGAGCAACGCGCCGCCGCGGCGCGAACGGCGCCGGACGCCGTCCCGCCTGCGAGCGCGGCCGCGGCGGCCCGCGCGCAGGCTCCGGCGCCGCCCGCCGCCGCGCCGGGGCTCCCGCCGCTCGCAGGCGAGCCGCTCGTCGACCTGCCGGTGCCGGACCACGAGCCCGCGGTGGTGTCCGTACCGTTGGGCACGACCGACGCGCGGCCGGTCGTGGTCGCCACCCATGGCAACTTCGACCGCCCCGAGTGGCAGTGCGAGGTCTGGGGGGCAGCGCTCGATGGGGTCTTCACCCTGTGTCCGCGCGGTGTTCGCCGCTCCGACGTGTCGCGCAAGCTCGATCGCTGGACGTATGGCGGAGCGCCGGCGCTCGAGAAGGAGATCGCGGCGGGCCTGAGCGCTCTCGAACGACGGTTCTCCGGCCGAGCCAGCGAAGCCCGCCCGATTTTCGTCGGGTTTTCGCTGGGAGCGATCCTGGGCGTGCGGCTCCTGGCCCGGAGCCCGACGCCGTTCCCAAGGGCGGTCCTGATCGAGGGAGGGAACAAGTGGACGGCCGCTCAGGCTCGCCAGTTCGCGGCGGGTGGCGGGAAAAAGCTGCTCTTCGTGTGCGCCCAGGCGGGCTGCCGCGGCGTCGCCGAGCCGTCGGCTCGGCTGCTCGGTCGGGCCGGCGTGGCGGCCAGGGTGGCCGACGCGGGCAACGTGGGTCACACCTACGATGGCGTCGTGGCGGCCAAGGTGACGGAGCACTGGGCCTGGCTCCTCGCGCCGAGCGACGACGCCGGAGCGCCGTAGCCCGCCCGGGCGGGGCCTCCCGCGACCCGAGGAAGAGCCGCGAAACAGGGCCGTCTGCGGAAGGTCTTGACAGGGGCCCCTCTGCGACTACCCTCCCGTTCCCCTGAAACCGGGGACAAGTCCGTAGACTAGCCAAAAAGCCACGCCATGCCGACGATTCAGCAGCTTATCCGCGCCGGACGCGAACAGATCAAAACCAAAACCGCCTCGCCGGCGCTGCGTTCCTGCCCGCAAAAGCGCGGCGTGTGCGTGCGCGTGTACACCACGACGCCGAAGAAGCCGAACTCCGCGTTGCGCAAGGTCTGCCGTGTGCGCCTGACCAACGGCATGGAAGTCACCAGCTACATCCCGGGCGAAGGCCACAACCTGCAGGAGCACAGCGTGGTCCTGATCCGCGGTGGCCGCGTCAAGGATTTGCCCGGTGTTCGTTATCACGTGGTGCGTGGCACGCTGGACGCCTCCGGCGCCTCGGGACCGAGCAGCACCAACAAGGCCAACCGCAACCGCAAGCGCTCGAAGTACGGCGTCAAGCGCCCCAAGCAGTGAAGCGGACCGAGGAGAACTGACAGATGCCCCGCAGGCGCGAAATCCCCAAGCGTAAGATCACCCCCGACCCGAAGTTCAAGGACAAGCTGGTCGCGAAGTTCATGAACTCGATCATGCTCGACGGCAAAAAGAGCGTGGCCGAGGGCATCGTGTATGGCGCCTTCGACGTGATCCAGCAGCGCTTCAAGGAGGACCCGCTGGAGGTCTTCCGCAAGGCGCTCGACAACGTCAAGCCGAAGCTCGAGGTGAAGAGCCGCCGCGTCGGCGGTGCCACCTACCAGGTCCCGGTCGAGGTTCGCCCGGAGCGGCGCGTCGCGCTCGGCATGCGCTGGCTGGTGCTCTACTCCCGCTCGCGCGGGGAAAAGACCATGCGCGAGCGGCTGGCGGCGGAGCTCATCGACGCTTCCCAGCTGCGCGGCAACGCGGTGAAGAAGAAGGACGACACGCACAAGATGGCCGACGCGAACAAGGCCTTCGCTCACTACCGCTGGTGACAGTCCAGCCCCCACCCCGCGAACAGGAGCTGCTCAGGCAGATCGAGATGCAGAAGACGACATAAGGACCGGGTTGCGCGACGACGCTCCACACGCGAGCGTCACGCACCAAGCGGGTTCGAGCCAGCGCTCGGCCCAGGCGATTCGCCGCACCCCGTCACCCCTTCCGGAAGTTGTGCCCGCCAAACCGCGGCGGGTCGGGCCGGAGGGGGTTTCGTTTATGAAACGTCTGAGCTCCACGAACCACCGGAACCACCCCCATGGCCCGTGAAATCACCCTCGAACGCACGCGCAATATCGGCATCATGGCGCACATCGACGCGGGGAAGACCACGTGCACCGAGCGCATCCTGTTTTACACCGGCATTAGCCACAAGTTCGGTGAGGTGCACGAGGGGACGGCCACGATGGACTGGATGGAGCAGGAGCAGGAGCGCGGCATCACCATCACCAGCGCCGCGACCAACTGCTTCTGGACGCCCGCCTACGGCCCGCTCGAGGGCAAGAAGCACCGGATCAACATCATCGACACGCCCGGGCACGTCGACTTCACCATCGAGGTCGAGCGCAGCTTGCGGGTGCTCGACGGCGCGGTGGCGGTGTTCGACGGCGGCAACGGCGTCGAGCCGCAGAGCGAGACCGTCTGGCGTCAGGCCGACCATTACCAGGTGCCGCGCATCGCGTTCATCAACAAGATGGACAAGGTCGGCGCAGACTTTCAGATGAACCTCGACTCCATCCGCGACCGGCTCGGCGCTCGCCCGGTGCCGCTGCAGTGGCCGGTCGGCATGGAGGAAGGCTTCCGCGGGATGGTCGACCTCATCCGCATGGAGGCAGCCATCTTCGACAGCGAGTCGCTGGGCGCCAAATACGAGTGGCAGCCCGTCCCCGACGACCTGAAGGAGAAGTGCGCAGAGCTTCGCGAGGCGCTGATCGAGGCCTGCGCGGACGTCGACGACGCCATCATGGAGAAGTTCCTCGAGGGCAACCTCGACGCGATTTCCAACGACGCGATCTACGCCGCGATCCGCAAGGCCACCTGCACGTTCGCCTGGGTGCCGGTGCTGCTCGGTTCGGCCTTCAAGAACAAAGGCGTGCAGCTCCTGCTCGACGCGGTGGTCAACTACCTGCCGAGCCCGCTCGACATCCCGCCGGTCGAGGGCCTCGACGCCGAGGACCCGAACAAGAAGCTCACCCGCAAGGCGGACGACAACGAGCCCTTCGCCGCGCTCGCGTTCAAGATCGCCAACGACCCCTACGTCGGCAACCTGACCTTCTTCCGGGTGTACTCCGGTACGTTGGCCAGCGGCACCAGCGTGCTCAACGCCGTGCGCGGCAAGCGCGAGCGCATCGGTCGGATCTTGCGCATGCACGCCAACAAGCGCGAGGAGCTGAAGGTGTGCTACGCGGGCAACATCTACGCCGCCGTCGGCCTCCGCGACACGCGGACCGGTGACACGCTGTGCGACGAGAAGGCGCCCATCGTGCTCGAGAAGATGGTGTTTCCGGACCCGGTCATCTCCATCGCGATCGAGCCGAGGACCCAAGCCGACCTGGACAAGCTCGGCATCAGCCTGCAGAAGCTCGCGTACGAAGATCCCTCGTTCCGCACCTACACCAACGAAGAGACCGGTCAGACCATCATCGCGGGGATGGGAGAGCTCCACCTGGAGATCATCGTCGACCGGCTCAAGCGTGAGTTCAAGGTCGAGGCGAACGTGGGCAAGCCAGAGGTCGCCTACCGTGAGGCCATCTCGAAGAAGGTGCAGGCGGAGCACAAGTTCGTGCGCCAGACGGGCGGTCACGGCCAGTACGGGCACGTGAAGATCGAGATCGAACCCGCCGAACGGGGCCAGGGGTTCGTGTTCGAGAACGCCATCGTGGGCGGGATCATCCCCAAGGAATTCATCCCGTCGATCGAGAAGGGGATCCGCGACGCGATGGGCCGCGGCGTGCTCGCCAACTACCCGCTGATCGATCTGAAGGCGCGGCTGTTCGACGGCAGCTACCACGAGGTGGACTCCTCGGGTCCGGCGTTCGAGATCGCGGCGTCGATGGCCTTTCAAGAGGGCGCCAAGCGCGCGGGCCTGCACCTGCTCGAGCCGATGATGAAGGTCGAGGTGGTCACGCCCGAAGCCAACATGGGCGACGTGATCGGCGACTTGAACGCGCGCCGCGGCAAGATCCTGGGGATGAACCAGCGCGGCAAGAACACGCAGATCATCAACGCCGAGGTGCCGCTCGCGACGATGTTCGGCTACGCCACGGACCTGCGCAGCAAGACCCAGGGGCGCGCCACCTACAGCATGCAGTTTTCACATTACGAAGCGGTTCCGAGCTCGGTGCAGGAAGAGATTGTCGCCAGGGTGCGCGGCAGCTGACGGATTTCGAAAAACAAGAACAGAGAAACGACGAGGACTGACTCATGGCCAAGGAAAAATTCGTACGCAAGAAGCCCCACGTGAACGTCGGCACGATCGGTCACATCGACCACGGCAAGACGACGACGACGGCAGCGCTGGTGAAGGTGCAGAGCAAGAAGGGGCTGGCGCAGGAGATCAAGTACGCGGACATCGCGAAGGGCGGGATCGTCCGAGACGAGACGAAGACGGTGACGATCGCGGTGAGCCACGTGGAGTACGAGACGCAGGGCCGTCACTACGCGCACGTGGATTGCCCCGGGCACGCGGACTACATCAAGAACATGATCACGGGAGCGGCGCAGATGGACGGCGCGATCCTGGTGGTGAGCGCGCTGGACAGCGTGATGCCGCAGACGCGTGAGCACGTGCTGCTGGCGCGGCAGGTGGGTCTGAACCACATCGTGGTGTTCTTGAACAAGTGCGACGCGGTCGAAGACGAAGAGATGCTGGACCTCGTGGAGATGGAGGTCCGAGAGCTCCTGAGCAAGTACAAGTTCGACGGCGACAACGCGAAGATCGTGCGCGGTGCGGCGCTGCCGGCGCTGCAGGGCGACGCGAAGTGGGAGAAGACGATCGACGATCTCTTGGCGGCGCTGGACAGCGAGATCCCGGAGCCGGTTCGAGAGATCGACAAGCCGTTCTTGATGGCGGTCGAGGACGTGTTCTCGATCAAGGGCCGCGGGACGGTGGCGACGGGTCGCATCGAGCGCGGGATCGTGAAGGTGAACGACGAGGTGGAGATCCTCGGGTTCGACAAGGCGAACAAGACGGTCGTGACCGGCGTGGAGATGTTCCGCAAGCAGCTGGACGAGGGTCAGGCTGGCGACAATGTGGGCTGCCTGTTGCGCGGCGTGGACAAGGAAGGGATCGAGCGTGGGCAGGTGCTCGCGAAGCCGGGCTCGATCAAGCCGCACAAGAAGTTCTTCGGCGAGGTTTACGTGCTGAAGAAGGAGGAGGGCGG
>Ga0079224_100017820_pt1 | contig 10024 bp, 8 predicted proteins | sample Stecom2015_FD_80414 | JGI IMG/M metagenome (GOLD analysis project Ga0079224, IMG submission 80414) | Agricultural soil microbial communities from Utah to study Nitrogen management - Steer compost 2015 | ecosystem: Environmental > Terrestrial > Soil > Agricultural land | place: USA: Utah... | reverse complement strand
GTTTTAACTTTTATATATTGGAATAAAATAGCTATAAGCCCTTCAACCACTTGCCATAATCCCAAAAAACCCAGGGCAAAGGCAGATCTTTTAACCCAGAAAGCTAAAAACATACAAAAGCTAAAGAAGGCCACAAGCTTTATAAAATAGGCGAAGAGGTATTGCAAATCGCTAAAAATTATGGAAAACTCGGTATAATCTGAAAAAATAAATCCCAAAACGAAGGAAACCACAAACAGAAAAAGAGTTGATACTGCCGAGAAAAGTAGAACTACCAGTACTTTTGAAAGAAGAAATTCCTTTTTGCTGAGCCCATCAATCAGGTTTTGCTTTATGGTTCGGTAACTGTATTCGTTGGCTACTATGGAAACAATTACAATGGCCAAGAAAATTTTCAGCCAGGCTGCAACCCAAGAATTAAAATGCCATATATACGGAAAGTTGAAAATGCCTTGATCAGCTATACGAAGGTGGAGGTCTCCAATATTAAATTCTATGGAAGCGATAAAAGCCATAAAACAAATAAGGGAAAAATATACTATTGATAATACTTTCACCGCTCTATTATAGCGCAGTTTTTGGAGTTCTATGTTTAACAATCGTAGCATTGCTTTCAATTTTGTTTGGTGAGTTCAAGAAATTGTTCTTCTAGGCTTTCCTTTCGTTTCACGAGATGTGAAAGTGTAATTCCTCTTTCAAAAAGCAGATTGTTCACTTCCGAAGCATCCATCGGTTCGTTGAGGTAGGCAATCAAAAAATCGCCTTCGCGTTTTACGGTGCCAAAACCGGGATTGCCTTCCAAAGCATTTTGAAGTGCTTCCATATTGCTGCTTTGAAGAGTCAGAAATCCGTGGCTGGCGTTCATTCCGTCAACACTTCCTGAATACAAACTCACACCTTTCCGAAGAATAACAACGTGGGTACAAACTTTTTCCACTTCGTCCAACAAATGCGAAGCCAGCAAAATAGTGGTTCCGTGTGAAGCAATGGTTTTTATGATTTCCCGAATTTGGTGTATTCCCTGCGGGTCCAATCCGTTGGTGGGCTCATCAAGAATCAAAATTTCCGGGTCGTTCAATAATGCCGAAGCAATTGCCAAACGCTGTTTCATCCCTAAGGAAAAGGTGCTGAATTTGCTGTCTTTTCTATCAAGCAAACCTACGAGCTGCAATTTTTCGGAAATCTTTTCTTCGGAAACCTCTTTTATTTTACAGACCAACTGCAGGTTTTGAAAGGCCGTCATATAAGGGTAAAAGTTTGGGCGTTCAATAATGGCGCCTACTTTTTTTAGGGCATCGTGCGTTGAAACGTTGCCATCAAACCATTGAAAGCTACCAGCGGTTTTGTTAACCACGTTAAGCACGATGCCAAGCGTGGTACTTTTTCCGCTTCCGTTGGGGCCGAGGATTCCGTAAACGTTTCCTTTTTCGATTGAAAAGGAGAGATTATCCACAGCGGTTAAAGTCCCAAATTTCTTTGTAAGATGATTAATAGTGAGAATATTTTCCACAAGATTGATTTTTGGAATTTTGTTTTTTGTTTGACGAAAGGAATTGTATTTTGTTACATTTAAACGAAGACCCAAAAATCAAAAACAAAGAAATAACCCATAACCCACAATCCCCAACTTTACAATGCCTTTAACGTCTTTCCTAAAACCTATTTTGTATTTTACCATTTCTATGGCTACAGCACAAAATATAAATTTGGAAAATAAGATAATTCCGGAGAGTATCAAAAAAGAAGTGATTGAGGCAATCTCTTTTTACCCGGAGTTGTATGATACTTCAATAGAATTCAAATTCAAGGATAATATTAAGAAATCGACTATGCAGGCGCAGCCCCGTTTTGCTAGTTTTTTTAGGGCGAAGGAAAATAGGGAATACATTATTTTGATAAGCCGAAAAATACAGATAGAGGGAGAAGAATTCACCATGAAAGATATTCCTTCAGATGTAAAAATAGGGTGGATTGGCCATGAACTGGGGCACGTAATGGATTACCGAGAACGCACCAATGTTGGGATGATTATTTTCGGTTTTAAATATTTATTTTCCCCAATACATATAAAGGAAGTGGAGCGCGCTGCCGATACTTATGCAATTGCCCACGGAATGGGAGATTACATTCTGAAAACCAAGAACTTTATTCTTGAAAACGCACATCTTTCAGAAAAATACAAAGTGCGAATCCGTAACTTGTATATTTCCCCCGAAGAGGTGATGGAACTCATCAACAAAGGAATAGTTGAAGAAGAGCCCGAAATTGTTGGGGAAAAATAAACGATACGGATTTTAAAGCTGTGTTTTTACAAATGCCTCCCAAGTTGCAAATTTTTCCTCATTCATAACCTTCTCCATTTTTACCTGCCCGCCTTTTTTCTTGTTTTTCGCGTTCCACTCATAAAAAATTTCGGGATTTATAAGGGTCACTTTCACGCCTTTCAAGGCCTTGGAACGGGCAACTGCGTAGCCTTTATTCGCTTCCTTTAAAGCTTCATCCAATGCATTTGCAATTTCTTCGGAATTGAAGCTGGTTTCTGTCCCCAAATACCAATGATGATAAAATTCTCCATCAATCTTCACGGCGGCCAAAGTAAACTCAGGAATTTTTATATCGAACTTCTCCTCCATTTCCCGTAATGCCACTTCCATTTTGTTCACGGAAAGCTGTGACCCAACTACGTTTAAAAAGAATTTGGTGTGGACAGTGATTTTTATTTCCGCTTTTTCAGTATCTGTAAAAGCAATAGTATCGCCAATTAAATACCGCCACGCTCCCGAAACGGTGCTGATTATTAAAACATAATCTACGTCAACTTCAACTTCTGCAAGAGTTAGGGCAGGAGCGTTCTGAAAAAGTGAACCGTCCTCGTTTATATATTCAGGCTTAAAGGGAACAAATTCAAAGTAAATGCCGTTGTCCGTAACCAATTTCATAGAAGTGGTTTCCGGTCTATTCTGAAAAGCCAAAAATCCTTCCGAAGCCAAATAAGTGTCAATTATAATAATGGGATGAGCTAGCAGCTGATTGAAGCTCTTTTCATACGGCTGAAACGCCACGCCCCCAGTGGTATAAACCTTTAAATTGGGCCAGATTTCATGGATGTTTTTTGCGCCGTTGTACTCCATAACTTTTTTGAGCATCAATTCTACCCAAGATGGGATTCCGCTAATTGCGCCAATATCCCAATCACGTGCTCGTTTTGCTATTGTTTCAACTTTTTCGTCCCAGTTTTCCATCTGTGCTATTTCTTCTCCCGGTTTGTAATATCCACGAAACCAAAAAGGAATATTGCTGGCACTGATACCACTAATCTCGCCCTCCAGAAACTGGTTCTGTTCTTCCAGATTTGTGGAACTTCCCAGCATCATTATTTCTTTATCATAAAAATCGGAAGGGATATCAAAGTTTGGTAGTGCGCCCACCTGCTTTATTCCTGTAGCCCGAATTGCCTCCACCATTGCATCGGTAACGGGAATTCTTTTTGGATTTTTTCCTGTGGTGCCACTGCTTCGCGCAAAATAACTGGGCTTTCCTGGCCAGCTAATATCTTCTAAACCTTCTTGCGTTTTGCTCCACCATTCTGCTTCCATTTGGTGATAATCAAAATAGGGAATGTTTTCGGCAAAGGATTTTTGAATGTCTTCGGCTTCCAAAATTTTTGAGAAGCCATAATATTTACCAAAAGCGGTATTTTTTGCTTTTTCAAGTATACTTTTTAAAACTTCTTTTTGTGATTCAACTGGTGGTTTTTCAGAAACCAAGGCACTCCGAAGATCGATTGCCGTTTTGATGATAGAGCCTAATAGTGCCATTGTATTTTAGTTTTTATGAAACTACAATTTTTGAATTATTCGGAAAGAACGTTTAAATCAATTTTAACCTTTTTGATTTCGTAAACGTAACAGTATCTTTACCAAAAAAAATTATGAACCATCCAGATTCAGTCCGTCTCAATAAAGCCATTAGCGATAGCGGCTATTGTTCGCGCCGCGAAGCAGATACTTTAATTGAAAACGGACGCGTTACCGTGAACGGCCAAAAAAGTGGTTTGGGAGATAGAGTAATGCCCGGCGATGTGGTGCACGTGGATGGAAAATTGATAACAGCAAATACTGCCGAGGTTTATATTATGCTCAATAAACCTGTGGGCATTACCTGTACCACAGATACCCGTTTTGATGATAATGTGGTTGATTTCATAAAACATCCCGAGCGCATTTTTCCCGTGGGGAGATTGGACAAACCCAGTGAAGGCTTGCTTTTGCTTACAAACCAAGGCGATATTGTGAACAAAATTCTTCGTGCAGGCAACAAACACGAAAAGGAATATATAGTGAAGGTGGATAGGCATGTAACCGATGAATTTCTAAAAAGAATGGGCTCCGGAATTCCCATTTTAGAAACGGTAACAAAGCGCTGCAAAGTTGAACGCATCAGCAGATTTGAATTCCGGATAATTCTTGTGCAAGGTTTAAATAGACAGATACGTAGAATGTGTGAATATTTGGGGTATGAAGTTGTGGCCTTGCAGCGAATTAGGATTATGAATTTGGAATTGGGCAATTTGCCCCTTGGCGAATGGCGCGATCTTACGGAAGAAGAAGTAAGAATGCTCAAGGAAACTGTGAAAGACAGCGATGGCCTACCAAAAGTTTTTGGAAAGGAAGAAAGAAAGAACAAAGAAAAAAGTGGAAAAACCGAAAATATTAAGCCCGAAGTACAAAGAAGAGAAGAGCGCAATTTAAAAAGGGAGCAAAACAAAACGCTTGGAAGAAGGAGGAGAGGTCCAAATTAGGGCCATGAAAAAACCGCGCACCGATTGAGTAGCACGCGGTCATTTTCAACTAACTAACCAAATTAAATTTCAATTATGAAATCTCAACCATTTTCTTAAATGCTTTCTTTTCTTCCATTTTAGGAAGGGTAACCCGAAGGATCCCATTTTTATAATTGGCCTGAATTTCTTCAGTTTTAATGCTTTCGGGAAGTTTAAAAGAACGTTCGAAATTTCTGTAATTAAATTCCCTTTTTCTAAAATGGGAATTACTGTTTTCCTCTTTCTTTTCTTCTACTTTCTTTGAGGCTATTTTTAAGGTATCTTCCTCAACTTCAATGGTAAAATCTTCTTTCTGTAACCCTGGAGCAGCCAATTCCACTACAAAATTCGGGAAATTTTCAATAATATTTATAGAAGGAATGCTAAATGTTTCATAATTGTTATTTGCATCAGTTTTGCCTTGCAAAATAAGGTTATCCAAAAGTCCGGGTAACCAAATACCGTTTCTATTTATTGTTTTCATATCTATGTTTTTAAAGTTTATTATTTTCAACTGAATAACAAACAATAACAATTCCAACATGAAAAACAGGTCACTTTGACCGAAAAACCGTATTAGTGAATGACAGATTGTCTTTTGGGAGTTTTTAAAAGTAAAGTAAGTTGAGATTGAAATTTTAAAATTTCAATTTCTAAATTCAAATTCCCAATATTAATTATAATATACTTTGAAGATTTTCAGAAGCTCTTCTGCGGGCAGTACTTTATCCTCGTATGTTTCCATTTTATAAAGAATTTGGTCAGCCACCCCAGGACGAATACCCATTTTAAGTCCGAAATTTTTCAAAGCAACAACTTCATCAATGTGGGTTTCATTATCAATATTCATCATCAAAATCAATTTGTAAAAATGTGTAATTTTTTCCACTTCACTGAACGCGATTGGTGAGGGTTCCGGATTTTCGAAAAGATCGATTACCTCTCTGTCCGAAATGTCCATGCGCTTTGCCAATTTCTGAATAAATTCAACTTCGGTAGGGTTTATTTTTCCGTCGGCCACTACCATGTTTATTAAATCGCTCAATAAAGATTTTGATTTTTTTTTCATAGTTGCATTTCATAAAAAAGCCGTCAAAAAAGTTTTCGATGTCTGTTCACTTGTTGTTTGGAAATTTGAGATTCTAACTTCAAATGAGGTCTCGACTGCGCTCGACCGGGGACATAGAGACTTTTTTGACAGCCTTTAAAATTTTAGTATGGTTTTATGAAAGTACTGCCTTCACTTTATCTGCAGCTTCCTGAAATTCAATAGCGCTTTGAACGTCCAAACCGCTGTCGTCAATCATTTTCTTTGCAAGATCTGCGTTTGTTCCTTGTAAACGCACGATGATTGGCACATTGATAGTCCCCATGTTTTTATATGCGTCAATAACTCCTTGCGCTACGCGGTCGCAACGAACAATTCCACCGAAAATATTTATTAAGATTGCCTTTACGTTTGGGTCTTTCAAAATTAATTTGAAAGCGGCCTCAACGCGTTCAGCATCGGCAGTTCCGCCCACGTCCAGGAAGTTTGCAGGTTCGCCACCGGCTTGTTTAATCAAGTCCATTGTTGCCATTGCAAGTCCTGCGCCGTTAACCATACAGCCCACGTTTCCGTCAAGGTCCACATAGTTTAGGCCCTTTTCCTTTGCTTCAACCTCTACTGGATTTTCTTCGCGTTTGTCGCGCATTGCCTCGTAATCGTTATGACGATAAAGCGCATTGTCGTCAATGCTCACTTTTGCGTCAACAGCTATAATCTTATCATCGCTGGTTTTTAAAACAGGATTTATTTCGAAAAGTGAAGAGTCGGATTCACTGTAAGCTTTGTAAAGTGCCGCAACGAACTTTGTCATTTCCTTGAAAGCTTTTCCGCTCAAGCCAAGATTGAAGGCAATTCTTCTTGTTTGAAATCCTAAAATGCCCACGGCCGGATCAATTTCTTCCGTAAAAATTAAATGTGGCGTTTCCTCGGCTACGGTTTCAATATCCATTCCGCCTTCGGTTGAATACATAATCATATTTCTTCCGGTGGAACGATTCAAAAGAACGCTCATATAAAATTCCTCTGGCTCACTATCGCCAGGGTAATAAACATCTTCAGCCACCAAAACTTGGTGCACTTTTTTTCCTTCGGCGGAAGTTTGCGGGGTAATAAGGTTCATCCCGATTATTTTTTCGGCAATATCCTCAACTTCCTGAATATTTTTCGCAAGTTTTACACCACCACCTTTACCACGGCCACCAGCGTGCACTTGTGCTTTAATAACGTGCCAGCTCGTTCCGGTTTCTTTGGTAAGTTTCTTTGCGGCTTCCACTGCCTCTTTTGGAGTGCTCGCCACGATACCGCGCTGTATCTCAACGCCAAAACTGTTTAAAATTTCTTTTCCCTGATATTCGTGTAAATTCATAGTAGCGGTTTTGTACTTGTTTATGGATTGCAAAAATAACAAATGTTGTAGGATTGGACTAATGTTTTTAAAGCAATGTATTCTTGAAATTGCGTTTGTTCAGCAAAAATGAAAAATTAAATGTTTCTAATTGAAGTATTTGGAGATTCATCCCTATTTTTGCGCCTTAATTTTTTAAAAATTTATTCTAAAACCAATGAAAAACCAAGACCTTTTGGCAATTGCCCAAGAATTCGGAAGCCCTGTTTATGTTTATGATGCCGCTAAAATTGAAAAGCAGTATAAACGTTTGACCAGCGCTTTTGAAAAGGTAGAGAGTTTGAGGATAAATTATGCAGTGAAGGCGCTTTCAAATATTTCAATTTTAAAACTGATGGTAAAAATGGGTTCTGGTTTGGATACTGTTTCAATCCAAGAAGTGATGTTGAGCTTGGAAGCTGGCGCAAAACCTGAAAATATTATTTACACCCCAAACGGAATTTCCTTGGAAGAAATAGAAAAAGCCGCAAAACTTGGGGTTCAGATTAATATTGATAATCTTTCAATTTTGGAACAGTTTGGGACGAAGCATCCCAAAACCCCGGTTTGTATTCGTATAAATCCACACGTTATGGCTGGCGGAAATGCAAATATCTCAGTGGGGCATATTGATAGTAAATTCGGGATTTCAATCCACCAAATGCCTTTGTTGAAAAGGATTGTTGAAAATACCGGAATGAACATCAACGGAATCCACATGCATACCGGGAGTGATATTCTTGATATCGACGTTTTTCTTTATGCTTCTGAAATACTTTTCAACGCTGCCGAAAATTTTGACACTCTTGAATTTATTGACTTCGGAAGCGGTTTCAAAGTTCCTTATAAAGACGGCGATATTGAAACAAATGTTGAAGAACTCGGGAAAAAATTAAGCAAGCGTTTCAATGATTTCTGCAAAAAATATGGCAAAAATCTGACCTTGGCTTTTGAGCCGGGCAAGTTTTTGGTGAGCGAAGCCGGACAATTTTTGGTAAAAGTGAATGTGATTAAACAAACCACTTCAACGGTATTTGCGCAAGTTGATAGCGGTTTCAATCATTTAATTCGCCCAATGTTTTACGGGTCTCAACACGAAATCCACAATATTTCACGTCCTCACGGAAAGGATCGTTTTTATACGGTAACGGGATATATTTGTGAAACCGATACATTCGCGAACAATCGCAGAATTCCTGAATTGCACGAAGGCGATATCCTTTCGTTCCACAATGCCGGAGCTTATTGTTTCACAATGTCCAGCAACTACAATTCGCGTTATCGCCCTGCGGAAGTGCTTTGGTATAAGGGAAAGGCACATTTAATTCGGAAAAGGGAAACTTTTGAGGATATTCTGAAAAACCAAATTGCGGTTGATTTGTAATTTTTCGAAATTTTCAATTTACCGTTTTTCCTTCTGAGGAAAAGCTATAGATTTGTTTGGTTTCGTTTAAAAAAATTTAAACAAAAATATAAGGTTGAAAACTTCTTTTTCTGATTTCACGAAAACCCATTTTGATACAATTATTATAGGCAGTGGCGTTGGCGGACTTTCCGCAGCTATTTGTTTGTCGCGCGCTGGCCAAAAAGTTTTGGTTTTGGAACAGCACGACGTACCCGGCGGTTGGTGCCACAGCTTTTATTTGAACCGGCATCGTTTTACTCCGGGAGTGCATTATGTGGGTCTTTTGGAAAAAGGGCAATCCACTGCAAAATTATACGAAGGATTGGGTATTGCAAACGACCTTACTTTTTTCAGAATGAATCCTGCGGCCTATGAGCATGTTTACATTGGCGATGAACGTTTTGATTATCCGGGAAATTTTGATGATTTGGTTTTGGCGCTGGTTGAAAGATTTCCGAAGGAAGAAAAAAACATAAAAAAGTATCTAAACCTCGTAAGAAACGTAAGCGCTGAATTGCAATTGCTTCCAGATGTTGAAGGGTTTTGGCAACATCTCACTATTCCTTTCCGCACCAAAAATATGGGCAAGTATGCGCTTTTCAGTTTAAAACGTGTTATTGATTGGCATATAAAAGATCCATTACTTAAAAAAATTCTTAACATTCAGTTTGGCGATCACGGACTTGCGCCTGCAAAAGCCAGCTTTCCGTTGCATTGTGCCGTTATGGACCATTATTTTAATGGCGGTTTTTATCCTTGCGGCGGTGGCGCTGCAATTGTGAAAGCAATGACAACAGCAATAAAAAATAATGGAGGAGAAATAAAAACACAACACGCCGTACACAGAATTTTAATTGACGGCACTAATAAAAAAACGGCTATCGGTGTTGAAATGGAAAACGGGGAGAAGATTTTTGCAGACAGAATTATTTCAAACGCAGATCCAAACATTACGTACCAAAAACTTATTGGTGAAGAAAATCTGGGCAAAAAACTACAAAAGAAACTCAGCAAAACGAAATATTCCTGTACGTCTTTAATGCTTTTTCTTACTGTGGAAATGGATTTGACAGCAGCAGGAATTGATTCAGGAAATATTTGGTTGATGCCCAATGAAGATATGGACACGGTTTATAAACGCATGATGCTGCCAGATATAACAAATGATAATGCATTTGAAGGAATGTTCATTAGCTGTACCACATTAAAAGATCCTTCAAGTTTTGATGGAAAGCATCACAGCATTGAGGCAATTACGTATTTGGATTATAAAACCTTTGAAAAATTTAAGGACGAAAAAGACCCTCGATCCCAAGAATACCTTCAGCTTAAAGAATTGCTCACCGAAAAAATGATCAAAACATT
>Ga0079224_100017819_pt1 | contig 10024 bp, 8 predicted proteins | sample Stecom2015_FD_80414 | JGI IMG/M metagenome (GOLD analysis project Ga0079224, IMG submission 80414) | Agricultural soil microbial communities from Utah to study Nitrogen management - Steer compost 2015 | ecosystem: Environmental > Terrestrial > Soil > Agricultural land | place: USA: Utah... | reverse complement strand
GCGATCCGCGACACGCTCACCGGCGACCCCTACGGCGGCGGCGTGCCGGGTGTGGCCCAGGACATGCCGGTGGTCGGTGGTGCGTTGGTGGCGCTCGCGGACGAGTTCGAGGTCCGAGGCTTGGAGGTGGTCGGTTGGGTGGTCGCCGGACTGGGTGCGATCATCGCGGCCGCAGGGCTAGTGACAGCGGCCGTCGGGCTGGCCTTCGCCGGTACCGGCGTGGGGCTGGTGGTGGCGGTTGCTGGGTTGCTGGTATCAATCATCGGCATGGTCGTGGCCGCGTTGAGCCTCGCGGTCGTTTACCTGCAGACGCTGCTGCCGCGGCTAGAGGCGTTGGCCAACACCAGCAACGAGATCCATGAGATCTCTGAGCGGCCAGGGGTCGGGCCGGTCACGGCGTAGCGGTTCCGGCGTAGCGGAGCGGTTCACAGGTCGGGGAAGCGCCCTTGGGAGAAGTGGCGGATCGCTCGCAGTAGTTCACCCGCCTCCACGTTCAGTGCGTCTACGGGGAGGTGGCAGGCGTACCGGGGGCGGCGGCGTGCCAGGTCCAGCGCCGCCATGATCGGAGTGCGGTCCGTCATGCGGGCTCCGCCTCCGGTCCCGGTGTCGACCAGTGCCCAGCGGACCGAGGAACTCAACGAATCATGGGGCAGCGGCCAGACCAAGTGCCGGATCTGTGCCCATGGCGTGACCGTCCACACCCCGTCGTACTGGCCGATCCCGTGCTGATCCACGGTGATCCACTCCAGCCGACTCAGGTGCCGCCCGGCCCGGATCATGACGATGCCGAGCCAGCAGATTGCGGCACAACAGGCCACGAGTAGCAGTAGGAGCGCCGCCAGCGGCACAGTCACCGACGGTGTGGTCGGCATCATGGCCCCGAGGAGGCACATACCGCACGTCGTCGCGCCGCCGAGGGCGGCGCCCAACGCCAGCAGCATCCAGCCGACGACTCCCCACCGCCATGCGCCCTCGGGTTGGACCCGGGCGAGGAAGCGCTCGGGCGCCTGGCCGTGGCCCTGGGGGTGGGTGCTGAGATCGTTCCGGTCGGTCATGGCGAACCTCAGGAAGCGCGGGTCGGGCGCCAGCCGCGGCGGCGACCGCGCCGGAGCGTCGGTGGGATGAGGAGCAGCAGCGACGCCAGCACCGCGCCCACCAGTGCCCCCCAGCCGGCGGCGCGGCGGGGGAAGGCCAGCGGGTCGGCGGTGAGCGGGGGTGGCGCCACCGCCACCGGCGAGGGGTTGGCGCGCGCGCCCAGCAGCGTGGCCACCGCCCGGTAGGGGTTCACCACCCCGTACCCGACCTGGTCGTTGCGCCCCTCGGGCGGGCGGTCGGCGGTCTGGATCAGGCGCGCGGCCACCTGTTCGGCGGTGAGGTCCGGATGGTACGCCCGCACCAGGGCGGCGGTCCCGGAGACGTAGGCGGTGGCGTAACTGGTGCCCTCGCCCACGGCCAGGTAGGTCTCGCCGTCCGGCGCCGGACCGTAGATGTCGGCCCCGGGCGCGGCGAGGTCCACGTAGTCCGAGACCTGCGAACTGCTGACGTGGCTGCCGTCCGCCGCCACCCCGGCCACCGCGAGTACGCCCGGGTAGGCGGCCGGGTACCAGGGCTGCGGGACCCCGCCCTGCTCGATGTTGCCGGCCGCGGCGACCAGCAGCACATCCCGCTCCGCCGCGTATTCCACGGCGGCCTCCAACTCCGGCGACGGCAGGGCCTCCAGGGAGAGGTTGATGATGCCGGCACCGTTGTCCACCGCGTACCGGATCGCCTGTGCCAGCCTGCCCGGCAACTCCTCGCCGCCGGCTTCGTCGCCGCGCAGCACCCGCACCGGCAGGATGGTCGCGGCCGGCGCCACACCGTGCAGGGTCACCCCGGGAAGCGGGCGACCAGCGATCATGCTTGCCACGACCGTGCCGTGCCCGTACTCGTCGCACCGACCGGAGTGGTCCGGCAGCCCGATGTCGCGGCCCTCCAGCACCCTATCGGCCAGCATCGGCGGGTACGGTGAGACTCCGGAGTCGACCACCGCCACCGTGATGCCCGCGCCCGCGGTCAGTGGCCACACCGCGGCCGGGTTGAGCCGCCGCAGTTGCCACGGTTCGGCGGGTGGCTGCGCGCTGCCGGACTGCGTGCAGGCGGCCGGCTGCGCCAGCGCGGGGGCCGGCACCACCAACCCGCCGGCGAGCAGCCCGATGGCGCCACAGAGGACCATCGCGCGCAAGCGCCGGACCATCGCGCGCCAGCGGCGCTGGGCAGGGATGGTACGCGAACGCACGGTGCCGAGCGTAGCGGGTGCCTGGCACGCCCGGTACGCCGCCGGGAGCACCCGCGGGGCGGGGCGCTGACCACTGTGTTTGCGGATTGTGCTCAAAACGGCAATCCGGGCACTACGACAGGGTTGCATGCGTTGGGTAGCATCGCGGCGTAAACCCCGGTGCGCCCGCGCACGCGATGCGGGTTCCGGGGACGAGCACGACAAGGGAATGGGGTGAACCTGTGGCGATCCAGGCTGATGCCGCGACTATCCACGCCGCAGCCAAGGACACGCTGAACGCGAAGCAGGTCGCAGAAGGGGAGCTGTCCAAGCTTCGCAACGAAGTTAGCGGCCTGGCTCCCCTGTGGACAGGTGCGGCCGGGTCGAGCTTCCAGAACGTCATGAGCCGGTGGGACATCAGCACCAAGAAGCTCATCGACGCGATGGAAGGCATCGCGGACATGCTCGACATCGCCGGCACCGAGATCACGGCCACCGACGAGGAGGGCCAGACCTCACTCAACAAGTACGACTCCGCGCTGAACCAGTGACCAACGGATAGGGAGCTGAGTACACCACCATGACTGTCATCAAGGTCGACTACGCGGCCCTGGAGCAGGCGAGCACCCGGATCACCCAGATCTCCGGCATGCTGGACGAGAACCTCTCCGACCTGCGTTCCCGCCTGCAGCGGCTGAACTGGGAAGGTGAGGACCGGACCGCGTACACCCAGTTCCAGGCGCAGTGGGACAGCGCGGTCTCGGAGCTCAACACGCTGCTCAACCAGATCGGTGGCGAGGTCAACAACGCCAAGATCAGGTTCGTCGAGAACGAGATGCGCGGCGCCAAGCGCTGGGCGGTATGACCCAACCCAGCGGCGGTCCCTGCCGGTTCCTCCGCATCCTCCGTCGCGGCCCACTTCCGCGGCCGAGGGACCGGCAGGTGCCCGGCCGCCCATAACCCCCGCCACCCGTAAACCCCGCCGATCTTGGAGAAAACCAGCCCGATATGCCCGGACTCCCGGGTGGGTTTCTCCTAGATCCACGGGCGCGGCGGTTGCTGCCGGCCGTGTTACCCGGCGTCTACCCGGCGTCAGTGACCGTCAGCCATCCCACACAATCGTGGGGTAGCGAAACCTCCCGCCGACTGCCACACTGGCTCCCAGTACTCGACCGTGAGTGGGGGAGCACCCATGGCATTCGATCACCTGGAAAATCCTTCCGATCCTCAGCCAGGCTGGCAGGTTGATCACCTCAAGCGCTATCTCGCCACCGATGGTGAGGACGGATTTCTCTGGGACGGCGTGCCGGCTCGCCCTGAGCCGCTCGACCCCGGCGTGCCCACCCTCCTGCTGACCACCCTGGGCTGGAAGAGCGGCGTCGCCCGCCGCACCCCGCTCATCTTCGGCCGGGACGGGGACCGCTACGTGGTGGTCGCCTCGAAAGGGCCGAACCCCACCCATCCGTACTGGTACCGCAACCTCGCCGCCGACCCGCGGGTGCGGGTGCAGGTGCGGGGCGAGCGGTTCGACGCCCATGCCCGCACCGCCACCGAGCAGGAGCGTCCGGCCCTGTGGGCGATGATGAACGGCATCTGGCCCGACTATGAGCAGTACCAGTCCATGGTGAGCCGGCAGATCCCGGTGGTGCTTCTGGAACGGGTCGATGGTTGGACGTCGCCGGATGTGTCAGGATCATAGAGGCGCTTGGCGTAGCTGAGGCGCTGCGTAACGTGATCACCCCCCGGACCACCCGGAGGGGCCGGAGGAGAAATGCGGTCACTGGAGACGACACCGGACCAGGTCGCCGGGCGCGACCGGGTGCAGGCAGGAGTCGGCACCAGCGAGGCCGACGGGGCGGCCGCGGCCGGGAGGGAGGCTGCCACCGCGGCGGTCGCCGAGCTGGCCCAGGCCCCGGCCCTGGTGCTGGTGTACGCCTCGGTGCGTTACGACCCGGTCGACCTGCTGGCCGGGGTCCGCAGCGTGACCGGTGACGTGCCCCTGGTCGGCGCCACCACCAGCGGCCACTTCCACAACGGGAGTGTCACCGCCCCCGGCCGCGGGGTGGCGGTGCTCGTGCTCACCGGTGGCCGCTACCAGTTCGGCGTCGCCTCCGTGAGCGGCATCAGCACCGACCCCACGGGCGCCGGCCGGGCCCTGGCACGGGCGGCGAAGCGGGCCGCCAGCGGCCCGGACAGCCCGCATACGGCCCTGGTCGTGCTCACTGACGGCCTGTCCGGTCGCCAGCCGGAGCTGCTGAACGGCATTCACAAGGTGACCGGCGCGGCGGTGCCGGTCGTCGGCGGCTCCGCCGCCGACGACCGGCGACTGGAGCGGACCAGCGTCTTCTACGGCGGGCGGGTGCTGACCGACGCCGCGGTGGGGGTCTGGATCGCCGCGCCGTGGCCGCTGGCCGTGACCGCCGGGCACGGCTGGAGCCCGGTGAGCCTGCCACTGCTGGTCACGAAGGTCGACGGGCCGGTGGTCCACGAACTCGCCGGCCGGCCCGCGGTGGATGTCTTCCGGGAGCACTTCCGCGACCATGAGCTCGATCAGGAGCTGGGTTGGGTGCGCAAGCCCGGATACCACTCCGCGCACGCGTTCGGCCTGATCGAGCCGGACGGCACGTTGCTGATCCGGGGCGCGTACCTGGACGAGGACGACGTCCTGCGTACCTTCTGCCCGTTGCCGACCTATGCGCCGGTGCAGATCGTCTCCGCCACCAGTGACGACATGCTCGGCGTGATCGAGGGGGTGGTGGAGCGCGTGACCGCCGGGCGGCCGGTGTCGGTCCTGCTCGCGTTCAGTTGTGTGGCCCGCCTGGACGTGCTGCGCGAGCGCGGCCCGGAGGAAGCCAAGCGGCTGCAGGTCGCGGCCGGTTCCGCGGCCACGTTCGGCTTCTACACCTACGGGGAGATAGCGCGCACCAGCAGCGTGGCCGGCTACCATAACGCGACCCTCGCCGCGATCGCCTTGTGAGGGCATGGTGTCGGCGCCAGGGCTACAGCAACAGCTTGAGTCCGCGACCGAGGCCGCCCGCGACGCGTACCGTGACACCACCCGGCTGATCCGGCTGCTGTCGGCGCTCGGTCAACCGGCCGCGCCCGAGGAGCTGCTGGACCGCGTGCTCGCGGTCCTCTCCGAGGTCTTCTTCGCGGAGGTCACCGCCCTGACCCACCTGGTGGGGACCCGCCTGGTGGTCACCGGCGCGTGCGGCCTGGCCGAGGACGACCCGGCGTTCCAGGACGGCTGGCCGGCCGTGGGCCAGGCGGCGGAGGCCCTCCGCGCGGGTGAGGTGGTGGCCCGCCACGGCGACCTGGACCACGTGAGCCTGCCCGGGTCGGTGGCGAAGCTCGGCATCCGTTCCGCGGCCTGGGTGCCGCTGTCGACCGGGGATACGGCCGAGGACCTGCTGATCCTGATGCGGCGCACGGAGGTCCCGTTCACTCCCTCGGACCAGCAGGTGCTCAGCTCCGTCGCCTCCCGGCTGCGGCTGGCGGTGGAGGATCGCGAGCGTACCGTGGTGATCGAGCAGCTCGCCCGCTACGGGCACCGGCTGGCGCGGCACCTGGACCTGGAGCCGTTGCTGGACGAGGCAGCCGGCCTGCTGCGCCAGCTCGTCGACGCCGATCAGGTGTGGGTGGTCACGGTGGACGGGGACACCGCCAAGCTGCGCGCGCACCGAGGGCTGGCCGAGGCGGACCTGGCGGACTGGCCTCGCCCGGTCGGTGCGGTGGACCTGGATCGACCGGTGGTGAGGCAGCGCCCGTACCTGGCCTCCGACCGGACCGCGGCGACCCTCGCCGGCGGCCGGTCCGGCCTGATGCTGCAGGTGCCGGTGGCGCGCGACGGCGAGCTGTACGCGGTGCTGTTCGCCACCCGGGAGCGGCGCCGTCCGTTCGCGCGGGACGCCCCGGAGATCGCCGCGATCTTCGCCAACTACCTGGCGGTGGCGATGGTGAACGCGGACCTGTACCGGACCCTGCGGACCCGCGCGACCCAGGACCCGCTGACCGGCCTGGCGAACCGGGCCGTGGTACGCCAGCACCTGGAGGCCGCCCTCGCCAGCCCCGCCGCCGGCTTCCCCGGGGGCGGCGTGGGCGTGCTGTTCTGCGACCTCGACCGGTTCAAGGCGGTCAACGACCTCTACGGTCACGAGGCCGGCGACGAACTGCTCCAGCAGGTCGCCCAGCGGCTGCGGGCCAGCCTGCGCCCCTCGGACCTGCTCGCCCGCTTCGGCGGGGACGAGTTCGTGGTGGTGCTCGACGGGGTACGGGACCTGTCCGAGGTGGCGGAGGTGGGCCGCCGGCTGTCGCGGGAACTGGAGCAGGAACTCATCGTCCGCGGCGAGCGGATCCGGATGTCGGCGAGCATCGGCGGCGTGCTGGGCACGCCGGGAGAGAGCACCGCCACCGCCCTGCTGCGCGACGCCGACGCCGCCATGTACGCGGCCAAGGAGCGCGGGCTGGGGAAGGTCGAGGTCTTCGACCAGGCCGCCTCCAACCGCGCCCTGGACCGGCTGGACCTGCGCTCGGAGCTGGCCCGGGCGCTGGAGCGGGACCAGTTGCACGTGCGCTACCAGCCGATCGTCACGCTGGACACCGGCCGGGTGGTCGCCTTCGAGGCGCTGCTGCGCTGGGAGCACCCCCGGCACGGATCGGTGCCACCGGAGGTCTTCGTGCCACTCGCCGAAGACAGCGGGGTCATCGTGCCGATCGGGCGGTGGGTGCTTCGGCGCGCCTGCGAGCAGTTGGCGGCCTGGCGGCGCCTGGCGGCCGAACCGCGGATCGCGGTCAGCGTGAACCTCTCCTCCGGCCAGATGCGCCACGAGGCGCTGGTGGAGCAGACCCTGGGGACCATCCGGGCGGCGGGTCTGCAACCCGGCGATGTCTGGCTGGAGGTCACCGAACAGAGCTACCTGCACCACGACGTGACCGCCAGCGCGGGCGCGCTGCGCAAGGCGGGGGTCCACTTCGCGCTGGACGACTTCGGCACCGCGTACTCGAGCCTGAGCTACCTGCGGCGGTTCCCGATCGAGATCGTGAAGATCGACCGGTCGTTCATGGGTGGCGTCACCGACCTGGACGCCGAGCAGAGCATCGTCCGGGCGATCCTGGCGATCGCCGACTCGCTGGGGCTCACCGCGGTGGCGGAGGGCGTGGAGACCGAGGAGCAACTCGAGATGCTCCGGGCGCTCGGGTGTGAGCTGGGCCAGGGTCACCTGTTCTCGGAGGCGCTCACCCCGGAGGAGGCGACCCGGTTCCTCGCCGCCGACCTCGCGGTCTCCACCCGCGCCGGCCCGGCCTAGCGGCGGGCGCTGGGGACGTCCCGGCCCGGCAGGGCCGGCGACGTCCCCAGCGCCCGCGAACCACGCTGGTCACGACCCGGGTTCACGGTCCCGGTTCACCACTGGGTCCACGACCTTCGTGACCGGCGGCCGCGGTCAGCACACGTTGAGCGGCGAGTTGATCAGAGTGTTGTTCCGGAACGTGATGTTGATCCCGCACGGGCTCTCCCGGATCGCCGAGTTGGTCACGGTCAGGTTCTCGACGATGACGTCCCGGGTGTTGGGGAACTCGCTGCGGGCCGCGATGCGAATGTCGCCGGGCCCGGCCACCGTCCCGCCGACGCTGGCCACCCGGACGTTGTAGCAGTTCTCGATCAGGATCGCGTTGCTGCCGGTGTTGGCGATGTCGATCCGCTCGATCACCGCGCCGCCGCTCTCGGAGACGCAGAAGATGCCCCGCCCGCCGCCGCGTGCGATCACCTCACCTACCACGATGTTGGTGGGGTAGCTGTCGCCGATCCGGCCGTTGCGGTTGGCCATCCGGAAGGCGGCGTAACCGGTCCCGGTGCCGGCGCCGATCGCGTCCACCGTGCCCACAGTGGCGTTGATGGTGTCGTTGAGCATCAGCCCGGAGAAGGCGGTGTTGCGGGCCACCACGGTACCGACGGTCAGCCCGTCCACACCATAGGTCTCCACACCATGGTTGTTGGTCCCCTCCACGTAGACGTCGTCGATGCGGACATCGGTGGTACGCACGCTGCGGTTGCTGTGGTTGTCGATGCGGATACCCAGCCCGCCGCTCAGCCGCAACTCGATCTGTCCCAGGTGGATGTCGCTGCCGTTGCGTACGAAGATGCCGAACCACGGGGCGCCGGTGACGGTGAGGTAGGGCACCTCGATGTGGTTGCCGTTGCGGATCCGGACCACCGCGTTGTCCCCGGACGGGCTCCCGGTCACGTCGATGGTGCCGCACGACTCGAACACGGTGTTGCTGGGCACGTCGACGCTCTGGTTCCCCGGCATGCTGCCGGAGTCTCGTACCACCACCCGCTCGGGTGAGCTACGGCCGGGGGTCAGCGCGTTCACCGCGGCCTGCATGGCGTTGCGCATGCTGCCGCTGGTGTGGACGACGGCGCCGTTGCTGCGCCGGGCCGTCCAGGTACTGCCGCTGCGTACCACCTCCACCGCGAACGCGCCCGCGCCGCAGTCACCCGGCGGTGGTGGCGGAGGCGGTGGTGGTGGCGGAGGTGGCGGTGGTGGTGGCGGAGGTGGCGGTGGTGGTGGCGGAGGCGGCGGTGGTGGTGGCGGCGCGTCGCCGGTGCAGGACACCCCGTCGAGGGCGAACCCGGACGGTGCCGGGTTGGCGGTGTTGTTCCAGGACGCGTTGAAACCGATCTCGGTGGACGCGCCGGGCGCGATGGCGGCGTTCCAGCCGGCGTCGTCGACGCTGACCTGGCTGCCGCTCTGGCTGTACTCGCCAGACCAGCCGTGCACGATCTGCTGGCCGGCGGTGAAGGTCCAGGTGAGTTCCCAGCCGTCGATCGGCTCGCCGAGGTTGGTGATGACGATGTGGCCGGTGAAGCCGCCCGGCCATTCGCTGGTGACCTGGTAGTCCACCTGGCAGGCAGTGACGGCGGCCTGCGCCGGAGTGGCGGCGGCCGCCACCGACAAGGCGCTCAGCAACGCCGCCGTGGATAGCAGGGCGACCGGACGTCGCCCGGAGAGGGTACGCATAGGGAACTCCGCGGACGGAAGGCGTGGCGCGGAGGAGGCGCGGCGGGACGCCGCCGACCGGGCACCACGCGGACGGGCGCTGGCGCGTGGCGGATGGCTCCCGGTCCGGCCAGCATAGCCGGTGGCGGGCGGCTTGGCTCTGCCGCCGGGGCCGGGTCGACACTGGTCCGTGATCACCACTGGCGACCTGTGGCGGCGTGCCATAGTGCCGGAGGTGGTGCTGGAGGAGGTGGTCCCGCCGGTGCTGGACCGCTGAGCGCCCGGCCGGCGCCGCCGGTTTTCTTAGCTCCGGCGCCACCTGCTGATGCGTACGCGTACCCCGTCGGAGGCGTGCACCAGCGGCTCGTGGCCGGGGTCGGGCAGGCCGGCGGCGCGGGTCAGGTCCTGCCGCAGCCCGGTGGCGCGGGCCCAGCGCAGCGGCCAGGGTGGATGCTCGGCGTCGGCCACCACGAGCCGGCCGGCGATCGTGGAGTAGAGCCGGTGCCGGGCGGTCAGGAAGTGGTCCAGCGCGGCCAGGTCGGGCTCGGGCACCGCCGCGTCGAAGGTGACCTGGAGGTCGGCGCGACTTTTGGCCGGGCCAGGCCAGCGCCGCCGGGAGCGGTAGGTCACCACCTCACCCACCCGCCGTACGCTCATCGAGGACCAGTAGTACGGCAGGCCGTAGGTGACGCGGGCGGTGATCACCGGCAGGAGCCGGGCGGCGTCCAGGGACAGGAACCACACCCCCTCCCCGTCCGGGCCGTGCACATAG
>Ga0079224_100017816_pt1 | contig 10025 bp, 5 predicted proteins | sample Stecom2015_FD_80414 | JGI IMG/M metagenome (GOLD analysis project Ga0079224, IMG submission 80414) | Agricultural soil microbial communities from Utah to study Nitrogen management - Steer compost 2015 | ecosystem: Environmental > Terrestrial > Soil > Agricultural land | place: USA: Utah... | reverse complement strand
GCAAGTGGTCGGCGTGTTCGCGCAGACGCAGCAGGAGCTGCCCGCGCTGACCGTCGGACTCATCGCGACCTCCGACTTCGTGCGCGAATGGGGACTCGCGCTGCTGCTCGTCGTCGTGGCGGCGCTCGTCGCCTTTCGCGCGGCGCTGCGCTCGCCCAGCTTCCGGCTGTCGTGGCATCGGCGCACGCTCTCGTTCCCGGTGGTCGGGCGCCTGATTCGCGGATTGAACACGGCACGCTTCGCGTCGCCCCTGGGCATCCTCACCAGCAGCGGCGTACCGCTGATCCGCGCGCTCGAGGCCGGCGCGCGCACGTTGTCGAACGACGCGCTGCGCGCGAACGTGCAGGATGCGATCTCGCGCGTGCGCGAGGGTTCGTCGCTGGCGCGCGCCTTGAAGGCGGGCGGGCAGTTCCCACCGTTGATGATCCACATGATCGCCAGCGGCGAGGCCACCGGCGAGCTGCCGCAGATGCTCGAGCGGGTCGCGGCGACGCTGTCGCAGGAAACCGAACGGCGCACGCTGACGCTGACGAGCCTGCTCGAGCCGCTGCTGATCCTGACGATGGGTGCCATCGTGCTCGTGATCGTGCTCGCGGTGCTGCTGCCGATCATCGAGATCAACGAGCTGGTGAGGTGAGGGGGCGACGATCCGCGCCGATCGAATCGGGAGTGCTCCCGTTCGCGGAACGGGTTCCACGGGCGTAAACGCTTCAAGCCAGAGCGTTGCTCTGCACGCCCGGGCTTGACCCGTTTCCGTGGACAGGTCGCCGTTTTCACTGTCGAAGCAGCGCTTGCCGAATTCCAGCGCGGTGTACTGCCCGAGCCTTGCCGGTGTCGGCTTACCGGCGTCGATCGCAGCCTGCCGGATCCAGTTGCGGATCGACGTCGCCGTTACGTCGAACTCACGCTCCAGTTCGCTTGGCGCGTGACCGGCTGCCGCCAGCTCGACCATCTGCTGGCGGAACTCCGGGGGATCGGGTCGGCGGCTACATGGCGGACTCCCCTTCCTTGAAAAAGGATCAGGTGTCCGCGAGAGCGGGTCGACTCCACATGCTCGAGCTGCAAGCGCCGGCTCTCCCGGCGCAGATCTCGTGACGCTCGCCGATCGCCTGTCTCGAAGCCGGGTGCGTGGAGCGGCGGGCGCGTCTCCGATGCTTCGGCCGTGCCTTCAGAACCGCACTGGTGCCCGATAGCCGGTGAGCTCGAGATAGCCGCGGCCGACCTCGACGCCTTCGCGCAGGACGCGCACCGCACCCTCCCAGTAGACCACGCCGGTGCTCGCACGCGAGTCGAGCTCCTGGTCGTCGAACAGCGGCTCGAGCGTGTAGCTGCGCTCGTCCACGCGGACGCGCATCGCGACGGGGTAGCGCACGCCGGTGCGCGGTGAGCTCCAGTGCCGTAGCGGCTCGAAGTGCACGCCGGCTCGCCCGGAGCGAGCGCCCGAAGCGGCAGGCGCGGCAGTTGCGCCGGAGGCCGCCGATTCCACCGCGCCCACTCCGGTGCGCACGGCGTCGATCCATCGCGCGTCGGTCCACAGCGTGCCGCCGTCGCGCTTGCGGATGCGGAAGGCCATCAGCGCGGAGCCGTCGTCGAAGTTCAGGCCGACCCAGTCCCAGCCGGAGGCCGACGGATCGAGGATCTCGCTCGACCACTCGTGGTCGAGCCAGGCGACACCTTCGACGGCGTCGCGTCGCGTCGCGTCGCCGATCGTTCCGGTCACGGCGAGCTGCGGGCGGCTGTAGTAGTAGCTCGCCTGCGTCTCGCGGGGGCCCTTGCGCGAGAAGCCGCCATCGCCCTGCAGGACCGGCGACGCGCCCGGGCGAAAGACGAGCTCGATCGCCAGCGATGCGTCGACGGCGCGCGCGCGATAGACGTCTGCCGCTTCGCGTCGCAGCGACCAGTCCCCGATCGCGACGCTCGTGTCGGTTCGCGAAGCGTCGGCGAGGCCGAGACCTTCGCGCGCCGCGCGCTGCGCGTGCAGCAGCGAGCCGCGTTCGGGGAGCGCGAGTGCGGCGTGCGCGAAGAGCAGCTGCACCGGCGCGAAGCGGCTCGGGTTCGCCGCATCGTGTCCGGTGCGCGAGCGAAAGAACGTGATCTGCACGCCGGCCGGCTCGCCGCGATATGGGCCTTCGGTGCGGCGCAGCCAGCCGGTCACGTACCACCACTCGGTCCGGTACGCGTCGTGTGCGCCGTGGTCGCGCGGGAACGAAGGCGTGACGCCGCGCACGACGTCGGCGTACCGTGCCGTCGATGCGCGTGCCGAAGCACCCGGCACTCCGCTTCCCAGTGCCCACAGGCCGATCGAGTGCAGGCATCGGCGGCGCGCTTCGCGCATCACGCATCCTCCGCCAGTGTGCGTACCGGGTTGCCGACCGCGCGCAGGGCCGCCAGCACGGCTGCCAGCGTGCCGAGCGCAAGCAGGCCGAGCGCCGAGGCCGCGAGCAGGCCGACGGGCCACGCGAGCTCCATCGTCCAGTGGAACGATTGCGGGTTCACGCGATGGATGAGCACCAGTGCGATCGCCGCGCCGGCCACGAGTCCCCATCCGATCGCGATGACGATCTGCAGCAGTGCCTCGATCGCGAACGACACGGCGACCTGCGTGCGCGTGAGCCCCAGGTGCTGAAGCGTCGCGAACTCGCGCCGGCGCGCGAGCCCCTCGGCGGCCCAGGTCGACGCCACGCCGAACAGCGCGACGGCGATGGCGACCGCCTCGAGCGCATAGGTGACGGCAAAGCTGCGATCGAAGATCCGCAGCGACAGCGCGCGCAGCTCGCCGCTGCTGCGCCACGCGAATCCGGCGACCTCGTCGACCGTTTCGCGCAGCCTGCGCCAAGCCTCGTCGCGCGGTGTCGTGTCGTCGAACCAGACGGCGACGTCGTTGGCGGTGTCGTCGCCGCCGAGCGATCGCCATGCGGCCGAGTCGACGACGACGCTGCCGTGCTGCCGCGCGTAGTCGCGCCAGACGCCGGCGACGAACATCGACTTCGCCCGATCTTTCCCGTTCGTGACATCGGCATACGCGGTCGATTCGCTCGGCGGCGGCAGCGGCAATGGGCGTTCGATCGTCGTCCCCGGTGCGAAGCCGTACAGGTCGACCATCGCCTCGCTGACGTAGACGGGGACCGTGTCCGCGGGCGCTGCATGGATCTTGCCGACGATCGCCAGTCGCGACGACGGGTCGTCCACGTCGATCGGGCGCACGAGCAGCCGCGCCGGCGGGCGCGCGGGGTCGAGGTTCCAGTCGATCACGCGCAGGAATTCGGCGCGCGCAACGCCCGGCGTCGCCGCGATCCGCCGCTGCAGCGCGGGGCCGATCGCCCCCGCGGCGGCGCCCCCGGGGACGCTGCCGTACGCATCGGCCGGCAGCACGGTATCGAGCCAGTCGGCGACGGACTCGCGAAAGCTGGTGACCATGATCGCCATCGCCGCGGCGAGCGCGAAGCTAGCGACGATCGCCGACATCGCCGCCGATGCACTGCGGGGTGCGCCGTGCAGCCGGTGCACGGCGAGCCAGCCGAGTGCCTTGCCGCCTGCGCCCGCGACCACGCGCACGGCGAGCGCGGCGACGAACGCGACGATGCGCGGCAGCACGGCGATGGCGCCGACGAGCCACGCGGCGATCGCGGCGTACGCAGCCCACGGAATCTCGCCGATCGGCGGCAATGCGAGTAGCACGATGCCGACGCCGAGGCAGGCGAGGGCGATGCCGACGCCGCGGCGTCCGGCGACGGGCATGCCCTCCTCGAAGCCGCCCGCGCGCAACGCTCGCGCGGCCGGCAGCCTGCGCAACGCACGCGCGGGCGCGAGGCTGCCGGCCAGCCCGGTGGCGATGCCGGCGAGTGCGAAGGCGAAGGTCGTCACCGGGTCGATGACCAGCGACGGTCGCGTTCCGCTGAAATAGCCGCCGCCGAGGTCGCCGCCCGCGTACTCGAGCAGCAGCGCGGCCGATGCGAGGCCGCCGAACACCCCGAGGATCGCCCCCAGCGTGCCGATGATCAGTCCTTGCGCGAGCACGTGATGCGCGAGCCAGCGCTCGCGCGCGCCGAGCACGGAGAGCAGGGCGAGCTCGCGATGCTGGCGCGCGACGGCGAGTGCCAGCGTCGAGTGCACGATGAACGCACCGGTGAACCAGGCGACCAGCGCGAGCACGTTCAGGTTCACGCGATAGGCGCGCGAGATCGTCGATGCGCGTTCGCTGCCGGCCCGCGGCGTCGTCCAGTACGCCTGCCCGGCGATGCGCTCGCTCCATTCGGCGCGCAGCGCTTCGACATCGGCGCCGGGCTCGAAGCGAAGGTCGATGCGGGTGAGACGGCCGAGCCAGCCGAGGCGCCATTGCATGGTGCCGAGGTCCATCACCGCGAGCGACTGGCCTGCCGCGCCCGGCACCGTGCCTGCGATGCGCAGCGCGACGCGTTCGCCGCCGGCGAGCAGCACGATCCGTTCGCCTTCGGCCAGCGCGAGCGAGGCGAGCGCCGCGTTCGACAGGAAGATCGCGTCGTCGGCGAAGAGCGACGATCGGGCGCCTTCTTCCTCGCCTTCGGCCGGTGCGGGCACGAGCTTCGGCGTCACCTGTGCGGCGCGGAAGACGTCGATGCCGATCACGCGAAGCGAAGTCGTCGGACGATCGGCGAGCGCGAAGCGCGCGTCGATGATCGGACTCGCGACCAGCGCCGGCGATGCGGCCGCCACCGATGCATAGAGCGCTTCGTCGAAGCCGTCGCCGCGTGCGCGAATCTGCGCCTGCGCCTGGCCTTCGGCGCGCGAGACGGCCGCGGAGAATTCGTCGAGCGCGGAGCGGTTGACCAGCGCGATCGACAGCGCGAGGGCGACGCCGATCGCGATCGCGAGCACCGCGATCGACGCCCGCCCGGGCTGCGCGCGCCATTGCGCGAGCAGCATCCAGCGCAGCAGCGCGAACGGGGTGCGCTCCGGCCGTGCATTCATCGGTGCAGCGGGCGTAGCACCCCGGTCAGCGGCGTCTCGCCTTCGTCCTCGAGCGTATGCCGCTGCAGCCGCACCCGCCGGTCGGCGATACGCGCGGCCTGCTCGGAGTGCGTGACGAGCACGAGCGCCGCGCCGCAGGCATCGATCGCCGAGGCGATCCGCTCGAGCGCCTGCTGAGCGGTCGACGGGTCGAGATTGCCGGTGGGTTCGTCGGCGAGCACGAGCGCGGGTTCGTGTACGAGCGCGCGGGCGAGCGCGACGCGCTGCTGCTCGCCGCCCGACAGCTCGCGCGGACGCGCGTGCAGCCGTGCGCCGAGACCCAGGTCGTCGAGCCAGCGTGCCGCGCGACGCTGCGCCTCGCTGGCCGACAGGCCGGCGAGCAGCAGCGGCACTGCGACGTTCTGCACGGCGTCCAGGTGGGCGAGAAGATGGAAGGCCTGGAACACGAAGCCGATGTGCTCGCGACGCACGCGCGCACGCGCATCCGCATCGAGCGCCGACATTTCGTGGCCGAGCACCCGCACGACGCCGGCGTCGGGCGCTTCCAGTCCGGCGATCAGGTTCAGCAGCGTCGACTTGCCGCTGCCGGATTCGCCGAGCAGCGCGACGCGTTCGCCGCACGCGACCTGCAGAGAGACGCGTTCCAGGACGAGATGCGCGCCGAAGGCCTTTCGCACGCCGACGAGCTCGACTGCGGGAATCATCGGAACGGGGCCAGCGGAATCGGGCCGCCCATGATACGTTGCCGCGTGCGCCGCTTCGGCGAGGCGGTGGGGAGGGGTCGATGGTCCGGGCACGAAGACGGCGCCCGCTGGTGCGGTTGCTCGGTACGGTGCTGGCGCTCGTGCTGGCGCTCGCCGCCGGTGCCGCGCTCGCCTGGCGATTCCTGGCGCTGCCGCAGACGGCGGGCGAGCTCGTGCTTGCCGGCCTCGACGCGCCGGTTCGCGTCGTTCGCGATCGCCACGGCATCCCGCACGTGCTTGCGCAATCGCCGCGCGACGCATTTCGCGCGCTCGGACTGTTGCATGCGCAGGACCGCCTCTGGCAGCTCGAGATGAACCGCCGCATCGTGCAGGGCGCACTCGCCGAGGTGCTCGGCGCCGAGGCGCTCGGCAACGACCGTTTCCTGCGAACGCTCGGCATCCGCCGCAACGCCGAGCGGATCGAGGCCCGGCTCGACGCGGCGACGCGCGAGGCGTTGCAGGCCTACGCGGACGGCGTCAATGCGTGGATCGAGCACGTCGCCGCGCGTCCCTGGCAGCTGTCGCCCGAGTTCCTGCTGCTCGGCGTTCGTCCGCAACGCTGGGAGCCGGCCGACTCGATCGGCTGGGCGACGATGATGGCGTGGGATCTCTCGGGAAACCACGGCGTCGAGCTGCTGCGGCTGGCGCTGCTCGGCCGGCTCGACGCGCAGCGCGTGGCCGAGCTGATCGGCACGACCCCGCCGGTGCCGCTCGCCGATCCGGCGACGCTGTACGTGGGCGGGCCGGCCGCGCAGTCCGATGCGCCCGAGCGCGGATGGCTCGCCGCACATGCGCTCGAGCTGGCAGGTGCGATCGGGCAGGCGCTGCCGTCGACCTCGCTCGACAGCCTCGGCTCGAACAACTGGGCGGTCGACGGACGCCGCACGCCGAGCGGCAAGCCGATCCTCGCGAACGACCCGCACCTGCCGCTCGGTGCGCCGTCGCTGTGGTATCTCGCGCACCTGTCGGCGCCCGGGCTCGAGGTGATCGGCGCGACGCTGCCCGGGCTGCCCTATGTCGTCGTCGGGCGCTCCGATCGATTCGCCTGGGGCTTCACGAACACCGCGCCCGACAGCCAGGATCTCTATCTCGAGCGGGTCGACCCGGCCGATCCGGGCCGCTACCGGACGCCCGAGGGTTGGGCCGCCTTCGAGACCCGCACCGAGACGATCCGCGTCAAGGGCGCGCCCGACGTCGAGCACGTCGTGCGCGCGACGCGGCACGGTCCGGTGATCTCCGACGTGCTCGCGTCCGGCCGCGGCGTGCTCGACGCCCGGGGACTCGCGTCGCACGTGCTGTCCTTCGCGTGGACGATGCTCTCGCCCGAGGACCGCACCGTGCACGCCGGCCTGCGCATGAACACCGCCACCGACTGGGCGTCGTTTCGCGAAGCGCTGCGCGACTTTCGCGGCCCGCAGCAGAACGTCGTCTTTGCGGACGTCGACGGGGGCATCGCCTTCATCGCCGCGGGCGCCGTCCCGCTGCGCCGCCCCGACAACGAGCTGCGCGGCAGTCTTCCGGCGCCCGGCTGGGACGCCCGCTACGACTGGATCGGCACGATCGCCTTCGACGAGCTGCCGCAGCGCGAGCGCCCCGACGACGGCCTGCTCGTCACCGCCAACCAGCGTATCGCCGGCGACGATTATCCGTACCACCTCGGCGGCGAATGGGCGCTGCCGTGGCGCTTCGAACGGATCTCCGCGAAGCTGCGCGCGCTCGACGTGCACGACGTCGACGCGTTCGCCGCCCTGCAGGCCGACCTCGGCTCGCCGGCCGTCGGTGAGATGTTGCCGTACCTGCTGGGGACGCAGGCGCGCAGCGACCGGGCGAAGCGCGCGCTCGAGCTGCTGCGCCGCTGGGCCGACGCGGCCGCCGAGCGCGATGCACCGGCGCTGGTCGCCGGACGGCCCGAGCCGCTGATCGCGGTTGCCTGGATCGACCGATTGCGTCGTGCCGTCTTCGAGGACGAGGTCGGCGCCGAGCTGTTCGTGCAGCTCGAACGTCATCGCATGCGCCACAACCCGCTGCGCGACGTGCTGGCGCGGCCCGATCGGGCCCACTGGTGCGACGACCGCGCGACGCCCGTGGTCGAGGACTGCGACGAGATGCTCGTGCGCTCGCTCGACGAGGTCGTCGACGAGCTGTCGCGCCGCCTCGGTGGCGAGCCGGAAAGCTGGCACTGGGGGCGCGCGCATCCGGCGGTCTCGGCGCATCGACCCTTCGGCCGGCACCGGCTGCTGTCGAAGTGGTTCGACCTGCGCTCGCCCAGCGGCGGCGATCCGAGCACGATCAATCTCGCGCGCCACGATCCGTGGGACCCGGAGGCGCCCTTCGAGAACCGGTGGGCGGCCGGCTACCGCGCGATCTACGACCTGGCCGACCCCGACGCGTCGCGCTTCATCCACTCGACGGGCCAGAGCGGGCATCGGTTTTCACCGCACTACGGCGACCTCGTCGAGCCATGGTCGGAAGTGCGCTACCTGCCGATGGTGACCTCGCGCGAGCGCATCGGGCGCGACGCCGCCGCGGTGCTGGTGCTGCAGCCGCCCGCGGCGCGGGCGGGCAACCCGGGCTAGACCACCTCGATGCCCGGCTCCCCCGGGAGCACCTCGCCGATCTCGCGGGCCGATGCGAAGCCGTCGCGATGCAGGATCTCGAGCACGGCATCGACTGCGGAGGCATCGCAGGCGACGAGCAGTCCGCCGGAAGTCTGCGGATCGGTGAGCAGGGCACGCAGCCGGTCGGCGTCCCCGGTTTCCGGCAGCCGGACCTCGCGACCGTACGCCGCCCAGTTGCGCGCCGACGCGCCGGTGACGAAGCCGTCGGCGAGCCGCTCGTCGCTGCCGGGCAGGCGCGGCACCGAGACGGCGGCGATGCGCGCCCGGACGCGGGCGCCGCGGCACATCTCGAGCACGTGGCCGAGCAGGCCGAAGCCGGTGACGTCGGTCATCGCGTGCACGCCCGGCAACCGCGCGAGTGCAGGTCCGGAGACGTTCAGTTGCGTGGTCGATGCGATCATCGCCGCGTAGCCGTCGGCGTCGAGCCGCTGCTTCTTCAGCGCCGCCGACGCGATGCCGACACCGAGCGGCTTGGCGAGCACGAGCCGGTCGCCCGGGCGCGCCTCGTCGTTGCGCCGCACGTGCGCCGGATGCACGAGGCCGATCGCGGCCAGTCCGTAGATCGGTTCGACCGAGTCGATCGTGTGCCCGCCGGCCACCGGCACCCCGGCGCTCGCGCACACCGATTCACCGCCTTCGAGGATGCGCCGGACGACGTCGAGCGGGAGCCGGTCGATCGGCATCGCGACGATCGCCAGCGCGAGGATCGGCGTGGCGCCCATCGCGTAGACGTCCGACAGGGCGTTGGTCGCCGCGATCCGGCCGAAATCGTACGGATCGTCGACGATCGGCATGAAGAAATCGGTGGTGGCCACCAGCGCCTTCTCGTCGTCGATGCGATACACCGCCGCGTCGTCGGCGCTGTCGAGGCCGACGAGCAGCTGCGGCGGAACCGGCAGGCGCGCGCCGCCGCGCAGCAGCTCGGAGAGCACGCCCGGGGCGATCTTGCAGCCGCAGCCGCCACCGTGCGAGAAGGACGTCAGTCGGGGCGATTCGGGGGCGGCACCCGTCGCGACCGACGGCCCGTTGGGTGCGGCACCGTTGCGTGCGTCCATCGATCAGGTTTCGACGCCGGGGATGCCGCCGGCGACCTGATGGAAGCCGGCATCGACATAGGTGACTTCGGCGGTGATCCCGGCCGCGAGATCCGACAGCAGGAAGGCGGCGGCGTTGCCGACGTCGTCGATCGTGACGTTGCGTCGCAGCGGGGCGTTCGCGCTCACGTGATCGAGGATCTTGGAGAAATCCTGGATGCCGCTGGCGGCCAGCGTGCGGATCGGGCCCGCCGAGATCGCGTTCACGCGAATGCCCTGCGGCCCGAGGTCGGCTGCGAGATAGCGGACCGCGGCCTCGAGGCTCGCCTTGGCCAGGCCCATCGTGTTGTAGTGCGGGACGACCCGCACCGCGCCGAGATAGCTCAGCGTGAGCAGCGCGCCGTTTCGTCCCTGCATCAGCGGCCGCGCAGCCTTGGCGAGCGCGACGAAGCTATACGCGGAGATGTCGTGCGCGACGCGAAAGGCCTCGCGGTCGACGCCGTCGAGGAGGCGGCCGGCGATGGCCTCGCGCGGCGCGAAGGCGATCGCGTGCACGAGGCCGTCGAAGCCGTCCCACTGCTCGCCCAGCGAGGCGAACAGCGCGTCGATCTGCGCATCGTCGGCGACGTCGCAGGCGAAGACCAGCCGGGAATCGAAGCTGGCGGCCATCTCGGTCACGCGGT
>Ga0079224_100017815_pt1 | contig 10025 bp, 9 predicted proteins | sample Stecom2015_FD_80414 | JGI IMG/M metagenome (GOLD analysis project Ga0079224, IMG submission 80414) | Agricultural soil microbial communities from Utah to study Nitrogen management - Steer compost 2015 | ecosystem: Environmental > Terrestrial > Soil > Agricultural land | place: USA: Utah... | reverse complement strand
GCCCCGGGCCCGTCGGCGGGCCGGCCCGCCGACGGGCGCGGTCCCGGCGGCCCCGCGACCACCGCGGGGAGCGGTTCCGGATCGCTCGCACCCCGCCCCCGCGTGCACCGGTTCCGTTCCGGCTCGCCGCGCTTTTCCACCGGCCGCGCGCGCAGTGCACCCTCCCGGCGCACTCGCGGAACCGCGCACCTGCACCGCGCACCGGGAAGAGCGCAGGCAGAGGGCGGGAAAGAAGGGCGTAACGCCCTCTTTTCGGCGCCGATCACGGTACGGTCGACGCACCGAATGCGCACCCGCCCCGGATTCCGCTTCCACCGCACGTCCGGGAGGCGCGGCGGAACCGGCGGGCGACGGCGGGCCCCGGCCCGCGCGAACGGCCCTGCGAATACGAAGGGGATCCCGTGCCCCAGATCGACACCGTCATCCGCTCCCGCCGGGTGGTCACCCCCAAGGGCGTGATCCCCGCCTCGGTCGGCCTGCGCGGCGGCCGCATCGCCGTGGTGTGCGACCACGGCACCCCGCTGCCCGGCGCCGCCGAGGTGGACCTGGGCGGGGTGGCCCTGCTACCCGGCCTGGTCGACGCGGACGTGGCCGTGCACGCCCCGGGGCAGCCGCTGCGCGAGGGCTACCTGGAGACGGACGCGGCGGCGGTCCGCGGCGGGGTGACGTCGATCGCGGTCGCCCCGGGCGGCGGTACCGGACCGCACGGCGCCCCGACCGCGATCACCGGTGAGGCCGCGCTCAAAGACCACCAGGCGGCGGCCGCCGGGATCGGGGTGCACGTCGCGTTCCTCGGTGCGGTCACCGACCGCAGCAGCTCCGCCGACCTGGCCGAGCTGCGCTCGGCCGGGGTGGCCGGCTTCCACTGCTCGCTGTCGGACGGCGGGGCGGAATCGAGCGCCCCGATCGGCGACGAGCAGCTGCGCAAGACGATGGTGGAGGCGGCCGCGATGGGCGCGCCCATGCTGGTGCACGCCGAAGACCCCGCCGAGCTGTCCCCGCCGGACGCACCGGGCAACGGCGCCCTGCTGGCCGCCCGCCCGCCGCGCGCGGAGCGGCGCGGCCTGGAGCGGGTGGTCGCCGCCATGCGGGTGGCGGGCACCCGTACCCACATCACCCCGTTCACCGCGGCCGAGTGCGCCGCACTGCTGGGCGCCGCGCGCTCGATCGGGGTGCCGCTGACCGCGCACACCTGTCCGCACTACCTCTGCCTCCCCGCCGAGCAGGTGCCGGACGACGCGCCGGGGTTCGGCTGCCGTCCGCCGCTGCGTTCGGCGGCCAACCGGAACGCGCTGTGGTCGGCGCTGCTCTCCGACTCCGACAGCGCGGTGCGCACCATCGGCTCCGGGCACCGGCCGGGCACCGGGGTCCGCGCGCTCTCCTGGACGCTGCCGGCGCTGTGGACCGCCGCCCGCCGCCGCGGCCTGGGCCTGGACCGCGTCGCCCGGTGGACCTCGGCCGAGCCGGCGGCGCTGCTCGGTCTGGCCGGCAAGGGCCGGATCGCCCCCGGCGCCGACGCCGACCTGGTCGCCTTCGACACCGACGCGCCGCACGCGGTGCCCGCGGACGATCCCGGCCCCTACGCCGGCCGGCAGCTCACCGGCCGCATCGTCGGCACCTGGATCGCCGGCCGCCAGGTGTTCCCGCCGCCCCGCTGACCGGGGCCTTCCCGGAGCGCCCCGCGCCGGGAGCGGGCGGCGGTCCGGGCGACCGCCGGGCATGCGGGCGTCCACCCGGTCCGGCCCGCGCCGCCCCGACCGCCCGCGGGGCGGCCCCGGTCGAGCGCACCGGGCGCCCGGCCGCATGCTCAACGCTCTCCGGCCCGTGCGGTCCCCTTCCCCGCCTCTGTCGCCTCTGTTCCTTCTCCATCTGTTCCATGTCGAACGCCCGGCTCTCATCGGATCAGGTGCTCGGCGACCAGGAGCAGGCCGATGATGATCATCGACGCCCCGGAGACGCGGCCGACGGCGCGCGCCGCGGCCGGGCGGGCGTTCAGCGCGAAGCGCGCGCAGCCGCCCAGGACCAGGTAGAAGGCGGCGCAGCTGAGCGTGAAGACCAGGCCGAGCAGGGCGATCTGCGCGGCGACCGGCCAGGCGCCGCCGCCGTCGGTGAACTGGGGCAGCAGCGCGACGAGGATCAGCAGCCCCTTGGGGTTGAGCCCGCTGACCCCGACCCCCTTCCGCAGCACCGCCCAGCCGCCGCCGGCCGCGCCGCCGGAGGCCCGGGGCGGGCCCGCGGGGCGGGCGAGGGTCGTCGCCCCCAGTCAGACCAGGTAGAGGCCGCCGGCGAGGGTGAGCCCGCCGAGCAGGGCCGGGGAGCCCGCGACCAGCGCGCCCACTCCGGCCGCGACCAGGGCGGTGATGCCGGCGTAGCCCAGTGCGAGGCCGGCCACCGCGGGGAGGACGAGGCGGTCCCGCAGGGCGGCCCCGAGAACGAACGCCCAGTCGGCGCCGGGAACGGCGATCAGCAGGGCGGCGGTCGCCCAGAAGGCGGCCACCGAACCGGCGGTCATGTCGGCCTCCCCATGTCTCCCGGCGGCTGCACCGGGAAACTAGTCCGGAAGAGGCCGAAGGTGTTGGCGGGTTGCGTCGCTTCCGTGCCGTTTCGGGGAAGGATCTTCCGGATGGACGAGATCGATCGGAAGATCCTTGCCGAACTGCAGAGCGACGGCCGGCTGACCCTCACCGAACTGGCCGAGCGGGTGGGGCTGAGCGTCTCGCCCTGCCACCGCCGGGTCCGGGAGCTGGAGCGCGGCGGCGCCATCGGCGGGTACCGCGCCGTGGTCGACGCCGCCGCCGTCGGGCTGGGCTTCGAGGCCGTCGTCTTCGTGACCATGCGCCAGGAGGACCGGGACACCCTGCTGGCCTTCGAGGCGGGGCTCGCCGGGATCCCCGCCGTGGTGCAGGCCGAGCGGCTCTTCGGCGACCCCGACTACCTGCTCCGCATCCTCACCGAGGACCTGGCCGCCTACCAGCGGCTGGAGGACGATGAGCTGTCCGCCCTGCCGGGGGTGCAGCGGCTCACCTCCACCCTGGTGATGAAGCGCGTGGTGCACGACCGGCCGCTGCCGATCCGGGCCGCCCGCGGGGCGCGCCCGGTCCGGCGTGCGCGGCGGCGCGCCCCCGGGGCCGGCGGCTGACGGCCGGGGCCGCCGCCCTGCGCCCCGCCGACGGGCGGCCCCGGCCGGGCGGGACGGGACGGCCGCGCCGGATGCCGCCCGGAGCGTGGCGTTCCTTACACGGTGTCAACATGACCTGGGATGACTGTCCATGTTGGAGATGTTCCGCCGCCATGGGGCGCGTCACAGTGAAGGGGTATCAACGACGATGCAAGGAGGAGCCAAGTGCGCGTCGGCGTGCCCCGCGAAGTCAAGAACCACGAATACCGGGTGGCCATCACTCCCGCGGGCGTCCATGAGCTCGTAAGCCGCGGGCATTCGGTCGTCATCGAGCGGGGGGCCGGCGTCGGCTCCTCGATCACCGACGAGGAGTACACCGCCGCCGGCGCCCGCATCCTGGAGAGTGCGGACGACGTCTGGGGCGAGGCGGAGCTGGTCCTGAAGGTCAAGGAGCCGGTGGCCGAGGAGTACCACCGGATGCAGCCGGGCCAGACCCTCTTCACCTACCTGCACCTGGCGGCGTCGCGTCCGTGCACCGACGCGCTGCTGGAGCGCAAGGTCACCTCGATCGCCTACGAGACGGTGCAGCTGCCGGACGGCTCGCTGCCGCTGCTCGCCCCGATGTCGGAGGTGGCCGGCCGGCTGGCGCCGCAGGTCGGCTCCGCCACGCTGCAGCGGCCCAACGGCGGGCGCGGCGTGCTGATGGGCGGCGTCCCCGGTGTGCGCCCGGCCAAGGTGGCCGTGATCGGCGCCGGCGTCTCCGGGATGAACGCCACCCGGATCGCGGTCGGCATGGGTGCCGACGTGACCCTGCTCGACCTCAACGTGGCCAAGCTGCGCCACGCCGACGAGGTCTACGGCGGCCGGGTCCGCACCGTCTCCAGCAACGCGCTGGAGCTGGAGCGGGCGGTCCTGGAGTCCGACATGGTGATCGGCGCGGTGCTGATCCCCGGCGCGAAGGCGCCCAAGCTCGTCTCCAACGAGCTGGTGTCCCGGATGAAGCCGGGTGCGGTGCTCGTGGACATCGCCATCGACCAGGGCGGCTGCTTCGAGGACTCGCGTCCCACCACGCACGCCGACCCCACCTTCGAGGTGCACGACACGGTGTTCTACTGCGTGGCCAACATGCCGGGCGCGGTGCCGAACACCTCCACCCACGCCCTCACCAAGGACACGCTGCGCTACGCCGTCGCGCTGGCCGGCAAGGGCTGGAAGGACGCGCTGCGCGACGACGCGGCGCTGGCCGCCGGGCTGAGCACCGTCGACGGCACGCTCACCAACGACGCGGTGGCCGAGGCGCACGACCTCAAGGCGATCCCGGTCTCCGAGGCGCTGGCCGGGGCCTGATCCCGCGGCGCCTGATCGAACCGCCTCCCGGGCGGGCAGGACCCTGTCATGGGGTGCCGCCCGCCCGGTCCCGTTCCTGCGGGTCCGGCGGGCGCGGCGGTGAGCGCGAGGAGGCGGCCGATGGCGGCGAGGCGGCGGCTGTGGGACGGGCGCCCGTGCGGGGCCGACCCGTTCGCGCTGCCCCGGGGGCCGGTGGGCCGGCTCGCCGGGGCGGTGATGGCCCGGGAGAACCGGGTGCAGAACACCGAGGCGCTGCTGTACGCCGCCCCCGGGCCCGGCGAGGACGTGCTGGAGGTGGGCCACGGCCCCGGTGTGCTGCTGGGGCTGCTCGCCGCCCGTGCCGGGACGGTGACCGGGGTCGACCCGTCGCCGGAGATGGCGCGCATGGCCCGCCGGCGCAACGCCGCCGCGGTCCGGGACGGCCGGGTCCGGCTCCGGCCGGGCGACGCCGCGCGCACCGGGGCCCCGGACGCCTCCTTCGACCTGGTCGTCTCGGTGAACACCGTCGCGCTGTGGCCCCGGTTGGAGCCGGCCGCCGCCGAGCTGCGCCGGGTGCTGCGCCCCGGCGGCCGGCTGCTGCTCTTCTGGCATCTGCGGCCGCGCGGGTTCGCGCTGTCCCCGGCGGAGCGGGGCACCGTGGCCGCCGCGCTGCGGGCCGGGTTCGGCGAGGTCCGGACCGCGGATCTGCGGCACAGCGTGGTGTTCGCCGCACGGCCCTGATCCGCCGTCCGGTGGTCGGCCCCGCCCCGAGGGGATACCGTCGTGAAGGGGGCGCCGCCTGGGCGGCGGAGCGGACTCGGGGAAGGCGGAGCGCGCGTGTCACGTACCGGAGCAGCGATCGGAGCCGGCCTGACCGGGATCGAGGCGATCCTGGTCCGGGTGCCGGCGCCGGTGCCGCGCACCCGGCGCCGGGGGGCCGGCGGCCCGCCGCGCATGGTCCGGCACGCCCTGGTCCGGGTCAGCGACGACACCGGGACGAGCGGCTGGGGCGAGATGCCCGACGCCGACCCGGAGCGCTGGCGCGCCCTGGTCGGGGAGTTCGCCCCGGCGCTGCTCCGGCACTCCTGGAACCGGCCGACCGAGGCCCAGGACGCCTGGGCCGACCTGGCGCCCTGCCCTCCGGCCGCGGCCGCGCTGGACACCGCCTGCTGGGACCTGTGGAGCCGCCGCCGCGGCGCGCCGCTGGCGCACGCCCTGGGCGGGTCGCGCACCGCGATCACCGCGGGGGTGACCATCGGCCGCCAGCCGTCGGTGGAGTCCCTGGTGGCCGAGGTGAACCGGCAGGTCGGGGCGGGGTTCCGGGCGGTCCGGCTGGAGATCGGGCCGGGCTGGGACGTGGAGCCGGTCCGCGCCGCCCAGGAGAGCTACCCGCACCTCGCGCTGCAGGCCGCCGCGGGCGGCCGGTACACCGAGTCCGATGCCGACCTGGACGCGCTGCGCGCGCTGGACGAGTACGGCCTGCTCTGCCTGGAGCAGCCGTTCCCCGCCCCGGACCTGGCCGCGCACGCGCGGCTCGCCCGGGAGCTGGGCACCACGGTCGCGCTGGCCGAGTCGGTCGACTCCCCGGAGAGCCTGGAGGGGGCGGTCCGCGCGGAGGCCGCCGGGGCGGTCTGCCTGGGGGTGGCCCGGCTGGGCGGTCTCACCCAGGCCCGCCGGGTGCACGACCGCGCCGCCGACGCCGGGTGGGACGTCTGGTGCGGCTCGGAGGGGGAGACCGGCGTGGGGCGGGCGGCCCGGGTGGCCCTGGCCTCGCTGTCCGGCGTCACCTTCCCCAGCGACCTGCCGGGCGCCGGCGTGCGGCCGGCCCGCGAGGTGGTCGACCCTCCGGTCCGCGCGCACGACGGGATCGCCCCGGTGCCGCTCACCGTGCCCGGCCTCGGCCACGACGTGGACGCGAACGCGCTGCGCTCGATGGCGGTGGAGACAGCCGTGCTGGAGCGGTCCCGCCCGGCCGAGCCGGAGCGCTCCGGCTGATCCCGTCCTCTCCTCTGACTCGAAATCCGCCCAGGTCGAAGCCGGTATGAGCCGGTTCGGCCCGGCACGGCGGTTCGTCCGGGCCAGGGCGATCCCGGTGCGTAATGTAGGCATATGGGCCCGTTCATCGTGCACGCCCGGAAATGGCAGGACGGCTGGGAGCTGCGGATCGTCGGCGCCGGTGTGACCTGGTCGCCCGATCTGGCGCAGGCCTGCCCGCGGGCGCGGGCGTTCATCGGGGACCCCGAGGCCCGGGTGGAGGTCATTCCGACCGTCGACGACGAGACCGACCGGCTGATCCTGGACGCCCGCGGGGCGGTCGACGGGGCCGACGCCGCGCGCCGCTCGGCGGCGGGAGCGGTCCGCGGCGCGATGCGCAGGCTGGCCGAGGCGGGTGTGGCCGAGGACGACGCCGCCCGGCTGCTGGGCGTACCGCTGCCCCGGCTGCACGCGCTGGCCGCGGAGGGCGCGCCGGCCCCGGCGCAGCGGCCTCCTTCCGGCCCCGAGACGTCCGAGCCGTCCGGGGCGGAGCCCTCCGCCTAGATCGACGGGGGTTCCGGCCGCGCCGCCCCGCCCGCGCTACAGCCCACCTGGAAGACGTTGCGGGTAGGCGCGGGGCCGGGGAGGGGGGCTCGGTTCAGGTGGGCACGGGGCAGGGAGCTGGGAAAGGCCGGGGCTCCGCGGTGGGCGGAGAGCCCCGTCGACGACGGAGGGGCCGGCCGGAGCCTCCCGGAATTTTTCCGCGAGGCACTACATACTGAACGGTCGGTTGACGCTAGAGTCGTGCCGAGGTCCCCTCCCGGCCGAAAGGAAAGTGCCGCCCATGCGTACCTTCGCCGATGCCAACGAGCTCGCCGCCGCCCAGGGCGAGGAGCTGGGCCGAACCGACTGGCTCACCATCACCCAGGACCGGATCGACGCCTTCGCCGACGCCACCGGCGACCACCAGTGGATCCACGTCGACCGGGAGCGCGCGGCGAGCGGCCCGTTCGGCACCACGATCGCGCACGGCTACCTCTCCCTCTCCCTGCTCGCCTACTTCGGCCCCCAGGTGTTCACCCTGGAGAAGGCGCCGTCGATGGGCATCAACTACGGCCTGAACAAGGTCCGCTTCCTGCAGCCGGTCACCGAGGGCTCGCGGGTGCGCGACGCGGTCCGCCTGGTCGAGGCCAAGGAGACCGGCAAGGGCCTGCTGTTCACCATGGCCCACACCGTGGAGATCGAGGGGGCGGAGCGCCCGGCGCTGGTCGCCGAGTCGCTGTCGCTGATGGTCCCCTGACCCGGGGCGCCCCCGCCGGCGGCGGGGGTGTGCGCGACCAGACATCCGACCACGGGACAAAAACCCGACAAATCGTCTCATTAGCAAAATATCGGGCGTAAGATGGCCGGGTTCCCGGCGGACGCCGCCGCGAACCCGTTCACCTGGCAATACGACCCCGGTCGTTCCGCACCCCAAAAGACACACCGCACACGGCAAAGACTCAGGCGCGCCCCCGCCCCGCCTCCGCGTCGCCCGCTCCCCCGCATGCTCTTGTGGTCCTCAAGTCCGGGACGCCGGGAACGACGAGGAGACCAATGTCCGATCAGCGACGACGCCCCCGGCATTCCGACAGCGAGCTCGGCATGGACCGCCGGATCAGTCGGCGCGACTTCTTCGACGGGGCGAGCGCGGCGGCGGTCGGCGGGATCGCCGCGGCCGCACTGGCCGGCTGCGCCCCCGGGGACCGGGACTGGGCCGCCAGCCCCGCGCACCCGGCCTCGGCCGCCTCCGGCGCCGACTACCCGCCCGGCATGGAGGGCCTGCGCGGCAACACCCAGCAGGCGCTGAGCATCCCGCACAGCATCCGCGACGGCCGGCTCGGCAGCGTCGTCAACACCACCCGGGTGAACGACCTGGACGAGCACTACGACCTGGTCGTCGTCGGATCGGGCATCAGCGGCCTGTCCGCCGCGCACTTCTACAAGAAGAAGCACCCCGAGGCGAAGATCCTCATCCTGGACAACCACGACGAGTTCGGCGGGCACGCCCGCCGCAACGAGTTCCGCCCCGAGGGGCGCGAGCAGGTCCTCATCGGCTACGGCGGCACCCAGGCCATCGACACCCCGTCCGCCTACAGCGAGACCGCGATGGGCCTGCTCAAGGAGCTGGGCATCGAGGTCGACCGGTTCAAGGACTTCTTCGACCAGAAGTTCTACGACAAGTGGAAGCTGGCCGAGGAGGGGGACACCGTCTTCCTGCGCGCCGAGGAGTTCCAGACCGACCACCTCGCGGTGCGCGCCAAGGGCATGTCGGTCCGCGAGTGGCTGGCCGGCGCCCCGCTCAGCCCCGAGTCCGTGGACCAGATCGCCGCCCTGTACGGCGACTCCGGCGACGACCCGATGCCCGGGCTGTCCGCGCAGGAGAAGCAGGAGCGGCTGTCCCGGATCAGCTACACCGACTACCTGCGCGACGTGCTGGGCTGCAACGACCAGGTGGTGGCCTTCATGAAGACCATCACCAGCGACGAGTGGGCGGTGCCCGCCTCCTCCTGGGGCGCGATCGACGCCTGGGGCGAAGGGCTGCCCGGCTTCGCCGGCATCGGCCTGGACGACTCCGAGGCCTCGGAGTACAACTGCTACTCGCTCCGCCGGTTCTGGAAGTTCGACGACCCCTACATCCACCACTTCCCGGACGGCAACGCGAGCATCGCCCGGCTGCTGGTGCACTCCCTGATCCCCGGCTCCGTCCCGGACGCCGACGAGCTGGACATGGAGAGCGTCGTGCTCGCCGAGTTCGACTACTCCAAGCTGGACGAGGAGGGGCAGGACGTCCGGCTGCGGCTGCAGTCGCCGTGCACCGGGCTGGCGCACGACGGCTCCCCCTCCAGCGCCGAGCGGGTGTTCGTCACCTACCACCGCGACGGCGGGCTGCACCGGGTCACCGCCGGCCACGTGGTCATGGCCGCCTGGCACGTCATGGGCAAGTACCTGATGCAGGAGCTGCCCAGCGCCCAGCGCCGGGCCATGACCGACGCCTCCAAGCAGCCGCTGGTCTACGCCAACGTGGTGGTGCGCAACTGGCAGCCCTGGGTCGAGCTGGGCATGCGGCACATCCGGTTCACCGGCGGCGACTGGGCGGTGGCCCAGCTGGACTACCCGGTGAGCATGGGCGGCTACGAGCACCCCGAGGACCCGTCCGAGCCGATCATCATCCAGATGATCAGCGCCCCCTCCCCCGGCGACATGTCGCTGCGCCAGGGCGCCGTGCACGCCCGGCACGAGCTGCTCCGGCGGCCCTTCGAGAGCTTCGAGCGGAGCATCCGCCAGACGCTCAACCGCGCCCTGGGCGACGGCGGCTTCGACGCCGCCCGGGACATCGAGGCGATCACCGTCAACCGCTGGGGCCACGGCTACGCCCGCGAGTACACCCGCCGCTGGGACTCGTTCTGGCCGAACGGGCCCACCCCCGCCGAGGCGGCCCGCAAGCGGCTCGGGCGGATCACCATCGCCAACTCCGACGCGGCGCCCAACGCCTACACCGACACCGCGATCGACCAGGCGCACCGCGCCGTCGAGGAGCTCGACGAGCTCTGATCCGCGCCCCGCG
>Ga0079224_100017814_pt1 | contig 10025 bp, 5 predicted proteins | sample Stecom2015_FD_80414 | JGI IMG/M metagenome (GOLD analysis project Ga0079224, IMG submission 80414) | Agricultural soil microbial communities from Utah to study Nitrogen management - Steer compost 2015 | ecosystem: Environmental > Terrestrial > Soil > Agricultural land | place: USA: Utah... | reverse complement strand
TCGACACACTCCCCGCAACCTTCGCTCCCAACGCCTGCAGCCGCTCCTTTGCCTCCTCCCGAGTCATGGATGACAGCGTCCCGGTTATCACGATCGTCTTGCCTGCGAGCGGGTGCTTCGTTTCCTGAGTCCGCGCGACCTTTGGCCAATGAACACCTCGCTCGCGCAGCAGCGCGATCACGTCTCTGTTGTGCGCTTCCTGGAAAAATGCCCGTATCTTTGCGGCCACCACGGGACCAACTCCCGGCACTTCCTTGAGCTGCTCCTCGGTCGCTTCCATCAGAGGCGCGATATCGCCGAAGTGATTTGCAAGCGCCGCAGCGGTGACTTCGCCAACTTCCGGAATGCCGAGTGCGTAGAGAAATCGAGGCAGTGTCGTCTTCTTGCTCTTCTCGAGCGCACCGATGAGATTGCGTGCCGATTGCTGGCCCATGCGCTCGAGCTCGACGAGTTGCGGCACTTCGAGCACATAGAGATCGGCCGGGGTTTTGACGAGTCCGCGCTCTACGAGCTGATCGATCAGCTCCGTGCCAAGACCCTCGATATCCATTGCTCGACGGGAGGCGAAATGGCGCAGAGACTCCTTGCGCTGCGCAGGGCAAAAGAGGCCGCCCATGCAGCGAGCGACCGTCCCCCCTTCCGCCTGCTGGACATCGGAACCGCAAACGGGACAGCTCTTCGGTAGATCAACGATGCGTGCGTCAGCGGGTCGGCGATCCAGCACGACCGACACGACCTCCGGTATGACGTCGCCTGCGCGCCGGATGACGACCGTGTCCCCCTCTCGAACGTCCTTGCGGCGCATCTCATTGATGTTGTGCAACGTAGCGTTGCTGACGGTGACGCCTCCAACGAACACCGGCTCGAGGCGAGCCACGGGCGTCAGGGCACCGGTTCGCCCGACCTGGAACTCGATCCGCCTTACCACGGTGAGTTCCTCTTGCGCTGGGAATTTATGGGCGATCGCCCAACGCGGCGCACGCGCGACATAGCCGAGGACATCCTGCCATGCCAGCTCGTTGACCTTATAGACGACACCATCGATGTCGTACGGTAATTCGGGTCGCTTTTGGCCGATAGTGTCGTAATAGGCCAAACAGGCCTGAATTCCCTCTAGCACTCTCCATTCGGGGCATGTCTTAAGCCCCATCTCCTGGAGCGCCTCGAGAATTTGGCTCTGTCGAGCGGGCAGATCCCAGCCCTGAACGTCGCCGAGTCCGTAGAAGAACACGTCGAGCGAGCGCTCGGCGGTGACCTTCGGATCGAGCTGCCGCAGGGAGCCTGCTGCCGCGTTGCGCGGATTCATGAAGACCTTCTCGCCCTTCTCGGCGGCCCGGCGGTTCAGTGCCTCGAACGCCCGCTTCGGCATGAACACTTCGCCCCGCACCTCGAAAACGGCAGGCGGTTTCCTCGTCCGAAGCCGCAGCGGGACGCCCCGGATCGTCCGGACGTTACGTGTCACGTCCTCGCCGACCATCCCGTCTCCTCGCGTGGCCGCGAGCACCAGCACGCCGTCCTCGTAGCGCAGGCTAATGGCGGTGCCGTCCAACTTGGGCTCGCCGACGAACTCGATCTCTGTCGCATCGATACCGTTCGCTCGAAGCCGGTCGGTCACGCGCTTTTCGAACGCAAGCAGATCCTCCATCTTGAACGCGTTCTCCAGCGACAGCATCGGCTTGCTGTGCCGCACCTCGCGGAATTCGTCGGCGGGCCTTCCGCCGACACGCTGCGTCGGCGAATCGGGCGTGACGAGCTCGGGATGCTCCGCTTCGAGCGCGCGGAGCCGTTGCATCAAACGGTCGTATTCCGCGTCCGGAATGGTCGGGGCATCGAGAACGAAGTACCTGTAGTTGTGCTCCTCGATCTCGCGACGAAGCCGCTCGATCTCCGCCACCACCTGATCGTTCGGGCCGGCCATGCTGGATGACTCACGAAGACGCGGATTGGACTCGGTAGCTGATCAGTTCCTCGCGTATGTAGCGCTCCCGCTGAATGCTCCAGGTACTACCTCGATCGTCGAAGAGATCCGCGTCCAGGCGATGAGCAAGCGACCGCGCCGTTTCGACCATCGCGTCGAACCGGTCCACAGGATCCCCCACTCCCGGCAGAACCATGAAGAAACTCATACCGGCTAGCGGCTCATCGAGTCGTTCGAGATCGAACGAGCCGGGCTCCGTCAGACTCGCGACGCTGAAGCGGGGCTCACCCGGCACATCTTCATGGTAGGAATGGAAAATGCCGTATCGCCCGTGCTCGAGGCCCTCGTCCCGCAACGCACGGACGGCCTCTGCGGCAAGCAGCGAGTCGGCCCGCGGAACGAACCGGAGAGCGACGATCTTCTCGATTCGAAGCGGCTGCTCCTGCGTCTCCGTGGAAGCTTCGGCCGGCTGCTCGCTCTCGCCGACCTCCGCTACGTCGTCGTCAACCAAATCGCTTGCGACGGCTCCTCCGTCCGGAGTGCCGAACAGCACTTCGTCCGAGACAAGCTCATCATCGGCTGCGAGGCGCGGCTCGCTGCGCCGCCGCCCCCGCAGACGTTCCGTCCCACTACGGCGTATGACGCCGCGACCCCACAGGTAAATGCCGGCAACGAGCATGACGCCCAGAGCCAGCAGCACCCAGCGCAACTCGGCCATCGGCTTGGCCTCTACATTGCAGCAAGTTGCACAGCTTCATCGAGATCGACTGCGACCAGCCGTGAGACGCCCGGCTCGTGCATCGTGACGCCGCTGAGCTGGTGCATCGCCTCCATCGTAGTCTTGTTGTGCGTGATGATCACGAACTGCACCCGCTCGGACATCTCCTTCACGATGTCGCTGAAGCGACCGACGTTGGCGTCATCCAGCGGCGCGTCGACCTCGTCGAGCAGACAGAACGGCGCCGGATTGAGCTCGAAAATCGAGAACACGAGCGCAACCGCCGTCAATGCCTTCTCGCCGCCTGACAATAGATGAATGGTGCTGTTCCTCTTGCCGGGCGGCCGCGCCATGATGGTGACGCCCGCCTCGAGGAGATCCTCGCCGTCGAGCTCCAGATAGGCATGGCCGCCGCCGAAGAGACGCGGGAAGAGCCGCCCCAGCCCTTGATTCGCCTTGTCGAACGTCTCCTTGAAACGAGAGCGGGTTTCCCGATCTATCTTTCGGATCGCCTCCTCGAGCGTCTCGAGCGCTTCGGTGAGATCCGCGAACTGCGAGTCGAGGTACTTCTTGCGCTCGGACTGCTCCTGGAACTCGTCGATCGCGGCGAGATTGATCGCCCCAAGGCGCTGGATCTTCCGCTCGATCGATTCGAGCGTCTCGTTCCAGACGGCCGTCGACGCATCCTCGGGAAGATCGGCGAGGACCTGCTCGAGCTCGAAACCGGTCTCCTGAAACTGCTCGGCGACGGTCTCGAGACGGACTTGCGCCTCCCGCGCCGCGAGTCGCACCGCGTCCGCCGCCTCGCGTGCGGCGGCCACGGCCTGCTGCGCCTCGTTGCGGCGCTGCTCGAGCTCGCGAAGCTGTCCATCGAGCGATTCGACGGCCGAGCGCGCTTCGGCGAGCTTCGCCTCGACGGCGGTGCGCTCATCCGCAAGACGCGCCAGCTTGCTCTCGTCGTCCGACAGCGGCTCCACCGCCGCTTCGAGCTGGCGTTGCAGCTCGTCGCGGCGCTTCGACAAATGTTGCTGCTGAGCGAGCACTCGGGCGAGCGCGGCGCTCGCGGATTCCTTCGAGTTCCGGCGCGACTCCACCTTGATCGCAAGCTCGTGAGCGATCTGACGATGCTCCTCGGCACGGGCCCGCGCCTCGGAAACCACCGTCTGATGATGGTCGCGCTCCGCTTCGAGCTGCTCCCTCACGCTACCAAGCTCTTCGAGGACGCGCGCCGCCTCCTCGCGACGGGCGACGCACTCCGCGAGCTTGGCGTCGAGCCCCTCTCGCTCGGCCGCAAGCTCCGCGATCGTGTCATCGAGAACGCGCGCGCGGCTGCGCAACTGCTCGAGCTCGCCCCGCGACGACTCGAGCTGCGTCTTCGCCTCGGCGTAGCGCTGCTGCTTCAGGTTCGCGTCCTGCTGCGCCTGCTTCCGCGAGTCCTCGAGCTGCTCGATTCGCTCTCGCGTTTGCACGAGCGCTCTGGCAACGTCTTCGACCTCGGCGGCGGTCGTCTCCGTCTGCCTCTTCAGGCGGGAAATCTCTTCGCCGCGGGCGATGACACCGATCTCCGGGTCGTCGCTCCGGTTGATTCGCAGCCAGTGCCGACCAATCCACGTGCCGTTCGGCGTGATGATCGATTCGCCGTCCGAGAGCTCGGCACGAAGCCGAATGGCCTCCTCGAGCGTCGGCACGGCTCGGATTCCGGCGAGGAGCGGCTGCGCCGACGGCGGGCCCTTGACGAGGTCCGCGAGCCACTGCTTGCCGTCGTCCTGCGGATCCCGGCGGTGGCCGGACTCCTCGAGCAACGCGAGCCCGCCCTCGGTCAGCTCGGCGAGGCTCTCGGCTATGTCGTCGAGTGCCGCGACACTCACGGCCTGCAAATAGCCGCCGAGCACGGTCTCGACGGCGCGCTCCCAGCCCGGCTCGACCGCGAGGCGCTCCGCCAGGCTGCGCCGGTCGACGACGGGCGCACGCTCGAGCCATTCGCCGACCTGCTTCGTCGTCTTGCCCAGCGCGGCCTCCTGCAGCGCCTCGAGCGACGCGAGACGGCCTCGGTCGTTCTGCAGCTGCGCACGCAGCCGGTCGAGGTGCTCGGAGGTCTGCTTCTCCTGCTCTCGAAGCTCCTGGATCTGCTGCCAGACGGCGTCGAGCAAGCGTGCGGCCTCGGCGCACTCGGCCTGCAGCGTCTCCTCCTCCGCCGCCAATTGATCGAGCCGCGCCTCGAGCTCCTCGAAGCGAAGCGCGTCGCGTTCCGCCGCCTGCCGCTCCTGCTCGCGCGCAAGGCGATCTCGCTGCGCGGAGAGTTGCTCGAGCCGCGCTTCCTCGACCTGCGCGGCGCTCTCCATGTTCGCGATATCGCGGGCGACCTGCTCCCAGCGGCGGCGCCAGTCCTCCATCGCCGCCTCCGCCTGCTGCAGCGCCTCCTCGGCCGCGGCGCGCGCGAGGTTCGCCTCCTCGAGGCCCGGGTTCAGCTCCTCGAGCGCGAGCTCGAGCTGCTCGAGCTCGAGCTGATCGTTCTCGACGTGCGCGCGGATTTCCTCGAGCTGCAGCTCTGTCTGCTCCAGGTCCTCCCGCTGCCGTTGCATCAGCTCCTTGCGGTGCTTGATCGACTGCTCGAGGCGCGCGATCTCGGCCCCGACGCGGTAATACTCGCCCTGAACCGCATTCAGCGCCTCGTTGCGCTCCCCGACCTCGCGCCGCAGCCGCTCCGATCCCTCGTCCGCTTCGCGCTGCGCCGCGACCGCTGCCTCGAGCGCCTGGCGCTTCTCGGCGAGCTGCTCGTCCTGCGACGCGACCTCGGCCCGCAATGCCTTCATGCGCAGCGCGAGGAGCTCCGCCGTCACACGCCGTTGCTGCGCCTTCAGCTCCTTGTACTGCTCGGCAGCCCTCGCTTGCCGCTGGAGATGGCTCAGGTGCTTCTCCACCTCGTCCCGCACATCCGCGAGCCGCTCGAGATTCTCGCGCGTGTGCCGGATGCGATGCTCCGTCTCACGGCGGCGCTCCTTGTACTTCGAGATGCCGGCCGCCTCCTCGAGGAAGGCACGGAGCTCGTCGGGCTTCGCCTCGACGATGCGCGAAATCATGCCCTGCTCGATGATCGAATAGCCGTTCGAGCCGAGCCCGGTGCCGAGCAGGATGTGCGTAATGTCCTTGCGGCGGCAGCGGCCGCCGTTCAGAAAGTACTGCGACTGGCCGTCCCGCGTGACCACGCGCCGCACGGACACCTCGTTGTAGTTCGCGTAGGCGCCGGTGATCGTCCTGTCGCTGTTGTCGAAGACGAGCTCGACGCTCGCCTGACCGACCGGCTTGCGGGTGCTCGAGCCGTTGAAGATGACATCGGCCATCGAGTCGCCGCGCAGCGTTTTCGCCGAGCTTTCACCGAGCACCCAGCGGATCGCGTCGATGATGTTGGACTTGCCGCACCCGTTCGGGCCGACGATGCCCATGAGGTTGCTCGGGAACTTGATCGTCGTCGGATCGACGAACGTCTTGAAACCGGCGAGCTTGATCTTACTCAGGCGCATAAAGGTCCCGATCTCCGCAGCGCGTACATGATCGCTCGGACCAACTCCGATGGTTACGAATGACTCAAGGCCGCATAGCCCCCTTGGGGCGGGTAGTGTAAAGTAAAAGGCCAGCCAAAACGACGCACTCTCAGCGTCGCGTTCAACCCCTCCGAGAGCATCGAGCAACGTGTCGACTGCGTTCCCGCCAAAGCCTTCGCCGGCGATCCTCGAGACCTTTCCGAATCCGGAGCGCGGCCGCGACTACACGATCCGTATCCGCATCCCAGAGTTCACCTGTCTGTGCCCGAAGACGGGTCAGCCGGACTTCGCAACGCTCCACCTCGAGTACGTTCCGGACGCCGAGTGCGTCGAGCTGAAGTCGTTGAAGCTCTACATCTGGGCGTACCGAGGCGAAGGGGCGTTTCACGAGGCCGTCACGAACCGGATCGTCGACGATCTGGTCAGCCGGCTCGCCCCCCGATTCCTGCGCCTGACGGCGGAGTTCAACGTCCGCGGCGGGATCTACACGACGGTCGTCGTAGAGCACCGCCAGGAAGGCTGGAAGGGCACGCCGGCCGGCTTCGCAGAGCGCATCGGATAGACTTCCGCTCACGCCCTTCATATGTATAATCGCCGGTTTCGTGAAGTTGCTCTTGGAGGCAAGTTGTATGCCGGGCAAGAAGGCAGCCACCAAGAAAAAGAAGAAGACAGGTAGCAGCAAGACTGCCGGGAAGACCTCGCGGAAGGCGTCGAGCGGCACGGCCGCCGCGACCCGCAAGAAGGTCGGCCGGGCGGCATCCAAGAGTGCCCGGAAGACGACGAGCACCGGGAAGAAAGGGACTTCGAAGAAGACTTCCAAGAAGAAGGCCGCAACCGGGAAGAAGAAGGTAGCGGCCCCAAAGTCGACGTCGAAGAAGTCGAGGTCAGTTTCAAAACGGAAAGTAGTGGCTAAACCAGCGAGTTCGAAGAAAAAGGCTTCAGCGTCGAAAGCTGCCGCAGAGCGGCCGGAAAAGACCCAGGAGGTCGCCGAGAGCAGCGAGCCCAAATCGACCACGACCGCCGGCACGGATACCGGTGAGCTCAAGACCGCGTCGAGCGTGCTGTTCGGGCCGGTCCGCGGCTTCAAGCCCTACCAGCCGAAGAAGGGCGAGCCGTATATGAGCCCGGGGCAGCTCGAGCACTTCAAGAATATCCTGCTTGCATGGAAGCGCGAGCTGATGGAGGAAGTGGACCGGACCGTTCTGCACATGAAGGACGAGGCGGCCAACTTCCCGGATCCGAACGACCGCGCGACGCAGGAGTCCGAGTTCGGCCTCGAGCTCCGCACCCGTGACCGGGAACGCAAGCTGTTGAAAAAGATCGATGCCGCGCTGCAGCGCATCGAAGACGGCACGTACGGCTACTGCGAAGAGACGGGCGACGAGATCGGCCTGCGCCGACTCGAGGCACGTCCGGTCGCGACGCTTTGCGTCGAGGCCCAGGAGCGGCGCGAGCTGGCAGAGAGGCAGTTCCGCGACCGCGAGGATTACTACCGTTGAGTTCTCGCCGGCCGGCAGCGCTCCGCTGACGGCCGGCGGGCATCGCGGACCCGAGCCCGCATCAGGCGCAAACAGCGCGGGCGGCGTCGGGTCGATTCCCCGCTGACCCCGGTGTCCTACGTCGGACGCTTTGCGCCATCACCGACGGGACCGCTGCACGCCGGCTCCCTGCTGACCGCCGTCGCAAGCTTCCTGCACGCCCGGCAGGCCGGCGGGGAATGGCTCGTTCGCATCGAGGACATCGACCCGCCGCGCGAGGTGCCGGGGGCCGCCGACGAGATCCTGAGGACCCTCGAGGCGTTCGACCTGCACTGGGACCGCAGCGTGCTGCGCCAGAGCACGCGAGTCGACGCCTACGCCGCGGCCTGCCGCGACCTCGTCGAGCAGGGCCTCGCCTTCCGGTGCCGCTGCAGCCGAAGCCGCCTGCGCGCGTTCGCAGACGCTCACGAAGGCCCTGTCGGCTACCCCGGCACGTGCCGGGCGCTACGAGTGTCGGACGATGATTCGGCCGTGCGCATGCGCGTCGACGAGCCGTGGGCTCCGTTCGACGACGGCCTGCAAGGCCGTTTCGAGCCGCAACCCGTTCCAGGCTTCGGCGATTACGTGATCTGGCGGCGCGACGGCCTCCCGGCCTATCACCTCGCGGTCGTCCTCGATGACGCCCACCAGGGCGTCACGACGATCGTCCGCGGGCGGGACCTCCTCGACTGCGTACCGGCGCAGCGGCATCTGCAGAGGGCGCTCGGCGTGCCCGAGCCCGTGTATCTCCATGTACCGGTCCTGACCGGGCCGACCGGTCAAAAGCTATCGAAGCAGACAGGAGCGCGGCCGGTCGACGCGCGGGATCGGAGTCGTGCGTGCGTCGCGACCCTGCGGCGGCTCGGCGCAGAGCCGCCTCGCGAGCTCGAAGGCGCGAAGCCCGAGGAGCTGTGGGATTGGGCGATCGCGCACTGGCGCATCGAAACGCTGCGCGGGATCGCCGAAGTGCCTTGCGAGGGCTGACGGACTGACGCCGCGGTCGCGCGGCCTCAGCTCACGTCACGCATGCTGAGCCGGATTCGGCCCTGACGATCGACCTCGAGAACCTTGACTTTGACGATATCGCCCTCGTGCAGCTTGTCGCTGACACGCTCGACGCGCTCGTTAGAGATCTGCGAGATGTGCACGAGGCCGTCCTTGCCGGGCAGGATCGCGACAAACGCGCCGAAGTCCATGAGCCGAACGACCTTGCCCTCGTAGACCTTGCCGACCTCGACCTCGGCCGTAATCATCTCGATCCGCTCGCGCGCAGCGCGGCCGGACGCGGCGTCCACGGACGCGATCTTGACCGTGCCGTCGTTCTCGATGTCGATCGTCGCGCCGGTCTCCTCGGTGATCGCCCGAATCACGGCGCCGCCCTTGCCGATCACGTCGCGAATCTTCTCCGGATCGATCTTGATCGTGATGATGCTCGGCGCCCAGTCGGACATCTGCTCGCGCGGCTTGTCGAGGACCTTGTTCATTTCCCCGAGGATGTGGAGCCGCCCTTCCCGCGCCTGCTCGAGTGCCTTGGCCATGATCTCGCGCGTGATGCCCTCGATCTTGATGTCCATCTGCAGCGCGGTCACGCCGTCTTTGGTCCCGGCGACCTTGAAATCCATGTCACCGAGATGGTCCTCGTCGCCGAGGATGTCCGTCAGCACGACGTAGTCGTCGCCTTCCTTGATCAGGCCCATCGCAACGCCGGCCACGGCCTCCTTGATCGGCACGCCCGCGTCCATCAGCGAGAGGCTCGTGCCGCATACCGTCGCCATCGAGCTCGAGCCGTTCGATTCGGTGATTTCCGATACGACGCGGATGACGTAGGGGAACGTGTCCATGTTCGGCATCACCGCTTCGACGCCCCTGCGCGCGAGGCGGCCATGCCCGATCTCGCGCCGCTTCGGCGAGCCGATGAAGCCCGTCTCGCCAACGCTGTACGGCGGGAAGTTGTAGTGCAGCATGAACGGCTCGCGGCGCTCGCCCTCGAGCGCGTCGACGATCTGCGCGTCGCGGCCCGTGCCGAGCGTCGTCACGACGAGCGCCTGCGTCTCGCCGCGGGTGAAGAGCGCCGAGCCGTGCGTCCTCGGCAGGATACCGACCTCGATCGATATCGGCCGAACTGTGCGGGCGTCGCGCCCGTCGATTCGCGGCTCGCCCCGCAGGATCCGCCCGCGGACGATCTGCTTCTCGAGCCGCTGGAACTCGGCCTCGACCTGCGCCGGCGTGTAGCTCGACGACTCGGGATCCGCGAGCGCGGCGAGGCACTCCTGCTTGAGCTCGGCGATGCGGTCGCGCCGCGTCTGCTTCTCGACGATCGCGTACGCCTC
>Ga0079224_100017813_pt1 | contig 10025 bp, 10 predicted proteins | sample Stecom2015_FD_80414 | JGI IMG/M metagenome (GOLD analysis project Ga0079224, IMG submission 80414) | Agricultural soil microbial communities from Utah to study Nitrogen management - Steer compost 2015 | ecosystem: Environmental > Terrestrial > Soil > Agricultural land | place: USA: Utah... | reverse complement strand
GACCTCGTACTCGTGCGGGTGGTGCTGGCTGCCGCGCGCCGAGCGGTAGTCGCAGCGCAGCACGCGCCGGTTGAACCAGGCCTGGGCGACCAGGTCGAGGGTGCGGTCGTGGCGGCTGGTCGGCAGCTTGTCGACGCTGTGCGCCAGGGTCGAGCGTGCCGGCTCGGGGAGCTGCATGGCCAGCTTGCGGAGCGCGTTGCGGTAGTGCCTGTCGCCCACGCCGGTGTGGACCAGGAGGCGCGTGGCGCTGTGCACGGCCAACGCCTCCACCTCGTTCAGGGCGCTGCCCGGAGCGGGGATGCGGTAGCTCCCCTCCTCCTCGACGACGTCCACGACCTCGCGGAGGTCCCACAGGTCGCGCTCGATCGTACGCCGGGTCACGCCGAACCTCTCGGCCAGCTCGGCCACGCGGTAGGGCTTGAGCGCCAGCAGCTTCTCCAGCTCCTTGAGCCGGCTGGCCTTGTTCAGGTTGCGCGTCACCCGACAGCAGCCTACCCCCGCGCGGCGAGCACACAGCGTGGCCTAGTCCGCGCGTTCGCCGTCGGCGCGCCGTCATGCCCCACCGTCCGCCTCTCACGCGCCCGCGCCTCACAATGACGGGGACATGGAGCCTCGCGGCCTGCACCACGTGACCGGCATCACCGGCGACGTCCAGGCGAACGTCGACTTCTACGTCGGCCTGCTGGGCCTGCGCCTCGTGAAGCGCACCGTCAACCACCAGGACCCCTCGACGCTCCACCTCTTCTACGCGTCCTGGGACGGCAGGCCCGGCACGACGCTGACGTTCTTCGTCTGGCCCGACACCGCCGCCGGCCGCCGGGGCGTGGGGCAGGCGGCCGAGGTGGGCCTGAGCGTGCCGCGCTCCGAGGTCGGGTTCTGGTACGAGCGCCTGCTGTCGCGCGGCGTGAGCTTCGGCGGCCCGGCGGCCAAGGGCGGGCTGACGACGTTGACGCTCGAGGACCCCGACGGCCTGCCGGTCGTACTGGTCGGCACCGACGACGTCGCGCCTCCTCCTAGCGCCGAGCAGCGCTCCGGCGTGCCGCCGGAGGCGGCGGTGCGCGGCCTGCACCACGTGACGTTCTGGTCCGACCAGGTGGAGGCGACCGGAGAGGTGCTCACCGAGCTGCTCGGCTTCGAGCCCGCCGACGACGCCGGCACCGTGCGCGCCTACCGGGCGCCGGCCGAGGTGGGGAGCGTGGTCTACGTGCGGGACGCCTCCGGGTTCTGGCCGGCCGCGGGCGGCGTCGGGACGCTGCACCACGTGGCCTTCCGCGCCGACATGGACGCGTTCCCCGAGCGGATGAGGGCGTACGCCGCGAAGCGCCTGCTCGCCCTCAGCCCGCAGCGCGAGCACGGCTACTTCCGCTCGACATACTTCCGCGAGCCTTCCGGCGCGATCGTGGAGGTCGCCAGCGACGGGCCCGGCTTCGCCTTCGACGAGCCGCTGCGGTCTTTGGGCGAGAGGCTGGTCCTGCCACCCGACCTCGAGGCGCGGCGGGCGGAGCTGGAGACCGTGCTGCCCACGTTCGCCCTGCCCGGCGAGGAGCGGCGGCCGCGCCGCGACCTCGGCTGGACGCACCGCTTCGTGCCCGGCACGGGCGGCCCGGCCCTGGTGCTCCTGCACGGCGCCGGCGGTGACGAGACCAGCCTGCTCCCCCTCGCGCGCCAGGCCTCCTCCTACGCTCACCTCCTCTCGCTGCGCGGCCACCTCGCTAACGGAGGCAGGCCCGCGTTCGTCACGCGCGGGCCGGACGGCGAGGCGGACATGGCCGAGCTACGCCTCTCGGCCGACGAGCTGGCCGTCTTCGTGGGCCAGGCCGAGCGCCACTACGAGCTAGACGGCGCCCCGGTGGTGCTGGTGGGGCACGAGGACGGCGCCGACCTGGCGCTCGCCAGCCTGGCCCGGCACCCCGACGCCTTCGCGGCCGCCGCCCTGCTGCGCCCGAGCCTGGCCCTGAGCGAGCCGCCCCGCGGACGGCTCGATGGTAAGCGGGTGCTGCTGGTGCTCGGACGCGAGGACCCGGCCTTCGCCCAGGGGGAGGCGGCCGCCGCCTACCTCGCCACGGCGGGAGCCGAAGTCGAGGTCGTGCGCCTGTCGCTGGGGACCGTGCTGTGGGACCCCGACACCGAGGCGTTGCGCGTGTGGCTGGCCGCCTCAGCCGCCTGAGACGCGACGGTACGTCGGCGCGGTCTTGGCGCGACCGGGCCCTTCGACACGCTCACGGCCGACCTGGCAGGCCTGGCGCTGCTGGTCGTCGGCCTGCTGCTGATGGCCTTCGAGCTCCGACCCGCCGACGTCGGACTGCGCGCACGCGACCTGGCGTCCGGCGCTCAGGGACCGATTGGGCTAAGGGTGGCCTGCCGCCAACGGCGCCGGATCGCCCGGATCTCGTAGGTGTGCCCGGCCTCGTGCTCGAGGAGGTGGTAGACGGTCCAGGCCGGCGGCATGGCGTAGTCCTCGCCCTGCGGCTCGCGCAGGCGGTGCCAGTCGTCCAGGTCCATGTGGGCGAAGCGCTCGAAGACGCTGCGGCGCACCGCCCCCAGGCGTTCGAGGTGCGTCTCCAGGCTCTGACCCTCGACGTGCACGAGCGTCCCGTCGGGCTCGCGGTCGTTCTCGTACGGGAAGAGCGCGATGAGCTCCGGCGGGAACGGCTCGCCGTGGACGTCGAAGTAGCACCACCCCATCTCGACGCCGGCGATGTGCGTGAGCAGCGTGCCGATCGAGTTGTCGCGGCCGATGGGTCCGCGCCAGTCGAGCTCGTCCTGCTCGATGCCCCGCAGGGACCAGATCAACCCGCGCCTGGCCTCCTCCATCGCCCAGAGCCAGATCCCCACCTCGCGCTCCGGTACGTCGAGCGGCTCCATCGTGTGCACATGCGGACGGTCGCTCATCCAGTTCCCCTCCTCCGCGCGCTCGCGCGCCCCAACGGTCGGGTGGCCGAGTGTAGCGCCGCCGAGGCCCGCGCCTAGAGGGTCTCGGCCTGGGCCGAGGCGTCAGGAGGCCGGCTTGGGCCTGTCGCGCAGTATGGGGAGGAAGCGCTCCCAGGGGCCCACGTCCTCGCCGTAGCGCTTGGCCATCACGCGGGCCACCTGCGCCAAGTGGCCCAGGTCGTGCACGACCCAGGTGGAGAGGAGCTGGGCGAGCGACACGGGTCCGAACTCCGGGTGGTTGGCCGTGGCCCGGAGGGCGGCCTCGTCGAGGCCCCAGGACGCCACCTCGGCGAGGTTCTCCCGGCGCGCGGCGGCGAACTCGTCGAGGAGGTCATCCAGCGTCCGTCCTGCGTGGAGCCGGCGGTGCGCGTAACGGTCGAAGGGGGGGAAGGTGGCGCCGGGGTCGCCGGCGCGGATCACGCGGGCGCGCGGCAGCCAGTTCGTGCGCTCGGCCTCGAGCAGGTGGCCGACGACCTCGAAGGGGCTGAACGTCCCCTCGCCCTCGTCGGCGTGGGTCCATCCGTCGTCGAGCCCGGCGAGGAGGGCTCTGAGCGTCGCGGGGGTCCGCCTCAGCAGCTGAGAGGCGCTCTCGAGGTCGAAGCGCATGGTCACCTCCGGCCCGGCGAGCGCTGTGTGCGCCGGGACGCGGGCAGGATACCGGCACGGCCGCCCATCTGGCCCACCTGGAGCCGCGCCGCCCGTGCGTACAGGCGGCGCGGCCGAGGGTGCCAGGCGGGCTCAGGCGGCGTCGGGGAGGACGTCCTCGAGGCGGTCGTACGACACCTGCATGCCGGACTCCATGCCGCTGTCGAGGATCGCCTGCAGCACCTCGGGCGAGTGGCACTCCACGTGCACGCGCATCGTGGTCACGCCGCCCTCCTCGGTCAGCTCGGTGGTGACGAGGGTGCTGGGCTCGTCCACGTCGGGGCCGCCGCCCGGCATGCCCTCGAACACCTCGGTGTTGACGAGCCTCCGGGGCCTCTCGACCTCCACGTAGCGCCCGTGGAAGAACACCTCGTGGCCGTCCTGTACGACGGCGTTGCGCCAGTGTCCGCCCGGGCGCACGTCGGCGACGCACTCCACCCACTGCCCGCCGGGGAAGCCCCACCAGCGCTTGATCAGCTCGGGCTCGGTGAGCGCGCGGAAAACCGCCTCGGCCGAGGCGTCGAACCTGCGCTCGACCTCGTAGGCGGTGTCCGAGACGACGGTGACCTTGGCGCTGCCCTTGCGGTTCGACCTACCGGTCATGGCACTTCCTCCTCTAGTCCCGCCACCACGTCGTCCAGCCTGTCGAGCCGGTCGTTCCAGGCGGCGGTGAAGCGCTCCAGCCACTCGAGGACCTGGCGAAGGGCACGGCCTTCGACGCTGTAGAAGCGCCACCTGCCCTGGGGCCGTACGCGTACCAGCCCTGCCTCCTTGAGGACCCCCAGGTGCTTCGACACCTGCGGCTGGGACATGGCGAGGCGGTCGACCAGCTCGCTCACGGTGGCCTCCCCCTCCCCGATGGCCGTGAGCAGGTCGCGGCACACCGGGTCGGAGAGGGCCGCGAAGGCGGAGCCGACCTTCACCGTCGCCATGGCGGCATCATATTCCAGAATTGGAATATGTCAAGCGCCAGGACCGTGCCCGCTCGTCACAGGAGCGTCCGCTACAGTGGCCGCACGAACCTCAGGAGGACCGCATGGACCTGCGTCTGCTCTTCAGGAACGTGGCTCCCTTGGCCGCCCTGGCGACCCTCGCGCTCGCGAGCGCGCAGCCCGAGCTGCCGCCCGCGCCGGGGCAGCTCGTCGACGTCGGCGGGAGGAACCTGCACGTCTACTGCGTGGGCGATGGCAGCCCCACCGTCGTGCTCGAGGCCGGCCTGGGCGACGGCTCCATCAACTTCCGGGCGCTGCAGACGCGCATCGCCGCCTTCACGCGCGTCTGCGCCTACGACCGCGCCGGCTACGGCTGGTCGGACGAGGCCGAGGACGCCCGCGACCTGGAGGCGATCGTCGCCGACCTGCACGCCCTGCTCGAGGGCGCCGGCGAGGAGGGTCCGTACGTGCTGGCCGGACACTCGCTCGGCGGGCTGATCGCCCTCGGCTACGCCAAGGCCCGCCCGGGAGACGTCGTGGGCGTGGTGCTCATCGACTCGTCGCATCCCCACCAGATGGACCGCCTGGCCGCGGTGCCAGAGCTGGTCACGGCGCAGGAACTGGAGATCGAGGGCCTGGCGGCCGCCATCGACATGGCCGAATCCGGCGGCCTGCCGCCCGACGCCGTGCGGCCGAACGCCCCGCCGGTGCTGGCTCCCGCGCTCCAGGACGAGTGGGCGCGGCTCTTCGTGCAGCCGAAGCAGCTGCGCGCCGCGGTGGCCGAGTTCCGCGCCCTCGACGCGACCCTGGCGCAGGCGGCCGCGGCGCTCGACCTCGGCGACCTGCCCGTGACGGTGGTCTCGCGCGGGGTCGGCGTGGAAGGACAGCTGCCCGCCGAGGCCCTGGAGGCCCTGGGCCTCACCCCCGACGTGCTGCGACGCGCCGAGGAGATCTGGAGCGGCCTGCAGCAGGACCTGCTGAACGTGTCCACGAGCTCGAAGCGGGTGGTGGCCGAGAGGAGCCCGCACTACGTGTACTACCAGCAGCCCGCGCTCGTGGTGGCTGCGGTGCGCGAGCTCGTGACGAGGGCGCGCTAGCCGTGTTCTCCGGCCGCCGGGTCCTCGCCGTGCTCAACCCCACCAGCGGGGCGAGGCGCGGCGGCGACCTGGCGGAGGAGCTCCGTGAGGGCGTCCTGGGTCACGGCGCCGCCGACGTCGAGGTACGCGTCACGGAGGGCCCCGACGACGCGCTGAGTTGGGCGACCGCAGCCGCGCACGAGGGCTTCGAGGTGGTGGTGGCCGGCGGCGGGGACGGCACGGTGACCGCCGTGGCGCAGGGCGTCTTCGCTTCGGGGGCCGACGTCCCCGTGGCGATCGTGCCGCTGGGCACCGGCAACGGCTTGGCGCGCGTCCTGGGCGTGCCGCTCGAGCCCCCAGAGGCGCTCGAGGCCCTGGCGGCCGGCAAGCCCGTGAAGCTGGACGTGCTCGAGGTGACCTCGCACGGCCTCGTCTCGCTCCTCTTCTGCGGCGCCGGGCTGGACGCGAAGATCAACGAGGACGCCGACCGCGAGGCCAAGGACCGGTTGGGCTTCCTGGCCTACGTGAGGGCGGCTCTGGGCGCGGCGAGCGACCTCGAGCGTCACGACCTCACCGTCACCGTCGACGGCCGGACGTCGCGCCTCCGCGGCCACACGGTCATCGCCTTCAACGCCACCAAGCTCGAGCTGCTGGGCCTCGAGGTCGGGCCCGACTCCACCCCGCACGACGGGCGCATGGACGTGGCGGTGATGCGCACGCCCACCAGGTGGGCGGTGCTGCGCCGCGCCCTCAGGCTCCTGCGCCGCGCGGACTCGCGCGCCGACCTCCTGCCGGCCACGTCGCTGCGCCTCGAGGCGCGTCCGCCGCTGCCCGTGCAGGTCGACGGCGACCCCGTGGGTGACACGCCGCTCGAGGTGCGGGTCGCCCCCGCCGCGGTCACGTTCGTGGCACCGGCCGAGTACGAGGGCTGAGGGCACGGGGCCGGGACCCGGGCGGCGAGCGGACGCGGGCGGCGCCGCGCTCGGCGGGCGAGGCCTTGCGCGTCCGTGGCCGCCCGGTATCATCGTCAGCACCGTCCGAGGGGCGACGGGAGGCAACGATGAGCACGTCTCGCGCCGAGAACGACCGCCGCATCGACTACGTGGAGCTCGAGGTCACCGACGTGGAGGCCGCCAAGCGGTTCTACGGCGAGGTCTTCGGCTGGGAGTTCACGGACTACGGACCCGACTACTGCGAGTTCCGCGACGGCCGGCTCACCGGCGGCTTCTCGAAGGACGACCGGGTGCAGTCGGGCGGCCCGCTCGTGATCATGTACGCCACCGACCTGGACGCCGTGGAGGCGGCGGTGCGCGGTGCCGGCGGCACGATCGTGCGCCCGGCGTTCTCGTTCCCAGGCGGCCGGCGCTTCCACTTCGCCGACCCGAGCGGCAACGTCCTGGCGGTCTGGTCGGACGCCTAGCCGCGCCGCGGCCGCCACGAGGCCGGCCTGAGGGCGGTGGGGGCCCCGGAGGTCGGGCGCTGACCTATCGCCGAGCTCCCGGCCGGCTCACCCCCGCAGCCTGATGACCTCGCGGCGCGTGTGGTCGTCGATGTACTCGAACCACTCGACCAGCGTGAGCGGGCCGAGGTCGTTGTGCGGCACCACGGCCTGGGGGTCGGCCCCGGTGAGCGCGAGCTCCCGTGCCAGCGCGATGCTCTCCTCGCGCACCCGGGCGAACGCCTCCTGCAGGTCCTCGAGCGAGGAGCCGTCGGGCAGCCGGAACGGGTGGTACGGGTCCAGGTCGGTGGGCGGGTCCCGCCACCGCCGCACCCGCGCCAGGCTCCAGCGCTCGATGCCCACCCAGTGGTTGACGGCCTCGCGGTTGCCGGGCGTGTCCTTGGCGGCCAGGACGCGCGGCAGCAGGGCGTCGCGCGACGCCGCGAGCTGGTCGGCGAGCTGCTCGAGGGTCTTCCCCCGCGCCCGCCGCCTGACCCTCGGCCCCAGGGCCGCGCCGATGAGCTTCTGCACCAGGCTCACGTCGCCCGCTACTGTAGGGCACTCGCGCCGCCGGCCGGGACGCGCGCGCAGCGTCCGGCGGCAGTCGGGAGGTCACGGGTGAAGACGGTCTACTACACGGCCAGCAGCCTCGACGGCTTCATCGCCACCGAGGCCGACGACCTGAGCTGGCTCCTCCGCTTCAGCGCCGAGGACCCCACCTACGAACGGTTCATAGCCCGCGTCGGCGCCGTGGCCATGGGCAAGAACACGTACCTGTGGCTCCTGAACCACCACCGCGCCACGAAGGGCCACGCACCGTTCGAGTGGATGTACGAGCAGCCCTCATGGGTGTTCAGCTCCACCGAGCTGGAGAGGCCGGTGACGGGCGACCTGCGGTTCGTGCGCGGCGACGTGCGCCCCGTGCGCGAAGAGATGGCGCGCGAGGCCGGCGGCAAGGACCTCTGGGTCCTCGGGGGAGGCGACCTGGTGGGCCAGTTCCACGACCACGGCCTCCTGGACGAGGTCATCGTCACGTTCGCGCCCGTCACGCTCGGCTCCGGCAAGCCGCTGCTCCCCCGGCGCATCACGGACCCTCCCTTCGAGCTCGTCAGCGTCGAGAGGTTCGGGCCTTTCGCCCAGATCACCTACCGGGTCCGGAGCTAGGTCGTCGGTCCGTCGGCGGTGACCGGCCCCCGGCCCGGCGCGCCCGTCTCGCCTAGGCCGCGGTGACGCCGGCGCGAGCCGGCCCCTCGTCGGTCAGCGGCACCGCCAGCGCGGCAGCCTCGCGCAGGGCCAGGTCGCGCGCGGCCTCGGCGGGCATGGACCGACCCTCGTGCAAGGCGGCCTCGAACGCTGCGGGGCCCGCGCGCTCGGCCGCCTGCCTGGTCCAACGCACCTTCTCGAGGGCGGCGAACGGCTCCAGCGGCGTGCCCAGGCGGTCCCGCAGCGCCTCCGCGGCGCCCCAGACGCGCCCTGCGAGCTCGGGCCGGCCCGCCGCCGTGAAGAGGACGGCGTACTGCTCCAGGGCCGTGGCGAGGCTGAACACGATCCCCAGCTCGGTGAGGAGGCGCGTGCTCTCGCGCAGCCGCCGCTCCGCCACCGCCAGGTCGCCCAGGTGCACGGCCACGAGCGCCAGGCTGCCGAGAACGTTCGACGTCATCTGGAGGTTCCCCAGCGCCCGTTCGGTCTCCAGGGCCTCGAGGTAGAACGGCTCGGCGAGGTCCGGGCGACCGGAGAAGAGCTTCACGTCGCCGATGTTGTTCAGCGCCCGGCCGACGTCGTCGGCGAGGCCGTTCTCCCGCGCGACGGCGACCGCCTCCAGGTAGCGGTCCTCCGCCACGCCGAGCTCGAGCTGGTACACGGCCAGCACGCCGAGGAGGTTCAGCGACCTCACCAGCGGCCGCGCCTCGCCGGACCGCCTCGCCAGCGTCAGGGCGCGGGCGAGGACACGCGCCGAGCTGTCCGGGTCGCCAGCCACCATGAGCGAGAACGCGTAGGCGTTCAGGCACGCGGCCAACCGGCCGGCCTCGCCACCCTCGACGTCCAGGCTCGACAGGCGCTCGTACCAAGGGAGCACCAGGTCGAGGTGGCCGCGGCGCACCCAGTACTGCGCGGTGTGCTGCAGGAACTCGACCACGCCGGTGAGGTCGCCGCGCTCCCAGCACCACGCGATCGCGGCCAGGAGGTCGGCGCGCTCGTCGTCCAGCTCGGCCAGCCAGCGCCCGCCGTCGCGCGTGTCGAACGCCTGCGCCGCCGCCCGCGCCCGCGCCAGGAAGTGGTGGGCGTGGCGGTCCCTGGCCTCCGCGGTCGCGGACGGGTCGTCGCCCGACCTGGCGTCGAGCCACGTCCGCAACGTGGGCTGGCAGACGAACCGGCCCGACGGGAGTCGCGCCAGCAGCGACCGGCGGCACAAGGCCGCGAGGTCCTCGAGCCCCACTCCCAACGCGCCGGCGGCGGCCCGGTCGAACGGGCCCCTGAACGCCGCGACGCGCCTAAGCTGCCGGCGCGAGTGCTCGTCGAGCAGGCTCCAGGCGCGTTCGAACACGGCTATCAGGCTGCGGTGCCTGGCGGGCGCGTCGCGCAGCGGGCTGGCGAGGAACGCCACGTCGGCCGACAGCGCCTCGGCGATCCCCGATACCGGCATCACCGTGACCCACGCCGCCGCAAGCTCCAGGGCCAGCGGCAGGCCGCCGGTGAGCCGGTGGAGCTCGACGAGGTGCTCGGCGTCAGCGGGCGTCAGCTCGAAGGCCGCGTCCGCCCGGCGCGCGCTCGCCAGGAAGAGGTCCGTGGCGGGGCCGGTGCCGTCGGGCCCCAGGGGCAGGCCGCCCAGGGGCAGCACGTCCTCCTCCCGGTAGCCGAGGGGCTGGCTCGCGGTGACGAGGCACGAGACGCCACGGGCAGCATCGAGGAGCTCCTTGAGCCAGTCGGCGCCGGCCACCAGGTGGTCGAAGTCGTCGAGCACGAGGAGCGTGGGTCCGCGGACCGCGAGCCGCTCGGCCAGGT
>Ga0079224_100017812_pt1 | contig 10025 bp, 10 predicted proteins | sample Stecom2015_FD_80414 | JGI IMG/M metagenome (GOLD analysis project Ga0079224, IMG submission 80414) | Agricultural soil microbial communities from Utah to study Nitrogen management - Steer compost 2015 | ecosystem: Environmental > Terrestrial > Soil > Agricultural land | place: USA: Utah... | reverse complement strand
TGGGGGGATTTACTTTTCCGGAGATGACCCCTGACGCCCCCGTCAGGATTCTTTCCACCGCTATCGACAACCGCGAAGTCGTGATCTATGCAACCAATACCCGAAGCAAGCAAGTAGCTCTATACATCTACGACGCTTTAACCGGCACATTCCTCTCGGCCCGTTACCTCGGCTTCTCAAACCCTTATGAAGTAGGCGGAGTGATGCGGACGGAAGATGGCGGACTCGTCGTGACTGCTACGACCTGGCTGGCCGGACGGTTTCCGCGGATAAGTCTGTTCAAACTGCCGGGGGATGAACTTCGTAAACTCGTGAAATGAATTTTCATGCTACCTTTGACGCCGGAGGCCTTGTCATGAAAGTAGAAGAAAACGTCGACCTGTTCCCCTTTAATACGTTCGGCATACACGCACGCGCAAGGTATTTCGCGACCGTCACGACCCGGGAAGAGGTACAGAAGTTACTGGAGCACGATCTCTTTCGCAGCCATCAACGGCTGTTTCTGGGAGGCGGAAGCAATATACTTTTCACCGACGACTTTAACGGCCTTGTCGTTAAGAACGCGGTCACAGGCATCTCGGTGGTCAGCGAAGACGACACATCCATCACACTCAACGTTGGTTCCGGAGAAAACTGGCACGCGTTCGTCATGCACTGCGTGAGCCGGGATTACGGCGGAATAGAAAACCTATCGCTCATCCCCGGGACAGTAGGCGCAGCTCCCATGCAGAACATCGGTGCCTACGGGGTTGAGGTGAAAGAAGTCATCGACTATGTCAATGCCATAGAACTCGCTACCGGGAGGGAACGTCGATTCTCGCGTGAAGAGTGCGCCTTCGGGTACCGGGAGAGTATCTTCAAGCTCACGGAACGAGATCAGTTTTTCATCTCAAGTGTTACTTTAACACTCACCAAGAAAACGCATCGGATCAACACAGGCTACGGCGCCATCGCTGATGTGCTACGGGCAAAAGGAATCACTAACCCATCGATCAGCGATGTCAGCAGTGCAGTCGTTGCCATCCGGACCAGCAAGCTTCCCGATCCCGCGCACATCGGGAACGCGGGAAGTTTTTTTAAGAACCCGGTGGTTACCCAACATCACTTCGACACATTAAGCAAAACGTATCCGACCATTCCCTCTTTTCCCGTCGGAGAAGGAAAGGTAAAAGTGCCGGCGGGATGGCTGATAGAACAATGCGGATGGAAGGGCTTTACCCGCGGTAACATCGGCGTTCACAAGAACCAGGCACTCGTTCTTGTTAACTACGGCGGTGGTGAGGGTCGAATGATACGAGCGCTTGCAGAAGAAATTCAATCAAGTGTACAAGAGAAGTTCGGCATACACTTACAACCCGAAGTGAACATCATCGGCTCATGATGCTTCACAACCGTCACTGAAAAAAATCTCTAACAGAAAAATTTTTCAACCAAAATTTTTGCGAATAAGAAAATTGTTATAACTTTTCGTATCGTTTAAACCAAAACATTCAAAACGCTATGGCAAAAACAGCGAAGAAGGCAGCAAAGAAAGCTGTGAAAAAGACAGCGAAGAAGGCTGCTAAGAAAAAGAAGTAATTAGGTTTGACCTAAAGACTTTGCGAAGGGGAGTAAACTTGTTTACTCCCCTTTCTGCTTTTATAGGATCAGCTGATTAGAGCCAAGGTGTCGGGGGTTCGGGACGTGGCACAAAAATTATCCTTGCGATAGCTCATAACAAGAACACTTGGGCCATGACAAAAGCAGCGGCAAAATCATCAGAAGGAAAAACCCGGACGAAGGCAACGCTCAGCCTCGAACAAGTCAGCGATGAGGCGTTACAAAAACTTCGAGCGCTTGGGCTTGACGAGCAACTTCAACGCGACCTGGAATGGTGCCTGGGAAGTTATCGAAATGACAGCAACCCTGTCGGCCTGTACGGGTGCGTAGAAAGGACGCTTACACTTTTCAAAGAGGAGCGAGAAAAGAAAACCCGGGGCATCACAGCAAAAGCCGTCAACGACCTCGAGAAAGTTCTCAGAGACCGCGACGCCTAGATCATCGGGGTGACGTTCGGCAACATACCGGCATACCGGACCACCTCCACGCCAAATCGCCGGAGAAAGTCGACACCCTCATCACTTTCGATTCCCTTATGCTCGGCATAAGACTTCAGGTATACGACTTTACTGATACCCATCGAAAAAATAATCCGGGCGCAGGCCAGACATGGAGAAAGTGTCACGTAAAGCGTGGCGCCTTCCACCGATGTTTTGTTCTTTACCGCGTAGAGAATGGCGTTTTGCTCAGCATGAATAGCGAGCGAACAACCGCCTTTTGAGTCACGCGGGCAACCTGTATCAGGCCATTCTTCGTCGCAGTTGTGCGTTCCGGAGGGTGGTCCGTTATAGCCAATTGAGATGATTCGGGTGTCTTTTGCAAGTACTGCCCCGACGTGGCGTTTAATACAATGGGAACGGGTAGCGAGGTTAACCGCCAACTCCATGTAGATGTCATCAAAATCTGGCCTGGTCATGCCGGTAAAAATAGGATATTGAACGCCGTGAAAAAATGGCGTCGGGGGTGATAGTGAATGTATTATCTTTATGACTTATGACCATACGTGTTACTCTACTCTTGCTCTTCCTGTGCGCTCTGGGCGAAAGTACCGCCCAGGAAGTTCTCAAGCCACGACCGAGTCCGCTCGCGATTTCCGCGGTCCGCTACAAAGATAACTACCTCAAAGTAACGTATTGTCAACCCCAACGGAAGAATCGAAAGATCTTCGGCGAACTTGTACCGTATGGGAAAGTCTGGCGCACCGGAGCCAACGAAGCTACCGAACTCACGACGACGCGGGATGTCGAGGTCAACGGCCGCATCCTCCGCGCGGGCACCTATTCACTGTTCACAATCCCCGGCCCGGAACGGTGGACTATCATCATTAACAGCGATGTCGGCTTATGGGGAGCCTACAACTACAACGCGGCCCGCGATGTATACCGGTTCGACGTCCCCGCGCAGCCGAGCGAAAAGATATACGACGTTTTCACCATCTTTTTTGACCATCGAAACAATCTGGCCGACCTCATTCTGGCGTGGGATACCGTACAGGTTGCCCTGCCTTTTAAATTCACAAACTGATACCCATGCTAAGACGCGCCCTTACAATTACACCCCTTGTACTTATTACAATAGCCGCCCTCTCGCAGGATATCGCCGAGCTTGAACGCCGAAATGGCTTTAAACACATTAAACTCGGCATGCACATTGACTCATTGGATGCCGAGGTAAAGGTGCGGAAAGAAATTCTTGAGCAAGACCTGTATCCTGCGAAAATCCTCTCCGTCACTGCCCCCGATCTGCAGCGAATTGGGGAGGTGAACGTAAACAAGATCGAAATACGCACCTACAACGACCGTGTCTACCAGATTCAAGTACTAACACAGAAAGACCCCCGACTGATGAAAGCCCTTGAATCGATTTACGGAAAGTCGGTCTACGACATGAAAAATCAAACCTGGTTCTGGCGGGGGGAAACGCTCATTCTAAAGTTCACAGCATATGGCCGGAACCAGCTCGAATTACTGTTTTCGTCTTATCTTATACTTGACGAGATGAAAGCAGATAAAGAGAAGAAGGTAGATGATATTGCTGACGACTTCTAACCTATAAGGCATACAATTTATCGCAACTACTAAAGGCTACAGCTATGAAAAAAACGGTACTGATCCTGTTGGGATTAACACTCGTCATGGAAGGCATTGCTCAAAAGAAACCCGACCCCAAAGACACGGAAGTCTGGGAGCCCGAACCCAGAATTGTTACACCGGGTGCGACGAACGCGGAACCTCCCTCCGACGCCATTGTGCTTTTCGACGGAAAGGATTTGTCAAAGTGGGCGGACAAAGACGGAAAGACGCCTTCATGGAAAGTGGACGACGGAATCATGACGGTGGTTAAAGGTACCGGCGACATCCGGACGCGAGAGACATTTGGCGACTGTCAGCTGCATATCGAATGGCGTACCCCCACTCAGCTGGAAGGTGAAGGTCAAGGCCGCGGGAATAGCGGAATCTTCTTCTGCGAGAAGTACGAGTTGCAGGTTCTCGACTCCTATAACAACCGAACTTATTCCAACGGACAAGCAGGATCGATCTATAAGCAAACTATTCCCATGGTTAATGCGAGTCGAAAGCCGGGTGAATGGCAAACCTATGATGTCATTTTCATCATGCCGCGGTTTAACAGCGACGGCACCTTGAAAACGCCGGGACGGATTACCGTGTTCCACAATGGTGTTGTCATCCACAACAACACCGAAATCAAGGGTACAACCGAATACATCGGCCCGCCCAAAATCATCGCACATGGTGAAGGTGCCCTTCGCCTGCAGGATCACGGCAACCCTGTAAGCTACAGAAACATCTGGATACGAAGGCTCGACCAATCGGCTGCCGGTAACTGATTGTCAAACGGGTCTTTTACAAGACCCGTTTTTACTTTCTTCCTCCACGCGTCTCCTTTCCACCCCTCGGAAGAGATTAATCGACTAACGCTTTAACAGCTAGTCGCGATCTGCTATTTTTGTGGATTAAGCCGAACCACACAGGCGCTTCGCCTGCGTCATTTAATAGAAATGATTTCAATTACAGACCTGTCGTACTACGTTGGCGGCCGCCCGCTCTATGAAAACGCCAACATGTTTATCCGCCCGAAAGACAAGATCGGACTGATCGGCCTGAACGGCCGGGGAAAATCAACGCTTCTTCGGCTTATCATCGGTGAATACAAACCTGACGGCGGAAGCATAAGTAAAAGCAACGATTGCACCATTGGCTTCCTAAACCAGGATCTCCTGTCGTATCAATCGGACGACGCCATTGTAACCGTTGCCATGCAGGCATTCGGTGACGCAGTAGACACACAGCGCGAAATCGAAAAGACGCTTCACAAGCTTGAGGCGGAATATTCCGACGCTCTCGTCGAAAAGCTTGCCCGCCTCCAGGAGAAGTTCGATAACCTCGATGGTTACTCGATGCAGGCCAAGGCCGAGGAGGTTCTCGAGGGTATAGGCTTTTCAACAGCAGACCTTCACCGTCCACTCCGAGAGTTCTCTGGTGGATGGCGTATGCGGGTAATGTTGGCCAAGCTGCTCCTGGAGAAGCCCTCGCTGTTAATGCTCGACGAGCCAACCAACCACCTTGACCTGCCTTCCATAGAATGGGTGGAAAATTATCTGCGTAACTACGAAGGGGCCGTGATTGTGGTCTCGCACGACCGGACCTTTCTCGACAATGTAGTCAACAAGACCGTCGAAGTAACGCAACAACAGCTGGTTACCTATGACGGAAACTATTCGTTCTACCTTCAGGAAAAGGAACTGCGGGAAGAAATCCAGCAGAACGCCTACGAAAATCAACAACAGAAAATTCGTCAGACCGAAAGATTCATCGAGCGTTTCCGTGCCAAGGCAACGAAGGCCCGGCAAGTGCAATCGCGCATAAAAGCGCTGGAGCGAATGGATAAGGTGGAAGAAGTTGTGAGCGATACTGCAGCAGTAAATTTCCGTTTTCGTTTTACACAACAACCAGGTCGGTTCATTATCAACCTAAAGGACGTTTCCAAGTCGTACGGCTCCCTGGAAATTCTGAAAAATGCTTCGGCTTCGATAGAACGCTCGGATAAGATTGCCCTGATCGGAGCCAACGGTCGCGGGAAGTCTACCCTGCTGCGAATCATTGCCGGAACCGAGCCGGTGCAAGGGGAACGGACACTGGGCTACAATGTCATTCCCGCCTTTTTTGCACAGCACCAACTCGAATCATTGAACATAGAAAATGAGATAATCGAGGAAATGAAGCAGGCCGGATCGGGCAAAACCGAACAAGAGCTGCGAAATGTGTTGGGATGCTTCCTCTTTTCGGACGAAGACCAGTTCAAGAAGATTAAGGTGTTGTCGGGTGGCGAAAAGTCACGCGTAGCCCTGGCCAAGACGTTAATTTCCGAGGCAAACTTCCTCTTACTTGACGAGCCAACCAACCACCTCGATTTTATCTCGGAAAACATCCTTATCCAGGCGTTACAGCAGTACCAGGGAAGCTTCGTAGTCGTATCCCACAACCGCCATTTTGTAAGTCAGATTGCCAATAAAATCTGGTATATCGAAGACAAACAGATTAAAGAGTACCCGGGAACCTATGAAGAGTACGAATATTGGAGAAAGAAGGTGCAGGCCGAAGAAGGAGCGCAGCGTAGTGAGCCTAAGAAACAAAAAACGGAAAAGAAACCCCGGGAATCAAAACCGGATACTTTGTCCGACGACCTCCGCATAAAAAACCTTGAGAAAGACCTGAAGAAAGTCGAGGAAACCATCGCTCGTCTTCAGGACGACAAGTTGAGTATTGAAAACGATATGGCGAAGCCCGAAGTTTACGCCAACTTCGAGAAACTGAATGAAGTGCAGGAAAAGCTCAATCGCGTGACAGAGGAGTTGGATAAAGCGAACGCTAAATGGGAAGAGCTTGCAGAGGAAATTGACAGTCTGAGCTCCTAGCGCTCCGCTCTATTGTTTTCCGCTGTTGTGGTCTGCATAACTTCTGCAGACCTCTTAGCGTCCCGCGTCGGGCTGAATTCCTTTGTCGTCGCGTAGTCGGACTCAAGACGAATACAATTTTGCGCGATATGGCGCTTTTCGGCGCATCCCTCCAGTAGCACACTGATGCCGAGAAGCGCTGTTAAGAACAGCAGTGCGTATAGGGAAGCGTGGATGCGCTTTTGAAGTCGGTTTTCGAGCGTTTCCATTGTCGGGTCAGGGTTTGTACATATTAGACACTCACCCGCTCCCACGGGTTGGAATCAATGAAAGATATATCTGAAACGAAGACCGATATCGAAAGTAAGCGGCGTTGACTGGATACCGAGCTCCGATTTGTAAATCGTATTAAACGGATAGCGGATCCCGGGGTTCAGGGCAACGCGATAGTGATCTGAGAAGCGATAGCTGAGTTCCGTTCCAAACAACCCGCTGAGATTGACCGCCCGGTAAGGAGAGTCTTCACCCGCAGCCTGCGAGGTTCTTGCAAGTTGATCACCGTCTCCCTTAACAGTATTTTGCAAGAAAAGGTCGGTTGCCAAACCAGCATTAACCTGGACTCCAAACGCCTTATCAACAACAAGATACCCCGCTTGCATGGGGATACTTAAATACCGCATACTGTTATTGACGGTATACGGGGCTGAATACACGATCTTTTGGTGCAACTCACTCTCTCTGGCCCCTACCAGTGCGTTGGAGTGCGCAGCCATGAATCGCGACGAGTATCCTGTCGATGTCATTACCACGTTGTCGGTGGTATATTCCGATGCCTGAGTAAGGTAATTTACCCCTCCCTGCAAAACCCATCGGTTGGCAATACGGGTTCCTACGTTCACGCCCATCGAGTACGACATACCCGATGCCTTAGCCTCGTTATCCACAATAGGAGCGGCTACCGATTGAGCCGAAGCAGACATTGCTCTCATGTTGGCGGTTGAGGCATGCACTGTATTAAATGAGCCCGCCGCAAGTCCAATCGACGTCCAGAGCTGTTCGTGACTACCGCTTTCGCGTTCCTTCGACTCCTCGCCGAGATCGCGCGCACGTTGTTCAAGCCTGGCAAGCATAGCCATCACCGGATCCACAACATTTTCTTCTTCTTTCGGCTTGGCGATCACCAATTCGGGACGGCGGTCAGGAATTGTAAGCCGAGGCAGTCGTTCATCGTCGAGTTCAGTAGGAAGATTGGCGAATGCTATCGATGTTTTAGAATGAGCTGCATCGTTGGTGCCTTTGCCTTCGCTCGCGTAAGTTGACTCCGAACGGGTCAACCGCCCTGTATCATCCGAGGCGCGAAGCCCCAACTCAGACGAAGTTCGAGGTCTGACGGAAGACGCGCTCGACTTATCGGAAGAAGCAATGGCAAGGTCGGGGTTAACGAGGGAGGAAGCAGACGGCTCACTTCCCGTTCTTTCCGAGTTGATATTCGGCTGCTGTGCGAAGGATTGGAGATCGGCAGTACTACTTTCAGGAGCAATGCGCAACGAATTCTCTTCAGATTCAGATTGTTCGGCAGCATGCGCCGGAGTTCTGACGGCCAGCTGGTCACCCCGTTTGAACTCCGTCATCTGGTAGTAACCCACCCCTGCAACGGCCAGCGCAAAAGCCACGGATGCCGCCGCGAGCATCTGGTAGAAGAAGATACGTCGCTTTAGCTCGCCACCGCGATGGCGCTCAAGATCCAATTCGATATTGGTCCACACCTGATCGCTCGGCTCCATCTCAGCCTTGCTGAACGCGTCCTTCCACGACTCTTCAAACTTTTCCCTCTCCATATTTTTGATAATATGATGATTCCTTTAGCAGCTTCGCCTGCAGGAGACTTCTTGCCCGTGCATATTGCGACTTCGAAGTCCCTTCCGATATCCCGAGCATCTCTCCAATCTCCTTATGATTGTAACCCTCAATAGCAAAAAGGTTGAAAACGACCTGGCAGCCCTGCGGCAGTGACTGAATCATTTCCAGAAGCTGGGAAAAATGGATTCCGGAGATACTAACCTCGTCCTCAGGAAGGTCGATCTCCTGCACATCAACCATCGGATACAGGTAAAGCTTCTTGCGCTGGCTGTTCAGGGCGGTGTTGACCATTATCCGCGTAATCCAGGTTTCCAGCTTACTCTCCTGCCGGAAATCTTTAAGCGCATGAAACACCTTTACAAATCCCTCCTGAAGTATATCTTCGGCTTCTGCGGTGGTCTTTGAGTAGCGAAGGCAAACGACCAACATCTTCCGGCTGTAACGCTCATAAAGCGCACGCTGGGAGCTCCTGTCGCCGGAGCGACATCCTTCGATAAGCTCTTGTTCACTGAGCAATGTGTGGGCGTTTTGCATATTTGACCCCAAACTCTCCGGAAAGGTTGGAATGGTTTTATACTTTTGTCAGAACTATGAAATTTAAGTCACTGATAATCATTGGCTTGTTAGCGGGATGTTCACCGTTGGGCCAAAGTTCGCTGAATTCCGCGGGCAATCCTAAGTCAATACGTTTTCACGATTTCGCGTACGAACCACAAATCCGAACCATGACCATTAAGCCTGGTTTCAACGACCCGCTTACCTGGCTTGAACCGGCTGCCGCGGCAATGGGTGACTGGAATCTTGTACTGGAGTTCGACGACCTGCGTGCCGAACGCGACCAGTATGCCTTGCGAATTGTTCATTGCAACTTCGACTGGACCCGTTCACATCTGATGGATCTCGATTTCCTTCACGACTTCAACGAATTTCCTATCAATGAGTTCGAGTTTTCGGTCGACACCCACATACCTTATGTCCATTACAGTGTTCCTCTTCCGCCGGTCAAGCTACCCGGCAACTATCTGGCTATCGTGTACCGGGAGGGAGACAAGAACGACATCGTCCTGACCAAAAGGTTTATGGTGTATGACAACCGGGTGACCTTTGCTAACGAAAGGAACCTTATGGGCGCGGGGTCAACAACCCAACTGAACCAGCAAATCAATTTCACTATCAACTACGGCCACCTCGACATCATAAACCCTCTTGAGAGGGTAAAGGTCGCTATCCGGCAGAACCGGCGGTGGGATAATATGGCTACCGACGTCAGACCAAGTTTTGTCAGGGAGATCGAGAAGGAATTGGAATACCGCTTCTTTGAATCCGAAAAGATGTTCAAGGGGGGCAACGAATTCAGATTCTTTGATCTTCGATCGCTTCATAACCCCGGGCGAAACGTGGCACAGGTTGACAAGACTCGTGTTCCTTACGAGGTCTATATAGAACGGGACAAGGCGAGAACGCATGAAGTCTACTCTCAGCTTCCCGATTATAACGGTGGTTTCATTCCTGACAATCTTGACTATCGAGACCAGGCTTTCTCCAACTATGCCTATGTGAACTTCACGCTGAGCGCGCCCCAGCCGTGGCGAGGGCCTGCTTATGTCACGGGAGCGTGCAATTACTGGAACCTGAACGACGTTAACCAAGT
>Ga0079224_100017811_pt1 | contig 10026 bp, 8 predicted proteins | sample Stecom2015_FD_80414 | JGI IMG/M metagenome (GOLD analysis project Ga0079224, IMG submission 80414) | Agricultural soil microbial communities from Utah to study Nitrogen management - Steer compost 2015 | ecosystem: Environmental > Terrestrial > Soil > Agricultural land | place: USA: Utah... | reverse complement strand
TGCTCGGCCAACCGCCAGTCGTTGGCCCGCGTGAACTCGTCGATCAGGCGCTTGGCGATCCGCGTGGCTCGCTGGTGAAACACCGGATCGCCAGTGACGTCAGCGGCGGCGAGGAACGCCTCGACCAGGTGCATGTTGGCGTTCTGGCCCCGGTACCGCTCGAGGTCACTCCACGTGCGGTCGTAGGTGTCCACGCACAATCCGTCAGCTTCGCGCCAGTAACGCTGGTCGATGATGCTCACGACCTCGTCGCGCAGCGAGCTCGCGTCGACCCCGGCCAGCTGCGCCGAACAGCTGGCCAACAGCACGAAGGCATGGCCGTAGGCCTGCTTGCTGGTATCCACGACGGCGCCGTCGGCGTCGGTCGACCACATCCACCCGCCGTGATCCGCGTCGTGCAGGGGCCCTTCGGCCAGGAACTCCACCCCGTGCGTGACCAGGGCCCGAAGGTCGTCTCGACCGCTGAGGGCACCTAACGCGAAGCCGTGAACCATGCGGGCGTTGAGCCACAGCTGTTTGCCCTGTTCCGGCTGGGGATTGCCCTGGCGATCGAGCCACCAGAAGCCGCCGCCCGACTTGTCGGCGGCAGCCCGATAGAACTCGAGCAACCGGTCTGCTTCCGCAGCCAGCCACCGCTCATGCTCCGGCGTGCCGATGTCGTACCTGCCGGTGCCCACACCGTCTCCTCTCAGTTGATTGGCGACGCCGGGTTGACCGCCAGCACGCCGCCGTCGACGCGATAGTCGGCGCCGGTGACGAACGAGGCCCGGTCGCTGGCGAGGAAGGCGATGACCTCGGCGACCTCGGCGGACGTGGCGACCCGGCCCAGCGGATGAGTCGAACCCCAGGAGGCGACGGTCTCCTCCGCCGTGCGCTCGCCCTTGAAGCGTTCGGCGGCCCAGCGCAACATCGGCGTGTCCACCGAGCCCGGGCACACGGCGTTGGCGCGGATGTTCTCCGCCGCGTAATCGACCGCGATCGAGCGAGTCAGCGAAGTGATACCCGCCTTGCTGACGGCGTAGGCCGCGACCGCGGCCTGCGCCGCCGTCGCCTGGATCGACGACACGTTGACGATGGCGCCACCGCCTCGCTCCCGCAGGTGGGGAACCGCGAGTTTGGCCATCACGTAGCAACCGGTGAGGTTGATGTCGATGACCTCGTTCCACAACTCACGGCTGGTGGTCTCGACGGTTCCGTACCGCTGCACCCCGGCGGAGTAGACGAGCACGTCGAGTCCGCCGTAGGCCTGCACCGTGGCGCGGACGAACTCCGCTGCCGCCGCCTCGTCCCGGACGTCGACGACCGCACCACGGGCATCGCCGTACTCGCACAGTTCGGTCACGGTGGCATCGACCTCGTCCGACGAGATCCCGCACACCGCAACCGACGCGCCACCGGCAGCGAGCCGGTGCGCCGCGGCTTGCCCGATCCCGGCCGAGCCGCCGGCGACGATGGCCACTTTGCCGTCGAAGTCGTGCAGGGACTGATTCATCGTGCGATCACCACTGGAGACTGTCGGGTTGCGGAGCTTTGGGGTCGGCCCAGCGCTGGTGGTGCGACGTGGCGTACCAGCTCGGCCGCCCGGGATCGCGGTCGTAGGGGTAACCGCCGAGCTCGCGGTACAACTCGGCGTACTGCGCCACCTTGTCTCGATCGAGCTGAACCCCGAGCCCGGGACCGTCCGGCACCGCGATGGCGCCGTCGACGTACTGGAACATGCCCCCGGCGATCACGTCGTCCTCGAGGTGGTGGTAGTGCGCATCCGCAGCTCGGTCGAGATTCGGCAGGGCGGCACCGAGGTGCAGCATGGTGGCCAGCTGGATGCCGAGCTCGCCGGATGAGTGCACCGACACTCCGAGTTGGAACGTGTCGCACACGGTGGCGGCCTTCACACACGCCCGGATTCCGCCCCAGAACGTCGTGTCGAGCAGGACGACGTCGACGGCGCGGTCGAGCACGTTGGCCGCGAGCTGTTCGAAGTTGATCACGACGGTGTTCGTAGCGATCTGCAGCCCGAGGTCGCGCAACTGCCGGAGCCCGCCGAGCCCCCAGGTCGGGTCCTCGTAGTAGTCGTTGGGCAGGTCGCGGATCGCCGCGCCGAACCGTCGCGCCTCGGCGACGGACAACGCGGCGTTCGGGTCATAGCGCAGAAGGTCGCCGTCGGTCGCCTCGGCCAGTGCTCGAAAGCACTCCAACTCGTAGTCGGGGTCGAACACGCCACCTTTGAGTTTGTGAACGCTGAATCCGTACCGTTCCTTGAGACTGCGAGCCTCGTCGACGAGTTGTTCGGCGGTACGGATCTCGCCGCGACCGGTCGACGGATCGGCATACCGGAAGAACAGGTACGACGCGAACGGCACCTGATCACGTATCCGCCCGCCCAACAACTCCGACACCGGGACACCGAGGTCTTGTCCGACGAGGTCGAGACAGGCGAACTCGATCGCGGCAAGCAATTGAGTCCGATTGTTGTAGAGGCTCGCTGTCGGATTGGCGATCGCGAATCGCAACGCCTCGAGCATCAACGGATCATGGCCGACCAGGTACTTCTTGAGCGCGACGATGGCTGCTTCGGCGCTCTCGCCGCCGCCACCCAACTCCCCCAGGCCGATCAATCCGTTGTCGGCTTCGACTTCGACGATGGTCCGGACGAATCGGCCCCAGTGCGCCCCGTTGGAGTGCAGCAATGGCGCCTCGAGTGGCACTGCCACCGTCGTTGCCCGGATATCGCGAATCTTCATCTGGTCCCCTTGTTGTGATTTCGTGCTGTCAGCCGACTGGCTTGAGACTGGAAGCGAAAAAGCGTTGGAACGTGAGGAACAGCACCACCGTCGGCAGTGACACGAACAGTGCGGCAGACAGCACGATCGGTGGGCCCAGGCTGGAGTAGCCGCTGTTGAGCTCAGCCAACGCCGCCATCACCGGGCGGATGTTGGGGCTGGTCGACAGCGTGATACCGAAGAGCAGGTCGCTCCACACCCAGGTGAACTGGAACACGAACGCGGCCTGCAGCGAGGACTTCACCAACGGCAGGTGGATCTGCCAGAACAAGCGACCCCATCCGGCGCCGTCGAGCTGAGCGGCTTCGGTGACCTCGCTCGGGACCGTCGTCAAGTAGTTGCGCACCACGAAGAACGCGAACGGCACACACAGCGCGGCGTAGATCAGCACCATGCCCAACTGCGTGTCGTAGAGGTTGACGTTGACGTAGGCCTTGAACAGCGGAGCCAGGAAGATCTGCAACGGCAGCAAGGTACCCGTGTAGATCAGCCAGAACCACAGACCCCGCCGGCGCGTGGGCATGATGACGACCGCGAACGACGCCAGCGCCGCAGCGAAGACGGCGATTCCTGCGGACAACGTCGCATAGAGCAGGCTGTTGTACAGGCCCAGCCCGAGTTCTGCGGAATCCCACGCTCGAGCGAGGTTGTCGAAAAAGCCGAACCCGTTCGGGATCCACCGAGGCGAGCCGGTGTATTTCTCGTGCGGCGTCATCGCGTTGACGATGAGCAGATACGTCGGAACCAGCCAGAGAATCGCGAGGGCGATCAGGAATCCATTACGTACGAAACGTCCCATCGTGATCTCATCCCCGCTTCGGCATCTGTTGGCGCAGGTAAACCCACGACACTGAGACGACGATGACCGCCAGCACGACTGCTACGGCCGAACCGTGACCGTACTCACTGAGTACGAACGTCATGCGGTACATCGTCACGGCCAAGGTTTCCGAGACCCAGCCCGGTCCGCCGTTGGTCAGCAGCCAGATGACGTCGAACACGCGCAGGCTGTTGGCGATCGAGATGCCCACCACCACGACGGTCACCGGGCGCAGCTGCGGAAAGACGATGCTGCGGAAGAGCCGGAACCCGCTGGCGCCGTCGAGCATCCCGGCCTCGACGGTCTCGCGCGGCACGGTCTGCAAGCCGACGAGGAAGAGGATCACCGCGATGCCGACTGCCTGCCAGGTGTTGGCCAGAATCATCACGATCGTGTTCATCGGCCAGGACAGCAGCCACTCACGTTGGAGCTCGTCCAGGCCGAACGCGCCGAGCACCTGATTGATCGCGCCATCGCTGCGCAGCATGAAACCCCAGATCACTGCGGTGGCCGTACCGGAGATGGCGTAGGGGAGCACGAAGGCGTAGCGGACCCACGTCGCCCAGCCACTGGCGTTGGTCAGCACCGCGATCATCAGTCCGAGCAGGACCGGGAGCAACAGCGTCCCGACCATCCAGATCACCGTGTTGAGCAGGGAACGATGGAACCGTTCCTCGCCGAACAAGGCCACGTAATTGTCGAGCCCGACGAACTGCGCGGTGCTGAGTCCGTCGTAGTCGGTCAGGCTCTGGTAGACCGTGTAGCCGAACGGCACCAGCAGCAGGACACCGACGAGGAGCACGGCGGGCAGCAGATGAACGGCGCTGCCCGCCCGGGCGGCGAACCCGTCGTAACGAACGTTCGAACCCCGGTTGCGGGCCCGCGGCGCCTTCCGTTCCGGTTCAGGCGCGCGCGGGCGTACCGCGGTCTGGCCAGCGGGCTCGGTCACCCCTGCTCCCACTTGGCCCACTCTTCATCGGCTCGCTCCTGCATCTTCTGCAGAGTCGCGTCGATGTTGTCCGGCGACGGCTGGACCATGAAGGTCGCTAGGTCCTTGACGTTCCCCTCCACCAGCGCCGGCGGGCTGGCTTCCCAGTAGCGCTCGAGCTCCATCGGCTCGCTCTGCTGCACCTGCTCGGTCACCGACGTCAGGACCGGGTTCTCGATCGGGACCTCGGGGTTGGCGGAGATGTCGTTGATCTCGTCGACCCACACCTCTTGGACGTCGGGGTTCAACCACTCACCGAGCGCCTCGACGGCGGCGTCCTTGTTCGGCGCCTTCTCCGGCACCGCGAACACGCCGCTTTCGATGATCACCGACGGGGCCACGTCCGGGGTGATCGTCGGCATGACGAAGGCGCCGTAGTCGTCGTCGGTCATGCCGTTCTCGGTGAAGATCGCGTTGCGCCAGGTCCCCATGGGCACCATGGCGACCTCACCGCTCTTCAACAGCGCCGGCTCGTCGTCCCAGGCGGTGTCGGGCGAGGTGAAGAAGCCCTTCGCGTACATGTCCGCCCAGATCTGCATCGCCTGACGGGCGGGCTCGTCGGTGTAGCTCGCCTCGCCGTTCATCAGATCGGTGTAGAACTGTGGGTCGAGCTTGCTGAGGATCTCGCCGAACCAGATGAACGACGTCCAGCCGGCTTCCTGCGTAGCGAAGAACGGTGTGATTCCGGCGTCCTTGATCGCCTGCGCGTTGCCGATGAACTCGTCCCACGTCGTGGGGACCGACAGGCCGAGATCGTCGTAGATCTTCTTGTTGTAGAAGATCACCCAGTACGACTTGTACATGGGCATGGCGTACACGTGGCCGTCGTAGGAGAAGCTCGGTGCCGTGTCCGGGTTGACCCACCCGTTGTCCACGGCGGCTTCCCACTCGGCGTCGAGGTTGACCAAGCCACCGGAGCGGGCCAGGTCCTGCAGGCGGTAGCCGCTCCACCACTTGATCAGGTCGGTCGCACTGTTGGACTGCAAGGACGAGCGGATGACCTGCTGATAGTTCTCGGTGCTCGGCACGTTGCGTGGGTCGATGCCGTACCCGGTGATCTCCTGGAGCTCGGCTCCCACGGCTTCGTACGCTTCGACGAAGTCGGCCCGGTCGCCGTTCAGGCTGAGCGTGTCGTCCGAGCCTCCACTGGTCTCGGACCCGCTGGCGCACGCGCTGATCATCAGGACGGCCGCAGCGGCGGCGACCAATGACTTTCGACGGATCATGATGACTTCCTTCGGTTGGTCCTGGGGTCTGTCTACTGGTCGGAGTCCGCGTGCTCGCGAAGCTTGCGACTCACGACGGCGATCACGCCCTCGAGGTGGGCGCGCATCAACTCAGCCGCCTTGACCGGGTCACGGTGGGCGATCGCGTCATAGATCGAGCTGTGTTCTTCATGGTCGTGTTGCAGGTCGGCGTACAGGTCACCGATCACACGCTGTTGCGGCTCGTACAGCTCGACCGTCGACTGCAGGGTTTCGGTGAGGACCTGGTTGCCGGCTGCTCGAGCGATGGCGACGTGGAATCGCATGTTCATCTGGGTGATGTCGGGTTCGCGCCGCCCGGCGATGGCTTGCGCCGCCGCGGCCAACTCAGCCTTGATCTCGGCGATCTGTGTTTCGTCACCACGGCGAGCTGCCCGGCCGGCGAGTTCTGGCTCGATCAGTAGCCGGGTGTCCAGGACGTCGAGGGTGGCGACGTCGCCGATGTCGCTGCGGTTGGGATTGGCGATGACCAGCCGGCGGGTGTCGCCACTGACGTAGATGCCCGAGCCGTGCCGGAACTCGATGGTTCCCGTCGCTTCGAGCCGGCGGGCTGCTTCACGCAGGGTCGGTGTGGCCACGCCGAACTGAGAGGCCAACGCCGACACCGACGGCAGTCGATCGCCGATCTGGTAGTTGCCCTCCTCGATGAGCCGGACCAGTCCGGAGGTCAGTACCTCCAGGAGACTTCGCCGCTCCATCCCGATCCCGCCCATCGCCGCGATTCCTCTACTCATCTGATGATTTGGCGAAGACCGTAGCCCCCCGGCACGACGGCGTCAAGCGTCGCCTCATCGTGCGCCGCCGTTCAGGCCCGACGCCGCGTTCCTCAGATCTGGGTGCGGTTCACGCCCAACTCGGGGCCCACGTATCACCCAAGACCTGCTGCGTGTTGGCGCGTACGTGGGCGCGCAGCGCCGTCAGCACGGGATGCTGGTCACCGGTTCGGAACAGCAGCACGTGCGGGTAGACCGGGGCCGGCTCACGCACGGGGATACGACGCAGGTCGTGTCCCTGGGGCCACACGTACCGGTCTCCGGATCCGACCACAGTGGCCAGCGCAGCAGACTCGGCCAGGGCATCCATCAGGGCCTCGTCACCGAAGTCGGGGCCGAGCGCGTCGATGCTCAGCCCGAAGGCCTCGGAGAGCTCCCGGTAGAAGGCTGCCCATTCGGTGCCGGGCCGGATCCCGGGGATCCAGATGCGGTGCCCGGCCAGGTCGGCGGGCCGGACCCAGGTGGCGTCGGCCAGCGGATGGGCCGGACCGACCAGGATTTCCAGCGGCGCGTCCAGAAGCCGGTCGGCGCTGATCCCGGCCGGCCTCTGGTCTGGCGGCAGCGCCCGGAAGGAGGCATCGACGACTCCGTCGAGCACCGCCTGCACCGCCTGCACGGCGCTCTTGTCGCTCATCGCGACCGCGTCCAGGGCGATGCCAGGGTGGGCGCGGTAGAAGTCGTAGACGGCTTGGGCCGGAGCGATGCGCCGGTTGAGGACGTCCACGCGCAGCGGACGGCTGCCAGGGCGCACGGACTGCTCGGCCTGTTCGAGTGCGGCCAGGACCTTCTTGGCGTGCGGCAGGAAGACCTGTCCGTCCAGGCTCAGCCGGGAACCACGCGAGGTACGCACCAGGAGAGCGACCCCGAGATGCTTCTCCAGCGTGGCTATCCGTTTGGAGACGGCTTGCTGGCTGACCCCCAGCTCGTCGGCCGCGGCCTGGAACTGCCCGGCTTCAGACGCCGTCACGAACGTACGGAGCATGGCCACATCCATGCCGCGGACCTTACCTCCACCTACAACCAACAGTTGTTGCCAGCTGGCGGCGCGTTGTTTGCTCCGCTCGCTCCTCCGGTGCTGGGATCACCGCATGTCTACCCGCACAGAGCACGTCATGTACATCAAGACCCCTGAGTTCGCGCGACACGCCGAGCGAATCATGGAGGTCACCGACGCGACCTCGCGGCTGAACATCCTGCCGTTCAGCGACACGCAGGGGCGCACGACACTACTCTCAGTTGTGTTCGGCGGACCGCTGCCGGAGTCGGTGACGATCTATCCGCCGTTTTTCACCGAGTACGGACTCGGCACGAAGTTCGGGCGGAACGTCTTCGTCAACCAGGGGTGCACCTTCATGGACAAGGGCGGCATCACCATCGGCGACGGCGTCATGATCGGCCCGAAGGTCAGCCTGATCACCGGAGGGCACCCGCTGCCGCTCGCCGAGCGCCGTGAGCACCTCTCGTTCGCGCCGATCACGATCGAGGACGACGTGTGGATCGGCACAGCCGCAGTGATCACGCAGGGGGTCACCATCGGAGCCGGAGCGGTGGTCGCGGCTGGAGCCGTGGTCACCCATGACGTGCCCGCGGGCACGATGGTCGCCGGGGTGCCCGCCCGGGTGATCAAGACGATCGGCTGAATCAGGTCGCAGCGTCGACGACCGGGGCCCTCCGTCCTACGCCGGTTCTACGGCTGGTCGTCGGCCACGTGACCGGACCAGCGGTCGAACAGCCGGGCGGCCAGCCCGACGGCGTCGCCACGAGGCTCGACCGGTCCCACGGCGCCGTCGGCGATCCACAGCTGTTCGAACGACGCGAGCCGCCGATCCAGGTCGACTGCCGCTGTCGGGTCGTCGACGGCGCCGCCGTCGGCGATCCAGTCCAGCCACACCTGCAGCCGCGGGATGTAGAACTCGCGCATCAGACCGGCCCAGTGCCGCCAGGAGTAGTCGTACAGGTTCGTGTTCGGGTGTCCCCAGACGGTGAGCAATCGCCGTACGGAACGCTCCAGGTGCAGCCGCTCCGTCGGGGTGGCTCCCCAGTCGCGGGCTTCGGCGATCCAGCGGCCGAGTAGGTACTCCGCGCGCGTGGCCAGGATGTCGTCCAGGTCGTGGAGCAGCTCGAGCAGCCGCGCGCCAGCGTGCAAGGCGCCGGCCCGGTCCCCCTTCGCCACGGCGGCGGTCACCGCCCGGCGGCTGCGGCCGGCCAGACCGCCCACCACTTGAACCGTCAGGTCGACCAGGTCGCGCCGGTACGCATCCGCGGCACTCACCACGTCGGCGACGTCGAGCATGAGTCGCCAGGCGTGAACCAGTTCGCCGAGCGCGTCGTCCGGGGCCCACGCCGCGCTCACCTGATCGTCGAGGCCGGGGCGTCGGATGACCGGTGAGGGCACCAGCACGTCGCGACCGGGCCCGTAGACCGTTGCGGCGAGGACCCGCCAGATCTCACGGACGCGGTCGTCGTCGGTGCCGTAGCGGCGCTGCGCCCACGCGGTCAGCCAGCTCTCCAGGTCGTCGGGCGGCTCCCGCCAGGCCAGATCGGTGACCAGGTCGTAGACCGCGGGGTTCGTACCCAGCCCCTCCATCGCCAGCCCGATCCCCCGCAGCTGATCCGCCGCGGCGCCGTCCTCGGCGTCCCGGAACCGGCGCACGAGCGCCCGCACGTCGCCGAACAGTCCGGAACGCTGGCCGAAGTTGTGCACGATGCACCACAACCACGGCCGATCAGCGAACCGGTCCGTCGAGCTCCACAGCGGCGCGTGCTCAGCCCACAGGTCCAGCACCAGCAGCCGCTCCGGCGGCACGGCGTCGAGGAACGCGCGGACACGCTCCGGCGTCCAGAACTCCGATCGGTACGAGAACGGCCACGCTTGAAAGACCCACCCGGCATCGGGATCGTCGACGGTGACGCCGTCGAGGATGCGCCGCGCCATGTCGGCCAACGCCTCCGGCTCGCCGGAGGGCGGCACCATCTCGATGAACGGGTCGGTGGCATACAGGCCGTCACCACCGAAGCGGGCCCGCTGCTCGGCGCGAACCGCCTGCGCGAAGGCCATGAACCGCGGATGATCGGCCGGCAGCTGCCGGGTGTGGAACCCCTCCCACTGCAGCTTGGCCGCGCCCTCGTCGGCCAGCTCGGCCGGGACGTGGCCGGCGAAGCCGGGCAGGACCGGGCGCATACCCAGCTCGCGTTCACGCGCCACGATCTGCTGCCCGAGCCGCTCGCGTGCGGCGATCCAGCCTTCCGGTAGGGGCCGGTCCCAGCCTTCGAGGCAGCCCATCCACAGGAACGGCAGGTAGGTCGAGCCGCCGAGGTAGGCCGCGATGCGCTCGTCGGACATGCCTTCAGCGCGCAGGACGGCCTGCCAGACGGCTTCGTGTCCGGTGATGGCCAGCGG
>Ga0079224_100017810_pt1 | contig 10026 bp, 8 predicted proteins | sample Stecom2015_FD_80414 | JGI IMG/M metagenome (GOLD analysis project Ga0079224, IMG submission 80414) | Agricultural soil microbial communities from Utah to study Nitrogen management - Steer compost 2015 | ecosystem: Environmental > Terrestrial > Soil > Agricultural land | place: USA: Utah... | reverse complement strand
CACCGCGCCGTCAAAGAAGGAGGCGACCTGCCGGCCGACGATGAGGTTGATCTGGATGACCCCTCCCGCGAGCACCGCCGGTCCTGCCACCACGGCAAGGCGCCGGAGCTCTGGCGAAATCCTCGGCAGGCGTGGCCGGATGCGCATCCCCGCCCGCTCGGCCCCCCACCAGGCAAGGCCGAGTTGCGCCACCCCCGCGACCGGGACCGACCAGATCTGCCAGAGGCCGATATCGCCGCCGGTCCAGTGACCAGCGAGCAGGAAGCCGATCATCACCATGTTCATCAGGATCGGTGCGGCGGCGGCGAGCGCGAACCGGCCGAGCGAGTTCAGGATGCCCGAAAGCAGCGCCGTGAGCGATATGAAGAGGATGTAGGGAAAGGCGATCCGGCCGTAGAGCACGGCGAGGTCGAACCGCTCGTCCCCCGCGAAACCGGAGGCGAGCGCGAGCACGAGCCAGGGCATCAGCAGCTGCCCGACGAGGGTGAAGGCGATCAGCAGCGAGCCGAGCGCCGAGAGGGCATCGGAACCGAAACCGGCCGGGTCCTCGTCGCCCTCGACCCGTTTCGCGAACATTGGCACGAAGGCGAGGTTGAAGGCGCCCTCCGCGAAGAAACGCCTGAACATGTTCGGCAGCGTGAAGGCGATGAGGAATGCCTGCGCCACCGTTCCGGTGCCGAGCAGCGCCGCCATGATCACGTCGCGGGCAAGGCCGAGCACCCGGCTTGCCATCGTCCATGTCCCGACGCTGAGAAACGCCGGGAGAAGCCGGATCGGTCTGATCATTCTTCGGTTTCGGGCAGGGGGGTGATGGCGGCGCGGAGCCGGGCCTCGAGGGTGCGCCGCTTCGCTTCCGAATGCAGCTTCAGCCCGAAGATGTCCTTGACATAGAAGACATCGACCGCCTGCTCGCCATAGGTGGCGATGATCGCCGAGGCGATCGAGACGTTGTTCGCGGTCAGCGTCCGCGCGAGGTCGTGAAGGAGGCCGACGCGGTCACGCGTCTCCACCTCGATGATCGTGTAGATGTCGGAGCCGGTATTGTCGAAATGGATCGAGGTGGGCACGAGGAAGTCGCGTTCGCGCTTCCTGATCCGGTCCTTGCCGCGCAGCGCCTCGCGGGCGATGACCTCGCCGCGGAGGATCCGGCTCACCGTCACCTGGAGCCGGCCGAGGCGGAAACGCTCGTAGGGCTTGCCCTCGATGTCCTGGATCCAGAAGGCGGCGGTCGCGATGCCGTCACTCGTCGTGTAGGTGCGCGCATCGACCACGTTCGCCCCGGCGAGCGCCAGCGCCCCGGCGAGCCGGGCGAAGATGCCGGGATGGTCCTGCATCGCGAAACAGGCAAGCGTCGCGTCGCGTTCGGGCGCGAGTTCGAAATGCATCGCGGCGGCGTCCGCTTCCACGCGGGTGACGAGATCGGCGAAGATCACATGCGTACGCGTGTCGAACCCGAGCCAGTAGGGCGGGTAGTGGCGCGCGAATTCCGCCTCGAGCGCCTCCCCGCTCCAGCCGGGCAGGGCGGCGGCGAGGGCCTCCTTGGCGGCGGCCTCGCGTTCGGGCCGGCTCTGGGCGGAGCTGCCGCCGGTCAGGACCTCGAGCGTGTCGGTATAGAGTTCACGCAGCAGCATGCTCTTCCAGTTGTTCCAGACCCCGGGGCCGACGCCGCGGATGTCGCAGACAGTCAGCACGGTGAGAAGCTTCAGCCGGGTCGGGCTCTTCACCACGTTCGCGAAATCGCGCGCCGTGCGCGGATCGGCAAGGTCGCGTTTCTGCGCCGTGTCGGACATCAGCAGATGGTGGCGGATCAGCCACTGTACCGCCTCGCTCTCCTCGTCGGAGAGCCCGAGGCGCGGCGCGAGGCGGCCGGCGATCTCGGCGCCGATCTCGGCATGGTTGCCGGCTCGTCCCTTGCCGATGTCGTGGAGGAGCAGCGCGACATAGAGGACGCGGCGGTTCAGCCCCTTGGCGATGATCTCGGTGGCGACCGGCAGTTCGTCGGCGAGCTTCATCCGCTCGAGCTGGGAGAGGGTCGAGATCGTCTGGATGATATGCTCGTCCACCGTGTAGCGGTGGTACATGTTGAACTGCATCATCGCCACGATCCGGCCGAATTCCGGCAGGAAGGCGCCGAGCAGGCCGATCTCGTTCATCCGCCGCAGGCTGCGTTCGGGATTGTTGTGGCTGAGCAGCAGGCCGAGGAACAGGCGGTTCGCCTCCGGATCCTCGCGCATCGCGTCGTCGACGAGATGGACGTTGGCAGCGATCAGCCGCAGCGCGTCGGGATGGATCTCGACGCCGGAGGCGAGGGATTCCTCGAAGATGCGCAGGAAGTTGACCGGCCGGGCGAGGAAGCATTCGGGATCGGCGACATCGAGCCAGCCGGATCGCAGCCGGAATCCCGGCGGCGTTCCCGTCTCGCGGGCGAAGGCAAAGGCGGAGCGCAGGGTCTGGCGGAGGGTGCTCCGCCGGCGGGTGACGTGCTGGGCCTCGAGATCGGCGAGGAAGATGCGGGTGAGGTCGCCGACGTTCTTCGCCTCGGTGAAGTAGCGCTGCATGAACCGCTCGACCGCGCGCTGGCCGCGGGTGGCGCTGAAGCCGAGCACCGCCGCGATCTCGACCTGGGCGTCGAAGGTAAGCTGCTCGTTCGCCCGTCCCGCGAGCAGATGCAGATGCACCCGCGTGGTCCAGAGGAAGGCGGCGGCCTCGGAGAAGATCCGGAACTCGTCGGGGGTGAAGACGCCGCGGGCGACGAGGTCCTCGGGCGTCTCGGCGTGGTGGAGGTACTTGGCGATCCAGTAGAGGGTCTGGAGGTCGCGCAGGCCCCCCTTCGATTCCTTGACGTTCGGCTCGAGCAGGTAGCGCGTCGAGCCCTGGAGGCGATGGCGCTCTTCCCGTTCGGCGAGTTTCATCTCGACGAACTGCGACCCGGTATGCCTGAAGAGTTCGCGCCAGAGCCGCTCCTCGAGCTCGGCGCCGAGGTCGCGGTCGCCCCAGAGCACGCGGTTCTCGAGAAGCGCCGTCCGCACCGTGACATCCCCGGCGGCGAGGCGGATGCAGTCGTCGATCGTCCGCACCGCGTGGCCGACCTTCAGTCGCAGATCCCAGAGCGTGTAGAGCACCGTCTCGATCAGACTCTCGCCCCAAGGGGTCTGATTGTAGGGAGTGAGGAACAGGAGATCGATGTCGGAGAAGGGCGCCATCTCTCCCCGGCCGTAGCCCCCGACAGCGATGACGCAGAGTCGCTCGGAGGCGGTCGGGCTCGGCAGGGGATGGATCCGGTCATGGGCGAAGTCGAGGACGAGCGTCACCATCGCGTCGGCCAGCCGCGAATAGTCATGGATGGCGCGGTGGGCGGCCATCGGTTCGGCCGCGATCGCGGCGGCGATGCGCTGCCTGCCTTCCGTCCAGGCCTTGCGCAGGACATCGACGGCGGCGGCGCGGATCTCGTGCGGGCTGTCGGCCGACTCCGCCGCCCGGTCGAGCGCGCGCCTGACCGCCTCGCGATCGAGAACGGCCTCCCCCGCAGGGAGGAGGCCGTTCCGGTACGCCGCCCGAAGCGGCGGCAGGTGGAGTTCAGTTGACAAGGGGGTCGAAGGTGCGTGTCGCCGGGGCGATCACTGGCGCCGAACCGGAACGCACCTCCCGGATCGCGAGATTGCGCTGGTTGAGCCCGCCCGGCAGCAGGCGGAACGGCCCGTAGACCCCGGCAAAGCCGCTGGGGTCGGTCAGGCTCGCCGCCGAGAACGGAGCGGGATTGCTGCCGCCGATCGCCTCGCGCACGAGCGCGCCCACCGCCGCCACCCCGTCATAGGCAAGCCCCGCGAGTTCATGCGGCCGCATGCCGTAGGCCGCGCGGTAGCGTGATTCGAACCGGTTGAGGAAGGCGGGATCGGGGGCGGCGAACCAGGCGCCCTGCAGGCTGGGCTGGTTCAGGACCTCGGCCGAGACGTCCCAGCGATGGATGCCGAGGAACTGCACCGCGCCCGAGTCGAGTCCGGCCTTCCGGAGCCCGTCCGCGACATAGCCAAGGCCCCCGGTCGGCACGTCGGCAAGCACGACGGCATTCGCGCCGCTGCTCCGCAGCGTGTCCGCGATCGGTCGCGAGGCGCGTTCGATATCCGCGACCGACAGGTTGTAGCCCCGCTCGGCGACGATGCTGCCGCCCTGGCGCGACACCGCGGCCGCCACCGCCCGCCGCGCGGTCTCGCCCTCGATCCCGTTCGGGTAGACGATCCCGAACCGGTCGAGGCCCTGCGAACGGGCGTGGGAGACCACGCGCGCGGCGGAGTTGTCGAAGGTGAGGCCGAGCAGGTAGACGCTCCCTCCCGCCACGTCCGGGTTGTTCGAGAAGGAAAGCACCGGTCCCCCCGCCGAGGCGGCCCCCGGGCCGGCCCCCGCCGTCTCCGTGGAGAAGAGCGGGCCGACGATGATCCGGGCCCCGTCTTCCACCGCACGCCGGGCCGCGGAAGCGCCGCCCGCGGCCGAGCCTCCGGTCTCGTAGATCTGAAGATCGAGCGGCAGGCCGGCGAGATCGGTCTCGGCAAGCCGGGCGGCATTGACGAGGCTCTGTCCGATCTCCTCGCGGCCGGGATCGCCCGTGCCCAGAGGGACGAGAAGCGCCACACGCACCGGTTGAGAAAGGTCGATCGCCTCACCAGGTGCTGCCACGTCCGAAGGTTGCGTCGGCGCGCAGCCCGCAAGTGCCGCGATACCGAGCGCCGAGAGCGCCCCCAAGATGCGCCGTCGGCCGAGATTCACCTGCGTAAACGCGGTTGACAGCATCTGCTCCTCCCCTGACCCTGAGACGCCCGGCGCCGCCGCGACCGGTCTCGAAGGCTACGGCCTGCTCCGCGGGATGTAAACGCAGGATGGAACCCGATCCGCCTCAGGAAACGCATCCGGCTCCCGACGCGGGAGACCCGTCGCCCTCCGATCACGCCGGGGGCGACATGCCGGCCGGAGATGGCGCGGAACCGGAGGCGGCAGCAGATGGCCCGCCCGGACCGCTCGCACCCGGTCTCTACATCGTCGCCACCCCGATCGGCGCGGCGCGCGACATCACGCTGCGTGCCCTCGACATCCTGCGCAGGGCGGATCTCCTCGCGGCCGAGGATACGCGTTCGCTCCGGCGTCTGATGGCGATCCACGGCATCCGTCGCGACGGGCGCACGATCATCGCCTATCACGATCACAACGCCGGCCAGCAGCTGCCCCGGCTGATCGCGGCGCTCCGCGACGGCCGGTCGGTCGCCCTCGTCTCCGACGCCGGCACGCCGCTCGTCGCCGATCCCGGCTACCGGCTGGTGCGGGAGGCGCAGGCGGCGGATCTGCCGGTCAGGGCGGCGCCCGGCGCCTCGGCGCTGCTCGCCGCCCTCGCGGTCGCGGGACTGCCCACCGACCGGTTCCTCTTCGCGGGTTTCCTGCCGGTGAAGGCAGGCGCCCGGACGCGCAGCCTTGCCGAGCTCGCCGCCGTGTCCGCGACCCTCGTCTTCTTCGAAAGCCCGCGCCGCCTCGCCGGGAGTCTCGCCGCGATGGCGGAAACGCTCGGCGCGGAGCGGCAGGCGGCGGTCTGCCGCGAACTCACCAAGCGATTCGAGGAGGTCCGCCGTGGCACCCTGGGAGAACTCGCCGCCGCTCATGCCGCCGAAGGTCCGCCGAAGGGCGAGATCGTCGTGGTGATCGGTCCGCCCCCCGAACGCGTGGCCGGGCCGGAGGCGCTCGACGAGGCGCTCGCCGCCGCCCTCGAGGGCGCGTCCGTGCGCGACGCCGCCGATTCGGTCGCGAGATCGCTCGGCCTGCCGCGACGCGTCGTCTACGCCCGCGCGCTCGAGATCAGCCGCGAATGACGGGCGGCAGGACCACGCGCGGGCGCGTCGCCTGGCTGAGCGGCCGCGCCGCCGAGGAGATCGCCGAGCGTCTCTATGCGGCTGAAGGCGGCACCGTGCTTGCCCGCCGCTGGCGCGGGGGCGGAGGCGAGGTCGATCTCGTCATCGGTCTCGGGCCGGTGATCGTCTTCGTCGAGGTGAAGGCGCGGCGCGACGCCGCCACCGCCGCGGCGGCCCTCGGCCGGGCGCAGATGCGCCGACTCGGCGCAGCCGCCGAAGCCTGGATCGCGCTGCATGGAAGCCCCGGGCAGGATGTCCGGGTCGATGTCGTCCTCGTCGATGGCGCCGGCCGCGCCGAGCGGATCGAGAATGCACTCTCCTTCGACTTCTGAGGCGCTTGCCCTCGCCCTGCCGGTCGTTCACAACCCTTCACGACACCGCATGCGGAGGACAGAACATGGGCCTCAAGGTCGCCGTCCAGATGGACCCGATTGAGACCGTCAACATCAACGCCGATACCACCTTCCGGATCATGGAAGAGGCGCAGGACCGCGGGCACAGCCTGTTCTACTACACGCCCGACCGGCTCGCCTTCGAGGAGGGGCGGGTGACGGCGCGCGGCTGGAAGGTCGAGGTCCGCCGCGAGGAGGGGCGGCATTTCAGCCAGGGCGAGGAGGAGGTGATCGACCTCGGCACCTGCGACGTGGTCTGGCTGCGCCAGGATCCGCCCTTCGACATGAGCTACATCACGACGACGCATATCCTCGAGCGCATCCACCCGCAGACCCTCGTCGTCAATGACCCGTTCTGGGTGCGCAACTATCCCGAGAAACTCCTCGTCATCCAGTTCCCCGAACTGACGCCGCCGACGACGATCGCGCGCGACATCCGCACCCTCAAGGAATTCAAGGACCGGCACGGCGACATCATCATGAAGCCGCTCTACGGGGCGGGTGGCGCCGGGGTGTTCCGCCTCGATCCCGACGACCGCAATTTCGCTGCCCTCTGGGAGATCTTCGCCGGAATCAGCCGCGAGCCGCTGATCGTGCAGAAATATCTCCCCGCCGTCGTGAAGGGCGACAAGCGGGTGATCCTCGTCGATGGCGAGCCGGTCGGCGCGATCAACCGTGTCCCGGCGGTGGGCGAGACGCGGTCCAACATGCATGTGGGCGGCCGGCCGGAGAAGGCCGAGCTCGATGACCGTGACCGCGAGATCTGTGCCCGCATCGGCCCGCTCCTGCGCGAGAAGGGGCAGATCCTCGTCGGCATCGACGTGATCGGCGGCTGGCTGACCGAGATCAATCTCACCTCGCCGACGGGGATCCAGGAACTCGAGCGGTTCGACAACATCAATGTCGCCGGCATGATCTGGGAGGTGATCGAGCGGCGACGGGCATGAGCGCCCGTGTCCCGGTGGTGTCCGGGACGGGTCCTTCCGCGGGCGGCGCGTCCGGCACCGCGCATGTGGTGCGAACCGGCCCGCGCCGCGCGGCTGCCGTTGCCGCCCGTGGGGAGACGGGCGCCGTCCCCGCAACGGGGCGCGCGGGCAGATTTTCCGGCACGGCCGGGATGCGCCCGGGAAAGCCGGTTCGTCGGCGCACCACATCCGGCATCAGCCGGGGCGAGGCGGCGGCGTGAGCCCTCTTCCCCTTGCCATCGTCAATTTCTGCCTCCGCCACATCACCAGACGCTATCTGCGCCGGGAGACCGATTTCGCCCGTGCCCGGCGCCGCTGGGAGCAGGTGGTCCGCCTGACGCCGCTGCCGCGTGGGGCCCGGTTCGCCGTCGGCATGCTCGAACATGAGGGCCGCCGCCTCCCCGCCGGGCGCATCGACGGCCGCGGGGACGGGCCGCTACTCCTCTGGCTCCATGGCGGCGCCTACTGCATGGGCTCCCCGCGCACCCATGCGCCGATGGTGGCGGAACTGGCGCGCCGGCTCGGCGGACGGGCGGTCATCCCCGACTACCGGCTCGCGCCGGAACATTCCTTTCCGGCGGCGGTGGAGGACTGCCTTGCCGCTTATCGTGCCCTGGCAGCCGAGGGTCTGCCCGCGCGCGGCCTCGTCCTCGGCGGCGACAGTGCGGGGGGCGGGCTCGTCTTCGCGCTGCTGCACCTGCTGCTGGCCGAAGGGCTTGCGCTGCCGCGTGCCGTGGTTGCCTTCAGCCCGTGGGTGGATCTCACGGGATCGGGCGGGAGCATCACCACCATGGCCGGGCGCGATGTCATGCTGCCGGCGGAGCGGTTCGCGGAGATCGTCGGCATCTATCTCCGCTCGGCCGACCGGCGCGACCCCCGTGCCTCTCCGGTCTTCGGCCGGTTCCGGGGCGCGCCGCCGGTGCTGATCCTCTCGAGCCTGCACGAGATCCTGCGCGACGATGCCCGGATGATGGCCGAGCGGCTGCGGGCGGATGGGGTCGCGGTGAAACACCATGAATATCCGCACCTGCCGCATATCTGGCCGCTCTTCCTCGGCCTGCTGCCGGAAGCGGGGGAGGCGCTGGGCGAGGCGGCAGCCTTCGTCGCGGCGCAGCGGTGACGAGGGCCCGCCGGGTCTCTCCCGGGAGTCAGAATGCCAGCCGGTAGCCGAGTGCCTCGGCGACATGGCGTTGCTCCACCGTTGGCGTGCCCTCCAGATCGGCGATGGTGCGCGAGACCCTGAGCACCCGGTGATAGCCCCGCGCCGAGAGCCGGAGCCGGTTCGCGGCGGAAGCGAGGAGGGCCTGCGCCCCACCGGCAAGCGCCACCACCTTATCGAGGATCTCGCCCTCCGCGTCGGCATTGACGCTCATCCCGTCGATGCCCCTGTAGCGTTCCCGCTGCACTGCCCGGGCACGGGCGACCCGGGCGGCGATCGCCGCGCTCCCCTCGCCGGGAGGGGCCGAGGCCAGTTCCCCGATCGCGAGCGCCGGCACCTCGACGCGGATGTCGAACCGGTCCATCAGCGGCCCCGAGATCCGCCCGAGGTAGTCGGCGCCGCATTCCGGCACCCGCGCGCAGGCCCGGGCCGGATCGGCAAGATGGCCGCAGCGGCAGGGATTGGCCGCGGCCACCAGCATGAACCGGCAGGGGTAACGCACATGCGCATTCGCCCGCGCCACCACCACGTCGCCGCTCTCGACCGGCTGGCGCAGCGTCTCGAGCACGGTGCGCGGGAATTCCGGCAGTTCGTCGAGGAACAGCACCCCGTTATGCGCGAGGCTGATCTCGCCCGGTTTCGCGCTCCTGCCGCCGCCGATGATCGCCGCCATCGACGAGGTGTGATGCGGATCGCGGAAGGGCCGCTGGCGGCTGATGCCGCCCTCCTCGATCAGCCCGGCGAGGCTCATGATCATCGAGGTCTCGAGCGCCTCCTCCGGTTCGAGGGGCGGCAGGATGCCCGGTATCCGCCTGGCGAGCATCGACTTGCCCGAACCCGGCGGGCCGACCATCAGGATGTGGTGCCGACCGGCGGCGGCGACCTCGAGCGCGCGCTTGGCCTTCTCCTGCCCCTTCACGTCGCGCATGTCGCGGGCTTCGGAAGGAGTGGTGACCGTGCCGGGCGTGGCGGGCGCGAGCACCGCCTTGCCGGACAGATGATTTACGAGTTCGAGGAGCGATCTTGCCGCGATCACCTGCACTGCGCCGACCCATGCCGCCTCCGCGCCGCAGCCCTTCGGGCAGATCAGCCCGCAGCCTGCCTCTGCCGCCGCCATCGCCGCTGGCAGGGCACCGATCACCGGCACGAGCGAGCCATCGAGGGAGAGTTCGCCGAGCGCGACCTGATGCGCCACCGCATCCGCCGGCACGACCTCCATGGCCGCGAGCAGGGCGAGCGCGATCGGCAGGTCGAAATGCGAGCCCTCCTTCGGCAGATCGGCGGGCGAGAGATTGACCGTGATCCGCTTCGCCGGCAGCGCGAGGCTCATCGCCGTCAGCGCTGCCCGCACCCGCTCCTTCGCCTCGGAAACCGCCTTGTCCGGCAGGCCGACGAGGTTGAAGGCCGGTAGTCCCGGCGCGACGGCGCATTGCACCTCGACCAGCCGGGCCTCGACGCCCTCGAATGCGACCGTGTACGCGCGTCCGACCATGATCTCCGTCCGGGAGCCCGGAAGGTGATGAAGTACCGCGGCTTACCGGCAGGTTAATCGCCCCCGCGGCCGGGCAGGTCTCCGGCGGAAACGGGCCGCTGCCTGCACGTCGTGGTTCATGTCGGAAATT
>Ga0079224_100017808_pt1 | contig 10027 bp, 7 predicted proteins | sample Stecom2015_FD_80414 | JGI IMG/M metagenome (GOLD analysis project Ga0079224, IMG submission 80414) | Agricultural soil microbial communities from Utah to study Nitrogen management - Steer compost 2015 | ecosystem: Environmental > Terrestrial > Soil > Agricultural land | place: USA: Utah... | reverse complement strand
GTTAAGCCGATACAGGCAATCAGGCCCCAGCGGCCGTACAAGGTCACCATAAAAGCCAGTACCAGCAGTGCGCCCAATAACCCAGTACTGATACCCATAGCAATGGCATCACTACCAAGATCCGGGCCGACAGTGCGCTCTTCGATCACTTCCAGGGGTGCAGGTAAAGCACCTGCACGCAACAGTAAAGCGAGATCGTGTGCTTCTTCTGTTGAAAAAGCGCCGCTGATTTCACCGCTACCACCGGTAATCGCCGAGCGAATAACCGGCGCGGTAATGACCTTGCCGTCCAGCACAATCGCCAGGGGTCGACCGATATTGTCCTGCGTCATACCGGCAAACCGTCGTGCCCCTTCCTTATCCAACCGGAAAGTCACCACCGGCTCGCCGGTATCCGGGTTAAACGCCATCTTGGCATCACTGACCCGCTCGCCTTTTAAAGCAATACGTTTCTCCAAACGAAAGCGCTCACTCGGCAGCTGCCCCGGCAAGGTCATCGTTTCCAACGAATTGTTATCAGCGGCCCAATGAAACGACATAGAAGCCGTGGTGCCCAGCAGCGTGCGGATATGAGCTGGATCATCCACCCCGGGCAATTGCACCAGAATATGATCGCGCCCCTGACGCGTAATCATCGGCTCGACCATGCCCGTTTCGTCCAGCCGACGGCGCACTACTTCGAGACTGCGCTCTACCGCATCCTGCATCAGCCACTGTTCGTGGGCAGCGGTGGTGACCAGGACCAGTTCTTTACCTTGCTCTTCAATATCGAACAGTGGTGATGCAGCACCTTGCTCACGAACTAGCACGCGCGCGATACGCGCTGCCTCAGCTAATGAGCGAGCATCAACAAGGGCAAGACGAATTTCGGTTGGAGTGACTACCAGGTTGCTGTAGCGAATCCTTGCCTGCCGCAATTCATCAAGCAATCCGTCAGCCAGGGTCTGATTACTCGTGCGTTGCAGGTGCTCTTTATCGACAGCAAGCAATAGATGCGAGCCGCCACGTAGATCGAGTCCCAGAGTCAATTGATTATCGGCGTACCAGGCAGGCAGTTTCTGTAAAGTCTGCTCCGGTAAAATATTAGGTAAAGCGCTGAGCAAACCACATAGAACAATGAAACCGTAAACTACGGCTCGAGAAAAAAATGAGTGCATAGAAATCCCTACGTCGGATCATTCATCCAACGATTTAACGAAATAAAATTTAAATAAAAACTACGCGGGATTTATGCGTGGAGGAGAGCGAGGTGAATAGCTGGCACGACGCGGTGCTAGATAGATAAGCACCAAATAAGCAGTGAGAAAAACGCTTTGGGGGACGCCGAGTAACAACAGCAAAAATGCAGACGTACTCGTTTCAGCCGAACCATCGTCACCATTACCCTCGCCTTCGGCAACTTGATGGTGAGTTGGTAATCCTGTCTGTTGCGGCGACAGCAATATCAGATTCGCAGCAGGCACCGCACCGACCTGCCCGGTCAGCTCCTGCTGCCAATAACGACGCTGCTCCAGACTGACGTGAGTAAGCAGGACGATCAGGCCAACGAATACCCAGACGGAAGCACTGCGCCAGGACGACGAAGCCTTCGAATCAATAGCCATCGGGGTGAAAATATTCATTGGATGAACCGAATATCATTGGATGACAACACAGTGGAGACATTTCAACCAATAATCAATAGCGGCCAGTAAAAAAAGTGAAAAGAGTAAAAACCACGCTAGCTGACTAGCGTGGTCACACGAATGGATGACCCGCATCCCTTGTTGAGAAAGCCATTATCACATCCTTCTGGAAAGAAGAGTGATTCGGGCCGGAAAGGAGAGTGGTTCTAGCTTAGCAACAGCGGTGTTGGCCACCGCTTTTTACAACCTCAACATCTATATTTGCACGATCAACATTAATATTTGATCGTACAACCATACGGGCGACTGGTAGCAGTAGCGACCGGATTGCCCGCCATTGCCGCATCGAGAGCTGCCGCGACATAATTGGTTGAGTCGGGAATCACCGCCGGATTGGCTGAGTCGTTATCATCAATTGCGCCGGCGTAAACAACCACGCCTTCAGGATTGATCACAAACATGTGCGGCGTTGTTTTGGCGTCATAAGCTTTGCCCATAGTGCCCTGTGGGTCTAAAAGAAACGGGGCGCTGGCGGCGTGGTTATGATCAGCTGCAACCTTGAGCGCGTCTGCTGGCTCCAGATAGCCCTGCTTGCCTTTAGCCGAAGAAATTACCGTCAGCCACTTCACACCTTTAGCGGTATAGGTTTTTTGCAGCTCTTGCATATTCCCGCTGCCGTAATGTTTTTTTACGAAGGGGCAATCTTTGTTGAACCACTCCAGTACCAGCCACTCGCCCTGGAAGTCAGCCAACTGGTGATGATTTCCCTGTGCATCCGTCACGTTGAAATCTGGTGCAGGCTTGCCCGGCACAGCAGCCTGCGCAAAAGTGGCGAGGCCGAAGGTGAGCGCCAATAGTCCAGCGCGTAAATAATTCAGCTTTTTCATGACCATCTCCTACTGGTTAATTAAATAACTATCGAAATTGTGTTCACAAAATATGAATGCTTTTGTTAGCGTCGGTCCATCTGGCCGGAATTTAAAAAAGCTCGCGAATCATATCCACCGTGAGTAGTTGTGGTAACACCTTAGGTTGGCCACCGTCTGCGGGATAAAAAACATAAACGGGCACTGAGTTGCGTCCGAACGCCGCCAGCGCATCCGTTATATCAGGATCATAGCGCGTCCAATCCGCGCGGATACGCAGTACATTATTGCTGCTGAACAAGGCGTCAACCGCCACGGTATCCAGCACCACTTTTTTATTGACCTGACAGGTGATACACCAGGCGGCGGTAAAATCAATAAATACCGCCTGCCCACTTGCCTGCGCACGGCGGATGGCTTCCCGGTTAAAAGGCTGCCATGCGCTGTCGCTAACGACTGGCTCCGGCACCTCGACATTCCTCACCTGCATGGCCGCGCCGACCAGGGTAGTGATGGCTAACAGCAATGCAATTGTTCGCCACAAGCGGCGCGGAGATTTCGCCAGCCAGATAGCAAAGCTGAGAAGCAACAGCACACAACCGCCGAGGAACCATCCCTGATCGCCCAGCAAGTGACCTAACACCCAGAGCAGCCAGAGTACGGTGGCGAATAGCGGAAACGCCAGAAACTGGCGCAAGGTTTCCATCCAGGGACCCGGTTTGGGCAGACGTGAAGACAGTTGAGGACTGATGGCTAACAACAGGAAAGGCGCTGCCAGCCCTAACCCCAGCCCAAAGAAAATAGCCAGAGCAGAAAATGCCGGCAGCACCGCTGCAGCACCCAGAGCCGCGCCCATAAAAGGCCCGGTACATGGTGCAGCAACAAAAACAGCGAGTACGCCCGTGGTAAACGAAGAGCTGCTGTTACTGGTCCCGGCAAGCCGCATCAGTCGAGTACCAAACTCAAAATTGCCGAGAAAACTTAATGCCATTAACCAAAACAGGATCACCAGCCCCAGCACCACCATCGGGGATTGCAACTGGAAACCCCAACCAATGGCAGCTCCACCCGCGCGCAAGAGCAGGAAGACCAAGCCAAGAGCGGTAAACGTGGTCAATACACCGGCGGTGTAAAGCAGTCCTTCACGTACGCGATGGGTTATCAGGTCCGCCCCCTGCCCCGGCGCATTGATCAGGCTAAAGAGTTTGATGGATAACACCGGAAACACACACGGCATTAAATTAAGAATCACCCCGCCGATAAAAGCGGAGAGCAACAATAACCAGAGTGCAGAAGGTTCTTCACTGACGAAAGCGCCACGATGCAGGGTGACGGCCGGAAATTCCCAGGCGCGTCCATTCGCCACAATAACAAAGCCGGTCGTCTCCGGGACTCGCGCACCGACAAACGTATCAAAGCGTACTTCCAGGGTCTGACCATTGCGGCTGATTGCTGGTGCTGCCGGATTGACGAAATCGCCCTGCAAGGGAAATACATCGGGGAGCTCTTGATTCGCTAGATCCAGGCTTTTATCTACCAGCGCCAGGTTTAACGTCAGTGCGCCGTTGTCGGCCCAATAGGCGCAGATGATTTCCCACGGCGACTGATTCTCCGATGCAGGTACACGTGCATCAAAATCAATCACACGACTTCTGATTTCCGCATCCCAGATATGCTGTTCGCCCCGAATGGGTCGCTCCAGCATCAAAGTACCGAAGCCGGGAATGCACTCCTCCTTACAAACGAGCCATTCGAGTTCAACACTCAGACGCGCCGTGTATGGATCAGCGGATTGTTGGCGCAGCTCCAGCGGTTCTACTCCCGCTTTGACAAGGTAGGCCACCGCGCCCTCATAACCCAGATTAACCAGATGGGCGACGGGCAGACGTTGAGGATAAGGCCAGAGAATTTCACCCGGCTTTAAATTGGTAGCCTTGAATTGAAAGCGCGGCTGATTGCCCGAGTCTCCGGGATTGCGCCAGTACACATGCCAGCCTGGATCCGGTTCAAAATAAATACCCAGGGTGGCGTTTTGTGCAGCCGGATCATCAGCAAATTGCTCCGGCGCGAGCCACGAAATACGCACATGATCGGCTTCGATAACCTCATGGGTAGCGGCAGAAAGACTCGTGGCGGTTTGGGCTGAGCTGGCTGGCTGCCAAAGAACAAAACAGGAAATAACAATGGCTAACGCGGTGAGGAACCGAGTGATTTTCTTTGCGTTTGCTTTCGCGGTATAGAAAAGTTGTTTCGCTCTGGTGTTTCGAGTTCCAGAGCAAAGGCGTTGCCCGCACGTGGGTTCACAGGGCAAAAAAATTGCAGAAAAAAAATCGCACTGCCGCATGCGCTTCCGTCGTGTCCTTTTGCGAATTGAGTTTCGATCTTAACCCGCGACCCGGTAAACACAAGCACAGCGATGCAATCAAACCGAAAAGAAGTGTTAAACCACCCATTTCACACGGGCGACTCAGCTGCAGCACAGGGTTATTTCAGGCGGAAAAAACGCAGTGAGAAATCACGAATTGCCTGGTTCAATGACCGAATATCATTGCAAAAGAATTAACAACAGACGCATTGACCAGGAACCATTGGCCGCGTAAAGAATATCAATTGCGCAAAAATTTTGCGGCATACCAGCAACTTGCGCGGATCGTCAGGCCTTCGTCTTTGGCCCAGCGCAATCCCTCCCGCACCAGGCGTTCAGCCAGACCCTGACCACGATGACTGGGCGGCACCCAGGTATGGGTAAAATCCACAGCAGCCTGGCCGTCGGGCATTTTAAACAAGTGATAATCCAGCACCGCTTCTTCCATGCCGGCGGGAATCACAAACCGGTGTTGCTCTGCTTGGTGTAGTACGTCTGTCATAGCTGCTCCTGTTGTGATCCTTCCTTCGGGTCGCTGGCGTTATACCTTGGTACCCCATAAATCGTACTCATCGGTGTGCTCGATAGTGACCTGCACAAGATCACCGGGCGCTACTTGCTTCTCACCATTGAGGTAAACGTTACCGTCGATTTCCGGGGCGTCAGCAAAACTGCGGCCGATCGCACCTTCCTCGTCCACTTCATCGATCAGCACCTGCAGAGTTTGACCCACTTTCCTGGCCAGTCGTTCGGTAGAAATTTTTTGCTGTAGCTGCATAAAGCGATCATACCGCTCCTGTTTGATTGCTTCCGGTACCGGATCGGGCAGCTCGTTCGCCTTGGCCCCCTCAACCGGTGAATACTGGAAGCAGCCGACGCGGTCCAGCTGAGCTTCCTGCAAGAAATCCAGCAGCTGCTGGAAGTCGTCTTCGGTCTCGCCTGGAAAGCCCACAATAAACGTTGAGCGCAGTGTGAGATTGGGCACCTGACAGCGCCAGTTGTGGATACGTTCAAGGGTCTTTTCAACCTGGCCCGGACGGCGCATTTTGCGCAACAGCGTGGGGCTTGCGTGCTGGAAAGGAATATCCAGATAAGGCAGCACCCTGCCCTCAGCCATCAAAGGAATAATATTGTCCACATGAGGATAGGGATACACGTAGTGCAAGCGCACCCACACACCCAGTTCACCCAGAGCATTGGCCAATTGATACATATCTGTTTTTAACGGCCGACCATCCCAGAAATCCATACGGTGTTTGATGTCCGCACCATAGGCCGAGGTATCCTGCGAAATTACCAGCAGCTCTTTAACGCCGGCTTTGACCAGGCGCTCGGCTTCACCCATTACCTGACCAATGGGTCGACTAACCAGTTTGCCGCGCATATCCGGAATGATGCAGAAGCTGCAGCTGTGATTGCAGCCTTCAGAAATTTTCAGATAGGCGTAGTGGCGCGGGGTTAATTTAATGCCCTGTGGTGGCACCAGATCGAGAAAGGGATTGTGGGTAGCCGAAGGCGGCAGGTACTGATGAACCTGACTCAGAACTTCTTCGTAAGCATGAGGGCCGGTAACGCCAAGTACGTTGGGATGAATCTGGACGATATCGTTTTCTTTCGCACCCAGACAACCGGTGACCAGCACCTTGCCATTTTCCTTTAACGCTTCGCCGATGGCGCCTAAGGATTCTTCAACGGCGCTGTCAATAAACCCGCAGGTATTAACAATGACCATGTCCGCATCGTTGTAAGAAGGCACAATGTCGTAACCTTCCATCCGTAATTGGGTGAGAATACGTTCGGAGTCAACCAGATTTTTGGGACAGCCAAGGCTGACAAAGCCAACGGTAGGATTGCGTTTCATAAAAAGAGTGCTGCCAGAGATACCGGAAAAGGATGTTGGAAAAGGGGCGCCATTGTAGGCGCTCAAGCAGGATTTTGCATGAATAAATTGCGGATTTTTTAAACAGATGAAGCGTCGTCTGCATCGGTAGGCGCAATCACTTCCGTTTGCCGGCTGGCCAACACTTTGTCCACCCGCCGCCCGTCCATATCCACAATTTCAAGCGCCCAATCTTCGATATAAATCTTGTCGCCGGTGGATGGTACGCTGCCCATGACTTGAAGAATTAAACCGTTCAGCGTCTGATAGTCCCCCTCATCCGGCAACTGCCGCAAACCCAGCAGCTCTTTCAATTCAATACTTGGAAAGAGTCCATCCAACAGCAGAGAGCCATCTTCACGAGTGACGACGAAAGACTCCGTCTCATCTACCGAATAAAATTCACCGGTCAGGGCTTCCAGCAAGTCGTGCAAGGTCACCATCCCTTTTACCCCGCCGTACTCGTCCACCACAAAAACCTGGGATACATCGGAGGTGCGGAAAAAATCCAGTAATTCCATACCGGTCAGACTTGGCGGTACAAAATTGGCGGGTTTGGCCAGGCTGGCCAAGTCAACCAGATCACCGGTGATCGCTTGCGCCAGTAATTCCTTAGCGCTGACCACCCCAATAATATTATCGATTTCACGCTCGCAAATAGGAAAGCGGGAATGCGGCGATTGCATCACCCGCTGATAGTTATATTCCAGGGACTGGGTGAGATCCAGGTAAACAATATCGGAGCGCGGCACCATCAGCGACAAAATCTTACGATCATCCAGGAGCAGCACGTTTCTTACCATGCGGTGCTCCTGTTGCTCGATCACACCGGCCGTAGAGCCCTCTAATAATATGGCCTGAATATCCTCTTCAGTAACGCTTTGATCGCTGACATTTTTAAAGCGCAACAACTTCATCAACCAGTGTGTTGAGCTGGACAGGAGAATAACGAATGGCCGTGCAACGCGTGCCAGCCACATCATCGGCGGCGCAATGATGCAGGCAATGTTTTCTGCACTTACCTGACCGAGCCGCTTGGGCACCAGCTCACCCACAACAATAGTCACATAGGTAACCACGACTACCACCAGTCCGGTAGCGGCAGGATTACTTACCTGAACAGGTAATCCCAAGCTTTGTAACCAGAGCGAAAAAGGTTCGGCCAGAATAGATTCGCCGAAAATCCCGTTCATGATTCCGATGGAGGTGATACCAATCTGAACGGTAGATAAGAACTGGGTCGGGTCATCTGCCAGCTTTAAAGCGGCAGCGGCTGATTTGCTGCCCCGTTCAGCCAAAGCAGCAAGGCGTGATTTTCTGGCAGTAACGATGGCGATTTCTGACATGGCGAAAACGCCATTTAATAATATCAGTCCGACAAGTATAAAAATTTCCATGGAGATCCGGGATGAATAGAAAAGCCAACCTCACCTTCAACAGGCTGGTGAACTACATTAATTTGTATTGCTCGGTCGACTGCGACGGTAGTAATCATAGGCGAGTGAAATCAGCACAAAAATAACTACCGCCGGTATCAAGCCATAAAGAATTCCATGCTGCAAGCTGGGCAGATACTCCAGCTTAAGCGACATGGCAATCAGGTACCAGACGTAAGCAACGTAGCAGCTCAAAAACAGCAAGCCTTCCAAGCGGTTCAACATGGCACCTACAAAAAATAAAGGAACACATAAAACCGAGACGGCTAACATGACGGGGATATCAACCTGAACAAGCTGAGGCCCAGCTAACAGCGGTGTGGGGGATACCAGGCCGGATAATCCCAGCACGCAAAGAATATTAAAGATGCAGCTGCCAACGACATTTCCTACGGCAATGTCACGCTCACCTTTTAACGTAGCAATAACCGACGTAACCACTTCTGGTAGTGAGGTGCCAGCCGCTACAATCGTCAATCCCACCACGGCTTCATTAACACCCCACGCCAGGGCAATCTCAACGGCACTCTGTACCAGCCAGCGGGCCCCTATCACCAGTAACGCCAAACCGCCGATCACCAATAACACATTCTGCCAGGCTGGAGCTGGCGTTTTAATCATTTCAGCCACTTCATTGTCTGTAGTGTCTACGCCTTGATTCTTGCCTTGGTAAAACAAAAAGAAGGTGTAACCCAGCAAGCCCAAAGAAAGAAGAGCCGCTTCAACTCGGTTGATATTTCCATCGAGGGTAAGAAAGACCGCCACAATTGATACACCCACCATGATGGGTACGTCTTGGCGGATCAGTTGTCTAGAAATTATCAACGGTGATATCACCGCTGCCAAACCCAAAATAAACAGGATATTGAAGATGTTACTGCCTATGGCATTAGCGATAGCCAGCTCTGCCTGACCTGCGAATGCGGCTTTCACACTGACAGCTAATTCCGGGGCACTGGTGCCGAAGGCGACCACGGTCAGACCAATCACCAACGCGGGAACACCAAAGTTAGCCGCCAACCGTGCTGCGCCGCGCACCAACAAATCGGCGCCAACGACCAACAGCACTAAACCCGCCGCCAATAAAATCCAGGTCAACATCGATTACTCCCAGCCACCAAAAAAAGGCGTAGCCTACATGCAAACCAGGCCAGCACCAAGAACTTCCGTGTTGCAAGCAGGACTGTCTGCATTTAAATACAACCGGAATTAGAGCTGCTTTTCTACCAGATACTTCCAGTAACGCCTGGGCAAATGGCGCAAATGTAATTTGGTATTTTTCCGCTCCTTGATATTAACGGCGTGAAAATACTGCTTCCAAAGCTGTTGATAAAGGTCTTCATGGGTTGTGTCGGGCACCGCGACTGCAGTGCCATTTCCTGCCGCTTCTTCTACTTCAATGTACCCCAACTTGTGCAGGTCATAGACCAGCCCATAGCGACGGGAGCTATCGACAATCATCCAGGGCTGGTCAGCATAGCGGCGCAAAAAATGATCACCGATTAAAGGCAGCACATCAAAATCCGGCTGGATAATCGCTTGATAATAACCATTGGGCAGCTGTTGAAACCGCACCAGCGCATGCATGCGGTGAACCTCGCGGTTAATCATCTTTACCACATGATGGCTATACCGAACGATGTCATTAGCATAGTTATCAAGCACCGCGTAGGCGTTTTTCTGGACCAGTAAACTCACCAGTCGGTAGATGGTGAGCTCAACCCCCGGCAGCTCTGATAAAAACATCTTATAAATCATTTTACTGCCCACATGGCCAGAGCGCGCATCAACCCCCTTGAGTACCCGCTCGGCCTTCACTTCGTCGGCCTCAATAAATATCGACTGATCCAGTAATG
>Ga0079224_100017807_pt1 | contig 10027 bp, 9 predicted proteins | sample Stecom2015_FD_80414 | JGI IMG/M metagenome (GOLD analysis project Ga0079224, IMG submission 80414) | Agricultural soil microbial communities from Utah to study Nitrogen management - Steer compost 2015 | ecosystem: Environmental > Terrestrial > Soil > Agricultural land | place: USA: Utah... | reverse complement strand
GCTCTGCAAGAGCAGCGCGCCAGCGTCGTCCTGTCGAAAACCGTGCGGCGGCAAACCCTCTACCGGGAACTCTGCCGGCTGCTGGGCGACCGTGGAGGCTCCGCCCCGTCAGCCCCTTCGCTCCAGCGTCCGGCGCCCAAGCCGGCTCCCCCGCCGAGCGGCCTGAAGGTCCTGGTCGTCGACGACAACCGGATCAACCGGAAACTGGTGACGGCCATCCTCAACAATCACGGCATCCGGGCGCTGGAAGCCGAGGACGGCGGCCGTGCTGTCGAGCTTGCGGCGCGGCACGATCTGGACCTGATCTTCATGGACATCCACATGCCGACCATGAGCGGCGAGACCGCCGCCCGCGCCATCCTGGCACAGGAAGGCAAGCGCAAGACGCCGATGATCGTCGCCCTCACCGCCAATGCCATGCCCGGCGAGCGCGAGCGGCTGCTGTCGGCGGGGATGGACGACTGCCTGATCAAGCCAATTACCGAAAACCAGGTGCTGCGCATCCTGCGCAATCTCGGGTCGGATGCGAATGCCCCGCCAGCGCCGCCGGAGCAGGCCGGCCTCCAGCAGGATCTGCGCGGCATGCTGCTCGCCGAGCTGCCGGGACACCGCCGGGCCATCGAGGCCGCCATCCGCGCCAATCGCCGGGACCAGCTGAAAGAGCGGGCGCATACCCTGCGCGGCGCCGCTGCGGTCTGTCGCTTGTCGGCATTGCAGGCGGCCTGCGCGGCCCTGGAAACCGCGCTGAGCGGAGACGGAACCAGCGCTGCGGTGCCCGAGGTGCGGCCGGTGCTGCAGGAAATCGATGCGCTGATGGCAAGGAAAGCAGGAGAAAGTCTTCGCTGATATCTTTTGCCATCAACAGCTAACGGCCGATATCTAACGAAGAACATCGGCGCATTGCCGGGCTCTCGGCAAGGCCTTGGCGGCGGCGCTTCCGGATTCAGCCGGTTCCGACCAGCACCACGAAGGCGACCGCGTAGCTGCGTTCGTCGCTGATGCTGAGTTCGCTGCGGACCACGCCCAACGCTTCGGCGCGCGCCGCGGCAGCGGCCAGGAAGACCAGCTCGGGTTTGCCGAGCTCGTCGTGGCGGACCTGGATGTCGACGAATCGGATGCCGTTGCGGAAACCGGTGCCCAGCGCCTTGGCCGCCGCTTCCTTGGCGGCGAAGCGCTTGGCCAGGAACCGCGGCGAACGTCTGCCCCGCTCCCATTCGATCAGCTCGTCCCGGCCGAGGATGCGCTCGCCGAACCGCTGGCCGAAGCGTTCCAGCGCTGCGGCCAGCCGGTCGATCTCGACCAGGTCGGTGCCGATGCCGGCGATGGTCACCGGCGCGCCTCGACCATCAGCCGCTTCATCTCCCGCACCGCCTCGGGCAGGCCTGCGAACACGGCCCGGGCAATGATGGCGTGGCCGATATTGAGCTCGGCCAGCTCCGGGATGGCCGCGATCGGCTGCACATTGTGATAGTGCAGGCCATGGCCGGCATTGACGACCAGTCCCAGGCCGTGGGCGTGGGCCGCGGCCGCCCGCAGGCGCTCCAGCTCGGCCGCGGCCGCCTCGCCTTCCGCCTCCGCGTAACGGCCGGTGTGCAGCTCCACCACGGGAGCCCCGGCGACCTTCGCGGCATCCAGCTGGTGCGGCTCGGGATCGACGAACAGCGAGACCCGGATGCCGGCCTCGGCAAGCTGCGCACAGACCTCCCGGACCCGTGGCAGCTGCGCGGCGACGTCCAGGCCGCCCTCGGTAGTCAGCTCCTCGCGCCGTTCCGGCACCAGGCAGCAGTCGTGCGGGCGGTAACGGCAGGCGATCTCGACCATTTCGTCCGTCACCGCCATTTCCAGATTCATCCGGGTCTGCAGCTGCGCCCGCAGCAGCTCGACGTCGCGCTCCTGGATGTGGCGGCGGTCCTCGCGCAGGTGCAGGGTGATCAGGTCAGCGCCGGCCATTTCCGCCTGCAGAGCGGCATGGACCGGATCCGGATAGCGGGTGCCCCGGGCCTGGCGCAGGGTCGCCACATGGTCGATGTTGACGCCCAGAGCAATCGTGGAATTCAATGCTTGCATTCACCTCACCCGTTACTGTCGTCGAACGAACTGGCGGTAGAGCTCGCGGCTCTTCAACGGCTCCGCGCCGAGATGCGGTGCCAGGGCGGCGCGCAGCAGGCCGCGCAGCTCGCGCGCATGGGCTTCCAGCTGCGGCGACTCCTCCGCCAGCGCCAGCAGCGCCCGTCCTGGCACGGTCGCCGAGCCTGGCCCGGGCGCGAGCCGCGGCCCCATTTCCGCCAGGTATTGATACTGGGCGTCCGGCACAATCGGCTGGCCGTCGATGTCATGCTCAAGGATCAGACCGTAGCCGATGCTGGCCAGCAGCTGCTTCTCGAACACCCGCAGCACGTAGCCTTCCGACGCTCCGCCAGCCAGCAGCTGAACCGCCCGCCGGTAGTCGTCGTAGAGCTCCGGATGGGGATCGTCCCGTCGCAGCAGCCGCAGCAGCAGCTCATTCAGGTAGAAGCCGCTGACCAGGGCCGTGCCGCCGAGCTGCAGCGGCGTCTGTACCGGCTCCAGGCCCTGCAGCACCCCGAGCTCGCCCCTGGTCAGCCAGGACAGCAACAGCTCGCCGAACGGCTGCAGCATCCCTGCGCGCCGGGAGCGGCCGCTGCGCACGCCCTTGGCGATCAGGCCCAGACGACCGTGCTCCCGACTGAACACCTCGAGCACGGCATCCCGGTCGCCATAGGGCCGCTGATGCAGAAGATAGCCGCGTTCGAGCTGATGTCGACGCTGTTCCATGCGGCCGGCCGTCCCTTGCTAGAAAACCGTCACTCCTCGTAGCCCAGCGAACGCAGCGCCTGACGGTCGTCGGACCAGCCCTCGCGCACCTTCACCCACAGTTGCAGGAAAACCTTGCGGCCGAAGAGCCGCTCCATCTCGTGCCGCGCATCCCTGCCGATGCGCTTGAGCAGCTCGCCGCCCTTGCCGATGACGATCGCCTTCTGCCCCGGCCGCTCGACCCAGATGATCGCCGATACCCGCGCCAGCCGCTCTTCCATCTCCAGCGCTTCGATCTGCACCGTGATGGCATACGGCAGCTCCTGACCCAGGGCCCGCATCAGCTGCTCGCGGACCAGCTCGGCGGCACGGAAACGGTCACCGCGGTCGGTGACCTGCTCCTCCGGGAACAGCTGTGGCGATTCCGGCAGCAGCTTGACGAAAGCGGCCTCGAGCTCGGCCAGGTTGGTCCCGCGCCGGGCCGAGGTCGGCACGATCTCGGCAAAATTGGCCTTGCGCGACAGCTCTGCAAGATGCGGCAGCAGCAGGCTCTTATCCTGGATGCGGTCGACCTTGTTCACCACCAGCACCAGCGGCGCCCCGGCTTTGCGCGCCTTGCTCAGGGCCAGCTCGTCATCCTCGGTCCACTGCAGGCCATCGACCACGAAGGCGACCGCATCCACATCGGCCAGGGCATCGACGGCGGTGCGATTCAGATAGCGGTTCATCTCCCTCGGCGTCCGCGCATGCATCCCCGGGGTATCGACATAGATGATCTGCGCATCCGGCAGGTGACGGATGCCGAGGATGCGATGCCGGGTGGTCTGCGGCTTGCGCGAGACGATGGCGACCTTCTCGCCGACCAGCCGGTTGATCAACGTCGACTTGCCGACGTTCGGACGCCCAACCAGGGCCACGAATCCCGCACGGTATGGAACCGTCATGTCGCTACTCACTGCTGCCTGCCCCGTTCACCCAGCAGCAGCGCCAGCATCGCCTCGGCAGCCTGCTGCTCGGCCTGCCGGCGACTGCCGCCCTCGCCCTCGGTCGACAGATCGGTGCCGTCGACCGTGCAACGCACCCGAAACAGCTGGTCATGCGCTTTGCCGGTCACGCTCAACACCTCGTACGTCGGCAGCGGCCGACGGTGTCCCTGCAGATACTCCTGCAGGCGGGTCTTGCCATCCTTGAGCTCGGAGGCAGCCGGCAGGCGACCGAGACGCTCCTGGTACAGCCGCTGGATGAGGCTGCGGCACGCCTCGAAGCCGCCATCCAGGTAAACCGCGCCGAGCACTGCCTCCAGCGCGTCGGCAAGGATGGATTCGCGCCGGTGACCGCCGCTTTTCAACTCGCCGCTGCCCAGTCGCAGATGTTCGCCCAGTTGCAGCTCGCGGGCCAGCTCGGCGAGGCTCGGCCGGTTCACCAGGCTTGCCCGCAGGCGGCTCAGCGCGCCTTCGGTTTCCTGCGGGCAGCGCTGATAGAGCTCGTCGGCGACGATGAAATTGAGCACGCTGTCTCCCAGAAACTCCAGCCGTTCGTTATTGCGGCTGTTGGCACTACGGTGCGTCACCGCCTCCGCCAGCAGGTCGGCGTTGCGGAAGCGGTAGCCGAGGCGAACCTCGAGTTTATGCAGTTCCTGGTTCAAGAGCGGATCGTCACCCTGTTGCGGAAATGATCGGTTCCAGCGGCCGCGCTAGCGGATCTTCTTGCCGATACGGGTCCAGTTGACCCCAAAGCCTTCCGGATCCCAGCTCATCCAGATCAGGAAGGCGCGGCCGACCATGTTTCCGGCCGGCACCGGCCCCCAGAAGCGGCTGTCGCTGCTGCGATCGCGGTTGTCGCCCATCACGAAATAATTGCCCGGCGGGACTTCGTACTCAAAATCGCGGTCAGGGCTCGCGGCATTGATGACGATCGGATGGACAACGTCGTTCAGCCACTCCCGCTTGAGCAGCGCATCCGGCTCCTGCTCCGGCCCGGTATACCGCCCCAGGTCCATCTGCCGGATCGGCTCGCCGTTCACGTACAGCCGCTTGTCGCGATAGACGATATGGTCGCCAGGGACGCCGATGACCCGCTTGATGTAATCCTGCGAGGTATCCAGAGGATAGCGGAACACCACCACGTCGCCGCGTTTCGGCTCGCCGAAGTCGATGATCTCCTTGTGCAGCACCGGCAGCCGCAGCCCGTAGCTGAACTTGTTGACGAGGATGAAGTCGCCGTTGTAGAGCGTCGGAATCATCGAGCCGGAAGGTATGCGGAACGGCTCGAACAGGAACGCGCGGATCACCAGCACGGCGAGGATCACAGGGAACAGCGAACGTCCCAGATCGATCCACCAGGCAAGCTCGATCGGGCTGGCGTCGTCGACCGGCAATGGCTGGCCGCCGGCGCGGCGCTGCCGCCACTTGTCCCAGCCCCAGACCACGCCGGTGACGACGGTCAGCACCACCAGCAGAAGCTCGAAATCCAGACTCATGAGCCGCGACCCCGTTATTTGTTATCGACCTGCAAGGCCGCAAGGAAGGCCTCTTGCGGGATTTCCACCCGGCCCACCTGCTTCATGCGTTTCTTGCCGGCTTTCTGCCGTTCCAGCAGCTTCTTCTTGCGGGTGATGTCGCCGCCATAGCACTTGGCGGTGACGTTCTTGCGCATCGCCTTGACCGTCGAGCGGGCGATGATCTGCCCGCCGATGGCGGCCTGGATGGCGACTTCGAACATCTGCCTCGGGATCAGGTCCTGCAACCGCTCGGTCAGCTCCCGGCCGCGCGATTGGGCATGCTCGCGATGCACGATAATGGACAGCGCGTCGACCCGCTCGCCGTTGATCAGCACGTCGAGCTTGACCAGCTTGCCCGGCTCGAAGCGTTTGAATTCGTAATCGAAGGAGGCGTAACCGCGGCTGACCGACTTCAGCCGGTCGAAGAAGTCCAACACCACCTCGCTCATCGGCAGCTCCCAGTTGAGCGACACCTGGTTGCCGACGTAGAGCATGTCCTTCTGCACGCCGCGCTTCTCCACGCACAGCGTGATGACATTGCCGACATATTCCTGCGGCACCAGGATATTGGCCTGGATGATGGGCTCGCGGATCTCCTCGATCTCGTTGACCGGCGGCAGGTTCGCCGGGTTGGAGACATACAGCGTCTCGCCCTTGACCGTGACCACCTCGTAGATCACGGTGGGCGCGGTGGTGATCAGGTCGATGTCGTACTCGCGCTCGAGCCGCTCCTGCACGATCTCCATGTGCAGCATGCCGAGGAAACCGCAGCGGAAGCCGAAACCCAGCGCCTGCGAGGTCTCCGGCTCGAAGTGCAGGGCGGCATCGTTCAGCCGCAGCTTCTGCAAGGCTTCCCGCAAATCTTCGTATTCATCGGAATTGATCGGGAAGAAGCCGGCGAACACCCGCGGCTGCGCCTGCTTGAAGCCGGGCACCGGCTCGGCGGCGGGCCGGGCGGGATGGGTAATGGTGTCGCCGACCGGGGCGCCGTCGATGTCCTTGATGCCGGCGATCACGAAGCCGACCTGGCCGGAAGTGAGCTGGTCCTTCTGTACCTGCTTGGGGGTGAAAATCCCCACCTGATCGACCTGATGATCGCGGCCGGTCGACATGATCCGGATCTTGTCGCCCTTCTTCAGGACGCCGTCGTATACCCGGACCAGCGACACCACGCCAAGGTAGTTGTCGAACCAGGAGTCGATGATCAGCGCCTTCAGCGGCCCGTCCGGATCGCCTTTCGGTGGCGGGATCTTGGTCACCAGCTGTTCCAGCAGATCCGGGATGCCCTCGCCGGTCTTGGCGGAAATGCGCAGCGCATCCTGTGCGTCGAGCCCGATGATCTCCTCGATCTGCTCGATCACCCGGCCCGGTTCGGCCGAGGGCAGATCGATCTTGTTCAGCACCGGCAGCACTTCCAGCCCCTGGTCGACCGCCGTATAGCAGTTCGCCACGCTCTGCGCCTCCACGCCCTGCGAGGCATCGACCACCAGCAGCGCGCCCTCGCAGGCCGCCAGCGAGCGGGAAACCTCGTAGGAGAAGTCGACGTGGCCGGGGGTGTCGATGAAGTTCAGCTGGTAGGTATTGCCATCGCGCGCCTTGTAATCGAGCGACACGCTCTGCGCCTTGATGGTAATGCCGCGCTCGCGCTCCAGATCCATGGAATCAAGCACCTGCTCGGCCATCTCGCGGTCGGACAGGCCGCCGCAGACCTGGATCAGCCGGTCGGCCAGCGTGGATTTGCCGTGGTCGATATGGGCGATGATGGAGAAGTTGCGGATACGGTCCATGCGGTCCTAAAAAACTTGCTGTGCGCGGCGGCGAAACGCTACGGCGCGCTCTCCCGGCGGGAAAGCGCGCCCATTCTAGCAGGCTGCCTTGAAACTCGCGCGTCGGCGGCAGCCGACCGCGTCGAGGAGAAGCGGCTACTTCTTCGGAATGCGCAGGGCCAGAAAACGCGGGCCGCCATCGCGCACGACCAGCAGTGGCACCGATTTGCCGGCAGGCAGGTTCTCCAGCGCGTCGCGCAGCTCGGCCGGGGTCCGTACCGGTTTCTGGTTGATGGCGGTAATCACGTCGCCCCGAAGCAGTCCTGCGTCGCGACCGGGACCCGAGCCGACCTGGGTGACCAGCACGCCGTCTTCCTCAATGCCGAGTTCCTGCTTGTGCTCCTCGGTCAGCATGGCGACGGTGATGCCAAGCACGCGGTTGGCCGAGCCTTCCTGCCGCTGCGGGACAGGCCCCGGCAGCATCGCTTCGTCGGCCTCTTCCGGCAGCTCCGCCAGCTTGACCTGCAGCAGCCGCGACTTGCCGTCGCGGACGACCTTTACCCGAACGGTCTTGCCGATCTTGCTGCGGCCGACCAGCGGCGGCAGCATCGCCGAGGTGTCGATATCCTGACCATCGTAGGCGACGATGATGTCGCCGACCCGGATGCCGGCTTTCTCGGCCGGGCTGCCGGGCATGACCTGCGCGACCAGCGCGCCGGTCGGCTTGCTCATTCCGAACGACTCGGCCAGATCGCGGGTCACGTCCTGGATCAGGACACCCAGCCAGCCGCGGGCGACGCGGCCAGTGGTCTTGAGCTGGTCGACCACATCGAGCGCCAGCTCGATCGGGATCGCGAACGACAGCCCCATGAACCCGCCCGTGCGGCTGTAGATCTGGGAATTGATGCCGACCACTTCGCCGTCGAGGTTGAACAGGGGGCCACCGGAATTGCCTGGATTGATGGCGACGTCGGTCTGGATGAAGGGCACGTAGTTTTCGCGCGGCAGGCTGCGACCCTTGGCGCTGACGATGCCGACGGTCGCGGAATGCTCGAAGCCGAACGGCGAACCGATGGCCAGCACCCACTCCCCGACTTCCAGTTCGGCCGACTGCCCAAAGCGGACCACGGGCAGGTCCGCGGCGTCGATCTTGATCAGGGCAAGGTCGCTGCGCTCATCGAAGCCGATGATCTCGGCCGTGAATTCCCGCCGGTCGCTCAGGCGGACCACGATCTCATCGGCATCACGCACCACATGGTAATTGGTGAGGATGTAGCCGTCCGGCGAGATGATGAAGCCGGAACCCAGCGACTGGGCGTCGAGCCCTTCGGGCGGACTGCCGGGCCCGCCGCGGAAGCGGTCGAGAAAATCGCGCAGCGGATGATCCGGCGGCAGCTGGGGCAGCATCTCCAGCCCCGGCAGGCCGGCCGATTCCGGGCTGGCCTTCTGGGTCGTGCTGATATTCACGACGGCCGGGCTGTTTTCCTTCACGAGCCCGGTGAAGTCCGGCAGGTTCGCCCGCAGCGCCAGCGCCGGCAGCGCCGTCAACGCCAGCAGCGCGACGATACCGAACCGAATCCAGGCTTTCTCCACGCTACCGCGCATGTCTTATTGTCTCCTGATCCATTGGCCCGCCGACGTAGCGTAGCAACGGCCGACAAGGTCCAACTTCAATCCCCGGGACGGACGGATTCGCCGATGGCCTCGACCGTGATCGCCGGAACTTCGCCGACCGCGGTTATCTGTATTCCATCATCGAGCAGCCGCCCATAGGCATTTACCGCGCCCATCTGCGAATGACCGTTGAATCCGTCCACCGTCCCGGCCTTCTCGACGTACACCGAGACGCTGGCAAGGCCGTCGGATAGCAGCAGGTGCTCCACCGGCTGTTCGCTGCCCGGCAGGCGCCGCCGCTCGTGCAAAACCAGCTCGAAGCCCGGCGGCAGCTGACCGAGCGTCCAGCCGGACCTGGCGTCCTCCATCGCCTGCAGCGGCGTTTCCGGGAACCAGTTGAAATCCTCGCCGGCCAGCTGCGGTTCCAGCATGGACTCCGGAATGGTTTCGAGGATGCGGAGTTCGGTAAACATCAGCTGTTCGATCAGGGCCCCCTGCTCGCCAAAGACTTCCGCCTGCAGCAGCAGGCCGGTCTCTTGATCGATCCACAGCCCATAGCCGAAGCGGTACTGGTCGCGCGGGATGATGCCGATCCGTGTCGCCGGCCGGCCGGCGACACGGCCCTCGCCGGTCACTCGGAGCTCGTAGCTGCGCGACAGGCTGTCGACGTCCTTGGGCACCAGCTGGGTGAGCGGATTGGCGATCTGCCGCTGGTCGACAACCACGGAACGGCTGTCAGGCAGGAAGCAGGCGACCTTCTGGTTGTCGCGGATGATTTCCCGCGCCGAGCCGGTCAAGGAAAACAGCCGTTCGCGTTCACCGCCGCCATCGGCGCGGTGGAAGATGCGCATCGCCTCCAGCCGGCCGCGGTGCTGATAGACGAAGACGCCTTCGTAATTAAGGCTGCGCGCCGCTTGCGAAACCCTCTCCAGCCAGCGTACGGCCTGGTCGGGCTCGGCCGCGACGAGGCCGCTCTGCAGCAGGCACCCCAGGATCACGGGCAGCAGCAATGCCCTGGTGAAGCGGCGTGGCTCAGTCACGGGGCTGCTGCTGTTGAGCGGCAATCCGGACATGGTTCAACACCCCGCCCAACTGGCCGGTCGATGCATGTTCGCTGTGGTTGACGAGATAACCCTGCAACCGTTTTTGCACGTCCGGGTCGAGGCGGTTCCATTGATGATTCTGGGACTGGGGCAGGAAGGATGCGGACTTGACTGGCTGGGCTGCTCCGGCAGCGACGAGGGCCTGGGGCTGCTGTTGGGTGGGACCGCTGCTCTGCCCTGCCCAATAGACCACCCCGACCATGGCGACCGAGGCGGCGACTCCCAGTCCTGCCAGCGGCCGCAGGATGCGGCGCATGGTGGCCGCGGAAGAG
>Ga0079224_100017804_pt1 | contig 10028 bp, 6 predicted proteins | sample Stecom2015_FD_80414 | JGI IMG/M metagenome (GOLD analysis project Ga0079224, IMG submission 80414) | Agricultural soil microbial communities from Utah to study Nitrogen management - Steer compost 2015 | ecosystem: Environmental > Terrestrial > Soil > Agricultural land | place: USA: Utah... | reverse complement strand
GATTGACTTAATGGAAAACTATAAGAAAAGCGACAAATGTAACCCGCACAGTTGGTCAGACAAAGGCAATTGGACGAGCTGCTGCTATACCAACGACCACAAGCAAGCCGCCTGCATGTGGGACAAGCCCAAAGAAATAGCCGGATATGAAAGCCCAGGATACGAAATCGTGTACTGGCATTCTGCGGCTGCCCAAGCCGATGGGGCACTGAAAGGCTGGCAACAGAGCAAGAGCCACAATCCGATCATTATTAACGACGGCATGTGGGATCAAGTGGAATGGAATGCTATTGGTGTGGCCATTTATGAACAGTACGCTGTGGTATGGTTTGGTGAAATGGTCGATGGCAAAGGTGCTGCTAAGCTGTGTAGGTGAGGTAGACGGAAGAAAGATAGAAGATTTTAGATAGAAGACGTAAGATGCAGTTGATAGGCAATAACCTGACAAAGATGGTAGACGCCAGATATTAGGCTTAAGGCAAATGTAGGCAACTGACAGTTGGCAAGGATAGAGCAGATGTCAGACAGAAGGCGCCAGACTAGAATGCAGGTGGTAAAGGCTATAGGTGGGTAAAACCACTTTGTCCTGTCATACACCTAAGCACTAAATGGTCATATCGGGGAGCTGATCAGCCACGATCAGGTGCTAGATTTTCCGAACTTCATTTTTTGTAAATTCATCATCTTTTTTGTTATATTACATTTCGCATTTGGTTCAAAATCGCTCGTTTTAAAGTGTTTGAAGCACATTTAATAAGAGAATGCGAAAATAATTCTTATTTAAATCTGATGAATCTGAAGCAAATCTACTCTTCTCGTAACCTTTCTTTCATCCCAGCATTGTTCTCATGTATAATCATACTTGTGACATTGCCAAGCTATGGTTTTTCATCAAATATAGCACCTGTTGTTGTACCGAAGCTCAAAGGGCTTCCGGGTATCACCCACTATAATCGCAAGGATTTTCACGCTGACCCTCAGTTCTGGACGGTTTGTGAAGACAAAGAAGGCGTCATGTATTTTGGAAACATTGACGGATGCGTTATTTACGACGGCGAGCGCTGGCATCAAGTCAGTCTTCCCAACAACTCCTCCATTCGTAGCCTCACAATCGACTCTGCAGGCACTGTATATGCTGGTGGTTTTAATGAATTTGGCATGATCAAAAAAGATCCGGAGGGTCGCTATTTCTATGAATCCTTACTAGACACCTTAAAATTTAATGATCCACAGATTGAAAATCTATGGCAGGTCCATTATTTTAAGGACAGGATCATCTACAGGAGTTTTAGTAAGCTCATTATTATTGAAGGCAACAAAATAACGACGGTTCCATCCAAACAGTCCTTTATACGGTCGTTTATCGTCAACAACCAATATTTTGTGCAAGATGTAGACCATGGTATCTTCATGCTGGATATCACCAAGATGCGCTTTATACCCTATTTTATGCCAGCGCAATATGATGGGGAAGAAATCGTCGCCATCCTTCCTACCGATAATCCTAATCAGATTTTGGCTACTGCAAGGTCTGGAAAGATATTTCAATTTGAGCTGCACAGCCAAAGTTCCAGGCTTTGGACCAAGCTCTTTCTTGACACTGCAAAAGATCGAGTAGAATGTGCTATGCAATCGAATGATAGCTTGTACTACTTTGGCACATTGAGCGCTGGAATAGTTATTTTGGACAGGAAAGGCCAGCGATACATCAACGAAAACAATTATGATCGCATACAAGATAAAACAGTGCTCTCTCTGTTTCAGAACAGCAGAGGCAATATTTGGGCCTTATTGAACAATGGCCTGGATTGCATCAACATCACTTCTCCTGTGACGACACTCTTTGAGCATGCCTCGGTTTATGATGTCCTCATCGATAGTGCAAGAATGTACCTTGCTACGAACCAAGGTGTGTTTCTCGCAGACGATATTTATGCATCTAGGCCCGATTTCTCCAAAATAGATGGTCTAGAAGGGCAAGGATGGACCCTGAGAAATATTGAAGGAGATATTTTGGTCGGCCACGACAAAGGCTTGTTTATCATAACCGATGGCACAGCCCAAAAGATCGGAGACTTTTCGGGAATCTGGAAAGTAGTGCCTGTAGAAGGTTATCCCAACACCTACTTTGCTGCTGCTTATGCAGGGCTTTATGTGATTAAGCGGTCTCCAGAAGGCCAATGGACCTCGCATGGAAAGATAGAGGGGTTTGAAGAGTCTTCTAGAGACATCATGGAAACGGAAACTCCTGGCATATATTGGGTGTGCCATGGCTATAAAGGGGTCTTTCGGATTACACTCGATGAGGAACTGAAACGTGCTACCTCTCTCGAACACTTCACCACTCAAAATGGTCTTCCTTCTCCTTTCAACGTTAACGTATATAAATGGGAGCAGTATACTGTTTTTACCACCAATTACGGAGTATATGAGTACGATCAATCGAAAAATGAATTTGTGCCATTTGAGCGGCTGAACAATATCCTAGACCCTAATATCAATACCAGAAAACTACTGCAGCACGAAGGGAAAACGTGGGTTGTCCAAGATGATGAAGTGGGGTATTTTGTTACAAGTGCCCATAATCCCAGGCTTGAAACAGATTATTTTCTACAATTCAAGGGCACCTTCAATAGAGGCATGGAATGCATTATCCCCCTTTCCCACGAGCAACTGCTGCTTGGTAACAAAACGGGCCTGTATCTCTTTGACCTGAACTACAGAAAAAGCAGAAGAAAGACGCCTACTAACATTACCAGTGTATCCTACACAAAAGAGCAGAATACCGTTTGGCTTCCACTATTGCCTGAGACTACTCCACAGTTGTCTAACAATACAGCACTCATACGTTTTGAATATACCGCACCAGGTATGCAAAACGATGCAGTCATACAATATGCCTATATGCTGGAGGGACTTGATGGCCGCTGGTCTTCTTGGCAGTATTCTCCTTTTATTGAGTTTAATCACTTGCGGCCTGGCACTTATACCTTCAGGGTCAAAAGCAGGAGCCTATTGGGAATGACAGGGCAAGAAAAGACTTATGAGTTTGAGGTCCTTCCATTTTGGTACCAGACCTGGTGGGCATGGGTGTTATACGCAATACTATTTACCTTGTTTGTCTCCATCATGACCTATCTGATCAAAAGGAAAATCCGTGTTGAGAACAACAAAACCAGGGAAGAGGAACAAAAAGCCAGGAGGTTGCTCGAACTAGAGCTACAGCAAATGAGGCTGGAGACTGAAAAGGAAAAAATACATCAGGACAAAACGCTTTTGGAGGAAGACGTGATCCATAAAAGTAAAGAGTTGGCCAATTATACGATGCTACTGGTAAAGAAACGAGAGGTAATGGCAGAAATCCGGGAAGACCTCAAGGGGATGAGAGCTACTGCAAGGAATGAGGAATCTCGAAGGAAAGCCAGGGAAATGATGGCCAAGATTAGCCATCACATGACCGACGAAGCTCATTTACAGGTTTTTGAAGCCAATTTCGAGAAAGTACATCAGGACTTTTTCATGCAGCTCAGGACATTATTTCCAAGCCTCACCCAAAGGGAACTCAGGCTATGCGCTTTTGTAAAGATGAACCTCACCAATAAGGAAATATCCCCAATGCTGAACATTTCTGTAAGGGGAGTAGAAACCGCAAGGTATCGGATCAGGAAAAAACTTAACCTGGAGTTTGAACATAACTTGGTCGAGTACCTAGAAGCACTTACAGACAGCACAAAAGAAAACGAAGAACAGCGCGTTCTGTAGAAGGAATGTATTGCGGTCAAGCTCGACCAACCATAGACCATGCCGCTTTCTCATCTTAAACAACAACCAAAACATGCTACAAATCAGCGAATTACGTAAAATTGAAGTAATTAAAACGTACCGATAATCGATACTGGCGTATTTAAAATGTAATCCTTCTTTAGGCCTTGCTTATCAAGTCTTCTACCTTAGTCCTCCATATCAGTAATAGTTTATTTTAGTTGGGTTCATAACATTGCTTGGCAAAGCTCCTTCCAGCTTTTGTCAGGCAATGTTTCCCTAAACCACTGTATTTCAAGCGGGCACCGTTTCCTATTTCAACTTTTCAGGTGTTCGACCACTTGATATTAGCCATCTTAAGGCATTAATATAAAAACTGTAACACCAAGTTCAAAAGGATATTCTAATATGCAAACGTTTTCTATACCAATTAAAGCCCGTTTTCATCATCCCAAAACTTACGTCCTTTTAACCTTACGAAAGCCTCCATAAAGATCCTAAAAAGAACGGAGCAAGCATTTGACTTGGCCTTGATTTGAAGGTCGCATTATTCACCTAAAACAATACTTTATGAAAACACATCAACAACACTTAGCAGGTGCCTCTTTTTATATTGTAGTGGCACTATGGACTTTTTTGATAGGCAATCTACTGGCTCAACCTGCTCATGCCCAAGCCAATTGCTGGCTTGAAACCCAGGGCACGCAAATCGTAAATGCCACTACTGGCCAGCCCGTAATATTAAGGGCAGTCGGCCTGGGCAATTGGCTACTGCAAGAAGGCTATATGCTGAATCCTCAGGGTTGTACCGGATGCCCTGGCACCCAATGGGAGATGAAAAAACAGTATTATAACGAGGGCCAGTCCGAGGTTCAGGTAGAAACCTTCTACCAAAGCTGGAGGGACAACTTTATCACCAAAGCTGATATCGATTATATCGCCTCCCTAGGTTTCAACAGCGTGCGGCTGCCTATGCATTATGAACTTTTCTTGACAAGTACCCAAAGGTCTGTGAGAAACAGTGTAATTCACGACATCAACAATCATGACAATTATAAAAATGCGCTTGCAGGTTGGTATAGCAACAACCAACTGTTCAACGATCCCAATGTAGAGGGCTTCAAAACCATAGATCGCCTGCTCGACTGGTGCGAAGACAATGGTTTGTATGTAATTTTAGACCTGCATGCAGCCCCGGGCGGCCAAGGAGCAGATAGAAATATTGCGGATATATTTTGGCCCAACAACTTATGGGATTTTCCTGTTTTTCAGGATGTTACTAACCGATTATGGGAAAGAATTGCTCAACGGTACAAGAATGAACCAAGGATCGCATTCTATGACCTGATCAATGAACCTAATCAAGTACCAGGAGGCGGCCAGGCAATACATGCCCTGCTGGAGCGGCTTATCAATACCATACGCGCCCAAGGTGACAACCACATGATAATGGTTGAAGGCAATGGATGGGGCAATAATTATGACTATCTCGAACCTTGGACGTTTTCTCAGAACTGGGGTTTGGTCTATAATGCACACCGGTATTGGATAGATCCGAATGACGACTGGGTAGCGCATTCCAATCCCAACCAAATTGAGAGGATGGCCAACCTTATTGCCTTCAGGGATCAACATCAAGTGCCGGTGTGGATAGGCGAAACAGGCGAAAACAATAATGCATGGCTGCGACAGAATATAGTAAAACTAGAGCAACAGGGCATAGGTTGGTGCCATTGGACCTACAAGCGTCACGACGTAGGAGAGAATGCCGCACTAATGCGCATCGGAGGCAACTATCCCACTGATGGTGCCTATGCAATGGCTACAGTGCTTGAAAGCATTAAGTTTGAAAATAATATTGCCAATACGAATACTATTAACACTGTCACGCAAGACCTGCCCGCACCTTGGACGAGCGGCTGCTATCCTGGAACCAGTCCTCCTTCAGAAGCACCTGTAGGCCAAACCATATGGCTGAGAGGCTTAAACAACCAATACGTATCTTCCGAAGACGGCCAGTCGGCTATGATGTGTGACAGGCCTTCCGTACAAGGCTGGGAACAATTTACAGTGGAAGATGCGGGAAATGGGCTAATTGCCCTAAAAGGCAGTAACGGGCAGTACGTATCTTCAGAAAACGGACAATCGGCCATGATGTGTAACCGGCCTTCAATCGGCGGCTGGGAAGCTTTTGAGTGGGCAGACTTGGGGGGCGGACAGGTCGCCCTGAAAGGCAACAATGGTCAGTTTGTGTCTTCAGAAAATGGGCAAACGGCCATGATGTGCAACAGGCCTTCGGTAAGTGGCTGGGAGGCATTCTATTGGGGCACCACTGCCTCACTACAGGCCAACAGCCCGAACCTGAAAATAGCAAAAGCAGTATTTGAAGACAGTTATGAGGCGTTTTCTGTATATCCTAACCCCACAACAGCGGCATTTAACATACAGGTTCCTTCCCCTTCAAAGGTCAGCATATTCGATGTAAACGGGAAAATGGTCCTTGAAAAATCGGTGGAAGGAAATATTTCAGTAGAGGGACTACAACCGGGCTTATATATGGTGGTGATGCATAACGGTGGCAATGCTGTAACGAGAAAAATTCTAGTGAAATAAACCTAAGCAGGTTCCTCATTTGTAGTTCCGGAGTTATACCCGGAACTACAAAACAACACCTTATCGCACTACTTTTCAACTCTGGGTTCAGTCCCGTATGCCATTAAGAAAGGCGAGCCGAATCTCCATGTTCAGCTCCTCCACGATCTTTCCGCCATTCTCTTCGATCATTGTTCTCACAACTTCCACATTATCTCCCTTATTTACCCAATAGGGCCAATGATTAGCATTTGCGTCGTCTTTTATGACAAACATATAGCTGGCGCTCCTGTCATATCCATAACGGATCCAATCTTTAATATCTTCTTGTAAGGTTGTCATAATCCTGCTGTTTACTCTACAACTTTCATTTAATAAAATGGTTGGAAGAATTGCAGATAACTTTAGAAGATAGATATTGGATGATAGATTTGAGACTCGATATAAATATGCTTTCCTGATCTAGACCAACATAATCAGGGAAGTTAAATCATTAACTGCCAAGCAGACATTAGCCTGTATTCGTTAGGGCAGCATGGGCACACCTCTTTTACACAACTGGATCGCCAAGCCCCATGGGTCTCTCATCATGATGAGGTGAGACCCGTCTTCTAAGTATTGGTCCGACACCAATTCGGCACCCCCGGCCTGCAACTTTTCTGCATCTTGTGCAGGATCTTCAGACACAAAGGCCAAATGGACTATCAAGGGATTCAGTCTTCTATAATCTGGCACCTCGTCTGCTGGATTACAGTAAATTTCCAACATTATTTGATCACTGTCGTCCATTATAAAAGTAGTGAAAGGTGCCACAGTTGCTTGCCGTACAATTTTTAGTCCCAAGTATTTTACATACCAATCCGCCATCTCTAGGGGCTTGGCTACGTTAATCGCAAAATGTTCGATTTTCATAACTTAAATTTTAAGAATGCCCTATTCTTGATGTTTCCATATTTTACCTAAAAATCCTGTTGCTATTTCCAAGGTGGTCTCATACCAAGGATGTACAAGCCAAAAGGAATGTGGTGCTTGTTCCAATATCTTTGTTTCGTTATAAATGCCATGCTCTTCTAGGATGTTGATCATATCCGCTCTTCCGGATAAGAAGCGTGGATTACCACTACCGATAAATAAAATAGGAGGTGTATTTTTCCCTGCATGAGTAAGTGCGGAAGCTTCTGCCCAGTTGGGTGTTGGGTCGTCATAGGATCCTCCTAGCCATTGCGATGCCATCAGCCCTTCTTCAGACTCTGGATGGATAAAAGCCAAAACACCGTCTACGTCAACAATCGCATGAACCGCGCTGCTATGTTGCTGGTACGGGCCATCTCCCTCCAGCTTATCCAAATCACCTGTGGTGCCTAATAGGGCGGCAAGCTGCCCGCCTGCAGAGCAACCCATCACCACCAGTCGATTGGTATCTATCGGATATTCTGAGGATTTCTCTCTCATCCATCGAATGGCTGTTTTCAGATCATGTACCGCAGCAGGATACATGGCTTCTATGGAACGTCGGTACTCTGGCACAACTACGGTATAACCTCTTGAAGCAAGCTGCTCTGCCAAAGGGAACATGAGGGATTTGTCTCCTGTCCTCCAGCCCCCGCCATGGATCAACAGTATAGTGGGGCGTGCTGCTGTTTCATTCTTTGCATGAAAAACGTCCAAGCGTAGCCTTCTTTCTCCGATTTCACGATACACAATGTCCTTCTGGTGGGTCACATTCTCTGGCAATTGTGGCTTCACTATTTCAACATAAGCATGTCGCTTGTGCAATTTCTTATACACACTGTAAACAGTATAAGAGGTATCTCGTGGGTAATTTTCTTGCTCTTGAGCGAAACTTACCAAGGGCAACAATGCCATTAAAATCAGCAGCTTTTTCATATTCAAAAGATTAAGAGTAAGGCAGCAAATTGGCCATTATATTACATTCTTTTATTGCTTGTCAATATTTGCACTGGCATCCCAACCCTGAAAGATCTCATCCAAGGAATATTCCTTTAGCACCCTTTTCTTTAGCTGATGCGCCCAAGCTACTCTCGATTCAGGGGTTGCGCCAGGCCCGGCAGAACCATATTCGGCATAAAAAGCCAACTGCTCAGCCTCAGGCTTAGACCAGTTGTGCCATCCTTCAGGGCGAATAAACGGCCCCATTTCACAATGGATAAAAACCGTACGAGCATGTACCCTCCACGGCCTGCCAAGATAAACTTTATTTACCCCTTCGGAAGCGGTAAGGCGAGTGTTTATGAACACAAAGCCGTATTCCTGCCCCTCAGGCGTAGACGCAGCCGTGATATAAGAATTGGCTTTAGAGTGAAGCTCACAGCCATCAAATACAGCTGTAGCTGGACCAAAAATGTAATCCGTTGTCCCTTCAATATAGCAATTTTTGAAGTATTGCCTAAACCCCTCCCCTGCAGCCAAAATAGTATCTTGATGGCCAATAAAACTACAGTTAAAAAAAGTCGCACGGTCGGCTTCTACATGTAAGGCAACTGCCTGACCGACTGGCCCTGCACTATTTTCTATGGTCAGGTTTTCGGCATAAAAGTCATTACCTCGCACTTGCAATGTATAAGTATGAAAAGTACTATTCCTTCCTAGGTCGATCTTATCAAAATAGTCATCGTATGTGATGATCGTCTTATCCCTGTCTTCCCCGATCAAGGATAATTTGGTATTCCATGAATATACCTGCACCTTCTCTTTATATACGCCATTTTTTATACGAATGACAACCTGTGCATCTGGATAGGCCTTTGCTCCATCGATGGCCGCTTGAATAGTGGTATAATCGCCACTCCCATCTTGAGCTACTATGATCTCGTACGCAAGCTGTTGCGATACCGCAGGAGTGCCCAGAAGCATTGCCAACACCAATCCGTAAAGAAAACTTTCAGGCTTGAAGATTATATCCAACATATCCATTCTCCAATTCATTGTATTCAGATAGTCACGATGAATAAATGGGCAAGTACCTTTATTTATCATAGATCTGTTAAAAAGGAAATGTCAGTGCATTCACTGACATTTCCACGAATGTTTATTCTCCGAAGAGGATGTATCGCCCACCTTTTTTGGTATCTAAGTCATAAACATAAGTACCTATCAAGTCAAGGCTATTGAGCTTTGCCTTGTCGCTTACCAATGGATCCTTGATAGACGCAGGCTGTGTCAATGGGTTAGGGTTGGGACCTGAGGCCGTCTTCAATTCACCCTTTTCAATCTTTAAAGGATTTGCAGACCTGATGCGGCAGTTACCACCGTTCTTAGCTTGGATCGCCACCTGTTTCACTTTCCCATCCTCCCAAGTGATATCCAGCTCGAAACCACCTCGCGCCATCAAGCCTTTTACCACTCCGCTTTCCCACCTGTCGGGGAGCGCAGGCAGTAGATGTATGGTGCCGTCATGACTTTGCAATAGCATCTCCGCAATGCCTGCTGTACAGCCAAAATTGCCGTCGATCTGGAATGGTGGATGCGCATCAAGGAGATTGGGGTAAGTTCCGCCATTCTGGCCGGACTCTTCCTCTCCAGCAGGTGTGAGCTGCTCCTGAATGAGTGTAAAAGCACGATTGCCATCTAACAACCTGGCCCAGAAATTCACTTTCCAACCCATGGACCAGCCTGTAGATCTGTCTCCACGATAGATGAGTGTAGTTCTTGCG
>Ga0079224_100017803_pt1 | contig 10028 bp, 10 predicted proteins | sample Stecom2015_FD_80414 | JGI IMG/M metagenome (GOLD analysis project Ga0079224, IMG submission 80414) | Agricultural soil microbial communities from Utah to study Nitrogen management - Steer compost 2015 | ecosystem: Environmental > Terrestrial > Soil > Agricultural land | place: USA: Utah... | reverse complement strand
GGCAGGCGGAGCTGGGCTTCATCGTCGTGCAGATCGACGGCATGGGCACGAGCAACCGCTCGAAGGCGTTCCACGACGTCGCGTGGCGCAACCTCGGGGACGCCGGCTTCCCGGACCGCATCCGCTGGCACCGCGCGGTCGCGGCGAAGTACCCGTGGTACGACATCGACCGCGTCGGCATCTACGGCGCGTCCGCGGGCGGGCAGAACGCACTCGGCGCGCTGCTGTTCCACCCGGACTTCTACGACGCGGCCGTCTCCGCCGTGGGCTGCCACGACAACCGGATGGACAAGATCTGGTGGAACGAGCAGTGGATGGGCTGGCCGGTGGGGCCGCACTACGCCGCGTCGAGCAACGTGGACAACGCACACAGGCTGCAGGGCAAGCTGCTGCTGGTGGTTGGCGAGCTGGACACGAACGTCGACCCCGCGTCCACGCTCCAGGTCGCGGACGCGCTGATCCGCGCGGACAAGTACTTCGACCTGCTGTTCATCCCCGGCGCGGGGCACGGCTCGGGCGGCGAGTACGGCGAGCGCAAGCGCTGGGACTTCTTCGTGCAGCACCTCCTGGGCGTCACCCCGCCGGACCGCAACCGCGTGCTGGCCGCGGCGTCCAGCAAGGACGGCGTTGAGCCGCGGCCGCAGGACGACGACGGCCTCCTCCACCCCGGCGTCGACGAGGGCTACGATCCCGGGTTCATCCCGGGGTTCGTGCCGGACGACGACGGCGGCTTCGCGCCGGGATGGGTGCCGGACGAGCGCGCGGCAGCGCTGCGGGCGGTGCTGCGGGACTCGGCGCGGCGGTAACGTGCCGGCGGCGGGCAACCGCCGAGCCGGCGTTGCGCATCGGCGCCGATGGCTGCGGGTGCGTGGACGGATGCGGCGACCACGATCACGACGCACAGGGCGACTCGTGCCTGAGCGACGAGTGCGTCGTGTTCGTCACGTTCGCCGGCCCGCACGACGGCATGCTCGCGGGCGAGGCGGGCTGAGCGCGCCGGCGACGGTCGTCCCACGCGCGCGCGCTCGTCGCGAACGCGCCGGAATGCCGATCCGCGCAGGCACCAATCGGACAACCGTGCCTGTTTCCCCGATGGTTGTGCAAAAGGGCGCCCTATACGCACCCAATCGGACAACCGTCCAGCCGGCTTCGAGACGCGTGTGCGATTGGGCGCCGCTAATGCACCCAATCGCACAACCGCCCTCCCGGGCGCGACGGGTGTGCGATTGGTGTCACGCGCAAGGCGCCGTCAGCCGCGAATCGGACAACCGTCCTCCCGCGCGTGACGGTTGTCCGATCGGTGTCAGGGGCAGGGCGATGCGCCGGCCACGAACCGGCCACGCGTCCAACGAAGCCGCACTGCTCGAAACCGTGAAGGGATCCGCCGCAGAGGGCGCGGCCTAAGGCGCGCCCGTCAGCGGCACGGTGGCCGGGAACGGTCGCAGCTCCCGCCCCATCGTGGCGAGCGCGGACGCGTAGTCGTGGCCCGTGAGCCACGGCGCGAGCAGGATCAGCGCGACGCATGCGACGCCCAGGCCCACCGCGAACCAGTCGCCCTTCGACCAGCGGGCCGCCCAGCTCCCCCACCGCCCCCCACCCGCCCCACCGCTCGCGGGCTCCCCTGCCGGCGCGCCGACGCCCACGACCGATGCCTGCTGCCCGCGCGCACCGGCCTCCGCCTGCCCGCCGCCCGACGGCTCCGCCACTGCCGCCGCGGCCGCTGCGCGGGCGCCGCCAGGGTTCGAGGCGCGGCGCATCGTCATCGCGCGCGCGGCGATCTGCGCCGCGTCGTCGGCCGAAAGCAGCAGCCCTCGCAGCGTGCGCTCCCACGCGGCGAAGCGGCTTCCGCTGCGCGCGCCGACCCGCGCGATCGCGCCTGCGCGGCCCGCGGCCTGGAGCCCCAGGACGCCGAACACGACCTCCAGGTACAGCGTCAGGACGAGCGCGAAGAGGATCAGCGCGATGTCCAGCTTCAGCTCCCAGAAGACCTCCGGCAGCACGCCCGCGTCACGGGCATGCCGCTGGCGGATCCACTCCAGCACGAAGTGGCCGGCCACCACGACCAGCAGCCAGAACAGGCTGATCCAGAGGCTCAGCACGACGGCGAGGCCGACGTACAGGGTGATGAAGATCCAACTGTCGTCGTGGTTCAGGATCCAGACGCGCAGTCGTTCCGGCATCTCTCGTAGCCCCTCCACCGGCCGCGGCCGGTCTGCCAGGATCGCTGGGCGAGCCGCGGCCGGAAGCCCCGCGCCGCGCCCCCGTCTTCCAGTGCCCCGTTCGCGCGGACCAGCCGCGCGGAGCTATCCTCCGGATACACCGCCGCCGCCGGTGAGTGCGAAGCAATCGCACAGGCAGGCCGGATTCAGTGGCGTGAGCTTCGCCGTCGCGGCCGTGCCGAGGTCGCGGTGCCGGCAGGGCGTTCCCGGCAAGAGCGATGGACCGGCCGGGGCGCACGTCCGACCGAGCGGGCACGGCCTGGCACGCGCCTCGCAGATCGGTGCGTCCGGCACGCCCCGGGACGAGAGGCGGCCAGGGCGGCCGCGCGGCCGTCCGCCGGAGCAGCTCCCCAGAACGATGTTCCGCACGCGGGAGTCCCCATGTCCGAGCACGTGTACAAGTCCATCGAGCTGACCGGCTCCTCGAAGAGCAGCATCGAGGACGCGGTGCACGGCGCCATCGAGAGGGCGACCAAGACCGTGCACAACCTCCGCTGGTTCTCGGTGGAAGAGATCCGCGGCCACCTCGAGGACGGCAAGATCGCCCACTGGCAGGTGACGGTGAAGGTCGGGTTCACGCTGGAGGAGTGAGGGCGAGGAACGCCCTCAAGGAACGCGAAGCGAGCTGCGACCGCCACGCCACTGGCGGCGGACGGACCCGCCATCGGCCGCGATGCGGCCGTGCGCCGGCTCCGCCTTGATCCGGCCGCCGCACCGCTCCAGTTTCCACCACCGGCACGGCACGACCCGCGCGACCTTTGCCGGCGGACGCGATGAACGGTGACGACGACGCCGTGGACCACGCTCGGGACGACGTCGCCCCCGAGACCACCCGCTCCACGACCGATGCGAGCGCGGCCACCCGCACGGTGTCCCACGCCCCGCGCTGCGTGAGCTGCGGCGCGGCGCGCACCGGCCCGTACTGCGCGCAATGCGGCCAACGCGAGCTGCGCGGCCGGCACACGCTGCGGGGCGTGGCGGCCACCTTCCTGGGCAGGGTGCTGGACGTGGACCACGGGCTCCTGCACACCGTGCACTGGCTCACCGTCCGGCCCGATAGGGTGGTGCGCGACTATCTCGCCGGCCGGACCGTGCCGTACACCAACCCGGTCGCGTACCTGCTGCTCTGCTTCGCGGCCTTCGCCATCGCGGTCGGCGTGTTCGGCGGCGCGACCGGCAGCGAGGACGACCGGGTCCTGACCGCCCTCGCCGTGCCCTTCATCGCCGCCGTGTCTCGCCTGCTGTTCTGGCGCACGCGCCTGAACTACGCCGAGCACCTCATGCTCGTGCTCTACTTCCTCGGCCACGTCGCGCTGATCCTGGCCGTCCTGCAAGCCGTCCTCCTACCGGCACTCCACGGCGATCCCGGCCCCCTCGTGTCCGGCATCGTCGCGTTCGGCGCGCTCGGCATCGCCATCGGGTACTTCGGCTGGGCGTTCAGCCGCGTCTTCCCCGCTCGTCCGTGGCTCGCTGCCGCGGGCGGCCTCGCCGCGCTGGCCGGCGGTGCGGCGCTGTGGGCGTTCGGGCTGATCGCGCTGCTGCGGGCGCTGCACAGCTAGACTCGAGCGCGCGCCCCCGCGGCGCCGGACAAGTCAGAGACGACCCTTCGCGCTCTCAGACGCTCCGCGCTCTCCGCGCCTCTGCGTGCCCCCCGCTGCTCCGCGCTCTCCGACAGCGCCGGTGTGGATCTTGCATGCCACCTCGCCCTCCCGCGGAAGGGAATCCGACATCCCCGTAACCCGAGCCGGAGCATGCGCCCAGGCGTGAAACCCGGCACCGGCAGGCTCGCGGTAGGCCTAGGCGTCTACCTCGTGCTGGCCGTTCCGCTCTTCGCCTATCTCTGGTCGACGCTGAACGAGCTGCTCTCGGGCGAGATCCGACCCGTGCGCCTGGGCATCGCCGCGGTCGTGCTCCCCCTCTTCATCGGAGTGCTCTACCTCATGGTCCGCTCGATCTACCGGTGGGAGGCGCGGCGGCAGGCCGCGGTCACGGGCGGGTCCGGCGAAGGAGGGTGACATGGCCGATGACACGCACGACCCGCTGTCCACCGGGTCCACGTCGCCGGAAGAGACCGAACTGGCCCCTGAGGAAGAGCCGGTCGTGATCGGCACGCTGTTCCTCTCGATGCTGCTGCTCATCGGGATCATGGGCGCGTGGATCGTGATCTACTGGATGCTGCTCAACCGCTAAGGCGATGAAGATCGAGACCTACGAGAAGGCGTACCTGGCGCTGGGCGGCGTGACGCTGACAGCGGCGTTGCTCGTGCTGCTGTACACCAGCGTCGGGATGGACCTCCACCTGCCGACGCGGGTCGCGGAGGTCGACCCGGCGACGGTCCGGACCACGCCGCCGTTCGACCAGCCGGGCTTGAGGCAGACCGGTCCCGGGCAGTACGAGGCGGTGATGCTGGGGCAGGCGTGGGCGTTCCTGCCGCAGGAGATCCGCGTGCCGGTGGGCGCGGAGGTCACGTTCGTGGCCACGTCGCCGGACGTGATCCACGGCCTGCTCGTCGCCGGCACGCGGGTGAACCTGATGCTGATCCCGGGGCAGGTCTCGCGCCAGACGTACACGTTCCGCCGCCCGGGCGAGTATGCGATCATCTGCCACGAGTACTGCGGGCTGGGGCACCAGGGCATGGTCGGCCGGGTGATCGTCGAATGAGCGCGGCGACGGTATACGATCCGGCGGGGTTCGCGCTGCCGGACGCGCAGAAGCGGTTCCTGCGCTGGACGATCTACATCGGCTACGGCGCGCTGGTCGCGGGGATCTTCCACGGCCTCGCCAACGCGCTGTCGTTCGCGAACATCAACATCCTGCCGTACTTCCCGCGGCTGCGCGGCTATTACCAGGGGCTGACGGCGCACGGCGTGGCGAACGTGCTGGTGTTCACGTTCGCGTTCTCGAACGGGTTCCTGCCGCTCATGACGGCGCGAGCGCTGAGCCGGCCGCTCGTCTCCTGGCTGGTCTACGCCACGTTCGGCGCGCTGCTGCTCGGCAACATCCTGGTGGTGTACGCCATCGTCACGAACCAGGCGTCGGTGCTGTTCACGGCCTACGCGCCGCTCCAGGCGCACTGGACCTTCTACACGGGTCTGGTGCTGGTGGTGGTGAGCACGTGGCTCGCGCTCGGGAACATGCTCACGGTGCTGGGGCGCTGGAAGCGGGACCATCGTGGCGAGCGGATCCCGCTGCTCGCCTACATCTCCGTGGTCAGCTACGTGATGTGGGCGCTGGCGTCGCTGCCGATCGCGGTGGACTTCCTCGGCCTCCTGATCCCGTGGTCGCTGGGCGCGTTCGGCGGCCTGGTCGACCCGCTGCTCACGCGCACGCTGTTCTGGTTCACCGGCCACGCGATCGTGTACGCGTGGCTGCTGCCGGCCTACGTCTCGTGGTACGCGCTCGTGCCGCGCCAGGCGGGTGGCGTGCTGGTGAGCGATCCACTGACCCGCGTCGTCTTCATCCTGTTCCTGCTGCTCTCGATCCCCACGGGGTTCCACCACCAGTACACGGACCCCGGGATCTCCGAGCAGATGAAGGCGTTCCACGGCGTGCTCACCTTCGGCGTCTTCTTCCCGAGTCTGGCGACGGCGTTCTCCGTGGTGGCCGCGCTGGAGATCGGCGGCCGCCGGCGAGGCGGGCGGGGGCTGCTCGGCTGGGTGGTGCGCCTGCCTTGGGGCGACCCGTCCCTCGTCGCGCAGATGCTGGCGATGGTCGTCTTCGTGTTCGGGGGCATCACGGGCCTGATCAACGCCAGCTTCACCATGAACCAGATCATCCACAACACGACGTGGGTGCCCGGCCACTTCCACATGACGGTCGGCACGGCCGTCGCGCTCACGTTCGTCGGCGTCGCGTACTGGATGATCCCGTACCTGACTGGCCGGGCGCTGTGGGGCCGCAGGGTGGCGCTCGCCTCGTCGTGGCTCTACACGATCGGCGTGCTGATCTTCGCGCGCGGCATGATCTCCGCCGGGCTCCAGGGCATGCCGCGCCGCACGTTCCAAGTGCAGGCCGGCTACCGCAGCCCCGAGTGGGAGCTGGGCGGCGCGCTGACCGGCATCGGCGGCACGATCATGTTCATCGGCATCCTTCTCTTCTTCGTCGTCATGGGCATGACGCTCCTCGTAGGGAAGAAGGGTGCGGAGCCGAAGGACATCCCGGTCACGCGTACGATCACCGCGCCTTCGCTGACGGGCTGGCAGCCGCACCTGGACCGCATCGGCCTCTGGGTCATCGCCGCGATCGCGCTGGTGCTCATCGCCTACATGCCGTTCTTCCTGACCTACGCACCGCGCTTCATCTCGCCGGGGTTCAAGCTGTTCTGAGCGCTGGCCCGGGCGGCGCCCGGCGGTGCCCGCCCGGCCGGCCCGCATCTGGCACGTGCCTGGCAATGATGATGGGCTGCCACGTCAAGCCGGAGGAGGTAGGGATGGCGCATGCGAAGGCCGCGCTCGAGCGCCTGCTCGACGCGATCGAGGCCAGGGACGTCCAGGGGATCACCGATGTGCTTGCCGACGATGTCACGCTCGAGACGGAGATGCTCGGTACGCCCATCGAGGGCAAGCAGTCGCTGCACGACATGATGGCGGGCAGCATGGACGCGTACGAGTCCATCCGCATCGAACGCCGCGAGATCATCGAATCGGGCAGCAGCGCGGCGGCGCTGGTCACGGCGCACGCGCGCTTCGGCAGCGACCTCGAGGTGCTCGGCGAGACGCTGCCCACGGCGGGCAAGGAGCTGAGCGTGGTCGGCGCCGTGTTCGTCCACGTGAACGACGAGGGGAAGATCACCTGCATGACGCGCGTGCGGGACACGCTCGGCGTGGTCCAGCAGCTCGGGCTCTCACCCGAGCGGATGCGGACGCTGGCGCACAAGTTCGAGGAGCAGACGAAGCAGCGGCGGCGGGCTGCCTGACGGCAGAGAACCAGGGTGGGTGACGACGAGCCGGCTCGGGGGCCTGGCGGCCGACGCGCACAGCGCCGCCGCCAGGCCCCGGCGCCGTCCCGCTACCGCGATGCCTCGGCCAGCTCCCGCACCGCCGCGGCCATGGCGCGCACGCGCTTGGGGTCGGCCGCGCGCGCGGCATCCGCGTCCAGCTCGGCGGCGAGCGCGTCGAGCCGCTCCGCGCGCAGCGCGCCCGTCGTCGCCTCGGCGAGGTCGAGCGCCGCGGCGATGGCGGCGGTGCGCGCCGGCGGCAGCCCGTTGTTGCGCACGAGCTGGTCCAGGTACGCGCGGACCACGGGGAACGCCGGCGGCCAGACGATGCGCGGCTGGCTCTGCGGGTTGTACTCCTCCATGATGACGAGCTTCGCCGCCTCGATCTCGTTCTTCGAGAGATGCTCGCTGGGCACGAGCTCGAGGATGTCGAGCCCGCGCGAGAGCTCGGAGCTGTAGATGTAGCCGTTGTACCAGTAGGCGCCCCAGGAGCCGCCGACCACCAGCCGGTCCGCGTCCACGGGACCGCGGTCGAAGTACGCGATCTCGAACGGGTTGTCCGGGTCGGTGAAGTCGAAGACGTTCACGCCGCCCTGGTACCAGCCCTGCACCATGATGTCGCGGCCGGGGACCGGGATCAGTCCGCCGTTGTGCGAGACGCAGTTCTCCGTGTCCGTCTGCGCGGCCATCATCTTGACGTAGCCGTGCTGCCTCATCTTCCCGCCGTCGAGGCTCAGGATGGTGTTGCCGCCGAGGCGGACCGGGTCGCCGACCCGGCAGCGCGGCGCCGTCCCGCCGCCCCACTCGTCCGTGAACACGACGGAGCTGCCGTCGTTGCTGAACACGGCGGTGTGCCAGAGCGAGAAGTTCACGTCGGACTTCGCATCCAGGACGACCGGATTCTCGGGGTCGCTCGCGTCCAGCATGATCCCGAAGCTGCCGCACGCCCCGGCGACGAGGTTCAGCGCCGGGTACGCGGTCAGGTCGTGGCAGCCGCGCGGGCCGAGCGCGCGCCAGCCGGTCGCCGTGTCGCCGAACTCCACGCCCGCGCGCCCCGGCGGCCGCGGCAGGCCCTCGAAGATCCGGGCGTAGCCCACCACTTCCGCCTGCTCGGGGTTCGCGAGCGGCACGCGGATGATGTCCACGCGGTAATGCGCCGTATTCGGGTTCTCGTCCACCGTGCCGTCCGAGCATTCCGGCATCTCACTCGAGTCCCGCACGGACGACGAGCCGCCCACGTAGATGTAGATCACCGTCGTGTCCGTGGGGTGCGGCACGATCGTGTGGGTATGCGAGCCCCGGCACGTCTGTACGTTCTTGATGAGCCGCGGATTGCGTGGGTCGCTGACGTCGAAGATGCGGACGCCGCGCATGCGGTCCTTGCCGTCCTGGACGCCCTGCATGCCGCAGTCGATGCGCGACCGCGGCGACTCCGCCGAGATGAACAGTAGGTTGCCGTAGATCGAGGGGTCGCCCTGGTCCGTCGCGCACACCGTCGTGTTGAGCAGCACCGGCTTCCGCGGGTCGCTCACGTCCCAGATCATGAAGCCGCTGAAGTTGCCCTGGTAGACGAGGTTGCCGCGGAAGGCGAGGTCCGAGTTGATGAACGCGAGGCCGCGGGCGGAGTCGAGCTCAGCGGGCTTGGGCGTGTACGAGACCAGCCGCATGTTCCACAGCGCGACGCCCGCGTTGTTGTACGCGCCCGCGCCCAGGCCGACGCGCGGGTCGTCCGTCGTCGCGACCGTGTCCGCCCGCAGATCCATCGCCTTCCGCTGCGCGGCGAGCGGCGCGGTCGATGCGGCCACCGCCAGCCCGATCATCGCCGCGCCGGCCAGGCCGCGCCGGACCTTCCCAGTGTGTCCTCTCATCGGGATCCGCTCCCTCCGGTGGTGGCGAGCATGCTCAGCATGCCCTGCATGACGTAGATCTCGTCGCGCTGGTCCGCGTCCACGTCCGTCGCGAACCGGAAGATGTCCGGGTCCTGCGCCGCGCCCGGACTCGCGAACAGCGCCTCGACCATGTCGAGCGCGCCGCGGTGATGCTGGATCATGAACGTCAGGAACAGCCGGTCGAACTCCCGGCCGCGCGCCGCATCGAGCTGCGCCATCTGCTCGGGCGTCAGCATCCCCGGCATGTACATCGCGTTCCGGTACTCCTCGTCCGGCACGACCTGGCCCCGCTCGACGAGCCACTGCTCCATCAGCTCGATCTCGTCGCGCTGCGAGATGTCGATCTTCTCGGCGAGCTTCAGCACCGCCTCCCCTGCCCCGTGCGTCGCCGCCATGCGCGCCATCACGATCGCTTGCGCGTGGTGCCCGATCATGTCCTGCATGAACCGCACATCCGCCACGGTGAAGCCGGGGCCCGCCGTGGCCGGCAGGACGTACGGCCCCGCGTGCGCGTGGCCGTGCGCCGCCGCGTCGGGGTGCTCGTGCGTGTGCGCCTCCGCGGGCCGCCCCGGGGGATGCGCCGGGCCGTGCCCGTGCGCCGCCGCGCCCTCGCCACCGGCCGCGCCCGGCCCGCCGCGCGCCCCGCACGCCGCGAGCGGGAGCAAAGCGGCGAGCGCCGCCAGCCGGAGGGCGTGGTTCACCGGACGCCGGCCGGCGCCCGGGGCCGGCCTGGGCCGTCGTTCGCTCGCAACCATCACGCGTCCGCTCCAGTGAGGATTGGTCGGGGGGAATTCTAGGATGCGCGCCGCGCGGGCGCAAAGAAGCGGGCGCAGCCCATCCTCACCGCCCCCGCCCCACCAGATGCTCCGCCAACCGCAACGCCAGCGCGACGATCGTCAGCGTCGGGTTCGCGAAGCCGCCGCTGGGGAAGACGGAGCTGCCGGCCACGTACAGGTTGCGCGTGCCGTGGACGCGGCAGTCCG
>Ga0079224_100017801_pt1 | contig 10028 bp, 10 predicted proteins | sample Stecom2015_FD_80414 | JGI IMG/M metagenome (GOLD analysis project Ga0079224, IMG submission 80414) | Agricultural soil microbial communities from Utah to study Nitrogen management - Steer compost 2015 | ecosystem: Environmental > Terrestrial > Soil > Agricultural land | place: USA: Utah... | reverse complement strand
CTCGGCATCAAGGGTTCGCCGACCCGGGAGATCTACTTCGAGAACTGCCGTATCCCCGGTGACCGCATCATCGGCGAGCCGGGCACGGGCTTGAAGACCGCGCTGCTGACGCTGGAGCACACGCGGCCCACCATCGGTGCGCAGGCGCTGGGTATCGCCCAGGGCGCGCTGGACGCGACGATCGAGTACGTCAAGGACCGCAAGCAGTTCGGCCAGTCCATTTCGGACTTCCAGGGTGTGCAGTTCATGCTCGCCGACATGGGGATGAAGGTCGAGGTCGCGCGCAACATGGTCTACGCGTCGGCGGCGGCGAGTGAGCGCGGCGACGCGCGCGCGTCGTTCATGGCGTCGGCGGCGAAGAAGTACGCCTCCGACATCGCCATGGAGGTCACGACCGACGCGGTGCAGCTGTTCGGCGGCGCGGGCTACACCCGCGACTTCCCGGTGGAGCGCATGATGCGCGACGCCAAGATCACCCAGATCTACGAGGGCACCAACCAGATTCAGCAGGTCGTGATGGCGCGGAGCCTGCTCAAGGGCTGAGTTCGCGCTGGTCCACGTGCCGGGCGGGGCGAGCCGGTCGCCCGGCACGTGGACCGTTCGATTTCGGCCCCGGTGCTGGTGACGGCACCGGCGGTCTGCAACAGTGTCGGGGACTATGGACCACGAAGCATCTCCCTCGACCGGACGTGCGGAAACGGGCCTGCCGCTGCGGGGACTGGCCATCGCTGCCGTCGCCGTGACGCCGCTGATCGCAGTCCTGCTGCGGGTGCCGACCGCGCAAGGTCTGTGGGCGCTGGGCGGTGGCAGCGTGCGCGGGCTCGTGCTCGTCGTGTGTGTGCTGGCCGCCGTGGCGTTGCCCATGGTCTACGGCATCCACCGCATCGCGGCACGGTTCGGCGACGCGTGGTGGCTGTTGGGTGTGGTGCCCGGGCTGATCGCGAGCGCGGTCGTCGTTCTGCTTCCGGAACGCACACACGTCGAGGACGTCGTCCGCGACATGCAGATCGGCCCTTCGGCAGGCACCGCGGGAGCGCTGCTGCCCACGACGCTCATCACGCTGACCGTCCTGTTCGTCTCGGCCGCGTACGTGATGGGCGTTCTCCGGGACACGCGGGACACACCGCGCGGCGGTTGGCGAACCCTCGGCATCGCCCACGTCGTCGTGTGGATCGTGGTGACGGCCGGGCTGGTGCTGCTCGCTGCGTGACGCCTACGTGAGCTCGCCCTCGAGCAGGCTCATGAGGATCATGTCGTGCCATACGCCGTCGCGGCGGAACGCCTCGCGGGCACGGCCGTCGGTGCGAAAGCCGACTCGCTGGTAGGTGCGGATCGCGGCCTCGTTGTCGTCGACCACCCACAGCCGGATCGAGTGCAGGCGCATCGCGTCGAAGCCGTAGCGGCAGATGGTCCGCATCGTGTCGCTGCCGTAGCCGCGGCCGCGGTAGCGCTCGTCGCCGAGGTAGATGTCGAGCTCGGCCAGTCCGGTCTCCGGTTGTGCGTCGCGCAGCGTGACCGCCCCGATGAGGGTGCGGTCGGCCAGCGTCTCCACCGCGAACACCGCCGACGAGTACGAGTTCGCGGGCCGCTCCGCGAACCGGCGCCGGGTCTGGGCCAGTGATTCCTCGTAGTCGTGCGACAGCCAGCGCGTGACCGCCGGATCGCGATGCCAACGGTGGAACGTGTCGGCGTCCTCCGGTTCGACGGGACGCAGCGCGACGAGCTCTCCGGTGGGCATGGGATCAGGCTTCACGTTCCAGGTAGGCCTTGGCTCGGCGGATCTCGTCGGCGACCTCGGCCTGCAGGCGACGCCGGAACAGCGGTTCGGCGATGAGGCGGACCGGGGTCGTGAAGTCGAACTCCAGGATGCGCGTGACGTGGCAGCCTTCGCCTGTGGGCCGGCATTCGACACTCGCGCGGAAATCGGCCATGCGGTGCGCGATCTTGTTGCGCGGCAACGGTTCCAGGCCGATGTCGATCCGGTGGCCGGTCCGCCGAAGGAACTGGACGACCTTCGGCTGGCGTAAGCCGACGAGCTTGGGCCGGCAGGCGAACCGCACGGTGTCGCCGTCGCGTTCGGACCACAGCACCGGCCGGATCTTCTTGTCGACCTCGGCGGCGTAGCGGTCGATGTCCAGCACGAACTCGAGAAAGCGCTCGGGATCCACCCGGACCGTCTCCTCGACCCGCGCCGTGACCATGCGCGGAACGGTACTCGCGCGACGACGTACGTCAACGGAGATTCGGTTCGTCATCACCGGTCGATCGGGACGTCGCGCCGGCGTTCGTCGTCGCTCTTCGTCAGGCAGAACGTGATGAACGCGCCTGCGAGGGTCACGGCAAGCTCGGCATAGGGTTTCGGGACGTCGACCACGTCTCGTCCCTGGCCGTGGCGGCCGTTCTTGTTGCCGATGAACGGCAGCGCCATGAATACCTGATCGGGGAAACCGCGTCGAGCTGCTTCGGGCAGGTCGTCGAAGTAGCCGCGCGCGAGGAGTTCTTGACTCAGCTCTTTGGCGGTGCCTCGCGGCTCCTCGAGCACGGACTTCAACGTCGACTCGAACGCATTGCACGCGGCTCGGATGGCGCTCTTGGTGTCGCCCTTTGCCAGGTGGTCGCGAGCCGCTTCGTATTCCTGGAGCGGACCCGTAAAACGTGCGTCCGTGAGCAGCCCCAGCGCTCGGTCGGCTTGTTGCTCCAGGATCTCGGGCTCGGCTCGTCGGTAGCCGTCCTGGCGGAGCCGCCAGGGATAGCGGTGGTGGGTGAAGACATCGTTCAGTTCGGCGAGTGCTCGCCGGCCTCGCTCGCAGGCGATGGACGACAATCGCTGCACGAAGATCTGTATCAGATCCAGTACGGTTGCTCGTGCTCCGGACGCAATCGCCGATTGGGCGTCGTCGACAGGTTGGAAACCGCCCCCGAGGTGGGCGGTGAGTGGTTTACCGGTCTCCTGCCGGAACAGCTCGGGAAGGTCACCGACGAGTGATCCGCCTTGTGGTGACCGGTAGTTGTGATCGTACCGCCGAAACAGTTCCTGAATCTCGCCGCGCATGGGCTGGGACAGACTGTCCACGAAATCTCTGTCCGCCTGCAGTTCGGCGGCATACTGTCGCGAGAAGAGCGGCATGCGTTTCACGGTAGCCATGGGGTCTGGTACCCGGGAATGATCGTGAACCGGTCAGCGCAATGCATGCACGAGTCGTGACCTGCGGTCTCGTCCGATCAGGTTCCGGGTTCGCACGACACCTCGGCCGGCCGGATCCCGCTGTGCACGCACCGTGCCCGCCCGTCGGCAAGCAACATGCGCGAATCCGACACATCTCGTTTTTACACCACGACTGGCATCCTTGTTGAAAATTCAACCTGAAAGGCTGTCATCGTCGTGTACTCGCGCATCCAGGACGTCGCCGCGCTCGTCGGGCGGATCGGCATCGCCGTCGTCTTCTTCGCCCACGGCCTCGAGAAGTGGAACTCCGGCATCGACGCGACCGCCGACATGCTCGGCGGCGTGGGCATCCCGCTGCCGACCCTCGCCGCGATCTTCCTCATCGCCGTCGAGGTCGTCGGCCCGATCCTGTTCGTCGTCGGGCTCGTCACGCCGCTGGTCGGCATCGGCTTCGCGATCTCGGGCCTCGGCGCCGTGTTCAGCGTGCACCTCGAGGCCGGGCTCACCGGCGAGGGCGGCTACGAACTCGTGCTCGTCCTGGCCCTCGCCGGCCTCGCGTTGGGCTTCAACAGCGGACGCCTCGCCCTAGACCACGTGCTGTTCGGCCGCAGGAAGAAGGCCGAGGAACCGGTCAGCTGAGGTCCACGGTGGTGCGCTCGGCGGTGCGATGCGCGTCGAGCTTGGCCGGGTTCGACACCTGCACCACGTGCGCACCCACCGACAGCGGCGCGACGAACGCGTCCAGCACACCGTCGGGCAGGGTCCACGCGCGCGTCGACAGCACGCGGTCGCCGGCACCGATGCCAAGCTCGTCGGCGCGCGCACGGGCGCGGGCCAGCACGTCGTCGACGTCGGCGTCCAGCAGTGCAGGGGTGTCGCCGGGGGCGGGGATGATCGGCGTGAAGTCGTCGCCTGCCGTGCGCGCCTCCGACAGGTAGTCGAACGCACCGCCGGGGGCGCCCTGCGGGCCCAGTCCGCGGCCGAGCGGGTCCAGCGCCACGACCGCGGTGTCGTCGGCGATGCCGGTCGCACCGCCCGGGCCGATGAACGACACCCGCGCGCCGTCGGCCGAGGTCACCACGTGACCACCGCACCACCACGTGCCGAGCAGGACGCCCGCGGTCTGCCAGTGCGCGGGCAGGTCGACGTGCACCGGGTCGCCCGGCTCGACGTCGAACTCCTCGACCAGCCAGTTCGCCGTCTTCGCCGCCCAGTTGGTCAGGGTCGCCACCGACAGTTCGACCCGGCTGCCCAACGCGTCGTCGTAGTGCGTCACCGCCGGACGGGCCGATGAGGACAGCAGGGGGCGCAGCAACCGATCACTAAGACTCACACCGCGATTGTCCTAGTTGACGCACGGCACGTCGGTGCGGGCCTGGGTGAGCGCGGGCCCGCCCTGTGGTGCACCACCTCCGCCACGTGCGCCCTCGTCGGCCTGGCTCCGCTGGCCGTGTGCCAGGCCGCGGATGAACGACCGGACCTCCTCCAGGTCGACCGTCACGATGCTCTGGCCGTCGTCGCTGCGCGCGGCGATGTCGCGCACCGGGATCGTCTCGAAGTCCAGACCGCCGCCGACGAGCTCGTTCGCCTGCTGCGCGAAGCCCAGTACGTCGAGATCGGGGTCCAGCACCAGTGACCGGCGCACCGTCTCGATGAGGTCGGACAGCTTGTTCGGATCGGTCAACGTGCCGGTCGACAGCGTCTTGTTCAGCGCCGACGACAGGAACGTGTGCTGCCGGACGATGCGGTCGAGGTCACCGTTCGGCAGGTTCTTGCGCTGGCGGACGAACGACAGCGCCTCGCCGCCCGACACGGTCTGCACTCCTGCGGCGAAGTCCGCACCGGAGTCCTTGTCCTGCGTCGGTGCGTTCAGGCACACCTCCACGCCGCCGATCGACTCGGTCAGCATGTAGAAGCCGAGCAGGTTGATCTCGGCGTAGTGGTCGATGTGCACCTGCGTGAAGTCCTGGAGCGTGCGGACCAGTGCCCGCCTGCCCGCCTGGTTCGAATCACGTTGCAGCCGCGCGCGGTCCGACACGCCCTCACTCTGCAGCCGGGCCCACTCCTTGTTCTTCGCGGTCCCGTACACCGAGTTGATCTTGTCCTTGCCGCCTCCGGGCACGTCGACCCACGTGTCACGGGGGATCGACACGCCCACCGGGTCGCTGCCGTCCTTCGGGATGCGCAGGATGATCATCGTGTCGGTGTTGAGGTCGTCGGTGCTCTCGGTGCGCAGCGCCTTCAACACGTCCAGCGGCAGTGGGTTGCCCTGCATGTCGGTGCGCGAGTCGGAGCCGACCAGCAGGATGTCGGTCGCGGCGTCCTCCTCCGGCGGGGCGGGTGGCAGCTCGTCGTCCCCGCCACCGGAGTAGCCCCACTCGTCCAGCGCGTCGGTGGTCTCCAGTGCGTCGTGCAGCTGGTCGAGCCGCGCGTAGGCGTACCCCGTGACGACGAGGGCCACGACCGACAGCAGCGTCACCAGTGTGCGGCTCACGGCACGCCCGGTCCGGCGTAGCCGGCTCGGCGCCGGGGCAGCCACTGTGCCGGCCGTGGTCGCGGCCGCACCGCCGCCGGTCCGCGGGTACGGCGTCGGACGGGGCGTGCCCACCCGTTGCGGCGTCGCGGCGCCCGCCGCGGCTGTCTGCGTCTCCACGGTCGGGGCCGGGGCCGCGTTGTCCAGAGTCGCGTTGTCCGGAGCCGCGGTGTCCGGAGCCGCGTTGTCCGGAGTTGTAGTGCCGGGGGCTGCTGCGGCCGGGGTCGTCTCGTCTACCGGGCGTTCTTGGTCGCCGGGGCCGTCCGCGGAGGCGCTTTCCGGCGTGTCACTTTCCGACGTGTCGCTGTCGGGGGAAACGCCGTCCGGGGTGCCGGACGCGTCGGAGGTCTCGCGTGCGCCCCCCGTCTGCGGCTGTTCGGTCTCTTCGGAGCCCGGGATCTCCGCATCCCGCTGCTCGCGCTCGTCCACGCGGCCCCTCCCCATCCGGCGTGTGCTGCTCAGGCCCGTCCCCAGCCTAGTTCACGCAGGGGATGTCACCTGCGGTGATGGGGTCGTCCGGCGCATCGGATTCGTCCGTTCGCGTCTCGGCCCCGGTGTCGGGCTCCGGCGTGTTCTGTACCGGTGCCTGTGCGGCCGCCGGAACCACGGAGGTGACCCCCGATTCGTCACCGCCGCCCGGCTCGCCGGGGGAGAAGCCGGGGCCGACGTGGACGTCGATCCGGCCCTGCGGAACGTCGGAGTCCTCCTGAACCTCGACGTCGGTGCCGAGCGCGTCGGCGGCCGCCTGTCCCGCGTCCTCCTCGCCGGGAGCGTGCCGGACGACGCTTTCCTGGCCACCGTCCACTATGGCCGAGCCTTCACCCTGGAATCCCTTGTCGGACAACAGGCTCCGCACCTCGTCACCGAGTGTGGGATCGCCCGATCCGTTGTAGACGTCCACGGTGTAGTCGCCGGGCTCGACATGCGACCGGTCGTGGTCGCGAGGGGTGCCGACGATGTCGTCGACGAACTCCCGCACCTCGTCGACGTCGACCTCGAGCGCGGAGGCGCTGCCGAACTGCGCCGCGCCCACCACCGGAATGGTGCGGAACTCCACCTGTCCCGCCGACAGGCCACGCATCTGCGCGGCGAACTGCATGAGGTCCCAGTCCTCCGACAGCACCACCGACTTCTGCACCGATCGGACCACCTCACGGAGCGTGCCGGGGTCGAACAGCACGTCGGGCGAGAGCATCTTCTGCACCAGACCCGACAGGAAGGCCTGCTGGCGGGCGATCCGGTCGAGGTCGTAGTTCGGCAGTCCGTAGCGTTGGCGGACGAACGCGAGTGCCTGCGCCCCCTTGAGGGTGTGCTTGCCCGCCTTCAGGTTCACGCCGGAGCGCTCCTCGTGGACGTCCTTCTTCAGGCAGACGTCGACGCCGCCGATCGCCGTGGTGATCTCGTAGAAGCTCGCCAGGTTCACCTCGGCGTAGCGGTCGATCATGCCGGGCCGGTCGATGAGCTTCTCCACGGCGCGGATCAGGTTCTTCCTGCCTTCGACCTTGGCCTCGTCGTCGATCTCGTCGGCGTCCTTGTCACCGGCCTGGTGCAGCTGCCTGGACGTGTAGTTGTAGGCGCGACTGAACGCGCTGTTGAGCTTGTTGGTGCCGTATCCGTCGGGGAGTTCGACCCAGGCGTCGCGGGGGAACGAGATCGCCACGGCGCCGCGCCCGTCCTGCGGGATGTGCACCAGAATCATCGTGTCGGTCTGCCGCTCGCCGTCGGCCTCGCCCGCGTGCAGCTTGTCGAGCACCTCACGGGGCAGCGGATTGCCCTGGGCGTCGGTGCGGCTGTCCTGGCCGACGAGCAGGATGTCGATCGCGCCGTCGAGCGGTTCGGCAGCCATCGTGTCGTCGCCGAACACGTCCGTCGTGGTCAGTCCCGAATTGACGTCGCCGATGAACTGCCAGCCGTACCACGACAGCACCAGCACGGCCACCGACAGCAGGGCGACGATCGTCTTGCCGCCCCGCCTCGCCCACATGGCCGTACCCCGTCCACCGGCACGCGAGTCCCCTTCGTCCGGCGTACTGGGGCGTCTCCTCCGCTGACGACGCTGTCGGCGAGAGCCGGCCACGACCGCTGTCCCCGGCCAGTCGGTCACCTGTCGCTCCTCCCAGATGGCTGCCTCCTTTCACAGTACTGATCGCGGTGTGTAACGCTTGCCCCAGACGCCGCAGCGTTGCAGCGTTGTTGCGTTTTCCCCTTCTTTTGGAGGGTTTGGATCGGCCTGCGGGCGTCACGGGAGGAAACACATGCGGGTGCTCGTCACCGGAGGTGCCGGGTTCATCGGTTCGCACTTCGTGCGGCAGACCCTCGGCGGCGCGTACCCTGCCCTGGCCGACGCCGAGGTCGTCGTCCTCGACAAGCTGACGTACGCGGGCCACCAGGCGAATCTGGACCCGGTCGCCGACAGCCCCAGATTGCGGTTCGTGCGCGGCGACATCTGCGACGCCGGTGTGGTCACCGACGTCATGCGGGGCGTCGACCTGGTCGTCCACTTCGCAGCCGAGTCCCATGTGGATCGCTCCATCGCCGGATCTGCCGACTTCGTGCTCACCAACGTCGCCGGCACCCAGACGCTGCTGCAGGCCGCACTCGACGCCGGCGTCACGAAGTTCGTGCACGTGTCCACCGACGAGGTCTACGGATCGATCGAGGAGGGTTCGTGGCCCGAGGACCACGTCCTGGAGCCCAACTCGCCGTACTCGGCTTCGAAGGCGTCGTCGGACCTGATCGCGCGCTCGTTCCACCGCACCTACGGTCTGCCGGTATGTGTCACGCGGTGTTCGAACAACTACGGTCCGTATCAGTTTCCGGAGAAGGTCATCCCGCTGTTCGTGACGAACCTGCTCGACGGCCTGCAGGTTCCGCTGTACGGCGACGGACTCAACGTCCGTGACTGGCTGCACGTCGACGATCACTGTCACGGCATCGCCCTCGTTGCCGAGTCCGGCCGCGCCGGCGAGATCTACAACATCGGCGGCGGCACGGAGCTGACCAACCGGGAGCTGACCGAACGCCTGCTCAGCGCCGTCGGTGTGGGCTGGGAGATGGTGCGGCCGGTCGAGGACCGCAAGGGTCACGATCGCAGATACTCCGTCGACATCACCAAAATCAGTAGCGAACTGGGTTATCGTCCTCGCATCGACTTCGAGACCGGGCTCGCCGAGACCGTGCGGTGGTACGCCGACAACCGCGCGTGGTGGGAACCGCTGAAGAACCGGTGAGGCACTGGTGTGGTGCCGGTGTTGTGCTGGTGTTGTGTCGGGTGCGGTGCCGGCTCGGCCCGCGTCCCGTGGTCGCACTCGTGTCGTCGTCGCTGATGAGGTGATCGGATGAGCCGCCTCGCCGTGCTCGTACCCGGGGGATCGGGCCAGCTCGGGAAGGATCTGTCCGCCGTTGGGGCCGAGCGGGACGCCGCGGTGCGGGCCACCTCCTCGTCCGAACTCGACATCACCAGAGCGGGCGCCGTGCTCGAAGGCGTCACCGAACTGGTCGAGACCGCACGCGCGGAGGGGCGGACGCCGGTCGTGATCAATGCGGCGGCGTACACGGCCGTCGACGCGGCGGAGGACGACGAGCACCGCGCGTTCGCGGTGAACGCGGACGGCCCGCGTGTGCTGGCGGCGGTCTGTTCCTCGCGGCGGGTTCCGTTGATCCACGTGTCGACCGATTATGTGTTCGCCGGTGACGCCACGACGCCCTATGAGCCGGATGCGCCCCTGGGGCCGCGCAGCGCCTACGGGAGGACGAAGGCGGCGGGCGAGGACGCCGTGCTGGGCTCCGGTGCTTCCGCGTGGGTCGTGCGTACCGCGTGGGTCTACGGCGAGGGTGGGTCGAACTTCGTCCGGACCATGGCGCGGCTTGCTTCGGAGGGTGTCGATCCGTCCGTTGTGGATGATCAGCGGGGTAGTCCGACGTGGACCGTGGACCTCGCGTCGGGGCTGCTGGAGCTGGCGTCGGTGATCGCAGCCGGGGACGGGCCGCGGCGGCGGGTGCTGCACTGCACCGGCGGCGGGGAGACGACGTGGTACGAGTTCGCGCGGGCGGTGTTCGAGGAGGTCGGCGCCGACCCGGACCGTGTGTCGCCGTGCACGACCGCGGAGTTTCCGCGCCCCGCGCCGAGGCCGGCGTACTCGGTGCTGTCGAACGCGTCGTGGCGCGAGGCCGGCCTGACCCCGCTCCGCCCGTGGCGCGATGCCCTGTCGGCGTTCGTCCGTGCCGGGAAGAACTCCCTCGTCGACTCGTAACCGAAGGCCGAACCGCGTGTTGCGTTCTCAGGGGCGCGTGTTGCGCCCTCGGGGTGGCGTGTTGCGTCCTCAGGGG